>JAEEGL011870836.1_pt1 | contig 22246 bp, 3 predicted proteins | sample 9134231 | NCBI WGS metagenome assembly JAEEGL01 (sample SAMN16246548, study PRJNA631951) | gut metagenome | biome: gut microbiome; feature: rumen; material: fiber-attached | host: Bos | place: Iran: Karaj | collected 2018-10 | reverse complement strand
TCGAGCTTGTCGGCCCAGAGGATGAGGTGTCCGTTGGCGGGGACGATGGTGTTGGCCACGGTGCCCGAGGGAATCTGGTACTTGAGCGGGTCGTCGAGGTCGTCGCTGAGGTAGAGGCCGGCGGCGTCGAGGTCTGTGTCGGTGGTGTTGTACAGCTCGATCCAGTCGTTCTTCTTGAAGTGGTCGTTGATGAAGACGGTGTTGCCGGCGCCGACCTCGTTGACCTTGATGGGCGTGGCGATATCGGCCAGCAGCTCCTCGTCGGCAAGGCGCTCGAAGGCGGCCGTCAGCGTAGCGCCATCAGAGAGCTGGGCAATATCGAGTTCTGAGCTGTCGAAAGTGGCTCCACCTTCAGCCGAGATGGTCTGACGGGAGAGCTGAGCGGTCCAATAGATATCACTCGAGCTGGCTGATGTGTTATGCACCTCGACGGCAATGACGTTCTCGCCCAAGCGAAGGCTTCCACTGGGAAGGGTCAGCGATTCATGCCCTGCGGAGCTACCTTCCCACGTAGTTGAATAGGTGTAGTAAGAAGGTGTTCCATTGTCCATCAGATGGCGGCCGAACTCCTCGCCGTTGATGTAGACAACGAATCCATCGTCGACGAAGCAGTCCAGTTGATAGCGTTCGTTCTCTGCCGGCAGGGCGTCCAGATTGAAGCTCTTGCGGAAATAATACGTAGGCCGCTTGTTGCTGCTGTCGGAGCCGTAATCCAACTGCTGATTCCAGTCCTGACTGCCTCCGATGCCGACGTTTCCGTAACCGAAGGGAGCATCGGACAGAGTCCAATCGGTAGCTGCGTAGTCGGGGCTCGTCCAGTCCTCGCCGTCGAGCGGGCCTTGGTCGTAGTAATGCCAATCGGCCGTCGTATCGAAGAGCTGTTCGCTGTCGGTGACGACGATTCCGTCGCCCAGTTGCCATCCAGTGAAGCGATAGCCTGCAGGGGCCTTGGCGGTGATGGTGGCGGGCTCAAAGAGCTTTCCGTCGAAAGTAGCTCTGGGCACCGGCTGGCCGTTGATCTCGAAAGAAGCGCAGTCGACGTTGGCCGAGAACTGGATGTTCTTTTCATTCCAGAGCCCGAGGCGGCTGCTCATATTGGCCATGCGCGAACTGCGGTTGTTGCGAATGCGGCTGACCATCTCGGAGGCAGAGCTTCTGAGATTGTAGTCATACCCTTCCATGGCCATGGCCGGTGCAGTGCGCTCGACCATATCGTCGAAGACTTGCTGCGAGAACGTGGGTTCGTAGACGCTGCCGTCGACGATGCAGAAGGCATCGACGAACTTCTTACGGAACGGCGCATAGTCCAGCATGTTCACGAAAATGTCGATGAGATAGCTGCTGTTGGTGTACGGGTATCGGCTGTCGTAGTTATGGCGACGATCCATCAGAGCGCCTAACATATCGGTATTCTCAAATCCTGCATCTTGGTCCATGAAGACGAGGTGGAACTTGCCATCCTGACGCGAGCGATAGCCCTTGATGTTATTGCTGTTCGTGAACCAGTCGGAGCATCCGGAGTAGCATCCAGCGGCCATGAAGTTGCAGTACTCGTCGATGTCGACGATGTCGCAGATCTGCTCGTAGATGCTGTCGTCGGTCGGGTTGGCGGCGAGCTCTTCGGAGAGATCAATCCAACGCTTGAGTGCCTCGAAGTCGCCCACTTTCTGTACGTATCCGTCCACGCTGTTCAACTCGAACTGGTCCATCTCGTCAGTGTCGATGCCATAGTTGCTATAGGCGTGATTCTTGTTGTTGGGTTCGCGTATGTTGAACATCATCAGGTACTGCCCGTTGACGAAGACATGTGCGGGCTGCGTTGCCTGACAGTCGAGGTAGAAGCCGCTGCGCAACACAATCTCGTGGAGGCCGGCATCCTTGATGCGAGCGTAGCCGTCGTTACCTCCGTTGCGCACCATGATACCCTTGCTCTTGATGTACGGTTTGTCCTCGAAGAAAGTGTAGGGCAGGAAGTTCTGTCCGAGGTAGTACTTATTGCCTTTGAGTCGGAAGGAGGCATAAGGAGAGTAAAGGTTGCGCGACCATCCGCCGCAGACCTCGAAGTCGCACTCTTGGTTCAGCGCCATGAGGAACGAGCCTCCATCGTCGTTGCCCTCGGGAACGAGATACTCGAAGTTGACGGGACGCTCCCACGAGCGGTTCCTGTTGGTGGAATAACTGACACCTTGACCTGAGATGCCATTCGAGCCAATGGTGTACGCTCCGATTTGATCGTCGTAGAGGTTGGCTTCGTCGGTCACGACGGAGATGACGGGCAGGTAGTAGTCGCGGTCCATATAGATATATGAACGCGTGACGACGGGGCTGGGCAGGTAGCCATCGCGGAAGAGTCGGAAGCGGTAGATGGCCGTCTCGTCGTCGTTGACGTGGAACACGCCCTCTGTCGTCGACATGGCGTTGCCGAGTGTCGGTGTGCTGCCGTCCATCGTATAGTAGAGCGTGCAGCCCTCGGGGATGGTGACGTTGAAGTCGAATCCCTCGGTATGCATGCAGGCATCGCGGTCCACGACCGGAGCTTCGAGTTGGGTGGCGGCAAAGGCGCTGCCCATGTTGCGAGTTCCAGGCGTAGGTGTCGAGGTCCACTGCCACGTCTCGCCGCCGTCGGTCGTACGGGCGTAGCTACAACGCTGAATGGCCTCCGGATAGGTTTGCGAGGCGAGGAGGGTGCCATCGCTATTGCTCAGGTAGACGGTGCCGCCCTCGTAGGTCAGCTTCCAGTCCACTTGCTTGTAAGCGGCATTGCTGTAGAGCCTACCTCCGAGCACGTCGTGGTGGTCAAACCAGATGGTGGCAAAGCTCCTTGGACGTACTTTACCCATGCCTGCCGGCAGCTGGAACTTAGTGAGGTTGGCGGGATCGTCGCTCACGTAGAGGCCGCCAAGGTCGACGCTGTTGCCAGAGGGGTTGTAGAGCTCAATCCATCCGCCATAGTTGAACGAGGGATCCACGAATTGGTCGATGTTGGCCACTTGTATCTCATTGATGACGAGGCAAGAGGGGTCGGAGAGCTCCGTCGTTCCTTCGCCGGGTACAGGCAGGAGTTGGAACTCAGCCAGATGGAAGAAGCCGTTGGAGCCTTCACTCTCGCCCTCCTGCACCTCGGAATAGAAACGCAGGTAGCGGAAGTTCTCATGCTGGAAGGGCTCCGACTCCAGCTGTTCCAACGGACTGGTGAAAGGCGTGCTGAGGTCAGCGAGCTTCACACAGTCTTCCTTGCTGGCATCGGGGTCGTCAGTGCCATAGACGCTCCATTGTACTGTATGATTGTTGGGCGTGTCGCGGCGGGTGAATTGCATCTTGATGAGTTCAATGCCACTCAGATCGGGCATCTCCACCTGCAGGTAATGCGAGCCGAGGGCTACGTCGCCATCGTGCCAAGTCGAATGCCAATACGTGTCGACATCGCCGTCGATCAAGGCATCGAGCGACCCCTCCTCGGGATCGGTATAGGGACTGCTGAGCTGAGCCACTTCGGTAATCAGTTCTACGACCGGATAGAGTTGGAACTCTGCTACATGGAAGTAGCCTCGCTGCCCGCTCGATCCCTGCTGTGCATCGGAGTAGAAGCGCAGGTAGGGGTATCCCTGATGGCAGAAAGCTTCCGACATGAGCGTCTCGGTGTTGCTGCCCAAGGGCATGAAGAACTCTCCGAGCAGTGTGCAGTCCTCCTTCGCTGCATCGGGGTCATGGGTTCCATAGACACCCCACTGCGTCGTCTGGTCAGAGGCGATATTGCGTCGGGTATATTGGAATTGGATGAAGTCGATGCCGGTCATATCAGGCATCTCCACCTGCAGATAATGAGTGCCGGGAGCGACGCTGCCATTGTGCCAGTCGGAATGCCAGAACGTATTGACGTTCTTGTCGATTAGGGCATCCAAAGGCCCTTCAGAAGAATCGGAATAGGGGCTGCTGAGCTGGTCCACCGATGTAATGAGTCCGCGGCCACTCACTTGATTGCCATGTATGACTATCCAACCTTCTTCCCAGTTGTATTCGTAGACTGTCCAACCATTCTTGTTCGCTTCATTCACATGCTTAGGCAGACAGACGTTGCCTTCGACGCCGTCGTTGGTCATCATGACGTACAGGTTGCCCGAGGTTGCGGGCAAGTTGGCTATCAAGTCAGCCATGCCGGCATCGCGGATCTGGTTGTCATAGCAATGGAGTTCGGACAGATTCGTCGCTGAGACGTCTAAGGTGGTCAGCTGGTTGTTGTGGCAATCGAGAAAATATAACTGCCTGTTTGCTCCCATGATGAGCTCAGTCAGCTGGTTGTCGTTGCAGTTGAGGTCAGTGAGCCATCCATTATTCGTGACGTCGAGCGTCGTCAGTTGGCAGTTGCTGCAATTCAGCATCTGCAGTTCGGAGCACGACGAGAGGTCCAACGACTCCAACGGGCAGGTATAGCACTCCAAGCGCTGCAACATCGTATTGTTCACGAGGTCGAGCGACGTCAGCTGGTTGTCGCCGCAGTAGAGTTCAGTGAGCGACGAATTGGCCGAGACGTCGAGCGTCGTCAGCTGGCAATAGCTGCAATTCAGCATCTGCAGGTCAGGGCATGCCGAGAGGTCCAACGTCCCCAACGGGCAGCCATAACACTCCAAGCGCTGCAACATCGTATTGTTCTCGAGGTCGAGCGACGTCAGTTGATTGTCGCCGCAGTAGAGTTCAGTGAGCGACGAATTGGCCGAGACGTTGAGCGCCGTCAGCTGGCAGTTGCTGCAATTCAGCATCTGCAGGTCGGGGCATGCCGAGAGGCCCAACGTCCCCAAGGGGCAGCCATAGCACTCCAAGCGCTGCAACGCCGTATTGTTCTCGAGGTTCAGCTCCGTCAGTTGGTTGTCGCCGCAGTAGAGTTCATTGAGCGATCCATTATTCGTGACGTTGAGCGTCGTCAGCTGGCAGGTGCTGCAGTTCAGCATCTGCAGGTCGGGGCATGCCGAGAGGTCCAACGTCCCCAACGGGCAGCCATAGCACTCCAAGCGCTGCAACGCCGTATTGTTCTCGAGGTCGAGCGACGTCAGTTGATTGTCGCCGCACTGGAGCTCTCTGAGCTCCGTGTTGGCCGACAGGTCGAGCGACGTCAGCTGGTTGCCGTAGCAGTAGAGCTCTCTGAGCGCCGTGAAATGCTCTATTCCTTGCAGGCTCTCGATACCCCAATAGTTGACATTAATCGTAGTCACGTCCGCCAATTCGCTATCCGTCAGTCGCCCATCGCGTCCGTAGGTCTGACCCAGCAGGTAGTTGCGGAAGTTCGGGTCGGGGAAGTTGGTCTCGTCGATGTCGACGTAGAAGGCCGGTGGTGGCAGTTCCTCCAGTTGCCAGATATAGTCGGGCTGGAGGCTATACTCGGCTGAGGGCAGGCCGTCGGCATCGGGATCCACGGCCGTCCAGTAGGTGTTGGCGCCCCAGATGTTGATGATGGCGTTGGTGGCGCGCACGGCATAGCGGTCGCCGTGCTTGTACCATACTTGTCCCTCCCAGTCCGGGCGGTTTTGGCTATTCTGGTGGATGTAGCCGTTGAGCTGCAGGCTACCCTCGCCATTATTCGTCACAGACGGGTTCGTGAAGGGTATGTCCAACTTCCATCCGGGGCTGTAGCAGAGCGACGCATCGTTTGAACGCCCGAAGGTGAAGGTATGGGCCTCGTCGACCGACTCGGTGAGCCAACCGCCATCCGTCAAGTAGTACTTCGTCTCGCCCTCCCCGTTGCCATTGCTCTGGGTGAAGATGCGCAACTCGGCATAGGGGGCGATGGCTTCGACGGCGGCGTAGTATTCGCTCAGAGGAGGCATCCGTCCGTCGTCCTCGGCCACAAGCATCAAGTCCTGTTCCTGCCAGAACGCCTTGTAGGCCGACTCCGTCGACTTCGCATCCTCCCCTGTCACCCATTCGCCGTCGGCTCGGCGCACCGATATCATCCGATGGCCATTATTGGTGTAGTTGAAGTGCTGCAGCCGTATCAGGCCGCCGCTCATGTTGCCGAAGCTTGGAAACCAGCCCATGTCTTGACTGCTGAACACATTCTCCTGTGCGAAGAAACCCACCTCCATCGGCGAGGAGTAGAGGATGCCGTCGTTATTGAAGTCCACGGGAGGCGTCTTCGTCAGGCAGAACACATACATCATCTGTGCCTCAGTGTCGAACATCATGCAGGGTTGCATGTTTACCCCATCGTGGCAGATGTAAAAATCATCGCCGACAACGTTAGTCGTCGTCTCGCCGTTGAGCGCGATATCCATCTCCACACGGGTGAGGCAGAAATGAGCGTTATTGTTGTTCAAGCGGAAGTCGTTCTCGTCGACCACTTCCCAGTACAGCGAATAGGTGGCGTCGCCCACTTGTTTGGAGGCGATAAGCTCGCGCTCGGCAGCCGCCGTCAGCGGAGCCAACAGACAGAGCACACACAACGCCGCGCGCGCAAACGCGCAGGCAAAACGTTCAAGATGATTCATACTACGTACGTATTTCTTTTAGGTATTCTTCGATTTCGGCTGCAAAGGTAGTCAATAATTTTGGAGCGGCAAACAAAATCGCAAATAAATCAATGAATTCGACTTCCGAAGTGATGTCAAGCTTTATACTTGATGAAGGCCAAGTCCTTATCATATCAGTTTTGACATTACTGGTATAACCCGATACGTATAGTCGCTAACGGTTGTATCACTATTGAGACAACCCGATGCGTATAGTCGTTAACAGTTTTGCGAATAGTGGCAAAACCGAAGGCGTACAGAAGCAACCTGCAAGGCCAACTATTGTCGAAGTAATTGACGCTCAGATTGACAAAAAGAATGACGAAGATTGTACGTCTAAATCATCATTTGCTGCATGAATTAGAACGTCAATCTTCGTCAATCTAATCGTCAATCTCTTTAGACGCTTCTTCGGTAAGCGTTCGGGGTTTCAGAGGGATTGCCGCGGCTTTCATCGCGCCGCCCCCTCTCTCATCGCGCCAGCCCCCCTCCCCTCCCTGACGGGAGGGGTCTGGGGGTGGGTCTTTTTACTTCCCGAGGATGATGTTGACGAGGGCCGTCACGTCGGCGATGGTGACCTTTTTGTCGTCGTTGACGTCGGCGAGGCGCTCATCGTAGGTCGTGGTCTTGCCGAGGATGATGTTGACGAGGGCCGTGACGTCGGCGATGGTGATCTTGCCGTCCTTGTTGACATCGCCTACGCTGTAGGTTGATTTGGCGGTGAAGTAGCCAGGATTGCCGCTGGTGGCGTCGTCGACGTGGGCGTAGGCCGCATCGATGTGTTCGGCATCGTAGGTGGTGCCGGCACCGCCGACGAGGTTCGTGCTGCCGTAGAACATATTGGTCGAGGACACTCCGTCTTTCTGCCAGTCGTCGTTGCAGACGATGGTGGTGAGGCCATTGCAGTCGTAGAACATGTTCACCATACTGGTGGCTTTCGAGACATCGAAGTTGGAGACGTCGATGCTCTGCAGGCCGTCGCAGTTGCGGAACATATTGCCGAAGTATAACACATTGGAGGTGTTGAAGTTGGAGACATCGATGCTGGTCAACGACGAGCAGCCCATGAACATACTGGCCATATTGGCGGCTCCTACGGTATTGAAGTTGGAAACGTCGATGTTGGTCAGTGACGAGCAACCATCAAACAGATTTGAGAGGTCGCTCGAGTGTGACACGTCTAAGTGTGACACGTCGAGAGCGGTCAGCGACGAGCAGCCCTTGAACATGCCATAGATTTGAGTGGCTTTACTCGTGTTGAAGTGCGTTATGTCGAGGGCCTCCAACGCTGAGCAATTGCCAAACATGAGCTGCAAAGAAAGGGCATTCGAGGTGTTGAAGCTGGATATATCGACACTTTTCAAACTGCGGTCGTAAAGGAACATATCTTCGAAGGAAATGACCTTCTCGGTGTTGAAACTCGAAAGGTCGAGCGAGGTAAGGTTAGAGCACGACAAGAACATATTGCCCATGCTGGTGACGTTCTCGGTGTTGAAATGAGAGACGTCGAGGCTCTGAATCTTGCTACAATAACCGAACATGCGATTCATTAAAGTGACGTTCTCAGTGTTGAGTCGGTCGAGGTGGTTGATTTGAGTAAGATTTCGCAGGTTGTAGAACATGAACGACGTCTTGGTCAGCCCGTGATAGTTGGCGAACGAGGGGTCGAAATCGACAGTGAGGATCTTCGACTTGAGGGCCTCAGCCTCAACATTGGTTGTCCATTCGGGATAGGTCGATGTCCACGGCAGGCTGTAGGTGGTACCTTCGCGACGGATTCGGAGCCTGTCGTAGTAGAAGGTGAGGGTGGTAGAGTCTTCGCTGAGCACGGCATAGGGCTCGGGCTCTGGTGCGGCGGTGAAGTAGCCGGGATGGCCGCTGGTGCCACCGTCGACGTGAGCGTAGGCCGCATCGATGTGATTGCCGTCGTAGGTGGTGCCGGCACCTCCGACGAGGCTGCTGCAGCCATCGAACATATTAGGGCCGAAGTCGTTACTGGGCAAAGCGTCGGTGGTCCACCCGTCGCCTACGCTGATGGTAGTCAGATTGCTGCAGCCTCTGAACATAGCGGTCATGGACGTCACGTTGGCGGTATTGAAGTTGCTCAGGTCGAGTTGCGTCAGGGCAGAGCATAAGGTGAACATATAATTCGTGTTCGTCAGCTTGTCGGTATTGAATCCACAGACGTCAATCACCGGCAATGACGAACAAAGACTAAACATTGAGTTCATTGTCGTGACATTCTGAGTGTCGAAGAAGCTGACATCAAGAGACTCCAATTGATTACAGGAGGAGAACATGTTACTCATATTTTTCACTGACGATGTGACGAAGCGCGTTTTATCAAAGACGATACTCTTCAGTGCTTTGCAGCTATTGAACATCATCTCCATGGAAATGACCTTCTCTGTATTGAAACTCGAAAGATCGAGTGTCGTCAGCGCGCTACAGCCATGGAACATGTGTGTCATGTCTACGACCTTCTTCGTGTCGAAGCCGCTCACGTCGAGAGCGGTCAGCGCGGAGCAGGAATAGAACATGGTGCTCATACTCGTTACGTTAGCTGTGTTGAAGCCGCTCACGTCGAGAGCAGTCAATTTGGCGCAGTTATTGAACATGCCGTTCATACCCACTACATTAGCTGTGTTGAAGCCGCTGACGTCGAGAGCGGTCAATTTGGCGCAGTTATAGAACATGTAGCTCATACTCGTTACGTTAGCCGTGTTGAAGCCGCTCACGTCGAGTTCGGTCAAATTGGCGCAGCCATAGAACATGCCGTTCATCGTTGTTGAATTAGCCGTGTTGAAGCCGCTCACGTCGAGAGCGGTCAAATTGGTGCAGCTGTTGAACATATTACCCATGTTCTTTACATTGGCGGTATTGAAACCGCTGACGTCGAGGGTTGTCAGAGCGGAACAATAGCAGAACATGCGGGCCATATTCCTCACGTTAGAGGTGTTGAAGCTGCTCACGTCGAGGGAGGTCAATGCGGTGCAGTTGTAGAACATGAAGCCCATATCCGTCACTTTCTCGGTATTGAACTTGCTCAAGTCGAGGGAGGTGAGCTTTTGGCATCCCGAGAACATACTTTGCATATCGGTGACCTCATTGGTGTTGAGGTACTGGAGGTTGTAAATGGAGGTGAGCTCGGGCATGTCTCCAAACCAGTTTCCGGTGGACGTGGGAGTATAGTTGGCGAACGAACTATTGAAGTTGACGGATTTAATGCGGCTTTTGACGGCATTCCAAGGCACTAAGCCTGCCTTGATGTCGTAGGTGACTTCGGGACTGACGTGTGAGGCGCTAAAGGCGTCGTAATAGAAGGTGATTCTGGTGGAGTCGCTGCTGAGCACGACATAAGGCTTAGGAGCGGAGAAGTATCCGGGACTTGCCGTACCGCCGTCGACGCGGGCATAGTCGAGGCCGACATGGTTCTGGGTGTAAGTCGTACCGGCGCCTCCCACGAGAGTTGGGCAATCGGCAAACATACTTGAAGAATGCGTGATGGTGGTCTGCGTGCTCCAGTCGTCGCCGTTGCAAATCGTTTCCAAATTCGTACAGCCGTTGAACATGCTCTCCACGTTAGTGGCTTTGGCGAGGCTTAAGGTCGACAGGTTTAAGTTCTTCAATGAGGAGCAGCCCGAGAACATATGGGCGAAGGTCTGAACGTTCTCGGTATTGAAACTCGTGAGGTCGAGCTCGATCAGTTCAGGGCAGCCGCTAAACATGTAAGACATGTCCTCGACGTTTTCGGTATCGAAGTCTGTGAGGGAAATCCATGGCAGGGAGGTACAGTTGGCGAACATACCTGCCATCGTCGTCACTTGGCTTGTGTTCAAATACGTGATGCTACTGAGACCTACGAGATTGGACATCCCATAGAACCAGTGGTAAGTGCTCGTCGGGCGTGCTTGGGCGAACGAGCGGGCGAATTCGACCTCGACGACACGGTCGCTATAGTCGTTCCACTCAGGGATGTCGGAGCCTGTGTTGAGCCTGAACAGGATGCAATCGGAAATGAGTGCGCCCTTACCACCATCGTGCCTGAAGTGGAGGATGTCTCTGTAAAGGAAGGCATAACTCTCAACCTGCGACAGATAGCCGGGATTGGCGGTCCCGCCGTCGACGTGGGCGTAGGCCGCATCGACGTGATAGCTGCTGTAGCTCGTACGTTCGCCACCCACGAGTTTGAAGCAGTTAGTGAACATATTACTGGAATAAGCAGAAGTGACGCCGCTTACGTCCCATCCGGGACCGACCACAATGGTATAGAGATTCTCGCAAGCATAGAACATATACCGCATATCCTCGACATTATGCGTGTCGAAACTGCTCAAATCCAGACTCTTCAAGTTTCCTCCGCAGCCTTCGAACATGCTGTCCATTATGGTCACCTTACTGGTATTGAAGCCGCTGAGGTCTATGTCCTGTAGTTTATAGCAAGACATGAACATGGCGTACATATCGGTCACTTCACTCGTATTCAGGTATTCAATTCCTGTGATTCGTAGGACATTTGAGGCATTTTCAAACCACTTGCGTGTCGACGTAGGCCGAGCTTCGGCGAACGAGGGGTCGAAGACGATAGATTGTAGATTACTATTGTATTCGCCCCATAAAGGATCGTGGGAGGGATCGATTTCGTAGGGCGTGCCAGAGCGCTTGCCCATGAGATCGTCGTGGTAGAAGGTGAGGGTCTTCCCATCTTCCGAGACGACGACGTAGCTCCCAACCCGCGACAGATAGCCGGGATTGGCGGTCCCGCCATCGACGTGGGCGTAGTCGACGCCTACGTGGCTGGAACTCCAAACGGTGCCTCTGCAGCCGACGAGTTTATTGGTGCAATGAGCAAACATGTCCGCTGAACTCGTCACGCGGCCCATGTCCCATCCATCGCTGACAAGTATGGTAGTCAGCGCCTCGCACCAAGCGAACATGCTGCTCACGTTCGTGACGGCGTGGGTGTCGAAGCTGCTCAGCTCCAGGGTCGACAGTTCATTACAACCAAAGAACATGAGGGACATGTCGGTGACGCCCGCAGTGTTGAAACTGCTAAGGTCGAGCGAAGTGAGGCCCGTACAAGAAGTGAACATGCCGGCCATGGTCGTGACCCTGCGCGTATCAAACGTGCTCAGGTCGAGGGCGGTCAAGGACGTACAACCAGCGAACATCTCGCGCATGTCCGTTACTCTCTCGGTGTTCAAGTATTCAAGGCCCTGGATTTCAGAGATGTCGATTTTCGCGTAGAACCAGCGGTAAGTGCTCTTTGGGCGAGCAGCTGCGAATGAGGGGTCGAAGACAACCTTCGTGTAAGAGGTAATAGAGAACCAGCCCGGATTAGTGCCATCCTGCGGAATCGAGAAGGTCGTGCCGCGCGTAGCTCGCTGGTCATCGCAGTAGAAGGTGAGGGTCTTCCCGTCGGCCGAGAGTGCAACATAATCCAAGGGGATAGAGAAGTAGCCGGGATTTGCCGGTCCGCCGTCGACGTGGGCGTAGGCGCCATCGACGTGGCTGGGGTCGTAGGCCGTTCCTGCGCTACCTACGAGGCTTGTACAGCCGTAGAACAAGTTGGAAGAATTGGAAGCCCGACTCATGTTCCATCCTTCACCGACGATGATGGTCTGAAGGTTTACGCAACCATAGAACATCTGTTGCATGTTGATGACATTTCGGGTGTCGAAGCTGCTTAGATCCAACGTCTGCAGAGCCGTACAAGCATTGAACATGTCGATCATGTCGGTCACGGCGCGGGTGTCGAAGTTGCTGACATCGATCGTCTCAAGCGCTGAACATCCGTAGAACATGCCACTCATGGTCGTGACGCAACTGGTGTTCAGGTATTCAATGCCTTCGATTTCGGTAAGATTGCTAAAGCCTAAGAACCAATGATAGGTCGCAGTAGGCCGTGCATCGGCAAACGAGGGGTCGAAGACGACGCGCTGAACCTCCCCGCCCATGCTTTCCCAGGCTGGGCTACTGCCACGGAGATTCAGGTTGTATTTCGTCCCAGAGCGCACGGCACGAGAGCTGTCGAAATAGAAGGAAAGGACGCCGTTCTGAAGGACGGCGTAGCTCTGAGCCATGGTCAGATAGCCGGGATTGGCGGTGCCGCTGTCGATGCGGGCATACTCGCCATCGACGTGGCTGGAACTCCATACCGTGCCTAAGCCGCCTACCAGATTGTTGGAACAATAATCAAACATATACGAGGTGTTCGCATTGGGATGAATAGTCCATTCTGGACTTACGTAGATGGTCTTCAGCTGTGAACAGCCAGCAAACATGTAACTCAAATCCGTGGCTCTGTATAACTCGAAACTAGTCAAATTCAGCATTCTCAATGACTGGCAGGAAAAGAACATAGAGCTCGCATCAGAGACGTAACTGGTGATGAAGCCACTAACGTCAAGCGTCTGAAGGGCCGAACAGCCATAGAACATGGCTTTCATGCTCGTAACATTGCTGGTGTTCAAGAAATTAAGGCCTTCGATGGAGGTAAGGCGGGAGAAGTTGGCGAACCAAAAACTTGTCGTCGTTGGCATCGCATAGCCAAACGACTGGTCGAAGACGACATGCTCAATCACCTCACTTTGCATTGTCCAATAAGGGCTATTGTTACCGATGTTGAGGTCGTAAGTCACCTCCGTATGCGTGGCTCGCAGGTCATCGCAGTAGAAGGTGAGGGTCTTTTCGTCGGAAGAGAGCACTGCATAGGCTTCCCGTGCGGCTGAGCGAGCAAAGCCGATAATAGCCAACACGATGGCAAAAAGGATTTTCTTATACATAAGTTTTCTATTTTTATACGGTTTAAACTCTTTTCGGCGGTAAAGGTAGTAATAAATTCGTTAGGACGGAAAAAAACGACAAAAAATGTTGAAATACTTAAGGTTTAAAGTTACAGTTGAATGATAGCATAAATAAATAACGGCTAGTAAGGCTGGCAATTGGCGAATAGATTGGCGTACGGCTTGACGTCAATCGTCGTCCGCTCGTACCGAAGGGACGCTTGACTCTTCAAGAATCGGTTCGTCAATCGTGCTTGTACAAGAAAGCAGGGGGCGTGCAAAGCACTTCCCCCCTGCTTGAGTGTCGTCGCCCCCTCACTTGGGGCTCGCAAAAGCGAACTTTGACGCAAAACATCGCGCCAGCCCCTCCCCTCCCTAAAGACCCCTCTAAATCTCCCCGTCAGGGAAGACTTTCCAATGCCGGTTGACGACACTGCGCCAGCCCCTCGAGCGAAGCGAGGCTCTCCCCCTGACGGGGGAGCGGGGAGAGGGTCTGTCGGGGGTGGGTCTTTATTTCCCGAGTATGATGTTGACAAGGGCCGTGACGTCGGCGATGGTCACCTTTTTGTCGTCGTTGACATCGGCGAGGCGCTCATCGTAGGTCGTGGTCTTGCCGAGGATGATGTTGACGAGGGCCGTGACGTCGGCGATGGTGATCTTGCCGTCCTTGTTGACATCGCCTACGCTGTAGGTTTCCTTGAAGGTGAAATAGCCGGGATTGCTGGCGCCCGCGTCGACGTGGGCATAGGCCGCATCGATATGACTGCTATCATAGGTGGTGCCGGCACCGCCGACGAGGCTGCTGCAGCCTTCGAACATATAGCTGGTGTAGGCATTGTCCGGCAGTTGCTCCAACCAGTTGCCGGCATAGATGGCGGTCAAGTTCGTGCTATTCCTGAACATCTCGGCCGCATTAGTCACGCTCGTGACGTCAAAGCTGTTGAGGTCAAGCGTAGTGAGGCTCGTACAATCATAGAACATATTGCTCATAGAGGTGACGTTCGCCGTGTTGAAATGACTGAGGTCGATGCTCGTGAGGCTGTGGCATGAGGAGAACATGTACTCCATGTTCTCGACGTCGTCGGTGCAGAGGTACTGCATGCCGGTGATGGAGGTCAGGTTGTTCATGCTATCGAACCAGAAACTGGTGGACGTAGGCCGTGCCTCGGCGAACGACGGGTCGAAGACGACGCTCGTGATGCTTGCCGTCGGCCAGGACGCATAGGACACATCGAAGGTTTGGCCTTCGCGCAGGGAGCGCTGGTCGTCGTAGTAGAAGGTGATGAGCGTAGGCTCGTCCTCATCGGCGGTGAGGGCATACGCCTCCTTGAGGGTTGTCAGGTAACCGGGTTGACCGTCAGCAGGCTTGTCGGGACGCGCATATTCCTTATCCGTATGCGCACTGCTGAAGGCCGTTCCGGCTTCGCCGACGAGGCGATTGCAACCCTGGAACATATTGGTCGAGGCCGACACGCGGTCCGTGGTCCAGAGGCCACTCACGCTGATGGTGGTCAGCCCCGAGCACGAACCGAACATCTCGCTCATATCCGTCACCTCTGCCGTAGCGAACGAGTGCAGGTCGAGCTCAGTGAGCGCGCTACAACCCTTGAACATGCCGCGCATGTCGGTCACGAACGGCGTCTCGAAATAAGTGAAGTCGAGGCTGGTGAGCTGGCTGCAGCCTTCGAACAGCTGGCGCATATCACCGACATTGGTGGTGACGCAACTCGAGATGTCGAGACTCGTCAGCTTGCGGCATCCGGCGAACATCTCGGCCATGCTGATGACCTCGTCGGTGTGCAGGTACCCATACGCGAGGCCCTCGATATCGGTAAGGCTCTGCATGTTCTTGAACCAACCTGAGGTGTAGTGAGGTCGCAGCAGCCCGAACTTAGGTGTGAATACGACATGAGCGACCGACGGGTTGATGGATGCCCAGCTGGGCGTTGGCGCGTCGATGTCGATGTCGAAGACTGCGCCCTCGCGCGAGGAGCGCTGGTTGTCGTTGTAGAAGGTGAGTGTGCCGCCAGCCTCAGAGGTGAAGACGGCATAGGGCGTGCGTCTCATGCTGAGATAGCCGCGGCCACCTTCGCCGTCGACGCGGGCGTAGGTCTTGTCGGAGGGGTTGCTGGAACTGTACGGGGTGTTGCCTTCGCCACGGAGCTTGGAGCAACTGAAGAACATCATATTGCTTGACGTCACGGCGCTGGTGGTCCAGCCGCTGCCCACGTAGATGGTCTGCAGGTTGGAGCAATAGTAGAACATGTTGGACATCCTCGTCACCTTGTGCGTGTCGAAATTGCTCAGGTCGAGTTCCTGAAGTGCACGGCAGTTCTGGAACATATTGCCCATAGTGGTCACGTTCTGCGTGTCGAACGAACTCAGGTCGATGCTCGTGAGGCTGCTGCAAGCAGCGAACATCGAGCCCATGTTTGTCACGTTGTGCGTGTCGAACGAGCTCACGTCGAGGGTCGTCAGCCCGCTGCAGCCGTTGAACATCTCTTGCATGTCCGTCACCTGGCTGGTGTTGAGGTTCTCGAGTCCGCTGATGTCCTCGAGGTTCTTCAATTGGTAGAACATGCGGTTCAGCGAAGTCATGCTGACGCTGGCGTACGAGGGGTCGAAGACGACGTGCTCGATGTCGTCGCGAACGTCGTACCAAGCCCGTACATACTGGTCGGGCACAATGTCCACGGAGAAGATGGTAGCCTGGCTGGCGCGTTCATCGCTACGGCCGTCGTTGTAGAAGGTGAGCGTGCCGTCGGCGAATGCGGCATAAGGCAGCGAGGCGAAGGCCGTCATGTAACCGGGGTTGCCGGCGCCGCCGTCGACGTGGGCGTAGGCACCGTCGCGATGGGCGTAGGCGTAGGTCGTGCCGGCTCCTCCTACCAAGTGGTCGCAACCAGTGAACATATCGCTGGAGTTTGCCGAGGCGCTGATGCTCCAGCCGCTACCGACGTAGATGATCTCAAGAGCGGAGCAATGATAGAACATCCAAGATGCGTGACTGAGACTGCTGGTGACGAACGTGTTCAGGTCGAGGCTCGTCAGGCTGTTGCAATTGGCAAACATCGACTGCATGCTCTCCACTTTAGTGGTGTTGAAATTGAGAACAAGACTCGTCAGGTTGCTGCAATTATTGAACATTTGGCCCATCTCCGTGACGTTGCCCGTGTCGAAACTCGAGAGATTGAGATAAGTCAGCTTGGAACAGCCTGAGAACATCCCGCTCATATTGGTCACCTGACTTGTATTCAAGTAGCTATAGCTGCTGACGGTACTGATGCCCTGGATGACGACAAGGTTGCTCATGCCTGCGAACCACTTGAACGTGCTACGCGGTCGTGCGTTCGCAAACGACTTGTCTATCACGACATGGGTGAACTGGCTGCTCATGGCGTTCCACGCGGGTACTGCGTTGCCTGTGTTGAGGTCGAAGGTCATACCTGTAGCCTCGCGCTGGGCGCGCAACGCATCATAGTAGAAGTAGAGCGTCGACTGATTGTCGTCGGCGACATAGGCATAGCCGTAGGAGGAGAGGTATCCAGGCGTGCCTCCGATGCCATCGACGCAGGCGTAGGCCTTGTCGGTGTGGCCGCTATCGAAGGCCGTTCCCGCGCCGCCCTTGAGGGCCGTGCAGCCTGTGAACATGCCCGTGGAGTTCGTTACGGCGGAGGTGCTCCAGCCGGGACCAACGTAGATGGCCGTCAGGGCCGAGCAACCGGCGAACATGCCCGCCATCGACGTGACGTCGAGCGTGACGAAGTCCGTCAGGTCGAGTTGCGTCAAGGCCGAGCAGCCCGCGAACATCGAGCCCATGTCGGTCACCTGGGAAGTGTTCAGGAGGTTCCAGCCGATGAGCCCCGAGGTGGTCAGCTGGCTCATGCCTGCGAACCACTTGTAGGTGCTCGTGGGGCGGGCATCGGCGAACGTGTCGTCGAAGACGACGCTCCTGATGTTGCCGCTCACTGACGCCCAACCCGGTTCCTGCCCGGGTTCATTCAGCAAGTAGGTAGCGGCCGAGTGGCTCTCGCGCTGCAGGTCGTAGTAGAACGTCAGCTTGTTGTTGTTCGGCGTATAGACGGCATAGGCTTCCGTCATGCGGCTGAAGTAGCCGGGATTGGAGGGGCCGTCGTCGATGCGAGCGTAGGCCTTGTCGACGTGATTGCTGTCGAAGGCCGTGCCTTCGCCACCGACGAGACTGCTGCAGCCCGAGAACATCGAGGTCGAATAGGTCAGCGCCGTCGTGTCCCACAGGTTGCTCACGTAGATGGTAGTCAGTTGTGAACAATTCATGAACATCTCTTTCATGTCCGTGACCTGACGGGTGTCGAAGTGACGGAGGTCGAGGGTCGTGAGGCTGCAATTGCTGAACATGTCGGTCATCTTGGTCACCTCGCTGGTGTTGAGGTAGTTCATGCCGCTGATGTCCTTCAGCTTCTGCATCGCCTGGAACCAACTCACGGTGGTCGTGGGGCGTGCGTCGGCGAACGAGGGGTCGAAGCAGACGTGCTCAACGCTGGCCCTAATCGTCTGCCATCCCGGGTCATCGCTACCCGTGTTCAGGTCGTAGGTAGCGGCCATCGTACTCCGCTGTGCGCGCTGGTAGTCGCGGTAGAAGGTGAGCGTGGCATCCGACGCTGTGAAGCAAGCATAGGCATCTAAGCCCCAGAGGTAGCCGGGAGCGTCTCTGCCGCCATCGGGACGAGCGTAGTCGACGCTTACGCCGATGCCGTTGTACGTAGTGCCGGCCGAGCCGACGAGACTGGTACAACCGTTGAACACGTGCGGCGAGTCTGTCACGTTCGCGGTGCTCCAGCCACTGCCGACGTAGATGGTAGTCAGTTTGCGACTGTCCATGAACATGGATTCCATGCTCGTCACGTTGTGCGTGTCGAAGTTCGTGAGGTCCAGGGTCTGCAGTTCTCCACAGCCGAAGAACATGCCGTACATCGTCGTCACGTTGTGCGTGTCGAAGTTCGAGACGTCCAACGTCGGCAGGTTATAGCCGATGAACACGCCGAACATATTGGTCACCTCACTGGTGTTCAAGTACTCGATGCCCGTGAAATCCTCGGCCATCGGCAGCGAGAACCAGTAGTACATGCTCGTGGGACGCGCGTTGGCGAAGGACGGGTCGATGACGACATGCTTGATTTCCATCCTGTGGGCCGTATACCATCCAGGCATGTTATCGCCCGTGTTGACGGTCGTGTAGACGTCGCCCGTACGCTCGTCGGCACGGCCGTCGCTATAGAACGTGAGCGTGCCACCCTTGTCGGTGGTGAAGACGGCGTAGGCCATCTTCGAGACATCAGTCATATAGCCCGGCGCGCTGGGGCCGCCATCGTCATGGGCATAGGCGACGTTGGTGCCTGCGCTATTGTAGGTGGTGCCGAGGCTGCCTTTGAGCTTGGAGCAGCCTGTGAACATCTGATAGGACGTTCCGGTGGTGATGCCGTTTGTGTTCCATCCCTGACCGATGTAGATAGTCTCCAGATTGCTGCAGTCATTGAACATGTAGGACATCTGCGTCACGGCGCCGGTGTTGAAACCGCTCAGGTCGAGGACGGCCAACTTGCTGCAATGCTCAAACATTCGCGCCATAGAGGTGACGGCATCTGTGGCGAACGAACTCAGGTCGAGGCTACTCAAGTTGCTGCACCCGCCGAACATGACCGACATGTCCGTTACGGCACGGGTGTCGAAACCCGAGAGATCAACGGCGCTCAGAGCGCTGCAACTCGCGAACATCGACCCCATCGTCGTCACCCTCAAGGTGTTCAGGTAGCTGAGCCCTTCAATAGAGGTCAGGTTAGTCATCCCCGCGAACCACGAGAAGGTGCTCGTGGGGCGCGCGCCGGCGAACGAGGCGTCGAACACGACCGTAGTGACCTGCGAGGCGATGGACTGCCATTCGGGATTGTTGACGCCTGTGTTCAGGCTGAAGGCCTGCCGACCGGAGACACCGGCATGCGCCTCACGCTCGCCGTCGCATTTGAAATAGAGGGAGTGCGAGTCGGCGTAATAGACGGCATACGGGACGTTTTGCGAGATATAGGACAAGTAGCCGGGAGCACTCACACCGCCGTCGATGCAGGCGAGGGTCTTGTCGGCGTAGCTGGCGTAGAACGGCGTGCCGGCGCCGCCCACCAGGTTGGTGCAACCCGAGAACATGGAATTGGAAGCCGTCACGTTCTGCGTGTTCCAAAGCTCCGAAGCGTCGATGGTCGTCAGACCCGTGCAGCCATAGAACATGCGGTTCATGTTCAGCACGTTAGTCGTATTGAAACCTCCTAAGTTGAGGTTCGTCAGTGCCGTACAACCCTCGAACATGCTGGTCATGTCGGTCACCTCGCTGGTATTCAGGTATTCAATGCCCGCGATACTCGTCAGCTGGCTCATACCCTCGAACCATTTATAGGTGCTCTGCGGGCGTGCATCAGCAAATGAGGAGTAGAAGACAATGCGGTCGATGCTCGCCCGCTGGTCATACCACGTCGGCGCCAAAAGCAATCGCTGCAGCGGCATAGCATCATCGAGCTGGGCAAACATGTTGTCGTATTGGAAACTCAGGGTATAGGTGGAGCCTGTCGTCGTCTTGGTCAGACGCGTGTAGGCTACGGGTTGCGACGTGCTGGTCAGGAAGCCCGGATTGGCGGTGCCGCCGTCGATATGAGCGTAGGTCTTGTCATATAAGTCGACAAGCTGGTTGTCGTATCCCGTGCCGGCGCCACCCACGAGATTGGAGCAGAAGGCGAACATATTTCTCGAATCCGTCACTGAACTGGTGTTCCATCCGTCGCCGACAAGTATGACGCTCAGATTGGAGGCGTCTAAGAACATGCCCACCATGTTCGTCGCATTGGCCGTGTTCCAAGACGTCAAGTCGAGGCTCGTCAATCCGCTGCATTTGCAGAACATGAATGCCAAAATCTCTGCTTGACTCACATCGAAGCCGCTCACATCAAGATGCTTGAGCGCGCTACAACCTGAAAACAAGCCCTCCATATTGGTCACGTTCTGCGTTTTGAAATTACGCAGGTCCAAGCTCGTCAGGCTGCTGCAGTCCTGGAACATGCTAATCATGCTCGTCGCCTCGCTCGTATTGAGGTTGAGGAGTCCTTCGATGGACGTCAGGTTCTTCATTCCCGAGAACCAATAATCCGTATAGTTGGGCCGAGCATGGGCAAACGAGGAATCGAAAATCACCTTGCGAACGTCCTCTTGGATATCCGACCATACGGCTTTACTATAATTCTTTAATACAAGAATGGGATATTTATACACGCCAGAGCGCGAGGACATCATGTCGTCGTGATAGAAGGTTAGGGTCTTCGCCGATGCTGAGTAAGCCACGTAATCCTTCGTCGACAGGTAACCGGGTTTGTCGGGGCCGCCATCGATCACGCAGTAGCTCTTATCGGTATGCGCAGGGTCGTAGGCCGTACCATTGCCGCCAACGAGATTTACGCAACCCTCGAACATGTGATTCTCATAGAATCCCGGCTTACCATAAAAATGCTCACTAGTCACGCAGATAGTAGTAAGGTTAGTACAATTCTGGAACATACATTCAGCTCCCGACGCAGAACTAACTCCCCCAAAACGCTCTAACTTACTTTCTGAAAAATCAATAGTCGTCAATGACGAACAGCCGCTGAACATATAATGGAAATACTCAGCCTCAGACAAATCAAGATATTCCATACCTGTGATGCTCACCAGGTTTGGCATTCCACAAAACCAATAGCTTGCTGATTTTATCTTCGAATAAATAAAATTCGAGCTTGCATAAGGCAATTGGGCATCGATGAAAGAAGGGTCGAACACGACGTGAGTGGCATCTTCAAATTCGTTGTGGTCATTGGAATACCAATTGGGTTTAGCCGTCTCATCATTCGGTAGGAAGAACCTCTTGTCAGCCAAGCGCGAATCGTACTCACGGTCGTAGTAGAAGGTCACGGTCTGATTGGAGCTTGTGTAGCATACATAAGCTCGCTGCGCCGCTACGTGCGTGGCGCCGACGATGGCCAGAAGGATGGCCAAAAGGACTTTCTTATACATAAGTTTTCTAGATTTTATACGGTTTAAACTATTTTCGGCGGTAAAGTTAGTGATAAATTCGATAGAAGTGAAAGAAATCGACAAAAAATTGCTGATACACTCAGGTTTAGAGTTTCAGTCGTATGATAACAATGATAATAAACGGCCCAAAAGGCTGGCAATTGTTCATTTTTCATTTTTCATTGTCCATTGTCCATTGTCCATTCTCAAATAATCTGTTGCCTATTCTTCCGTCGTCGCGTGTAGCTGATGTGAATCCATGCAGGATGGCGGTGGCCATCCTTGTCGCGCCAGCAGCGCTCGAAGATGAGCTGGTCGAAGGTGATGCGGTGCGTTAGGCTCATCTTCAGAATCAGCTTCATCAACGCGCGGTTGTCGTCGCATCGGATGTCGGCGGCCTCGCCCCTCAGATGCTGAGAGTTGCGGACACCGCCCACAATCTGATTCAGCGCCGCACATCGGTAGCCGCTATTGACGTAGATGGGCTTGCCGTATGCCTTGCGGATGGGGTCGAGGACGTTGTCGACGAGAGCGATGAGGTTCTCACGCGCCTCATCATCCGGGGTGTTGTTGATGTGGTAGTGAGCAGCACTACGGCTGTTCGTAAGTTCGCTAAGTGTAAAGTATTTCATGCCTTTTTATTCTCTTTAGGACAAAAAAGCATAGCCCGTCTCACGACGAACTATGCTCATATAAACAAATCTACAACCTTGAAAAACCAAATCTATGTAACCTTTAGTGAAAACCTAAATACCTGTTGCGTGCGCACCCATACAAGTGAGTAGCGCAGTGATGACGGTTACGATGAACCGCAGAACCGTTTCGATGATCTTCTTTTTTCTTTCCTTCATTTTGATTTATGATTGTGGACCGAAGTCCGTTATGATTTCAGTT
>JAEEGL011094350.1_pt1 | contig 22246 bp, 18 predicted proteins | sample 9134231 | NCBI WGS metagenome assembly JAEEGL01 (sample SAMN16246548, study PRJNA631951) | gut metagenome | biome: gut microbiome; feature: rumen; material: fiber-attached | host: Bos | place: Iran: Karaj | collected 2018-10 | reverse complement strand
CGTCGCCGAGGTAGGACTGTTTCTGCATGTCGAAGTTGGTACAACGATGGGTGACAAACATGTCAAACTCCTCGAACGAGCCCTCGTCGAGAAGCAGGGCGATACGCTCGCGGGCGGTAAGCTTACCCTGTTCATGCTGTTTGTCAATGCGTTTCTGGCCGCCACCCATCTTGGCTTCACTTCTCTTGTCGAGAAGCTCTTTTATTTTTTCTTCAAAAGCCATTATTTTGAATTGTTTGTAGGTTTATATTGTGAGGTTTTCCTATGCTCTTAGCGGCATCCGGTCGGCCTCGAAAATTCAATGTTTATTTGCAGCAAAGCTCGGTGAGTACTCCGAGAGTGCTTTTGGGGTGCAGGAAACCGATGTGGAGACCTTCCGCGCCGCCGCGGCTCTGCTGGTCGATGAGACGAACGCCCTTATCCTTGCACTCGTTGAGAGCCTGGTCGGTGTTCTCGACAGCGAAAGCGATGTGGTGCATGCCACCCTTGCCGCCGTTTTTCTCGATGAACGACGCGATGGTGCTTTCGGGGCATGTGGGTTCAAGAAGTTCGATTTTCACGTCTCCTATTTTGAAGAACGCCGTTTTAACTTTCTGGTCAGTGACCTCCTCGATGGCGTAGCATTTGAGGCCCATCACCTCTTCCCAGTACTTGATAGCTTCTTCCAGATTGGTGACAGCTATACCGATGTGTTCGATGTGTGAAGGTGTCATAATTTTTTGGTTTTTATATTATTATTCTTGTATTTCATATAATAAAACATTATCACATACACGCTATATTGCTTGCTGCCAACACAATAGCAAAACAGCATGAAAATACAAAAATACAACAACAATTTGGATTGGCAAAATTTTTTTTTGCCCGACAGCCAGTGTCACATTCCGATTTTCTGTTTTTGGACGTCGACACTGATGGCGTCGAGGGTGCCTATCACCAGAAAATAGCGCTTGCGCGAGGGGAGTTTCAGGTAATAGTTGTCGGAACTGTACGAACCTGGTATACGGTCCTCAACAACCATGTCGCCCCTCTCGTCGAAGAGGCGCAGCCTGGTGCCGCGCAACCTGAGGGCTTTGGTGATGCGCACCACCTTGCCGTCGATGAAAATCCAGTCCTGAGGTTCCTCGTCGCCCACCACGTCCCCAGTCTCCATCTCGATGTTGACGTACATGCTTGTGTCGGTTTCTGACACGGCGCTCAGCAGTCGTTCACGGAAGAGGCTCTCGGGCAGATAAATGGTGTCGTGCACATAGACAGTGTCGTGGATGTAAACCACCTCGGGCGTAAACGCGTCGGCGGCGCAGCCTCGCGGATAAATCAAATTTGTGAACAGCCTTCCCACAGCCGAATTGGCATAGTTCTGCCTGCTGCCGCAGGGGATGGTGACCGGCAGGGAGGTCTCAACACCATAGAACGGGGCGTTGTCGAGCACAGGCGGATAATCGGAGAGAAACACCATCGACTGAAGGCTGCAATAGGCGAAGGCGCTCTCTTTGACCACGCCGAGCGAGGCCGGCATGGCTATCTGTCGGAGAGAGGCGCAGTTGGCGAAAGCGAACTGCTCGATGATGGAGAGGTGCGGTTTGTCGCCCGCAAACTCCACAGCGCGAAGCCCAGTGAAATTAAAGCAGATAAACTGAGGCACCACCGCAACGTTCTCGCCAACGGTTATCCTGGCCGGCGACTGAGAGGCGTAGAAAAGGCTCTGCATCGACGAGGGGTGTTCGGCGAGGAAGACTATCTCCGACAAGCTGGATGTCCAGCTGAACGCCAGCGGCGACAGATAGCGCGCCGAGGGGCCTATGACAAGACTGTCGAGCGAAGTGCAGCCCGAAAAAGAGGAAGAAGAGACTATAAGGCTGTCGCAGTCGACCACAACGGTGCGCAGCGACGAGCAGCCCTCAAAGGCCGAGTAGCCGATGTTGGAGACCGTGCGAGGAATGACTATACGAGTCAACTGTTCGAATTCGGCGAACGCCCGCGGCTCGATGGCGGTGACTTCGTAACGCTCGCCGTCGTACACCACCTCCTGTGGAATTGTCAGGTTTAGAGCCGTCTGCCTGCCATTGGGCGACGGAACCTGGACTGACGAGAGATAAACCGACCCCTTGTCTTTCGACACTGGATGCCGCTCTATGGAGAAGCAGTAAGTGACACCGCCCACGACCTTCTTGAAGTCGTAAGCCTCGGCCGCACAAGCCATAAGGAGCGACAATATGAGAAGGACGCACTTTTTCATGAAAGAATGGCTGAGAGTGATTGTGCTATTGAATCGGCGTCGATGCCGCAGTCGCGGCGCAACTGCTCCACCGAGCCGTGCTTTACAAAATGGTCGGGGATGCCAAGCCGCGTCACCACCGGACAGGCCGCGCCATTGTCTTTCGAACGGCGCTGCTGGTAGTATTCCAGCACCGCGCTACCGAAACCGCATTCTATACATCCGTCCTCGACGGTGACCACGTGTTCGTAACGCTCGGCCACATGGTCGAGTATCTCGGTGTCGAGAGGCTTGACGAAACGCATGTCGTAGTGGCCCACGTTGTATCCTTTGGCTGCCAGCGTGGCTGCCGCCTTTGCCGCCTCGTTGCCTATATGGCCTATGGTCAGCAGCGCCACTCTCTCGCCTTCCGCCAGGCAGCGGCCCTTGCCTATGGCCATCTCTTTCATCTCGTTGTGCCAGTCAGCGTGGACCGAGGCACCGCGCGGATAGCGTATCACTATGGGTCCACAGGCGTCGGTCTGCGCCGTGTACATCATGTCGCGAAGCTCATGCTCGTCCATAGGGGCGCAGATCACGAGGTTGGGCACGGGACGCAGGGCTGCCATATCGAACACCCCATGGTGCGTCGATCCGTCCTCACCCACCAGTCCGGCACGGTCAAGGCAAATCACCACGTGCAACTTCTGCAGAGCCACATCGTGGATTACCTGGTCGTAGGCACGCTGCATGAACGACGAGTAGATGTTGCAAAACGGCACCATGCCCTGGGCGGCAAGGCCCGCGGCGAAGGTTACGGCGTGCTGCTCGGCAATGCCCACGTCGAACGACCTGTCGGGCATGCGCTCCATCATCATGTTGAGCGAGCAGCCAGTAGGCATCGCCGGCGTTATGCCGACAATTTTCTCGTTGCGTTCCGCCAGTTCTATTATGGTGTGACCGAACACATCCTGATATTTCAGAGGTTGGTCGGAGGTATTCTTTTTCAATTGCTGGCCCGTCTCTGCGTTGTAACGTCCCGGAGCATGGTAGGTCACCGGATTTTTCTCCGCCGCCTTGAGGCCTTTTCCCTTGGTGGTTACGATATGCAGAAGCTTGGGGCCGTTCAGCCGTTTCAATTTCGACATCACCTCAACCAACTGGGCTGTGTCGTGTCCGTCGATAGGACCGAAATAGCGGAAGCCGAGCGACTCGAAGAGGTTTGCCCCCTCGAGCAGCGACGATTTAAGGGCGGAGAGCGTCTTAGAGAAGAAATTCCTGCTCCGCGAGTCCCTCATGTCGCCACCCGTGCGCCGCCACACCTTCTCCTTAATCTCGTTGTAGCTGCGCGACGAGGTGATTTTTACCAGATAGCGGCTCAGTCCGCCCACAGCCTTGTCTATCGAGATGCCGTTGTCGTTCAGAATGACAAGAATGTTGGCTTTCGACACACCCGCGTTGTTCAGCGCCTCGAACGCCTCGCCCCCCGTGAGGGCTCCGTCGCCGATAACAGCAATATGCTGACGGTGCGTGTTGCCCTGCAGTTTCGACGCCGTGGCCATGCCGAGCGCCGCCGACACCGAGGTCGACGAATGTCCTGTGCCAAAAGCGTCATAGGGGCTTTCCTCCATTTTCGGGAAGCCGCTGATGCCGTTGTAAGTGCGTATGGTGGGGAAATCGTCGCGCCGGCCGGTCAAAATCTTGTGGGCGTAAGCCTGGTGGCCGACATCGAAAACAATCTTGTCGTCGGGAGTGTTGAAAACATAGTGGAGCGCCACACAGAGCTCCACGGCGCCGAGCGACGAAGCCAGGTGACCGGGATGGGTGGCTAGCGTGGAGATTATATATTCACGCAACTCCCTCGCCAACTCCGGAAGGTCGGAAACAGGGAGTTTGCGGAGGTCGTCAGTAGTATTAATATTTTCTAAGATAACACCTTGCAAAGCAATCGTGATTAACAATTAAATTGCAAAGATACGAAAAAAAAAATGATAATGGTTCAGAAACTGTTTTTTGCAGGAACCCTATTTATCCATCTTGTATGCGGGTTCGGTCTTGGGCAGCGGCTCGAAGTCCTTGTTCAGCTTCGTGTCCTGCAGGCGGCCCTGGGCGTTGTCGCGCAGTTCCCAACGGCCGTTTACAAATATGTAGGCCTGCTCCGTTCCCGTGGGCACATAATATTGCGGCAAGCCCTCCATACCCGGAAGCATGGGCGCTATCTCGTCAAACAGGATCATCTTCATCTTCTCCTCTTTGGGCACCTGCATATTGATGGTACGGCCCTTCTTCTTTATCTTCTTGTTCTCGTAGGTGCGCACCACCTGCTCGTCGTATCGCACGTTCACCATGGCGTTGCGCGAGTATTCAAGCACCAGCCGGCGCAGGTTCTTCTCCCTGCGGAACAGAGCCTGTCCGAACTGCGCGCACGAGCTGTTAGAGCGGAACAGTATCGGCTCGATCACCTTACGCTGCGTCAACGCATTGACGCCAGTCCAGCCAATGAGCGTATAATACATCTTCCCCTCGAATTTTGTCTCAATGAGTTCCTGATATACGCTGCCCAGCCAATTGTCGGGGTCTAGCACCACCTCGTTGACCGAGATAAGCTCGTCGGATTTGTCGTGGAGAGCGTATACATCGTATTCGTCTGTCTTGTCGTTGAACGACTGCACGAAACCGAAGCACTCGTATTCACCGTTGTCGCGCACCACAGGCCATGTGATTATGCGGAACTGGCGGTCGCTCGAGGTGAGCACCGACACATACTTCCCGAAATTCCATTTCCAGTGGAACGACTCGTCCACATGCAAAGCCTCGTCCATCAGCTGCGCGAAGAGCTCGTTGGCGTTGTATCGCTCGTTGTCGGTCGGGGCCGACTGCACCTTTTCTATAAGAGGCTGCATATTGCGCTCGTAAGCGCTCATCACGTCGCGGTTTTGCGAACAGATGTCCTTAACAACGCACAAAAACAGCACAAAAACAAGACCCTGGGCGATTATTTTCATATGTTTCAACATTGAGATTACATTTTAAACAACAATCATATCTCCAACACTAACAAGCCTTTATCCGCCAAAACACAAACTTTAGACTCTACCAAAACACTCATTTCATTTTATTTTAGTACTTTTGTAATTACTCAAATTTTCGATTTTTATTGTAATCAACTGAAAAAAAACGATGACAACTCAAGAGATAATAGAAAACGCTTTTGAAAACCGTGATTTGCTGTCCGACAACTCCGTGCGCGACGCCATACGCGAGGTAATAGACCAGATAGACCGCGGTGTTCTTCGTGTGGCGGAGCCGCGCGACGGGCAATGGATTGTCAACGAATGGGTTAAGAAAGCAGTATTGCTCTATTTCCCCATTTGTGAAATGCAAACCCTCGAGGCCGGTCCGTTCGAGTACCACGACAAGATGCCCCTCAAGCACAACTATGCCCAACTAGGAGTGCGTGTGGTGCCTCCTGCCACGGCCCGTTATGGATCGTATCTGGCAAAGGAAGTTGTCATGATGCCCTCCTATGTCAACATCGGAGCCTATGTCGACTCGGGCACTATGGTCGACACCTGGGCCACCGTGGGCAGCTGCGCTCAGATAGGTCGCAACGTGCATCTTAGCGGCGGAGTGGGCATCGGTGGAGTTTTGGAGCCTCTCCAAGCCGCCCCCGTTATCATCGAGGACCATTGCTTCATCGGGTCGCGCTGCATAGTTGTCGAAGGCGCGCACATCGGAGCCGAGGCTGTGTTGGGCGCCAACACCGTCATTACGAGCAGCACCCATATCATCGACGTGAGCAACTCCGAGCCGGTATACTACAGCGGATATGTACCTCCCCGCAGCGTTGTCATACCAGGCAGCTACGTCAAGCATTTCCCCGCCGGCGACTATTCGGTCAGTTGCGCGCTTATCATCGGACAGCGCAAAGAGAGCACCGACAAGAAAACATCCCTTAACGCCGCCCTCCGCGAGTTCGGAGTGCAATGCTGATATTTGTTGAATTCACCATCGCTCATGAAAAAAACGCTCCTTTTATCAATACTCTCGCTTCTCACCTTTGTTGCCTGCGAGCATCACGACGATTTCGACTTCACCGGCACGGTAGTCGACTATGAGGTTTGCAACAGCATCTACGATGTCGGTTACGCCGTAGCGCTCACCAGTCCCGACTCCATTGGCGGGAGCTACACCACTCGCGATCAGAAGGTTTTCGAAAATGTAGTGGTAATTTACGGCTCGGACCGCATGCTGCATGGCGACGACCATATTTCGGGACGCATCTACCTCGACCCCAACTATTCCAAAACCGGATGCAACTACCGCTACACCGACAACGACGTGCCCGAGGCCGTGTTCACAAAACTAAAAGTCGACTGACGACTGGCCTTAATCAGGATTTTTTGAAAAACATCCACAAGATTATTCTCAGCAACATAAGCACTTTCTTTTTCCCACAGAAATGGCGGGAAAAGTAGACTGTTTTTTTCGAACACGAATTACACGAATCAAAGTAATTTTTTTCGCGAACGCTCTCAACGTATTGACACGGATAGACGCAAGCGAGGACGCTTGCGTACCAATTGACACGACATGTCGTGCGTCTATCAATTTGCAAAGTGACGGATGATTAGAAGGATAAGGATGAGTGCGGCGAGGATGAGCATCAGGTAGCCTCGGTTGTAGAACTGACGCATGGCGCCACCACGACGACGGCGAGCAACTCCCTTGGCGACAACCACATACTGTCTTCCCTCGTACAGGAATTCCTCCTCGATATGCACAGGGTGTGGCACCGAAAGGATGGAACGCTGCAACGCCTCGTTAAAATCAGACAATGAGGCTCCGTCGGCTACAGCGAGCAATGCATAATAGCGACGCTTCAGCCCTCTGCCAGCCCTGCGGCGGGCAAAGGCTCTGTAAACCGTTCCAAGCGCGTCGGTCTGGATTTCAGACTCGACATGGTATCTGCGAAGGTTTCCGACTAGTGTGTCCAAGGTGTGTGATTATTTTAACGATAACCTTAACGTTAACGATAACTTTTTTTATAACTTAGGATTAGTTAGGATTAGGAAGTAAAAGTGGAAGTATAAGTGGAAGTATAAGTGGAAGTATAAGTGGAAGTATAAGTGGAAGTAAAATTGGAAGTGTTAGAGAGAAAAATTATAGCTGCGCGACGGCGACTTCGAGGGCGCGGTCCAGGCCTTCGGGGTTCTTGCCACCAGCTGTGGCATAGGCTGGCTGACCACCGCCACCGCCCTGGATTTCCTTGCCAGCAGCACGGATGATGGTACCGGCATTGAGACCGGCGTCAACGCGATTCTGTCCAAGGCATATCAACAGCTGAGGCTTGTCGGCGACAACGCTGCCAAGAATGAGGACCATGTCGGGATGGTCGACACGGAGCTGCATGACACCATCCTTGAGCTGCATAAGGTCGCAATCCATACGCTTGGCAAGCACAGGATTGGATGACAACTCGGCAGACAGCGAGTGACACAGCGAAGCGACACGCTCTTTCTGGAATGAGGCTATCTGGCTGCGCAACGAGGCGTTCTCCTCCTGGAGTCGTTCGATGGCGGAGGCAAGGTCCTTTGGATTCTTGAGCAGGAGACGGGCATTGTCGAGTTGGTCCTGCATATCGTCAACAAAACGCGCGGCTCCACCACCGGTGACGGCCTCGATGCGGCGCATGCCAGCGGCAATGGCACCCTCGCTCACAATGCGGAAACTGCCTATATGGCCAGTGTTGTCGGTGTGGGTACCGCCACAAAACTCAACGCTGTCACCAAACTTGATGACACGCACTTTGTCGCCATACTTCTCACCAAACAGAGCCATGGCTCCCAACTTGCGAGCCTCGTCGATGGGCATTGCCCTGTGCTCCTCGAGGGGCATGGCGTGCCAGATGTCGATATTGACCTGTTTCTCGACCTCACGAATCTCCTCTTTGGTAAGTTTGGCGAAATGGGAGAAGTCGAAACGCAGACGCTGGTCGTCAACCATAGAGCCTTTCTGCTCGACATGTTTGCCCAGCACGTTGCGAAGCGCCTTGTGGAGCAAATGGGTTGCCGAATGGTTGCACTGGATGGCGAACCGGCGGCACTTGTCGACCTCGGCCTTGAAGGTGACCGTGATATCGGACGGCAGCTTATTGACTATATGAACTATAAGATTGTTTTCTTTCTTGGTGTCGAGAATGGGTATCACCTCGTCGCCGAAACCGATGGTTCCAACGTCGCCGACCTGTCCACCACCCTCGCCATAGAAAGGCGTGCGGTCGAAAACAAGCTGGTAGAACTCACGATCTTTGGCACGGACATGGCGGTAGCGGACAATGCGCACCTCGGTGACCAGTTCGTCATAACCCACAAACTGCTCCTCGACGCCGGGGATGATCTCAACCCAGTCGTCGCTCTCGGTTTTGGCGGCGGCACGGCTGCGGTCTTTCTGCTCGGCAAGTCCTTTGGAGAATCCTTCCATATCGACAGACCAACCCTTCTCGGCAGCCATAAGCTGTGTGAGGTCGATGGGGAAACCATAGGTGTCGAAAAGCTCGAAGGCGAAAGCGCCGTCGATAACCTTGTCGACCTTAACCTTCTGCTCGCAAGCCTCGCAAGAGGTCTCGCACTCGAGAGCTTTGGCTATGTAGTTCTCAAATTTCTGTATGCCGTTGGAGAGGGTTTTGAGGAAGGACTGCTCCTCCTCCTGGATTATGCGGCATATCAGTTCTTTCTGGTTGGCAAGTTCGGTGAACTGGGCTCCCATCTGACCAACAAGGGTGGGCACAAGAGTGTGGAGGAACGGCTCTTTGAACCCCAGGAATGTGTAGCCGTAGCGGACGGCGCGACGCAGGATGCGGCGGATGACATAGCCCGCCTTTGCGTTGGATGGCAGCTGTCCGTCGGCTATTGAGAAACTCACGGCTCTCAGGTGGTCAGCGCAAACCCTCATGGCCACGTCAGCCTCCTCGTTCTTTCCGTACTCCATTCCCGCCTTGGCGGCAATGGCTTGAATCAACGGCTGGAAGACATCGGTGTCGTAGTTCGATTTCTTGCCCTGCATGACCATGCATAGACGCTCGAAGCCCATGCCGGTGTCGATATGCTTTGATTTCAGCGGTTCGAGAGTGCCGTTGGCAAGGCGGTTGAACTGCATGAAGACAAGATTCCATATCTCGATGACCAACGGATTGTCCTTGTTGACGAGCTCGGCTCCAGGTATTTTGGCCTTCTCAGCCTCGTCGCGCAAGTCGACATGTATCTCGCTGCACGGGCCGCAGGGACCTTGGTCGCCCATCTCCCAGAAATTGTCTTTCTTCGAGCCTTTGAGTATTCTGTCCTCGGCGATATGCTCTTTCCAGTACTCGTAGGCTTCGGTGTCCATAGGCAGAGCCTCTTTCTCATCGCCGCCAAAGACGGTAACATACAAGTTGTTCTTGTCTATCTTCATCACCTCGGTCAGAAACTCCCAACCATAAGCTATTGCCTCTTTCTTGAAATAGTCGCCAAAGCTCCAGTTGCCGAGCATCTCAAACATGGTGTGGTGATAAGTGTCGTGTCCCACCTCCTCAAGGTCGTTGTGTTTGCCGCTGACACGCAGGCATTTCTGCGAGTCGCACACCCGCGGCCACTGGGCAGGACTGTTGCCAAGGAAGATGTCCTTGAACTGGTTCATGCCAGCGTTGGTGAACATCAGGGTAGGGTCGTTTTTGACCACCATGGGGGCTGACGGCACAATATGATGGTTCTTGCTTTCGAAGAATTTCAGGAAACTGGTTCTTATCTCGTTTGAAGTCATATCTGTATGATGTAAGATGTGTGATGTATGATGTAAGTTAAAATTCGTCACGTTCCACCAAAAGTATGGCGCTTTGAGGAACAATATAATATTTCTCGCCGTTATATTTTATCTCAACAGCATTTTTCTGCATGAACAACGCCAAGTCGCCTGGCTTAACCTGCAGCGGCAGATACTTGGGCTCTTTGTCCTTGGGATTCCACGGCTCGTCGGCGTCCATATTGGGAAGAGCGTAACCCGGACCGCATTTAAGAATGTAGCCCGACTGGATTTCCTCCTTCTCCTGATAGCCGGCAGGCAGATAGAGACCGCTCTTTGTCCGCTGGGCGGCTGTGCCCTGCTGTATGAGCACCCTGTCACCGACAACAATCAATTTGTCAAGATTATTACGCATAGGCGATTTGCAATATATTAATGTATTACAATATTTTACAAACTATAATAGTATCCGTTTCCTTTTCCGTGACAAAATGCAAAAATACAAAAAAAACAGAATTGAATATCTTAACTGTTGAGCCATGGATGGTCGAGAACATGGGCGACAGTCTGGTCCATATCATTGTAACGATACTCACCCAGCCGGCCACCGAACCACACACGCTTCTCGCTCTCAGCCAATTGTCTGTAGGCATCGGCCAGTCGGTTGTTCTGGTCATCGTTGACGGGATAGTACGGTTCCTCACCGGGTGTCCACTGCAGCGGATACTCATAAGTGATCACAGTGTCGGGCTGCTGACCGAACTCGAAATGCTTGTGTTCGATGATGCGCGTATATGGTGTCTCGGCATCGGTATAGTTGAACACCGCATTGCCTTGGAAATTGGCTACGCCCCGCAGGAGTTTGTGCTCGAACCGCAGCGAGCGGAACTCGAGTTTTCCAAGCCTGTAATCGAAAAAGGCGTCGACAGGACCTGTATAGACCACCCGGTCGGCCATCGAAAGAAAAGCATCTTTGTTGGCAAGAAAGTCGGTTTGCAGCCTCACCTCTGTACCTTCGAGCAGTTTTTCGAAGAGAGGGGTGTAGCCTCCAATAGGAATACCCTGGAAAGTGTCGTTGAAGTAGTTGTTGTTGAAGGTGAACCGCAGCGGCACGCGGCGCAGCACGAAGGCAGGAATCTTGTCGGCAGGTCTACCCCACTGCTTTTCGGAATAGCCCTTGATGAGCTTGGTGAAGATGTCCTTGCCCGCCAGTTTCATACCCTGCTCGTAGAGGTTATGCGGCTCGTCAACAGCGGCAAACTCGGCCTGTTGTTGCTCAATACGGCGGCGAGCCTCATCGGGGGTATGCACGTCGGGCCACAGCTTGCAGAAGGTGTTCATATTGAACGGCAGATTGTAAAGCTCGCCTTTATAGTTAGCGACAGGGCTGTTGACATAATTGTTGAAGCGACAAAAGCGGTTCATGTAGCGCCACACACGCTCATTGGAGGTATGGAAGATGTGCGCTCCATAGCGATGCACGTTGATATCGGCCACAGTCTCGGTATAACAGTTGCCGCCTATATTGGAGCGTCGCTCGACGACAAGGCATTTCTTGCCTCGCTGAGTTGCCTCATAAGCAAACACAGAGCCATAGAGTCCAGCGCCAACAATAAGATAATCGTACATTTCTCTTAAAAGGTTGAAAAGTTGAAAGGTTGAATGGTTAAAAGGTTAAAAGGTTAAAAGGTTGAAAGGTTAAAAGGTTAAAAGGTTGAAAAGTTGAAAGGTTAAAAGGTTGAAAGGTTGAAAGGTTGAAAAGTTGAAAGGTTAAAAGGTTTGAAAGGTTTGAAAGGTTGAAAGGGTTGAAAGGTTAAAAGGTTTGAAAGGTTGAAAGGTTTGAAAGGTTGAAAGGTTAAAAGGTTTGAAAGTTATTAAGATTCCCACACTAACGCAATCCCACACTAACGCATTAACACAATAACGCATTAACGCATTCCCACACTAACGCATTAACGCATTCCCTCATTCTCCATGGAATACCTCCTCATATATCTTCTCTCCCACAACCATATCTATTTGTGTAGTCAGTTTTATATCGTAGTCCATCCCTTTGCATATCTCGACATATGTGTCAGGGAAATAATGATAAATCATACTTGCGTCCTCAGTAAACTCTTTTTTATCGCAAAGGGCTTTACGATGAGCCTCTTTAAGCAGAGCGGCGTCGAATTTCTGCGGAAGCTGCACATTGACAAGTTCGGACCTATCGAGCAATCCCTCGTATCGTCCATGCCCCTTAACGACCGAGAACGGTATAGAGTTCCCGAAAGTGGCGTTGCGATGAGGGGAGGCGATGAGCCGCTCGAAGTCCTCTTTCTTAACAAACGGACGAGCCGACTCATGAAGGACGATGTCGTCCTTCTCCACCAGTGCCAGTCCATTGCGCACAGACTCCTGACGGGTAGCGCCGGCGCAGGCGAAACGTACTGGCTTACTGATGCCATAATTGTCCAACAACGTACGGATATGCGCCTCATATTCCGGTGCACAAACAATAACCATGTCAACAATGCAAGGGATTTGCTCCACACGCTCCAAGGTGTGCACTATCACTGGCTTGCCCGCGAGATCAAGGTACTGTTTGGGCGCGGAGCCACCCATACGCGTTCCCACGCCACCCGAGAGGAAAAGCAGTGTGTATTCTTTGTTCATGACTTCAATCCATTATTAATGGCTGACTCGATTATTTCCATTATGCGTTGCGACGGCATGACTCCGTCGGGCGAGACCAGATAACTATCGTAAAAACACTGCCTGTCGGCCTTCATACCGTCATTGCCGTCAATGACAACACTCTCTATGAATTCCCTGATCTCTTTCACACTTCCACCATGATAATGGTTTCGGTACGCCAGCTTGCCAAACTCGTTAAACTGTCCTTCGGGTGACGAGTTGACAGCAAGGTACATCACCGGCTTGTTGAGGAACATATACTCGGCTGTGAAGCTGCCGCTGTCGTGAATCATGGCGTCGGAATGGATAAAGAGATCCACATATCCCGACTCCTCCAGCTGACAGTTGTCCATCTCCGCCCATCGACGGTAGTAGTCGTTTGTCCGCTGCTCTCCCCATAATTGCATAAGTTTGAATTTCAGCAGCTGATGTGGCTTGAAGGCGAACTGGACACTGTCCCGGTACTCCTCGGCGAGGGCAAGCATATCGTCGCAGAAAAGAAGAAAAGTGGAGACATGGAACCCACCATCGGTCTCAATAGTATGGTGAGGGGCCCATATCACCCTCTTTTTGGCAACTGTCTGTTTTTTCCAAACATCTTGCGACTCATAGTCCTTGCGCAGATATACCTCGGTGCCGGGATAGCCACTCACCGCAAAATTCCTTCCACCGCTACGGCTGTACTTCCTCGCGAAGTCAAGGTGCATGGAGGTCTCGGCGAAGTTGATGCCATACAGATTGATAGCTATCTGGTTATAGTCCAAATCGTAGAGGTTCATGGCCTGAAACGCATAAGGCACATAACAGGTCAGACGGTCCTTGAAATTGTAGTAGTAGTACTGTGGCAGGATGTCCCTATACGGTGTGGTGAAAAAGACTATATCGGGATTGAGTGTCTTTTTTATGTCATCCCATTTGCCAGTCCGCTCGTTGTAGGGGATAACATACTCAAATCCTTTGCGTTTGACAAACTCCTCGGTGCGACGCACGGTTTCGTTCAGCTCGCTATCGCTGAAACCCTTGAACCTTGAATAGGGAAAAATAACTATATACGGATGATAGCGTCCGCTTTGCTCCATGCTCTTGAACAGATAGTCCAGCTTCCACATTCCAGGGATTGTGAGCAGGAAAGCCACTTCGATTTTCGACTTGCCTTGGAGCGACATGGCGGCACACGAGGCTCTTTGACGCGATTTGCGCATCATCGCGCCGAACAGCAAAGGCACACGCGTACGGAGTGCGTCCTTGTATGTAAGCATCAAGTGCAGTTTATACGAGAGATTGTTCATAGTACCATCTCGTTGTCGCGGAGTTTCAGAAGGACCTGGTTTATAAGCGTGCTTGACGTCCCTTTGGTGTAGGGGAAATAGACCAGCTCGACACCGACCGATTTCATTTCCTCCTCAATCTTGTTCCATTTGTCGGTGCCCTTCCAGTCGTCGCCGACAAACATCTTGTTGAAGTGGTATTTCTCCCAAGCCTCCATTTTGTTCATATTAACCTGGGCTACAGCCTCGTCAACATATTTAATCTGACGCACAATCTCAATTCTCTCCTCGAAGGGGATGACAGCGCGTTTGTGTTTGTAGAGCACCAGGTCGTCAGTCGACACACCGACAATAAGATGGTCGCACTGCGACTTGGCTTTTCTAAGCAGGTTGAGATGTCCGATATGAAACAAATCAAAAACTCCTGTAGTGTATCCTATTATCATCTTTTTGAATGTGGGAATGCGTTAATGCGTTATTGTGTTAATGCGGATATTATTTGTCGTAAATATTCAGGAACAACTCGGCGCACCATAGTTGCCACTTTTGGTTGCCTGTCAGCTTTTCCATAGGTATATCGTCACGGAACTCTTTTCTGACCGGGCCTTTCCAGTTGGCGAAAATAAAGTCTACCGGTCTGGGCATGGGTATTTTCTCCGGTATTGGCACATCGGGATACCTCATCCGGAACACCTCCCTGATCAAATACTTGGATTCGCCCGAGCGCACTCTCTTTAAATCAAGAGGCTCTTTCATCACCATATCCTCATATGGGTCACAATAGTCCAGGCCTGCCGAAAGAAAGGCATTCTGGTAAGAGCTGTAGCTCTCGTTGACGAAGATGCCTTCCAAGAAACTCAGGAAGTCAATTTTGCCGTCGTTGGTCCTGAAGGGCTTGAAAGGTTCTGTCATGTCGACAGGGCGTCTCAACACAAGAGCGGGATTGATGGCATAATATCTCTCTATGAATTCCTCGTAGCCCCAGTCTTTCGAAATAATCTTATCCATGCCACCAAAGACATAGTCGGCACCGTCGCCTATAAGCATCATGTCGACCCCGTCGGCTTTCGCCATAAGCGCCGCCTTATAAATCTGAGGCTCTATCGAGTGGACCGGTCCGCCCTTGCGTTCCATAACTTTTGGGGTATACTCCAAAAAGTCGTCATAGTTGATATCGACGATGTGCTGTATCAGTCCCAACCGTTCGCAATAAAGTTTGGAGCGTTCCAAGTCGGCATTGAACACACCCGACGCCGAGCCAAAAGTATATGCGTGGCATCCCTTGGGAAGGAAAGAGGCAATAATGGAGCTGTCCATTCCTCCCGAAAGCATTATTCCTACTCTCCTGCCCGACTGCAGCAATCTGTCAACCTTCTCGCCTATAGTGTTGATGATGTCAACCGCATTGCCAATCCTGATTTTCTCTTCATCAGCAATAGGAACAAAATTCTGATGATGCATTCCATCGAAATACTCACAATCGTTGTAAGTGTAACGAAACGCCATGTACGAACTCAAACAAAAATCCTTGTCTACCATTAGTATAGTTTATAATTTAAAGGTTAATGGTTAAAAATTTGGCCATTTCCTTCTCCTTTCCATATTCCCGTCAAACCGTCGAACCAACTCACCAAGAGTCACCGTCCGGGCACTCATCTGTCGACCTTCAGAAATAATAATAGGAATACTGCAATCGCGCTTTTTATTTCATAACCCTTCTCAGCAGAGCGAACAATGCCGAAAACAGGAGAATCACGGAGAATTGGAGCAGCAGACCAGTCTCTATCAAGGTCGACGGCGCTATGACAAGCGCTTTGAGAGCATAGAATACCAATTTGCCAGAAACAGTGGCAAGCAGCATCGCAAGAAAAACAGGCATTTTCTTTTCCAAGAATACGAAGAGAGCCACAACCGTCAACAACTCGGGCACCATACACATGAATTTGGCGAAAACCGGCATCCCTGTCACAAGCATCGACACCAACGGCAGCAGAACCGCCAGCAAAAAACCATTGCGTTTGTCCTTAACCAGAAGCATACCCGCCATCAAACAAAGGAGCATCGGATTAAACTTGTAAAGAGGGAAAACTACCGCGTGCGACAATGCGGGTACCAAACATACGGCAGTCAACAAGAGCGCATCAATCAGCACCGGACGCACAACAGATTTTGATTTTGAGGAAATGATATTCATAAATGAAGAGTAATAGACTGGAATGATTAAAAATGCAAAATTACAAAAAAACTTGAATATCTCAGACTTTCTTAGTTTTTTCACCTCAGCAGCAGCACCGTTCCGGTTCGTCGGTGAGTATATTCAGGCATGTATTTTGTAACATATTCAACAAGATAGACGTAGGCTGCCTGAGGACAGTTTTTCCCATGATATGTACCGTCCCATTCCTCTGTAAGGCCGTCGAAACTCGTCACAAAAGCGCCTGTGCGTGTGAAGATATAGACCTTCATAGAGATGATGTCGTTTCCGAAAACCTTGAACACATTATTGTCACCTTTGTCCGGAGTGAAAGCGTTGGGTATCCATATCGACGAACTGTCAATAGGCGGCGGTGTGGTATCAGGAAACACCTCCAGCCGCAAACGTATTATACTATCGCATCCGTCGATTGAGGATAGAGACACAAAGGCTTGGTTCGTCGGCTCCCAATAGAGGTTGCCGTCAATCCACAGGAGGGTGTCGCCCTCCATAATCCGCTTGTCATCAAACAAAGAATAAGAGCTGTGTACTTTAGCCCATGTCTCTATAATGCTGTCACAACCTAATGTTCCCACAAAACTCTCCGACATCAACAAACTGTCAGAGTAACATACCGAACTCCCTATCCTCACACTGTCGCATCCCTCAACATAATTGACATATGTAGTATTCTGGCCTACCTGTAGATGCATTTCGATGACAGTGTCACACGAGTTGGGCGACACACACCGATGCCAGTATGTGCCCGTAGATGTCAGCGTGTCGCCGTACCAGGTCAGAAAGCCGTCGCATGTAACGCTGTCGCACACCAAAGTGTCAGCCTCCCTAACATTAAAATAGCAAAAAACCGTGTCGGATGATGGATAACAGGCTGTAGAGTCAGCAGCAACAACGGCTCGCACGCAATATCTTCCCACCGAGTCGAAGACAAATTGCATAGTGTCGCCGGTACCTATATAATCGTCGCCGATATACCACAACGCCACACTTTGCGACTCGGCGAACTCAAGTCTGGCGTTGACAGACTTATAGCGGCAGCTATTGAACGACTCACCATCCAACACCAGATTTCCCTCAACAAAAAGTCTGGAGTTGAGAGGTTTCATCTGGGCGCCAACACTAAAGCCGTAACTCTCATGATTTCCAAGACCGTATGCGTATGCGTTGAAACCAGAGCCACCATCCATATTAAGCTCGTGGCTTTGCGAGGCATGTCCTAAACTAAGCCTGGCAAACGAGTAATCATTATTGATGAGACATGCGGTGAACAAAGAATCCGGAATGAGTTGACCGTCGCAGTATATCAAATGCTTGTCTTCCGTACGTACCACAAGGTTAACATAATGGTCGTTTGTTGCCCGGGTACTGTAGCTGGCGAAAGTGATTTCCCCGACCATCTGCTCAACAGGGAAAACCGTCACCATCGACGGGTCGCCATGTCCCGTCAACCCCGTACTTGAGAAATAGAGACTGACAGCCGCATCGGTGCTGGTTTCAATATACCTTTCCGGATGCGATGTAAATGGGAAAGGCATCTCGAATTCATAACTCTGACCAGCCATCAGATAGGCACAAGCGACATAGTTTACCCTCACATTGCAATAGTTTTTCAGAGCAGTGACTCGCACCCTGTCGCGAACCTGCGACATTGACGGGACCACAACAAACTTACGTCCCCAATAATCCACCGGCACCGCTTGTTCCATAACATGGTCGCATGACTGTCCTGTGGTTTGATTCGGAACGTAAAGGCAATCCACACCATTGAAGACAGCCACACGCTTGCAGTCGCGTGCAAAAATCTTGGTCCCGGTAAAATTGCCAGGTCTTAACTGCATATAGCAGTCACCAGCCGAAGGCAATAAAACCGATATGGTGTCGCCGTAGATAAAATAGGGTACTCCCGCACCAATCACAATATCCACCCACGTGCTGTCTTCGGTGGCCACGACAACGAACTCGCTTCCATTGTCGTCAGGATACGACTGCAACATATACTTGTCCCTCAACACACTTGTCGGGAAAACATTGGCTATATCATAACTATATATAGTTGTGGTCGATATATAAACAGATACAGGATCGGTGGCGGTGAGATGAATCCCTTTCGACTCCACATTTCCAGAGCTGTACATATAGCATTGTTGCGAAGAGATGGGAATCGTCGTTACACTTCCTGGAAGGACATCCTCCGTAACGCTCCAACCTGTGTTGGGATTAGTCAAAGTAACCGCGCCTGAACTCTGTCCTGACACAAAAACTTTCAAAGTATCATCTAATCCATAGTAAGAACCCGTGTTCAAAAAAGTGAACCAAAAGTCCGTACCCATCGTTGTCATATTCTGCGCATAGCAACACCGGGAGCCGAACACAGCCAGCACCGACATAATAAATATGAACATTGCCTTGCGCATAAAACAATTCACTTTTTACAACACTCAATCAGTCTATTATCATTCCACATACCTATTTTTTAATAATGCAAATATAAGAAAATAATCATTAAACGATTAGAAACGGAATTAACGGAAAAAAATCAAAGGCAGCAGATATATATATTCAACACTAATTATCAATAAATTAAACAATAATAAAACGAAGAAGATAAATTTTTTTTTGAGGGTTTTATCTGTTATTCAATTTTTATTATGTATTTTTGCAAACTCAAACATAGACAAATAAGAAATTTAAACCAATAAAAAAAACCCTAAGAAAAATGACTAAAGCAGAAATCGTAGCTTCCATTTCAGAGAAGACCGGAATTGAAAAGAACGCCATTTTGGCAGTTGTCGAAGAGTTCATGACCACCGTTAAGGATGCCATGATTGGTGGCGAAAACGTATATCTTCGTGGCTTTGGCAGCTTTATTATCAAACGTCGCGCCGAGAAGACTGGCCGTAACATCAGCAAGAACACCTCCGTTATCGTTCCTGCCCACAATATTCCCGCTTTCAAACCCGCTAAATCGTTCATGAACGAGGTTAAGGAAAACGTGAAATAAAGTATGCCTTATAGTATTTAAAAAACGTCCGGCAAGTCTGGACGTTTTTTTTTAATCATCAACAAAGGAAGAGTTATGCCGTCACGCATCTTTGTCATAATAATATGCATTTTTTTATTACTTGTCTGTCCTTACGGCGCTCAGGCACAGAACAAGAACGCCAAAAAGAGAAGCAGCACAAAAACAGCAGTCTCTGAACGTAAAAAAAACGTCGAGGCAGCCGCTCAGTGGGCCGACGAGAAAATCAAGCACCTGTCGCTCGAAGAGCAGATAGGACAGCTAATGTTCGTCAGGGTTCCCCTGACTATGACAAAGAAACAGCAGCGCGAATTTGAGAAAAACTTCACAAAACACAACGTCGGCGGAGTATGCTTCTTCAAAGGAACCGCGGCGACACAACTTGAACGCACCCTGCGCTATCAGGAGATGTCGTCCATTCCGCTTATGGTCACTATCGATGGCGAGTGGGGTCTCGGTATGCGGCTGACCGACTGCTATTCGTTCCCGCGACAGATGCTGATGGGAGCACTCTCCACTACCAACGACACACTCATTGCGCAATTCGGCGAGGAGGTGGGACGCCAATGCCGCAAGATGGGCATCCATGTCAACTTCGCGCCCGTATGCGACATCAACTCCAATCCCCGCAACCCCATAATCGGCAGCCGTTCTTTCGGACAGAACAAAAAACGCGTGGCGCGCAAGGCTGCACTTTACGCCCGCGCCATGCAGCGCATGGGTGTCATAGCCGTAGCCAAACATTTCCCTGGACACGGCGACACAGATGTCGACAGCCATGTGGACCTACCCGTCATCAACCACAGCAAAGCCTATATCGACTCCGTCGACCTATTCCCATTCCGCCACCTTGTACGCAACGGCATACACTCCGTCATGGTGGCTCACCTTCAGGTCAACGCCTACGACAACAGACCCAACACGCCATCCTCGCTCTCCGAGCGCATAGTCGGACCTCTGCTGCGCGACACGATGCATTTCGACGGGCTCATCTTCACTGACGGCATCGATATGAAAGCCGTATCAAACAACTACCCTGACGGGCAGGGCGCCATCCGGGCCGTGCGTGCCGGATGCGATGTCATATTGCTCCCCATCGACGTGGAGAAAACAATCAACGTCCTGCTTAGCGAGGCAAAGAAAGACTCCGACTTCCGCAAGCTCATACACGACCGCTGCCACAGAATTCTGCGCCACAAATACCTGTGCGGTCTCAACAATCCCAATTTTGGAAAATTACAGGTGCCGTCAAAAGACGACTACGCTCGTTGCCGGAAACTAACGCTCGATATAGCGTCGAAAGCCCTCACACTTGTCCACAACAAAGACTATGCGCTCCCTTTGGACGAGACAAAACCTGTGGTGTCTATTGCCGTTGGCTCGTCCGACACTGCTGTCACCACCCTCTCCCCTTCCCTTCTTGCCCGCATCCGCGGAACCGGGACAGTCGTGATATCCCTCTATGCCAACCTCAGCTCGGCCAAAAATTATGGTGTCAGCACGCAAACCATTCAACTGATAAACCAGATTGCCGCCCTCGACTCAGTGACGTCCATCCTTGTCGTATACGGCTCGCCATACATACTTCAGTCATTCCCCGCCGACGCCAGCATACTTCCATCCGCCATAGTCATGGCCTATCAGAACATGCCTGAGGTTGTAAGCGTCACAGCTCCCGCACTTTACGGCAAGACCGCTTTCGAGGGCAAGCTCCCCGTCACCACCGGCGGCTATCCGGAAGGCATCTCACTCAAAGCCAACCCGCGTCCCAAAACCACACGTTTCGACGCCATTCGCCTTGCTGGCTTGGACGAGAATTGCTTTAAGAAGATCGACTCCATAGCCCTCTATGGCATTGCGCAAAAAGCTTATCCAGGCTGCCAAATCCTTGTCGCCAAAGATGGCAAGATAGTGTACAACCAAACATATGGCCACCAGACTTACGACCCACTATCGCCACTTGTCGACACCGGCACCGTCTACGACCTCGCCTCACTGACAAAAGTCACCGCGACAACTCTTGCTGTCATGAAACTTGTTGACGCCGGAAAAATAAAACTTGACGACAAATTGTCGACATATCTTCCCTACCTAAAGCACACCAACAAGAAAAACATCACTGTACGGCAGACATTAAGCCATTTTGCGCGCCTCAAGTCGTTCGACGCATACTGGAAGAAAGCCGTGGGTACCGACGACCTATATATTGGAGACACTCCCCCCGACGGCTACACCCAAATAGGTGAAAAATACTATATAAAAGACACCTACACTGTCAGCATGCGAACCATGATAGCTGCCAGCGAGTTGGAGAAGAAACAGAAATACCTCTATAGCGACCTTGGATTCATACTGCTTGCCGACATGGTGCGCATTGTTTCCGGTCAAACCATCGACATTTTCATGCAGCAACATTTCTATGAGCCTCTGAAGATGCGCAGCACCTGTTTCCAGCCCCTGCAGCACAATATCAACATCGCACGCATAGCCCCAACCGAAGAGGACAACAACTTCCGTCACCAGCTCATACACGGCTACGTCCACGATCCCAACGCGGCAGCCATGGGCGGTGTTGCTGGACACGCAGGACTTTTCTCCACTGCCAACGACCTATTCAAACTCTGTCAGATGATGCTCGACTCGGGACGTTACGACGGAAAACAATTCATCTCTCCCTCCACGTTCCTCACCTTCAACAGCCGCCATTACACCGAGAAAGTCAACCGGCGCGCTCTTGGTTTCGACAAACCCTTGATTTCGAGCCGTAGTTCACATGTGTCGCCGCAAGCGTCGCAATCCAGTTTCGGTCACACGGGATTTACCGGCACCATGATATGGATAGATCCGCAGTACAACCTCGTCTACATATTCCTTTCAAACCGCGTTCATCCCACATCGTCGCCCAACAAACTGGCCAACATGAACATCCGCACAGACATCCAGGATCTTATTTACCAAAGTCTGAGAATAGGAAAATAAACTAGCTATTGTGTTATTGCGCTATTGCGTTATTGCGCTATTGTGTTATTGCGTTATTGCGGGAGTGCGCTGTTGCGCTATTGCGGGAGTGCGCTATTGCGGGAGTGCTTACT
>JAEEGL017395027.1_pt1 | contig 22247 bp, 20 predicted proteins | sample 9134231 | NCBI WGS metagenome assembly JAEEGL01 (sample SAMN16246548, study PRJNA631951) | gut metagenome | biome: gut microbiome; feature: rumen; material: fiber-attached | host: Bos | place: Iran: Karaj | collected 2018-10 | reverse complement strand
TGTTCAAGCGGCTGACGCCCGGTTTGCAGCGGAAGTCGGTGAAATAGACTTTGGAAGGCATGATGGGTTCCTCCTGGGTACGGGGAGCGATGTTTGCTGATCCCATTAAACCACAGGGCGGCGAAGGCTTGCAAGAAAAATGATCATCAAGTAAAATGACTTATCACAGGGTCTCAAGCAGACCGGATGGTTTTTGATCACGGATGTGGAGCATGCGGAAGGGAAAGATTACATCACAGATCGGGCGCGTCATTCTGGCCGGCATCTTCGCTTTTTTGATCCTGAGCGCTTTTTGTCTGTTCTACTATAACGTTCCGATCCACCATGCCAACCCGGATGGCAGCACGGATTACAAGTGGAAAGCAAACGACTTCTATGCCCGCGGCACGGAAGGCTTTGCGATGGGCAGGACCAACAACGAGGGCTTCCTCGACGCCATCGACTGCGAAGCAGGGATGCCGATCGACGTGCTGCTGATGGGATCCTCTCAGATCGAAGGCTTCAATGTGGCGATGGAGGATACCGTAGCCGCGCGGATGAACGATCAGCTGGAACACAAGACTGTCTACAGCATCGGCATGTCGGAGCACGTGTTCGAGACCTGCTGCTGCAATTTGGAGGCAGCCCTGGAGCGGTACCGGCCGGCTTGCGTGGTGATGGAGACGGCCGGCTGCCTATTTCCAGACGAGATGCTGTCCGTCATGGCCGAGGGGAGCAGGGCGGAGCTCTCCTCCCGCGCAGACGGCATCATCGGCCTGCTTCAGAAGAGCGATTATCTGCGGCTGCTCTATGCGCAGAAAGAGAAGTATCAAAAAGCGCAGGCGTCCGGGCAGGAGATCGATCTGCCGGACAGCTCCGGGGACGACGCGCAGAACGATGATATCCTGCTCGCGCAGCTGCTACAAAAGCTGAGCGACACGGCCGCTGCGCACGGCGCGCGCCTGATCATCCTCTATCACCCCGGGACCGAAGTGCAGGCGGACGGCTCGCTGCGCCTCACGGGCAGCCGGAAGGCGAAGGAACAATTCCGGGCGGCCTGCGCGGAAGCCGGCATCGATTTCCTGGACATGAGCGAGCGGTTCCTGGCGGAATATGAGAGCGCGCATGTGCTCCCCTATGGGTTCAGCAACACCCCGGTCGGCAGCGGCCATCTGAACCGGCAGGGACACGCCATGATCGCGGACGAGCTCTGCAGACTGCTGGCGGAGGTGGAGTGATGTCCTTTGCTTCCGTGCATTTTCTGATCTTTTTCGGCATCGTCCTCGCGGGAACGGCACTGATCGAGCGGCGCTTTCCACGGCGGGTGAAAGAGTGCTTCCTGCTGCTGGCGAGCTATTTCTTCTACGCCTATTGGGACTGGCGTTTCTGCGCGCTCCTGCTCTTCGTCACCGCAACGTCTTACTGCTCCGCGAAGCGTTCGGAGAGCAAAGCCGCTTTTGTGGCGGGCATCGTCGCGCCCCTCATCGTGCTCGGCTTTTTCAAATACTTCAATTTCTTTCTGGCTTCCGTCGCCGCTGTCATAGGCCGCGAGCCCGGCGCGCTGCGCATCATCCTGCCGGTGGGCATCTCCTTCTACACGTTCCAGGCGCTCAGCTATGTGATCGACGTGCGCAGAGGTAAGCTCGCCGCGGAACACGACTTCATCAAGCTGGCGCTCTACATCAGCTTCTTCCCCCAGCTGGTGGCCGGACCCATCGTACGGGCCGTGCATTTCCTGCCGCAGCTCTATGAAGAGCGCAGGGTCACGGTGGAGAACATCAAGTGGGGCATCCAGGTCTTCGCCTTCGGGCTCTTCAAGAAGATCGTCCTGGCGGACCATCTCTCCGTCTTCGTGGACGACGTCTATGCCGCGCCGCCGGCCTTTCACTGGGCGACCATCGTTCTGGCGGCGGTCTCCTATTCCATGCAGATCTACTTTGATTTTTCCGGGTATTCCGACATGGCGATCGGCTGCGCGAAATGCCTGGGATACGATTTCCACAAAAACTTCGACCTGCCCTACATCTCACAAAACGTGACGGAGTTCTGGCGCAGGTGGCACATCAGCCTCTCCGGCTGGCTGAAAGAGTATCTGTATATCCCGCTCGGCGGCAACCGCAGGGGAGAGCACAGGAGATACGTCAATCTGTTTCTGACCATGCTCCTGGGCGGCCTTTGGCACGGCGCGGACTGGACCTTCGTCTTCTGGGGCGGGCTGAACGGCCTGGCGCTCTGCCTGGACAAAGCCGCAGGGAAGAAAGGCATCGCGCTGCCCGGCCGGCTGCTGCGGGTGTTCGGGACCTTTGCCTTCATAACTTTTACCTGGATCTTCTTCCGCGCGGATTCCTTCGCTGCGGCATGGACCGTCATCCGCGGCGTGATCAGCCTGCAGGACGGCATCCGTCAGCCGTTCTTCTGGTCCTTCGTGGGACTTGCTTTCCTGCTGATCGGTACCGTGGCGGCAGACCGGAAGGCCGCAAAAAAAGGAGAAAAGGTGTCCGGCTTTTATCCCGTGCTGGATCTGAACAGCATCTGGGGCCTGACCCTTTTCTTTACGGAGATCGGTCTGATCCTGGCGCTGGCTTACACCGGCGAGAATCCCTTCGTGTATTTTCAGTTCTGATCCTGCAGGATCTGCTGCACGGCTTCCAACAAGGAGCCTGCACTCAGGTCCTGCGCGCATTGGCCCTCGCCGATCAGCGCGGTGCGGCAGCCTGCATTCCTGCCTGCCTGAACGTCGCTCTCCCGGTCGCCGATCATCCAGCTCCCCTTCAGATCGATGTTCAGATCCCTGGCGGCAGCCAGAAGCATGCCCGGCTTTGGCTTGCGGCAGTCACAGTCGAATTTGAGTTCCGGGATCTCTCCCACGAAGCCTTTGTGCGGGTGGTGCGGGCAGAGATAGAGGCCGTCCAGATAGGCGCCTTCGTTTCCGAGAAGCGTCTCCATCTTGTTGTGGATGGCAGCAAGCTCCTCCCACGTCACCTCGCCCCGCGCGATCACCGGCTGGTTCGTGACCACGATCGCCAGACGGCCGGAACGGTTGATCCGTAGGATCGCGTCCGCTGCGCCGGGGAGCAGTTCAAAGTCCTCCGGATCCTTCAGAAAGCCGACATGTTTGTTGATGGTGCCGTCGCGGTCCAGGAAGACGGCCTTCTGCGGGTTCTTCAGATTCCTGGCCGTGACCAGGCCCGTGCGGAGATCCTCGCAGACCGCCAGGAAGCGTTCCGGCGTGCCCATGTCCTTCACGTATTCGGGCGAATCGTAGCAGAACATCCGATGCGTACCGCAGAGCGGCTTCAGGACCTGCCGGTCCAGATCGACCTTGATGACCTTGCCGTCCGGCCCTGTTAGGCCGACCGTCTCCGCGTCGATCCCGCTCAGGTCCAGCGCAGCCGGGTCGATGACATGCAGCCCCGCGTTGACGCGATTTTTATAATAAGGCGGCCTCGGATCTTCCTTGCTGAGCCATCGCTCCACGCTCCCGTCCGGCGCGGCGACGATCAGGCCGCTGTCATACGGATGGGAGTTCGGGTGCGTGAAGAGGGTGACCAGCGCGCCGGTCGAACGGTGCCGGCTGACGAATCTGTTGAAGTCAACGTCAAACAGAGCATCGGCGTTGAGGAGCAGGAACGGTCCGCTCAGCTGCCCGCGCAGCTTGAAGAGGGCGCCTGCGTTGCCGAGCGGGACTTCTTCTTTGAAATACTCGATGGACACGCCGAAGCGGCTGCCGTCGCCGAAGTGCTCCATGATCCGTTCGGCCTGGTGCGAGACCGTGAGGATGAGCTGCGTGAAGCCCTGATCCCGCAGGCATTCGATCTCGCGCTCCAGGACCGGCTTTCCTTCTATCTCGATCATCGGCTTGGGGATGTCTGGGGCGACGGAACGGATCCGGGTCCCTTTCCCGCCGGCCATGATGACGGCGATCATAGAGCCGCCCCTTCACCGAAGAAACGGTCCTCCAGCATCAGGCAGAGGCAATGGTAGACCGGCAGATGCAGCTCCTGGATCCTGTAAGTCTCGGCCTCCGGGACGCGGATCGCCACGTCGGCCATCTGGGCGAGCTCGCCGCCCGCCGCGCCGGTGAGCGCGATGATCCCGATGCCGAGGGCCCGGGCCACGATCGCCGCCATGATCACGTTCTTGCTCTTGCCGGAGGTGGAGATCCCCAGAAACACGTCTCCGGGGCGGCCGAAACCGTACAGCTGCTGCGCGAAGACCCCGAGGCCGTCCACGTCGTTGATATAGGCCGTGCTGAGCGCTTCGTGGGCCACCAGAGGGATCGCCATGAGGCTGCGCTCCAGGTTTTGGGCGAGTTCCGCGCCTCTGGCCCGGTCGACGGCGATCAGTTTTTCGGCGAAGGCGGGCGGAACGGGCCTTGGTCTCTGGAAGCGCTTCATCAGCTCTCCCGCGACATGTTCCGCATCGGCGGCCGATCCGCCGTTGCCCGCGATCAGCAGCTTTCCGTCATGCTGATAGCACTCTTCCAGCATGAGATAGGCCTGCAGGATCGACCCGCGGCAGGGCGCCAAAGCAGGATGCCGTTCGATCAGCAGGTCCAGATGCTCTTCCGCGTGCGCTATTTTCTTGTCCATGTTCATGCACCGCCTCATGAAAACTTGCCTTTCAACACTTACTCTTTGATGCCGTTCAGCAGCTCGCACAGCGCCAGGATCTGCTCCTCGCGCAGATCGGGATAGTTCCCGGTATAAAGACCATATTTGTGGATGTATTCCGCATGGGGGAGCAGTTCCGGCCGGATCTCCGGATACGCCTTGCGGACGAACGGCTGCCTGACCAGATCGCCTCCGCCCGCAGTGCCGCGCCTGAATTCGACATTTTCCTTTCTCAGAGCCTCCACGAGCTTCGGGAAGAGGCCGGTATGCGCCTCCCGCAGCAGCACGATGAACGCGTAGTTGCTGCTTCCTTCTTCCCTGAAGTCCGTGAAGTACAGCTCCGGATCCAGCTGCGAAAGGAAGATGCGGTAGTTCGCTTGCCTTTTTTCGATGTTGGAGTCCAGGCGCTTCAGCTGATTCAGGCCGATCACCGCGTTGAGCTCCGTGCTCCGCATGTTATAGCCGGGGAGCATGAAGATGAATTCCGGATGCAGTTCGGGATATTCTGTCGTCACCTGCTCCGCATAGGCCTTATCGTCGCATTCTCTCAGCAGGCCGTGGCTGCGGAACATGCGGAACGTGCGGTACATGTCAGCATCGTTGGTGCAGATCATGCCGCCTTCGATGGTGCTCATGTGATGGGCGTAGTAAAAGGAAAAATTAGAAACGTCGCCGATGCTTCCGCATTTTGCGCCGCCGTGCAGCGCGCCGTGCGACTCGCAGACGTCCTCCACGAGAACGATGCCCCTGTCTCTGCAGACCGCTCTGACCCTGTCGCTCATGCCGTCATGGCCCAGGACGTGCGTCAGCAGCACCGCCTTCGTCCGGTCCGTGATGCTGCCGATCACAGCGTCTTCGTTCATGGCGAAGGTGTCCAGATCCACGTCGGCGAACACCGGCGTGAAACCGGCCGTCATCGCCGCGGCTACGTCGCTGGACCAGCCGATCGGCGAAAGGATCACTTCGCCGGCGCCTTTCATCTCTCTGACCGCGGCCATCGTGATGAAGTTCGCGGAGGAGCCGGAATTCACGAAGAGCGAATACTTCACGCCCAGCCACTCGGACCAGGCCTTTTCAAATTCGCGCACTTTGGGGCCGTTGGTGAAGCGGTCCGAATGCAGGATGAAGTCCGCAAGGACGCGCTTGTCGTCCTCGGTGATGTTGTTGCTCATGAGCGGGATATTCAGCACGGCACCCTCCCTATCTTGTGAGAAAGACTTCGCCCTTGCCGACCTTCTCGCGCCAGTAGTCGAGCAGGTCGCGCATGGTGGTCTCAAAGCTGATCTCGGGCTCCCAGCCGGTGTGCGCCTTGAACTTTCTGCAGTCCGGGACCTGGAGGTCCGCGTCGATCGGCCGCAGCCGTTCCGGATCGGTCACGATCTCGATCTCGTCCTTTCTGGGACTGAACGAGAGAAGCGTGTTCAGGGTGTCGCCCACCCGGCAGGTATAGGAGCCGCCGATGTTGTAATACTCGCCCGGGATCGGATCGACCGTGAGCAGCAGATAGTATGCGCGCACGGCGTCGCGGACGTCGGCATACGTTCTGAGGCTGTTCAGATTGCCGACCATGACCTTCGGCTCGATCAGCCCGGCTTCGATCATAGCGATCTGCTTGGCGAAGGTGGATTCGTGGAAGACGTCGCCGCGGCGCGGGCCGGTGTGCGTGAACATGCGCGTGGTCATGACCGTCATGCCGTAGGCTTCGGCATAGTAGCGCCCGAGCAGATCCGTGCCGGTCTTGCTGATCGCGTACGGAGAGGCGGGGTGGAAGGGGCATTCTTCATGGATGCCGGTCTCGGGCTTCTTCTCCGCCGGGATCCGTCCGAAGACCTCCGAGGAAGCGCAGACGTGGATGAGCGGCCGATACTGTGGCTCTCTGTGCATCTCCATCCGGACGGCTTCTAGGAGCCGGCAGGTGCCCAGGATATTCGTATTGAGCGTGTCGATCGGCGCCGTGAACGAGGTCTGCGGATAGCTCTGCGCCGCCAGATGGAAGATGAAGTCCGGCCGGATCTCTTCGATCACTTTGATCAGGGAGACCTGGTCGTTCAGATCCGCGTATTCAAAAAAGACACGGTCTTTCCGGTTGACGCGCGCGAGCAGATGCGCCACGTTGTCGAGCGGGCTCCGCCATCGACACACGCCGTATACGTCCCAGTCAGTGTTGGCCAGCAGGTAGTCCGCCAGATGGGAACCGACCATGCCTGTGATCCCGGTGATCAGTGCTTTCAATTCGAACCTGCCTCCTTGCCCAGATATCTGCCGATGTTCTCTAAAAAGTCCTGATATGTTTTCTTCATGCCATCCTCAAAGGAGACCTTTGGACGCCAGCCCATCCGGAAGATCTTTCCGGAATCCAGAAGCTTTCGGGGGGAGCCGTCCGGCTTGGAGAGATCGTTCACGATCTTCCCTTCATAGCCCACCACGCGCCGGATGATCTCAGCGAGTTTGCGGATGCTGTATTCCGTGCCGGTCCCGACGTTCACGGTCTCATGGCCCGCGTAGTTCTGCATCAGGAACACGGCTGCGTCCGCGATGTCATCGATGAAGATGAATTCGCGGATGGGCGTCCCGCTGCCCCAGATCACGACCTCCGGCAGCCCCTGTTCCTTCGCTTCGTGGAATCTGCGCATCAGAGCGGCGACCACGTGCGACGTGGCGGGATCGAAATCGTCCCCGGGGCCGTAGGCGTTGCAGGGCATGCATGAGATGAAGTCGCATCCGTATTCGCGGGCGTAATACTCGCACATCTTGAGGCAGGAGATCTTGGCCATGGCATACGCCTCATTCGTCGGCTCGGCGCGCCCCCTCAGCAGCGCGTCTTCCGTCATCGGCTGCGCGGCGTCCCGCGGGTAGATGCAGCTGCTCCCCATATAGAGCAGCTTTTTCACGCCGCTCCGATGCGCCGCGTCGATGACGTTGACGCCCATGGTGATGTTGTCATAGAAGAATTTTGCCGGATGCGTGTCGTTGGCGACCACGCCGCCCACCGTGGCCGCAGCCATGAAGACATAGTCCGGCTGTTCCGCCTCAAAAAAAGCCAGCGTTTCGCGCGGATCGCGGAGATCCAGCTCCATGTGTGTGCGCAGAACGAAGCGGTGGTATCCCTGCCGCTGCAGGGCCCGCAGGATCGCGGAACCGACCAGCCCGCTGTGGCCCGCGATGTAGATCTTTGCGTCTTTTTCCATCATTGACCGCCGACCTCATATTCTTCCGGAACGTAATACATGATCTTACAGCCTTCGTCTTCGAAATCGAACGGGACGTATAGCAAATGAGACAGGGCCTGCTTCACCCTTTGCTGGGCATCCTCCGGCACGTAGAAGACCATGAAGCCGCCGCCGCCCGCGCCCATGAGCTTTCCGCCCAGCGCGCCGGCCGCCCTGGCTTTCTCGTAGGTCTCATCGACGAAATCGGTCGAGATCTTGCTGGTGAGCTTCCGCTTCAGCTGCCAGGTATGATCGAGCAGCCGGCCGAACTCGTCCAGATCGGAATGCCGGTCCGTCAGGATCTGCTCCGCGGCGTCCACCAGGCGCAGCATCTCCAGCAGGTCCGCGGTGCTCTTTTTCGTGCTCTTCTCCTGCTCGGTGGCGATCTCGGAGGAGAGCCTGGTGAAGCCGGTGAAGAAGAGCAGCAGATTCTTCTCCAGGAGCTGCTTCCGTTTGTGGTCCATGATCACGGGCTTCACGGAATAACCGTCGCTGTGGAAGTCGATCCGGTTGAAGCCGCCGAAGGACGTGGCGATCTGATCCTGGATGCCGCCGCTCTCTTTGCAGAGTACCCGCTCGATGTAGATCGCCTCGTCGGCGATCCGTTTCTTGTCCACGTATTTTCCCTTGATGGCATAGAAGGCGTTCAGCATGCTGACGACGAAGGAACTGCTGCTGCCCAGGCCGGAGCGCGCGGGCAGGTCCGCGTCGTAGCCCACGTACATGTTTTTCATGTCCAGGAACTTCATGGTCTCCCGGACGGCCGGGTGCTGGATCTCGTCGACGGAAGTGGTCCGCTCGATCCTGGAGTAATTCACCTGGTTCTTATAATCAAAGAACCCCGGCAGATGCCTGGCGGTCACGTAGCAGTATTTGTCAAAGGTCGTGGAGATTACGCTCCCGCCATGCTCGTCAAAAAAGGCCTTGTAGTCGGTCCCCCCGCCGAAAAAGGACATGCGGAACGGCGCGCGGCAGATCACCATAGTACTTCCTCCCTAAGATCCCTTGCGGACGTGCTGCAGCTCCGCAAAGGCCCTGTCGATGTCTTCGTTGGCCGGCATATACCCGTGCATCAGCGGCCGGTCGATCAGATAATCCAGGCCTTTGCCTTTCTTCGTCTCTGCGATGATGCAATGGGGCTTGGCTTCGTTGGATGAGACCGCGCGATCCAGCGCGTCGTAGATCGCCCGGATATCGTGCCCGTCGATCGTCTGCGTTTCCCAGTTGAACGCCTTCCATTTGTCTTCAAAGGGCTCCAGACGGAGCATGTGCTCGGTGAAGTCGGAGCAGCCCAGGCCGTTGCGGTCGACCACGATGATGAGCCGATCCAGACTGTTGTGTCCGGCAAAGGCGGCTGCCTCCCAGATGGAGCCTTCATAGCATTCCGCGTCTCCGACGATGCAGTAGACCCGGTCCTCGCTTCCGGAGAGCTGTATGTCCTTTGCGATGCCGGCGGCAAAGCCGAGGCCGAGCCCCAGAGACCCGCCATAGAAATCAAAGCCCGGCAGATAGCATTTTCGGATGGAGACGTTGGAACCGCCGATCCGCAGGGAATCCTCCATCTCTTCTTTGCCGATCAGGCCCAGATCTTCGAAGATCGGGAAGAGGATCCCTGCTCCGTGGCCCTTGCTCATGACGAGCTTGTCCGCTGCTCCGGCGGGGTCGCTGCCGGGGAAGCGCACGAACTCGTTCATCAGCACGGTCGCGACCTCCGCCCAGGAAAATGCCGAGGTGACATGCCCGAAGCCGAGCGCGGTGAAGAGCTCAAGAAATCTTTTCCGGTATTGATACGCTTTTTCTTCCAAGTTCGATACGGTATCTCTCATCGGTCCCCTCCGCACTGCGAAAACAGATCAGCCATCACATCTTCAACGGTAAGGCCTTGGTCTCTGCGGATGAAAGCCCTGCTCGTGAAGACGTCGTACAGGCCGTGTGTCAAAGCGAAGCGTTTGACCGGCAGCATCAGCCTGTGATCGGAAAGGATCTCCAGCACGAGCGAGCCCAAACCGCCGGCCGCGGCATTCTCTTCCACCGTTACGATCCGGCTGCAGTTCCGGATCTCGTCTATGAAACCGGCTTCGTCGAACGGGATCTTATAGCAGTCGATCAGTTTGACATCACGGATCTGGCCGGTCTCCGTCAGCTTCTGATACAGTTCCGTGAGGTAAGCTCCGAATGCGACGACGCAGGTCCCGGCCGCCCGGTTCCCCAGCACGGAATAGCCGCGCGCGAGCGAGAGCTCACTGCTGTCGTAGATCCTGCCTCTGATCGTTTTGTCAAAGCGTACGAAGCGCGGCGGATGGATGCCGCTGCCGACGTCGTCGGCCAGCAGCTCCGAGAGGCCTTCGTCGGTCGGATCCAGGATCTCCACGCCCTCCAGCGTCCGGATGGCGGCGAAGTCTTCGATCGCGAAATGGGTGAAACCGGCTTCCGCGGAACAGAGGCCGGCGTTCAGCGCGCAGAGCGTCAGAGGGATGCTCAGTTCGCACATCAGGCAGCGGATCTGATCGAAGGCGCGGATGGCGGGAAAGGGGTTCAAGCCGTACGCGACCACTTTTTTTCCGGACGCGGCCAGGCCGCAGGCGACGGCGACCAGGTTCTGCTCGGCGATACCGACGTTGATAAAGCGCTCCGGGAAAACCTGCCGGAACGCGTCGAGGCTCGGTGCGCCCAGGTCGGCCGAAACGATCAGGATCTCTTCTCCTTTTTTGGAGTTCTCATAGATCCGGTTGAAAAATGCATCTCGTACTGAAACCATTGGATCCTCCGAATGATCGTGATCTAAGAATAACTGCCCAGATCGAAGAGAAACACGTCTTCAAACCTGCCGCGGTTTTCCAGCAGCACGTAGAAGATGCCGCTGGACCTGCCCGCCAGAAGCGCATCGCAGCGTGAGAGAAGATACATCTCCTGCAGATAGGAGATGGTGTCTTCCGTCTGCGAGCAGGCTTTTTCATAGCCGAGCGCTTCCACCCGGCGCGGGTCGTTGTAATCGATCTGTCCGTCTGGATTGTCCACGGCGGTGAAGCAGTTCCATGCCTTCGGGACCGTCAGGAGCCGCTCGCCGTAATGCGCTCGGAAACTCTCTTCCACAGTCACGTCCTCCGTGGCGAGGAAGAGCCTGGCGTAGCCTCCCGCCTGCAGCATCTCGTCCGCCTTCTGCAGCAGCAGATCTTCTTCCGGCTGCACGTTCAGGCCGCTGGGCCGTTCGCTGGCATAGCCCGTTTTGCGGGCCTTCACGCCGAGGATCTTTCCGGCGCCGCCGGCGATCCGGGCCCATTCCGCTTCAAACTGCTGCCGCAGCGCAGGCTGCAGGCGGATGTATCGGTCGAAGAGCGCCGCGTAGCCGCAGCGCGCCAGCGACTCGTAAGAATAGCATCGTTCGGACCAGGGGTTCGGATACCGGGCGGCGGGGTCGCCGTCGCTCAGGATCACGTTTCGGCTCCCGGCGATCGCGTCGAGCGTGTATCCGCCGGGCTGCTCGAAGAAAAGTTCCCAGACGTTGGTGCGCGCGGCCGGCCGGCTGGAGAGGATGTCCCATTTGCTGTATGCCCGCTCCGCGATGCCCTGCCGGTAGCGCGTCATGTCGACCACGGGGATCGCCTGTGGCCAGCGTTCCGCCGCGTATTTCAGGCAGCCCAGGTGCGTGATCAGGTAGGAGCCGATGCCGGCATGGGAAGAACGCCGGATGACGAAGAACTGCAGATCGGGGTCCCCGCTTCCCCAGGAGGCCCTGCGTTCTTTCATCAGGCTGTGATAGATGGCGTTTTTGACTTTGCTCAAAGAAGCGCTCATGGGATCTCTTTCCTTGCGGGATGGGAACAGGCGGGAAGGGGGCGGCAGGGGGCCTATTTGCCGTAATCGCCCTGCCTGCGTTCTACGATCTTGTAGGCGCGGATGAGGCCTTTCCGGACCGCCTGTCCCGGCCGGGAGGCGAAGAGCACGTCCAGCGTGGGCTGGAAGCGGTGGACGAAGTCCAACAGGAAGACCTGCCGCCTGCGCCCGTAGTAGGACCATTTCTCAAAGCGCCTGTGCCCGCTGCCCTGCGAGCAGCGCGAGCCGTTCTCGACGATGTTGATCAGATAATCGTCCAGCCGCCTCAGCTCGTTCTCCAGCGTGATGTTCACCTTCGGCGCGAAGACAGGCTCGTTCATCATCTCGATGTAGCGGGCGTCGTCCTGGTCGATCTCCTTCACGGCTTCGATGGCGGCGTCGAAGGAGGGGTAGTCCATCACGTTGACGAAGGCTTTGGTGTTGTAGATCTCGCCGATGTCCGGGTTGCCCCAGAAGATCGGCATGGTGCGCGAGGCGAACTCCGTCAGAGGACGGTCCTGTGCGGTGTAGTTGATCTCGTTCAGGAAGGAGATGGCGAACTTGCGCGAAGCCTGAAAGGCCAGCTTGTCCGCCACGGGGCCGCCGACGTTGTTCATCAGCCGTCCGCCGGAATCGACACGCTTATAGGCGGAGAGCTTGTTGAAGAACTCCACGCGGGAGGGAATGGGATTCGCCTGCACGAAGCTGCAGAAGCCCGTCTTGGCGGCAAGGTCCGCCTCCGTGAATTCCTTTCTGTTCTCGACGGCCAGCAGGGCGTTTCGTTCCTGCTTCTGGAAGATGATGACCGGAAGGTTGTGTACGCGGTCTTTGAACGAAAAGTCCTGCACGATGGTGATCGCGTAATCGTAGAGATTGAAATCCGGCGCGTAGTTCTCGCGGCTCAGCGAGACGCGGATCGCGTCGTATTTCCCGATCATGGAGCCGAAGATGTCCCCGAAGACGATCTGGGGCGTCTTGGGATCGATCACGACGTTGTAATACTGCGCGAGCCTGGAGAGGACCAGGCCGTCCAGCGTATCGTCCGGCGGCGTGTGGGCCCTGTTGTCGACCACATAGACCCGAATGGTTTTCATAGTCTGTAAACTCCGGTGTTTTCAAGGGGGAACGGGCATGCGCGCCATGCGGAGCGCACAAAAGTCTGTTTACAGCATTATAGCTTGAATCCGGGGCCTTGTATAGTGAAAAGATGAGCCTCCGGCGGGGCTTCCGCTTGCGAAAGCAGGGCTTGGATGATATAGTAACATTGTATAATTATTTGCATTTGGGAGATAGGCGTGCCGGAGACCATCAGCAGCAAAGAACAGAAAAAAACGATACAGCGCAGCGCCGCCAGGACTGCGGTGCTCATGGCGGTGCTCACCTTGGTATCCAAGGTCTTCGGCTTCGTGCGCGAGATGGTGCTCGCGGCCTGTTTCGGGACCGGCTACGTGGTGGACGCCTACGTGATGGCGCAGAACATCCCGAACATGCTCTTCGCCGGCGTTCTGGGCGCGGTCTCGATCAGCTTCATGCCGCTGTATTCGGACCGTGCCGAGAAGGAAGGAGAGGCGAGCGCGGACGCGTTCGTCAACGACATCCGCAATCTGCTGCTCAAAGCCGCCCTGGTGGTAACGGTCATCGGCGTCGCGTTCACGCCGCAGTTCGTCCGGCTCTTCGCGTCCGGCTTCTCGGGCCAGCAGGCGGCCCTGACGGTCTTCTTCCTGCGGATCACCTTCTGCGCCCTCGCCTTCACTTCGCTGAACCTGCTGCTGACCGCATACCTCCACTATAAAGGGATCTTCCTGCAGCCGATCATATTCGGCTACGTTCAGAATTTCTGCATCATCGTATTCACCGTTCTGGCGGTGCGGTACCAGGAGAAGCTGCTGATCTTCGGGCTGATGCTCTCCTATGTCCTGATCTGCCTGCTCCTGAACGGGCTGGCGCGGCGGACGGGGCTGCGCTGGACCTGGAGCTTTCAAAGCAGCGGCCTGGCCAAACAGGTGCTGACGCTGGCTCTCCCGGTTTTTATCGGCTGCTATGTTTCTCAGATCAACACCTATGTAGACCGCATGTTGGCCTCCGGCCTGCCGGAAGGCAGCGTCTCGGCGCTGAATTACGCCGTGCTGGTCGCCAACCTTCTGATCGGCTTTACCGCCACGATCGTCACCACCATCGTCTATCCGAGGCTCAACCAGGCGCGGGCCCAGGAGGACTATGAGCGATACAACGACATGCTGGGGACGGGCTTCATGATCATTCTGATCATCACGCTCCCCTTCACGCTGGGCACCATGGTTTTTTCGCACGAGATCGTGCAGGTGATCTATGAGCGCGGCGCGTTCAATGCGGCCGCGACCGGCGTGACGGCCGGTGCGCTGCTCTGCTACGGACCCTATCTGCTGGGCGCTTCTATGAACACCTACGTTTCCAGCGCCTTTCAATCTTTTAAAGACATGTTGACGCCGCTGTACATCGGGATCTTCAGCGTGGCGGTGAACGTGACCCTGAATCTGCTCCTGGTGCGGCATCTCGGCATCCGGGGGCTGGCGTTGGGGACCAGCGTGGCGGCCGTTTGCGGCATGTGCGTGAGCATCTTCCTGTTCCGGAGGAAGATGCCCCGCCTGCGCCTGATCGATCAGAGCACCCGGGTGTGGAAGGTCTGTGCGGCGGCGATCCTGGCGGTCTGCGCGGCACAGCTCGTGTTTCGCGCGCTCAGCGGCGGGCTGGCCCTGCCGGCCGTGTTCGGGCTGGCGCTGGCCGTCGTCTGCGCCGCGCTGCTCTATCTCCTGCTCCTGTATCTGTTCCGCATACGCGAGCTGCAGTTCATCCGCAGCGTGTTTCGTCGCTGAGGCGGGCACGGCGGAGAAAAAAGGATGGCAAACATGAAAGACATCGACCGTTTCAAAGCGCTCCAGACTGAATCCGTGCGCAGCTGCATGGAAAAGCTGAACCGCGCCCTGCATCAGCTCTTCGTCGTCGATGAGGCAGACGCGCTGGTGGGCTGCGTCTCCGACGGCGACATCCGCCGCTGGATCCTGAAAGGGAACGGCCTGGACGTGCCGGTGCGCGAAGTGATGAACCCGCAGCCCAAATTCGTGCGCAAAGGCGAGGAGCAGAGGGCCAAGGCGCTCATCGAGGAGTACGTGATCCTGGCGGTCCCGGTGGTGGACGAGGCCATGCACATTCTGGACATCGTCTTCTGGAACGAAGAGGGGAAAACGGTCCGCTTCGACCCGATCGAAACGCCGGTCTTCATCATGGCCGGCGGCAAGGGAGAGCGCCTCCTGCCGTACACCACGGTGGTGCCGAAGCCGCTCATCCCCATCGGAGAGCGCCCCATCGCGGAGCTGGTGGTGGACAGCTTTTATCAGTACGGCTGCCGGCAGTTCTTCTTCTCGCTGAACTACAAGAAGAACATGATCAAAGCCTATTTCGACGAGCTGGAACGCGACTACGAGGTGCGATACATCGAAGAGGATGAGCCGCTCGGCTCCGGCGGCAGCCTATGGTACGCGAAGGGCGTCCTCGACGAGACCTTCTTCCTGAGCAACTGCGACATCCTGCTGGAGATCGACTACGCGAACCTCCTGAAGTTCCATAAAAAGAGCGGCAATCTGATCACCGTGGTCACCTCCATGAAGCGCTACGTCATTCCCTACGGCACCGTCACGCTCTCGCCGGAAGGCAAGATCGATCAGCTGGTCGAAAAGCCGGCCCTGGACTATCTGGTCAACACGGGCGTGTACGTGATGGAGCCGCGGGCACTGGAATACATCCAGGAAAAGCATCATCTGCCCATGACAGATCTGATCGAAGAATGCCTGCGGGCCGGAGAGAGCATCGGGACCTATCCCATCTCCGACGATGCATGGATGGACATGGGGCAGTTCGGCGATATGGAAAAGATGAAGAAGAGGTTTGAACGCTAGTGGAGAAAGAACGTTTGGCAGCCGTGATCCTGGGAAGCGAAGGCGCTTCCAAAGAGGCCTACTGGATCCTGCAGGCGCTGGATGACTATGTTTTTCTGGGCTTCGTCGAAGCGGAGCAGGAGAAGATCGGCATGCCCGTGACGGGCGGGCAGACGGTGGCATATTGCGACGCGGATCTGCCGGCACTGGCGGCTGCCCGCGGGAAGCTGGCCGTCTTCCTTCCCTTTGCGGACGGCGCGCTGAAGAGGCGCCTGTATGGGGCGCTGCGGAGCTGCGCAGGCGTGTGCTTCCCGAACCTCATCCACCCTTCGGCGGTCTTTCTGGAGCCGCCGGAAGCCCTGGGCGAAGGGAACGTCATCTCCGCCGGCGCGGTGCTGGCCTGCGGCATCCGCATGGGAAGCTTCAACCTGATCAACCGCTGCGCCACGCTCGGCCACGACGTGGCGCTGGGCGACTATAACTGCTGCAATCCGGGGGCGGTCCTCTCCGGCTGCGTCACCCTCGGAGACGGCTGTCTCGTCGGGGCGAACGCGACGCTGCTGCAAGGGCTCCGCATGGGAGACGGCGCCGTCCTGGGCGCGGGCGCCGTGCTGACCAAAGACGCGCCTGCCGGCGTGACGCTGGCCGGCGTCCCGGCGCGGCCGCTGCAGGAGAGAACGGAGGCGGAGCATGCGTGATCCTGTGCTGATCATCGCCGAAGCCGGCGTGAACCATAACGGCAGCCTCGCGCTGGCGAAGCGGATGGCGGACGCCGCAAAGGAAGCCGGCGCGGACGTGGTGAAATACCAGGCCTTCGTGCCGGAGCGCCTGGTCTCCGCCTCGGCCGGGATGGCGGACTATCAGAAGCAGAACGTCGGAAGGGCCGAGAGCCAGCTGGAGATGCTGTCGCGGCTCGCGCTGTCTTTTGACGAGTTCCGGGAACTGAAGGCCTATTGCGACGGGATCGGCATCCGTTTTCTGGCGACGCCTTTCGACGCAGAGAGCATCGAATTCCTGAAGACGCTGGATCCGACCGTCTGGAAGATCCCTTCGGGCGAGGTCACGAACGTGCCCTATCTCCTGCGCCTGGCGGCGACCGGCCAGCCGCTGCTCCTCTCCACGGGCATGTGCGACGAGGACGACGTGGCCTTCGCCGTGGATCTGCTGCGGGAGCACGGGGCGGGAGAGATCACGCTGCTGCACTGCAACACGGAGTATCCGACGCCTCTGGAAGATGCCAATCTAAGTGCCATCACGGCCCTGCGGGAACGCTTCGGCTGTCCGGTGGGCTATTCCGATCATACGCTCGGCATCGAAGCGCCGGTCGCGGCGGTGGCGCTGGGCGCAGAGGTGATCGAAAAGCACTTTACGTTAGACAAAAAGATGGAAGGGCCGGATGACAGAGCCAGCCTGGACCCGGAGGAACTGCGCTGCATGGTCACAGCCATCCGCCGCATCGAAACTGCGCTGGGGGAGAAGGCCATCCGGGTCTCGCCTTCGGAGCGCAGGAACATGACGGCCGCCCGCAAGAGCATCGTGGCGAAGCGCTTCATCCGGAAGGGGCAGATCCTTGCGGAAGACGATCTCTGCTGCAAGCGCCCCGGGGACGGCATCAGCCCCAGAGAATGGTTCTCCGTGATCGGCAAGCAGGCAGTCTGTGACTTTGCGCCGGACGAGCAGATCCGATTTTAGAGGCATGGACATGGAAGAGGTAAACTCACAAATGAAGATCGCCGTGGTGAGCGGCAGCCGGGCCGAGTACGGATTGCTGCGCGGCCTCATCCGCATCCTGCACATGGACGCAGAGGTGGATCTGCGCCTGGTCGTGAGCGGAACGCATCTGGATCCCGCCTTCGGGCATACCGTGGACGAGATCCGTGCGGACGGTTTCCCGATCGCCGCGGAGATCCCCTGCATCGTCTCCCAGGACGACGAGCAGGGCATGGCGTTCTCCTGCGCCCGGGCCATGGAGGGCTTTGCAGCATATTTTGCCAAAGAACGGCCGGACCTGCTGGTCCTGCTGGGAGACCGCTATGAGATCTTCGCCTGCGCCGCGGCCGCGGCCATGTTCCGCATACCCATCGCGCACCTCTACGGCGGTGACACCACGGAAGGCGCGGTGGACGAATGCTTCCGCCATGCCATCACGAAGATGAGCTGGCTGCACTTCGTCAGCAATGAGCAATCCCGCCACAGGGTGATCCAGCTGGGAGAGGACCCGGCGAGGGTCTTCAACTACGGCGCGCCCGGCGCGGAGAACATCCTGACGCTGCCGCTGATGGAAAAGGCAGAGTTGGAAGCGTCCCTGGGCGTTGAACTGCGCGGGCCCTTCGCGCTGGCCACCTATCATCCGGTCACGCTGCAGGAGGCGGATGAAGCGGAGGAGCTGCGGCAGCTCTTCGCGGCGATCGACGCTTTCCCGCAGATGCGCTTCCTCTTCACCAAGGCGAACGCGGACAGCCGCGGGCAGCGGATCAACGCGGTCCTGGAAGCGGAAGCGGCGCGCCGCACGAACTGCTTCGTCTTCGACTCGCTGGGCATCGTCCGCTATCTTTCCGCCATGCGGCTCTGCGCCCTGGTGCTCGGAAATTCCTCCAGCGGCATCTATGAAGCGCCGCTCTTCGGCGTGCCGACGGTCAACGTCGGGCCGCGGCAAAAGGGGAGGCTGCGCGCCTCCACGGTGATCGACTGCGAGGCGGAGTCGCAGGCCATCGAAGCCGCCATGCGTCAGGCGCTCGCGGCAGGCCGGGCGGAGAAGATCGAAAGCCCTTATTACAAGCCGGACACGGCGGCCAGGATCGCCGGGGAGATCAAAAAAGCGCTGCGGAGCGGAACGATCTGCCTGATGAAGCGCTTTTACGATCTGCCGGAGACGGCTCTTGGCAGCGATCTCGGACGAAAGGAAGCATAGAGACCCATGAACATCCTGGTGACCATCTGCGCCCGCGCCGGCTCCAAAGGCGTGAAGAGCAAAAACATCAGAGAACTGAACGGGGAGCCCCTGGCCTGGCGCACGCTGCGCGCCTACCGCAAGTTCCGGGAAGGCACGCAGGCGGCGGTCGATCTGGCCGTCAACACGGACAGCCCTGTTCTGATCGAGCAGGCGCAGGCCTTTGGCGAAGCGTTTCAGGAGATCCCTCGGGAGGAGGCGCTGGCCGGCGACCGGGTGGGCAAGGTGGCGGTCATCCAGGACACGCTCCGCAAGATGGAGGCACGCTGCGGCAAGCGTTACGACTGCGTCATCGACCTGGACCTGACCTCGCCGCTGCGGCGTCCCGGCGACATCGAAGGCGTCCTGCGTACGCTGGAGGAGGATCCTGCCGCGGACGTGGCGATCTCTGTGGTCCCCTCCAGGCGCTCCCCCTATTTCAATATGGTGAAGCGGGGCGAAGACGGCTACGGCAGGCTGGTACTCGAGAGCGACTATCTGGCCCGGCAGGAGGCGCCGGAGTGCTTCGACATCAACGGTTCCATCTACGTCTACCGGCGGGGGTTCCTGCTGCGCGGCGTGAAGAAGGTCCTGGACGGGAAAGTGCTGTTCTATGAGATGCCGGACTACGGCGTGCTGGACATCGACAGCGAGGACGATTACAAACTGATGCAGATCATCGCAGCGGCGATCGAGGAAGGAAGACTGTAACACTGCTCCAAAGGCAGCGGCTCAGTCTGGCGCACACAGGCAGACCGCGGAGCGGCAGATCTCCGGGAGAGCACGGCATGGCTGGGATCCTTCAGCAACTAAAATCCATAGCGAACTATTTCCAGGTGAAGCGGGAACCGCTCTTTACGTTTCCGGTGGAGAAGCAGCGGGCTTTTTTAGAGTCGCTGTCGGAGCCCTCGGACGACGCGGAGCGGTCCTTCTGCCAGTATCGCTGCCAGATGCATCTCTATGGGTGGCTCCTGCCCTTCTGCTGGGGCCTGGCCGCGTCCCTGCTCTACGGGCGCCTCTTCCGCCGGTATCGGAAGGAGGCGGGGAGCGCAGCGGCAGCGCAGTGCCGCTGCGTCTTCTTCGACCACGGCATGCCGGCGAATATCGTTCCGGACGGACTGCGCAGAGAATTCGGGGACCCCGTGCTCTGCGGCGAGGGCCCCGCGCCCCGTCTGACGGAAGCGGACGAAGCGTTCCTGCAGGAGATCCGCCGGCGCTTCCCCGGAGCGCCTTTTTTCCACCTGAAGCTGATGATCAAGGTGGCGCAGCACAGGGCGATCTTTGAGGCGTATCGGCCGGAAGCGCTGATCGTCTGCAGCGAATACTCCTTCACCTCTTCCCTGCAGCGGCTGCATGCGGAGCGGAACGGGGTGGAGTTGATCAACGCGCAGCACGGAGAGAACTTCTTCTACATCCAGGACGCCTTTTTCCACTTTGATCGCTGTTACGTATGGAACGAGGATTACGCGCGGACCTTTCAGGCGCTGCGGGCCGCACCGGGACAGTTCACCGTGGAGGCGCCTCCTTCCCTGCGCGTGCCGCGGGAGGCGCCGGAGCAACGATGCTATGATCACACCTACTATCTGAGCGCGGAGAGCGGCGCGAAGCTGGAGCGGATCCACGGCCTGCTGCTCCGCCTGCAGAAGCAGGGCCTGCGGGTCGCCGTGCGGCCGCACCCGCGCTATTCCAAGGCGGAAGAGGTGAGGGCGCTCTTTTCGGACATGGACGTGGAGGACTGCAGGGAGGTATCCATAGAGGCCTCGCTCGGACGGACGGAGCATGCGGTGGCAATCTACTCCGCCGTGCTGCAGCAGGCCTTCCACAGCGGGATCCCCTTCGTCATAGACGATCTGAGCGATCCGCAGAAGTACCGCAAGCTCTCGGAACTGCATTACGCGCTGCTCGGCAAGGAGTCCGCGCTGCTCTCCCGGCTGCTGGCGGAGGCGGAGAAAGAAGGACGGTATGTCAGATAGCATTTGTGTCATCGGCGCCGGACAACTCGGCAGCCGTCATCTGCAGGCGCTGGCGGCCCTGCGGGAGGACGTCCGCATCTTTGCGGTGGACCCCTCCGGGGCAGCCCTGCAGACAGCCCGCGAGCGTTTTGCGGCGGTGGCTTCCCCCGAGCAGCTTGCCCGGACGGTGTTTGCGGAAGACAGCTCCGCGCTGCCGGACGAGCTGCGCCTGGCCATCGTGGCGAGCGCTTCCGGCCCGCGCAGGAGCATCGTGGAAGGATTGCTGGCTAGGAGCAGGGTACGGTATCTGATCCTGGAAAAGTGGCTCTTTGCGTCGGCGGATGACCTGGATGCGGTCGGCGCTCTGCTCCGACGGACGGGCACCAAAGCCTGGGTCAACTGCTGCCGGCGCATGATGCCCGTCTATGAGGATGTCAAGGCGCGGATCGGGGCAGGCCCCTACGCCTACCACGTCTCCGGCACGCGCTTCGGCCTGATGGGCAATCTGATCCACTTTGCGGACTTTCTGGCCTGGCTCTGCGGCAGCACAGACTTTACGGCGGACCTTTCCGAGCTGCTGCGCGAGCTGCACGAAAGCAAGCGTCCCGGCTATCTGGAGCTGTTCGGAACGGTGGAACTGCGCTTTGCGGACGGGAGCACGGGCTGCATCAGCTGCCGCAGAGAGGGAGACCTGCCGCTGCTCGTGCAGCTGAAGGGCGCGGAGGAGCAGCTCTTTCTGGACGAAACGGACGGTGTCGCCTTCTGGCGCGGTGCTTCCGCTTCGGAAGGATTCGTACAGGAGCGCTTTCGGATCCCCTATCAGAGCGAGCTGACGACCGTGCTGGCGGAGGAACTGCTCCGGACGGGGAACTGCAAGCTGGCGCCTTATGAGGAGTCTGCCGCGATCCACCGGCGGCTGATGGAAGCGGTCACGCGCTTCCTGCGGGAAGAGCTGGGCTATGACAAGCGCGAGTTTCCGTTTACGTAGAGCGATGAAGAGGAGCGTGCAGACATGAAAAAGGTCTTGTTGGCAGGGGCGGGCCCGATGGCGGTCGAATATGCCAGAGTGCTGGCGGCCCTTGGCGCAGGGTATACGGTCGTGGGGCGCGGAGACGCGTCGGCGGCGCGTTTTGAAGCAGAGACCGGACGGCCCGTGCTGCGCGGCGGCGTGGAAGCCTGCATCGCGGACGGGAGCCTGGCGGAGTGCGGCGCCGCGATCGTGGCCGTCTCATCCGATCTGCTCGGCGCGGTCAGCCGCCGGCTGATGGAAGCCGGCGTCCGCAAGATCCTGGTGGAGAAGCCGGGCGGCCTCACGGAGGAGGACATCCGGGAGACGGCCCGCGCTGCGGCGGAAACGGGCAGCAGGGTCTTCGTGGCCTACAACCGGCGCTGCTATGCTTCCGTGCGGAAGGCGCGGGAGATGATCCGGGAGGAGGGCGGCGTCCGTTCGTTCCACTTCGAGTTCACGGAGTGGGGACACGTGATCCGGCCGCTGCTCAAGGCGCCGGGCGTGAAGGAGGAATGGTTCCTCGCGAACTCCTCCCACGTGGCGGACATGGCTTTTTATCTGGGCGGGCGGCCGAAAGACATGCAGGCTTACACGGCGGGCACGTCGGACTGGCATCCCCGGGCCATGATCTACGCGGGCAGCGGCGTCAGCGAGAACGGAGCGCTCTTTTCCTATCAGGCGAACTGGGGCGCGCCGGGCCGCTGGAGCGTGGAGGTCCTGACGGACCTGCACCGCTTCATCTTCCGGCCTTTGGAAAAGCTGCAGATCCAGGAGATCGGCAGCGTCGCGGTGAACTTCGCGGAGCTGGACGACACGCTGGATCTGGAGTTCA
>JAEEGL017060774.1_pt1 | contig 22247 bp, 18 predicted proteins | sample 9134231 | NCBI WGS metagenome assembly JAEEGL01 (sample SAMN16246548, study PRJNA631951) | gut metagenome | biome: gut microbiome; feature: rumen; material: fiber-attached | host: Bos | place: Iran: Karaj | collected 2018-10 | reverse complement strand
TTTTCGTGTTCATGCTCATGTTCGTGACCACAGCCGCATTCTTCATCGTGGTGATGATGGTGTTCATGTCCACGGCCGCATTCCTCATCGTGGTGATGATGGTGTTCGTGTTCGTGGCCGCAACCGCATTCCTCATCGTGGTGATGATGGTGCCCGTGTTCGTGACCACAGCCGCATTCCTCATCGTGGTGATGATGGTGCCCGTGTTCGTGACCGCAATCGCATTCCTCATCGTGGTGATGATGGTGCCCGTGTTCGTGTCCACAGCCGCATTCTTCATCATGGTGATGGTGGTGCTCATGATGATGTGAGTGAGACTTTCCTGTTTTTTCAATGGGTGAGATAACAACTCCTGCCTCTATTGATGATGCGACTCTATTTATTTCGGCGATAAGTTCGTCGGTAAGTTCACCCTTTATCTTGAACTTTTTCATGGGGAAGTTTAAAACCGCAGATTCAATACCTTCAAGCTTGTTTATGGCTTCTTCGATCTTGCCGCCGCAGTGAGCGCAGTCAAGATTGGATATCGAAAACATCTTCTCCATATAGTCACCGTCCTTTCTGATATATGAATACTTGTTCATGTGTTTAATATATCATACTATGAACCATTTGTCAATAGGCTGAGAGCTTTTCTTGCATTTTTTCCGGATAGATGGTATAATTTCTGTATTATGGAGCAGCTTTTGTTAACTCGGGTTAACGTGAACTATAAACTGAAATATTTATATGTTTTTGCCTGCTAACGATTTTAAAAAATTTTTTTCTGTTTTTTCGTCTTTTTTGGTATCTGAAAACACTTATAGGTGAAAGCTTTCACAGGAGCTTCGGAGGAACTTGCAAGTCAGGAAAAATCCTGCCTCCGAAAATCAAAAAGGAGTGATACCATGAATGCCGATTCGAATTATTTCAGCGGGGGTGACGGAACAATTCTTACTTCTTTTACTAAAAAAAATACATTATCAGAAGAGGATAATACTATAAATGAACTGATAATAAGCTGCAGGACATCAAAGGATAGCCTCAGCAAGCTTTATGTCATGTTCAAGGATATGGTATTTGCCGTTGCTTTCGGCATAACCTCCGATTACCATCTTGCTGAGGACTGCGTTACGGAAACCTTTGTAAGGCTTACGCAGGTGAAACGTTTTTCCGTTCAAAAAGGAGATGGCAGGGGATTCATAATCACAATAGCACGCAACGTTGCATTTGAGCTTCGCCGAAGATATAAAAAGGAGATCACAAACTTTATTATTCAGAGCTATGGTGAGGCGGAAAAGACTGTGGAGGACAGTATTTACATAAATCAGCTTCTGAAACATTTAAACGATAAGCAAAGAGAAACGGTCATTCTGAAATGCTGTGCAGAGCTTACCTTCAGGCAGATAGCTAAGGTAATGAAGTGTCCCGAAACGACCGTGAAGTCAAGGTATAAGAAAGCAATATCCATTTTGCAGGAAAAGGCAGGTGAAGATCAGTGAAAAAGAAAAATGATATAGTGGGAGAGCAGGAATTTGAAAAGCATCTGAAGGAAAAGATGAATGAGCTTTCGTCTTCCGTAAACTGCTTCGACAAGATCTCCTCAAGAGCTTTTCCTGAGAAAGATTCGGATTTTTCCGACAGCGAGTTTACCGTAAGTGACCTTGAAAACGTTACTGGCAGAAGAAAAGCAGTGCCTGTGCTCAAATGGACAGCAGTTGCTGCGGCGATCGTGCTGTTTGTGGGTATACTGCCCCAAACGGCATTTGTACAGGAATTTCTTTCAAATTTAGGCAGAGACAGAGATAATAAGTACAGGTCTGTATTAGCGGAAATATCAAGGGAAACAAGTGAACACACATATAAAATATATGATATGACCCTTGAAGATTATATAAAGAAGGACGTTCTTGTTACGCCGTTTTACAGCTGTCCGTTCTGTGAAAGAGAAAAGGAAGATATAAACGTCAGGGTCTATGTAAGGACTTTAGATGATATACCGACAAATCAGATCTATGCAGTTGAATATGCGGGAGATTACAGCGAAGCCAATATACTTGCAGCAGCCGAATCAAAAGCGAAATTTACTGATGAAGATGTGGAGAGTATTGATCTTGACAACGGATTCTATGATTCTGATAATGAAATGCATAAGGTCATCAATAGCTGTTTCATGGGCAGCAAAAGAGATGCTGTACTGGACAGTGACGGAAATGCTGTATATTTAGCATCTTTCAGCAGAAACGACCTTTTTAAGCTTGATGATACTGTATATGATCTGACAACAGATGTTATTTATTACAGAACGGCTGCTGATGACAGCGGAGTATACTATTATGACATCAGGAGCTATCAGTACAATAACGGTAAAGCAGCCGCTGTTTCCGTTCCCGAGTCGGATAAGCTCTGGAAAAGATCTATTAACTTTGACGGTTCATCTGCTATGCCCAAAAGCAGCGCTTCACTTTTCAATAAAAAGGAGCTGCTTCCTGTCAGTGAAGGCGATAAAGTTGGAACTTCGCCATGTTATTATATGCCGTATGCAAATACTGAGGAGGAGATTTTAGACGGAGGTTTAGTTCATATGGAAATTACTCGTTCCGAAATGAGCGATGAAAATACCGGCATATATACGTTCGATGGCACTTTTGATTTTTCTGATAAGGAAGTGTTTGCCTATTCAAGTGAAGATGATTACAGCTGTAATTACGAATTTGACGTTCCTGCTGACAGATACTCCAAGGAAAGAATGAAGATATATATTTCTGGAGTAAACTTCCTTAGCTATTCTTCATACAGTGATGCGAAGATCGTTATAAGGATCAGCGGAACTGATAAGACCTTAAATATCCGCATGAACGATATTTGCCATGGTAAGATCGAAGAAGCAGCGAATGAGCTTTATAATGCAGAAATACAGTCGGAGATAGCGAAACAGCAGCAGAAGCTCGGAACAAATATGAAGAAGAAAAAGAATTAAGAGAAAAATATCAATGATCAGCTTATGGTAACTCGCTGGCGTTTAAACTGAATTGCAAAAGAAAGATAAATATACAGCCCTTCGTATATACGAGGGGCTGTTTTTGCAAAAAAGTGCTGCCTGCAAGGTGAGCAGACAGCTGAGTGAGGAAGTGATTGGGTGTATATTTCGACTGATAAGTCAGTCTGGGATCAGGCAACAGTTTTTACCTCTTTCCTGCTTTTTACAGGCGTGCCGAGGTTTTTCCTAAGGGTGTGCTCAAAGGCGGTCATATTGAGCAAAAGCGCTCCTATCCATGCAGAAGCCTCTGCGTATGCTGTAGCTCTGAAGCCCACTGTGGATATGAACATAGCGATGACCGCTATTCTCAGAGCCATTTCGGCAATACCTGATATCATAGGTATAAATGGCTTTCCGAAGCCCTGACAGCCGTTTCTGAATACGAAGAGAAAGTCAACTGCAAAGAGGAATATACCGCATACAGGAAGATAAGTCTTTGCGATCTCAACGGGCTCTGTTCCGTTTACCATAAGTCTTGCAAGTGCTCCCGGGAAGAATACCATTACAGAGCCAAGGATAATATAGGAGATCGTTGCGATAGTAAGGCAGACATGGAGTCCGTCACGGATACGGTCAAATCTCTTTGCACCGAAATTCTGGCTTGTGAACGATGACATCGTAAATCCTGCTGTGCAGGCAGGCTGCATAAAGAGAGTGAGAAATTTGCTGCAGGCTGAATAAGCTGTGGTATAAGCAACTCCGAGTCCGTTAACGAAATACTGTATTACCATACAGCCTACAGCTGTAATGGAGTTCATAAACGCCATTGGCAGACCGTTTTTGAACAGTTCGCTGTAGAGCTTGCCGTTACCGTGAAAATCTGCTTTGGTAATGTTAAGCTCTTCTATTTTGCGTATTCTCAGCCAGCAGATGAAGGCTGACATTATCTGCGAGAATATGGTAGCTATAGCAGCTCCCTCAACTCCTGTTTTCAGGACGAATATAAAGAAGCTGTCAAGGAAGATATTGACGACGCTGGATATGATTATTGCAATGAACGGAGTCTTGCTGTCGCCCAGTGCGCGGAGTATGCATGAGCAGAGGTTATAGGTTATGGTAGCTATAAGTCCGCCGAATATGAAGTAGCCGTATACAAGACCGTCATGCATAATAGCTTCATCGGTCCTCAGGAGATGCAGCACAGGTCTCAGGAATGAGGTGCTTACTGCAGTGAGAAGGATTGCTATCATAAAGCAAAGCATGGCTGAGGAAGCTACAGAGCGTCTGAGCTTGGAATAATCCTTTGCACCGAAGCTCTGGGCAATTATGACCGAAAAGCCGTTTGCCAGTCCCATTGAAAAACCGAATATGAGAAATGTCAGAGAGGACATATTTCCGACTGCGGCAAGAGCATTGTCACCAAGACCTTTTCCGACTATGGCTGTATCAGCTATAGTGTAAAGCTGCTGAAGCATATTTGTGAGCAGCATGGGAAAATAGAATTTAAGTATAAGACTTGTTACATTACCCTGTGTAAGATCATTTGCTTTAGCCATAAAACTCCTCCTTTACAGCAATATCACGTTGTTTCCGTTTGTTCTTCATTGTGTTTATTATAGTCGAACACATAAATAAATTATATCAGAAATATTGCATTTGTATCAAAAATAGGATATAATAGAAATACAGCAATTTATGAGAAGCTGACCGCAATTTTTGGATTGGGGGGAGTTTTATGAAAACAGACCGTGATCTGAATTACAGATTATATATACAGAGAAATGACGGCTTTATGCGCAGTCCCTTTGAGCGTGAGCTCAGTGTTTACAGAATGGTGCAGGCAGGAGACATAGAAGGCATCAAAAAGAGATTCGAGATCATACGAAGGAATTTCTTTGAGGGAAAGGGGACTCTTTCCAGCGATCCTGTGAGGAATGTAATGTATCATTTTGTTACGGCTGTTGCATTGGTTGCAAGATTTTGCATTGAGGGCGGAATGGAGCTGAATACGGCATATACTCTCAGCGATATATATATACAGCGTGCCGATAAGCTGACAGATGTGGAAAAGATAATAGACCTTCTCGGAGAGATGCAGCTTGATTTTACCGAGAGAATGCGTACTCTCAAAAAGGAAAATGTAATATCTATCCATGTAAGGAAATGTATAGATTACATATATGAGCATCTGCATGAGGAGCTTACGCTCACATTGCTGGCAGATCATGTGGGGCTTAATCCTTCATACCTCTCAAAACTGTTCTCAAAGGAAAAGGGAATGAGCATAAAGAGTTTTATAATACAGGCAAAGGTTTCAACGGCTGAGAATCTGCTGAGATATTCTGATTTTTCGTGTCTTGAGATATCTCTTGCACTTGGTTTCTCATCACAGAGCGCGTTCATAAGCGTTTTTAAGAAAGTAAACGGTATTACTCCGAAAAAGTTCAGGGAGCTGCACTATCTGGACGTTATGGAGCAGAATAAATAAAGAGGTGCTTATAAATGGTTTCAAAGAATAAAAAGACTGATCTTATGATATCGGTCATTATCACAGTGGCTGTGTCGGTTCTGGCAATAATAGGACTTTGCTGCCATGAGCCTTGGTTTGATGAAGCTCAGGCTTATCTGCTGGCAAAGAATTCTTCATGGTCTGATGTTCTCACACACTGGACTCATTATGAGGGACACCCTCCAATGTGGCATATACTGTTAAAATGTGCGGCATCATTAGGTTTGTCTTTTGAAGCGACAATAAAATCCGTGAATTTCATTTTTGTTGAAGCAGTACTTCTGCTTATACAGTTCCGTTCACCTTTCAGCAGGATAACAAAAACCATAATACCGCTTAGCTTTTTCCTGCTGTATCAGTACAGCGTTATATCACGTCCGTATATGATGCTAACTTTTTCGTGTCTGCTGGCTGCAATGTGCTACAGGGACAGACATGAAAAGCCTTTGAGATATTGTCTTGCCCTTATTTTTATGTGTACCGTCCATTCATATGGCATAGCATTTGCAGGCGGCATCGTTTTGTCTGATATGATCGGTGAAGCCATAAGAGAACGCAGCGTTAAAAAGATGTGTACAGGCATCATATCCAATAAAAAGCTTCTTTTCAGCTATATCATACTTTTAGCGGCTGCAATGGCTATGATCGCTGCTATCATGCCCCATTCGGATACATATGCCGCAAAGCAGACTGTCAGCGAGAGCAATCACAGCCTTCCTGTGTGCTATCTTTTCAGCTGGCTGCTTATTCCGTCGGAAAATCTGTTTACTTCTTTCTCATCGGAATTGCTTTACATGAGAGAGGAAGTAAACCCTGTCGGTGAAGTTATTACAGCAGGAGCAATATCATTCCTCATTTGGGCAGTCCTCTTCGTGATATGCAGAAAAAGACGCATGGTGGCAGAGCTTTTCATACCCTATTCTTTTATAGCGGTACTTACTTCACTGCATATAAGTCCTCATCATTTCGGTATATTCTTTATGTATCTGCTCTTTATCCTGTGGACTGCAACAGACAAGGAGCCTGTAAAAATGAGTGAATTTACACAGCTTGCGGGAAAAGCAGGCTTGTCCGAGTCGTTTACAAAGAAGATAATCATAGGTACAGCTGCTGCATTCTCGGCTATCAATATTTACTGGGACGCTTTAAGCTATTATCGTGAAATAAAGCTTCCATATGATCCTGCGCCTGCTCTGGCAGAATGGATAAAAGACAACGGCGCTGAAAATAAAAAGCTTCTTACAACATGGGCTGAAAGCGATATTTTTATCGTTAATGCTTCGAGTATTGTCGTAAATGCATATTTTGACAGAAATGTCTATTATAACCTAAATTATGACCTTCCGTTCATAACTCATATTGTAGTTGATGATGATGAACGTAAGGCGACCGTAAACAAGTGGAAGCAGGCCGGAAAGCCGGATCTTATGATATGTGATACTCCTAATGAGACTGCTTTTATATGCAGTGAACTGGGAATTGAGAACGATTATTCTGCAACCGCTTATGTGGGAAAGGGAAGAAGGATATTCAAGGATAAGTGTGATATCTACAATGTGTATGTAATGTGCAGCAAGGATACTTATAAGGAGATATACGGTAAGGAATATGCAGTATCGACATATTGAAAAAGCTGTATTCATATCCCGTCCCAACAGATTTATCGCAGATGTGATGATCGGCGGCAAAAGGGAAAGAGTCCATGTAAAGAACACGGGAAGATGCAGGGAGCTTTTAAGGGAGGGCGCTGATGTCTATCTTGAACGCTCGGACAATCCCGAAAGAAAGACAAAATACGATCTTGTGGCTGTTGAGAAGCTGCGTGACGGACGTCCGCCCCTGCTTGTAAATATGGATTCTCAGATACCGAATTCAGCGGCTGAGGAATGGCTGAAAAGCGGCAAGCTGTTTTCGGAGCAGGCTGTGATACGCCGTGAATGTACATACGGGGCTTCACGCTTCGATTTTAAGATAGAAGATGATGGAAAGACATCGTTTCTTGAAGTCAAGGGAGTTACTCTTGAAAATGACGGTATAGCAAGCTTTCCTGATGCTCCCACTGAACGCGGCGTAAAGCATATACACGAGCTTATACGTGCTGCAGGCGAGGGATACGGAGCATACCTGCTGTTTGTTATCCAGATGAAGGAAATAAAGGAATTCCGACCAAATGATGAGATGCACAGGGAATTTGGCGATGCACTGAGAGAAGCAAGAAAAGCAGGAGTGAATATCCTTGCCTATGACTGTATCGTTAAGCCGGATAGTATAGTAATTGACAAGCCTATTATCGTCAGAACGGAGCTGTAATATGAACTGGAAAAAACTTTTATGCGAAAAGCGCAGAAGAAGCTATTCAACTACTTCTGTCAGTACAGATACACGAAATGAGTTTCAGCGTGATTATCACAGGATAATCGGAAGTGCCTCTTTCAGACGCTTGCAGGACAAGACGCAGGTCTTTCCACTTGACAGGGGCGACTTTGTCCGTACACGTCTTACTCATTCTCTTGAAGTATCATCGTTCGCAAAGTCGCTTGGACAGATGATATTCCGCAATATACTGCAATACGGGAAGGATAAAGACCTGACGTTTGAGGATATAGACAAGATATGCAGTGTACTTGAATGTGCGGGACTTATCCATGATATCGGCAATCCGCCCTTCGGTCATTTCGGTGAGGACTATGTACGCAGCTGGTTCAGGAAAAATCTTCACGAGCTCGAATACAATGGGAAGAAAATAGATGAAATTCTTACGCATCAGATGCTTAATGATTTTTACCATTTCGAGGGCAATGCACAGGCGCTGAGGCTGCTTACAAAGCTGCATTTCCTTGTTGACGAGAACGGAATGAATCTGACTTATACTCTGCTGAATACTATCATAAAGTATCCCGTACCGTCTACGGAGATAAATAAAAAAAGCGGAAATATCAAGGACAAGAAAATGGGCTATTATTATGCCGATAAGGAAATATTCGAGGACATAGTAAACAGTACGGGTGCTGTAAACTGCCGTCACCCTCTTGCATTCATACTTGAAGCGGCTGACGACATCGCATACAAGACCGCTGATATGGAGGACGCTGTAAAAAAGGGCTTTGTGAGCTATGAGCAGCTGCTGAACGACCTTAAAAACAGATATGCGGACAGGTGTGCAGATGATTCCGAGCGTAAGGAATACACAAAGGCTGTAAACAAGCTTGAGGATTATTATGCACAGGCTTGCGAAAAAAAGCTTTCATCACCCGAGCAGAACGCTGTTCAGCGCTGGATAATATATGTGCAGGGCGTTCTTTTAAAATGTGCAGCTTTCGGATTTACAAGCAATTATAATGAGATAATGGAAGGAAGCTTTCCAAAGGAGCTCCTTGCAGTATCGCACGGAAATGCGCTTGCATACGCGCTTGGAGATATGGCTTGCCGTTATGTTTTTCAGTCAAAGGAGATATATAAGCTGGAAATAGCCGCAGGGGAGATATATGAATTTCTCCTGAGCAAGTTTGCAAATGCGGCTGTACTCTATGATACAGAGATTGAAAGCTCGGCAATTGAGCAGCGTATAATGAAGCTTGTTTCCGAAAACTATATACGTGCTTACAGAATAAGCTCTGAAGGTAAGTTGGAGAATGAAAAGCTGTATTTAAGGCTTATGCTTGTTACTGACTTTATCTGCGGAATGACAGACGGCTATGCACAAAAACTTTACAGGGAGCTGAGCGGAATTGAGTGAAGTTAAGAATAATAAGCTTAAAAAGCGTATTTTCGATATTATTCAGATTGGAAACAAGTATGATTTCCCAAGCAGAGCATTTGACTTCCTTATAGTAACGGTCATCATTCTGAATATACTTACTGTTTTTCTTTCGACCTTCGATCAGCTTGAAGGCTTCAGCAGTCTGTTTACTGTTATTGAGCTGTCAACTATGTCTATATTCTGCATTGAATACATACTCAGAATATGGACGGCTGATCTGCTCTATCCTAAATTAGGAAAAATCAAGGCAAGAATGAGATTCCTTGTATCCTTTGACGGCGTAATTGACTTGCTGACTATACTGCCATTCTTCTTCCTTGACGGTTTTATCGTATTCAGAATGCTGAGAGTTGTCAGAATATTTCATCTTTTCAGAGTCAATGCTCATTATGACTCGTTCCACGTAATTACAACAGTTCTTATTGAAAAGAAAAATCAGATCTTTTCATCTGTTTTTATTATTATCGTGCTGATGCTGGCATCGTCACTTGGTATATACAGTGTGGAGCACGAGGCACAGCCCGAGGTTTTCAGCAATGCGTTTTCGGGCATATGGTGGAGCGTTTCAACGCTTCTTACTGTTGGATACGGCGATATCTATCCGGTAACTGTCATAGGCAAGCTTATAGGAATATGTATAGCTTTCCTCGGCGTAGGAGTAGTTGCTATCCCGACTGGTATCATTAGTGCAGGTTTTGTGGAGCAGTACACCCAAAATCAGCAGTCAGATGTTAGATTTCCTGATATCAAGGAAGTTGGAGAGATACTTGTTGACCGAAAAAGCGGCCTCTCCGGAATGAGTGTATTGGATATAAGAGAGAAATATAATTTAAGCATACACGTTATTTTAAGAGGTGAGCTTACTATAGTTCCTGTTGATAATGTAAAGATAAAGATAAATGATATACTTATTGTTAAGAGTGAAAAGATAGAAAAGGCAAAAAAATAATATAAAATATAAAAAACAGAGCGTTATTTGTGTGATTTTAACAGATAACGCTCTTTCATATTGACATGGTTGGATATAAGTGCTATAATTGTATTGCAAGAATAATTGGGTTGTTATTTGAGCAAAGCCGACGTTGATATCTGCACATGATCAGCTGAGGCGATTTCTTTGTAATGGACAGATCAGAAAAGCTGTATTCATAGGCGAATACAGCTTTTGTCCATTTCAGAAGCCAAGTTCCTCGTAGTCCTCGCGTATAAATCTGTGATATGATGCATGGATACTTCCGTCTATTTCTTCTTCCTCTGATATACAATAATAATATTCATCAGGCTTCATATCGGGAAAGCAGGCGAGATAACGGAATTCTTCGCTGTTGATCTCGGTTATGGAAACGTTTTCGGAAGCTTCTCTGAATATACCGAGTATTTTTTCTGTATCGGCATGGTCTCTTACTGCTTCAACAAGTCTTTTCATGAAGCCATAGCCGCTGCTCTGAGCGTTGACATAAGCTGTTCCCTCAGCAGGGATAGTTATGCAGAATCCGTTTTTTGTGCTGTGAAAAGTGAGTTTTCCAAGCTTTTGTGCCACACTGTCAGCAAAATTTTCCAGAAGCTGCGGAAGTTGTGCAGAGTCATTCATGCCCATAAGATGACATAATGAGGAATTTGTATAGTTAAGGCTCATAGGACGGTGATCGTAATCGAGCTTCAGCTGAGCTTCGTAAATATTATCGCATATGTTCTTTTCAAGTCTGTCAAAAGTCATAGATATTACCTCCATTGATAAGTATAACATATAAAATTTGAAATAGCAACAACTGCGGGATAACAGTTCGTGTTCATTGATATTTTGACGCAAAAAAGGGTGCAGCGTCACGCTGCTATAACATATTGATACACATAAATCAATAAAAAACGGTCTCAGATGAGACCGTTTTCGTTTATGCACTTTCAAACTGTGAGTTGTAAAGCTGTGAGTAGAAGCCGTTTTTCGCAAGAAGCTCTTCGTGACTGCCCTGCTCGATAATATCGCCGTCCTTCATAACAAGTATGATATCTGCATTTTTTATAGTTGAAAGGCGGTGTGCGATTATAAAGCTTGTTCTGCCGTTCATAAGGCGGTCCATAGCGTCCTGTATCAGTACCTCGGTTCGTGTATCGACGGAGGAAGTTGCTTCGTCCAGTATCATTACCTTTGAGTCTGAAAGGATAGCTCTTGCGATAGTAAGGAGCTGTTTCTGTCCCTGTGAGACATTGCTTGCGTCCTCATTGAGTACCATATCGTAGCCGTTTGGAAGCGACTTGATGAAGTGGTGAGCGTGAGCGGCTTTAGCAGCAGCAATGACCTCTTCATCTGTGGCATCAAGTCTGCCGTAGCGGATATTTTCCATGATAGTACCGTTGAAGAGCCATGTGTCCTGAAGTACCATTCCGAAGCTCTTTCTCAGCTCATAGCGCGGTATCCTGCGGATATCTGTTCCGTCAAGGGAGATCGTTCCGCCGTTTACGTCATAGAAACGCATCAGCAGCTTTACCATAGTAGTCTTTCCCGCACCTGTAGGTCCGACTATTGCTATCTTCTGTCCTGCCTTGATATCTGCACTGAAATCGCCGATGATTATCTTATCCTTATTGTAGCCGAATGAAACATGATCAAAGCTAACGTCGCCGACTACGTTTTCAGGGATAACTGCGTCAGCAGGTACCTGTTCCTCTTCCTCTTCTTCAAGGAATTCAAATACTCTTTCAGCAGCTGCAGTCATGGACTGTACCTGATTTATTACCTGAGCTATCTGCTGTATCGGCTGAGTGAACTGCTTGACATACTGTATGAATGCTTGTATATCTCCGATACCGATAACACCCTTGATAGCAAGGAGTCCGCCCGAGATAGCAACGCCTGCATAGCCGAGATTTCCGACAAACTGCATTATAGGCATCATTATACCTGATATGAACTGTGATTTCCACGCTGATTTATAGAGTACATCGTTGGTATTGCAGAATTCCTTCAGTGTTTCTTCTTCCTTGTTGAAAGCCTGAACGACCGTGTGTCCGCTGTAGGTCTCTTCAACAAGACCGTTGATATGTCCGAGGTATTCCTGCTGAGTGCGGAAGTGCTTCTGAGACTTCTTTATAACGAACGAGAGAAGTATTGCCGAAAGAGGAAGTATAACTATTGAAATAAGCGTCATCAGCGGTGATATTGAAAGCATCATTATCAGTGTGCCTACAAGAGTTGCAACAGATGTGATTATCTGAGTGATACTCTGATTAAGTGTTGTACCCATAGTATCAACATCGTTGGTGATGCGTGACAGCACCTCGCCGTAAGTTCTGCTCTCAAAATATCCCATTGGCATACGGGCAATTTTTTCGGATATGTCTTTTCTGAGCCTGTAGGATATCTTCTGTGATATTCCCGTCATTATCCAGCCCTGTGCGAAGCTTACCACTGAGCTGAAAATATAAAGTCCGAGGGTAAAGAGGAGTATCTTACCGATGTATCCGAAGTCTATGCCGCCTGTGCCTGCGATTTTGCTCATGAGTCCGTCAAACAGGGCGTTTGTGGCTTTAGCCATTATCTTAGGACCTGCAACTGAGAAAATGGTTGCAACAGCGGCAAGTATCATAACTATGAAAATAGCTATTTTATATGCACCAAGGTAGGATATGAGCTTTTTCATTGAACTTTTAAAGTTCTTGGGCTTCTCGCCGGGAGCAAATCTGCCGCCGCCGCCCATGTGTCCGCGGGGACGCTGTACAGGCATACTGCTTTTATTGTTTTCACTCATTATCCTCACCTCCCACGCTCTTTTTCAGTTCTTCTTCGGAAAGCTGAGAGCCTGCTATCTGCTTGTAGGTCTCACAGGACTTTATAAGCTCTTTATGTGTGCCCTTGCCGACTATCCTGCCTTCATCGAGAACGATTATCTGGTCTGCGTTCATGATAGTGCTGATACGCTGAGCGACTATGATGACTGCGGAATTCTTAACGTATTTCTCAAGTTCTTTTCTGAGAGCAGCATCTGTTTTCATATCAAGAGCAGAGAAGCTGTCATCGAAAATGTATATCTCAGGTGACTTTACGATAGCTCTTGCTATGGCAAGACGTTGCTTCTGACCGCCCGAAACGTTGCTTCCGCCCTGTGAGATATTCCTTTCAAAGCCGTTTTCATCAGTTGAGATAAATTCCATAGCCTGAGCTATCTGAGCTGCCTTTTCAAGCTCTTCATCAGAAGCATCGGGCTTGCCGAATTTAAGGTTAGAGCTTATAGTGCCCGAGAAAAGCACCCCCTTCTGCGGTACAAGGCCTATCCTGCTTCTGAGATCGGATTTGCTCAGTTCACGGACATCTACGCCGTCAACAGTTATGCTTCCCTCAGTTACATCGTAAAAACGGGGGATAAGGTTGATAAGTGTGGTCTTTCCGCAGCCCGTACTGCCTATGATAGCAGTGGTCTTGCCGGATTCTGCCGTAAAGCTTATATTGCATACCGCATTATCGTCGGCATTGGGATATTTGAATGAAACATTATCGAAACAGACCGTTCCTGTAGGAGCTGTTATTGTCTTGGGAGCTGAGGGTTCAAGTACAGTTGTATCTGTCTTGAGTACCTCATCTATTCTGTCTGCGGCAACTCCTGCACGGGGGAGGATAACCGACATAACAGTGAGCATGAGAAATGACATGACTATCTGTATTGAGTAGCTGATGAATGCAGTCATCGCACCTACCTGAAGGTCGCCTGCGTCTATTCTGTGAGCAGATACCCATACGATAGTAAGCGAAACTCCGTACATTACCAGCATCATACCGGGCAGCATGAATGTCATTACTCTGTTGGTAAAGAGCTGAGTTTTCATAAGCTCGGTATTAGCCTTGTCGAAGCGTTTTTCCTCTTCTTTTTCACGTCCGAAGGCTCTTATAACGCTTAGACCTGTAAGTATCTCACGGGATATGAGATTAAGTCCGTCCACAAGTTTCTGCATTACCTTGAATTTCGGAAGCGCTATTATCATCAGTACAAGCACCAGCATAAGTATAACAGAGACAGCTGCAATTATTATCCAGCCCATATGTGCGCCTGTATTAATCACCTTTATAACGCCGCCGATACCGAGTATAGGGGCATACATCAGGACTCTCAGCAGCACTGCCGTTACGTTCTGTATCTGCTGGACGTCGTTTGTGCTTCTTGTTATGAGGGACGCTGTGGAGAATTTGTCAATTTCAGTATTTGAATAGCTGATGACCTTTGTGAATATCTTTTCGCGCAGGTCGCGTCCAATGCCTGCACCTGTACGTGCAGCGAAATATCCAGCACCAATCGAAGCAGAAAGCATAAGAACAGCCATACCCAGCATTTTAAGTCCCTGTAACCACAGGTATTTCTTCTGTATTCCGTCTACGTCCACTCCTGCGGCTTTATCGGCAGAGATAGCATAGGAGATACCCATTGACTTCATGGTATTGCTGCCGACTTTAGATACGGTCTCTTCGAGCTGACTGCGTAGAGTTGATATCTGCTCTGCATCGAGCTGACCGTTATTAATAAGTCCGAGCATTATTGGACGCATATCCACGTAAGTGGTTAGAACGCCATTTTCGTCCTTTGCTTCATGTGTTTTTAGGTCAAGGTTCATTTGCTCGCTTATCTCATCGAGAGTGAGATTGTCGATGTCAAGTTCCTCGGGAGACTGCTGAGGAGCCTTTTCCATTGATCCTTTCAGAGTTGCTTTGAATTTCTCTTCACTCATATTGCCTGTCTGATGAGTCAGGGCAACAGGTATAAGAAATTCTTCAGTGGAGTTTTCAAGTTCCTTATCGGAAGCTTTTCTCTCGAATATATCACCGTTCTGAGAGTAAAGGCTTTCCCATTCCTGTTTCTCGTTTTCTGTCATGTACAGAGTTGAATAAAGCATATCCTCCGATGTCATTTTCTCGGGAAGGATATACTCAACACCGTGATTCTGGATACCGATATCTATCATATCCGAGGTGTACTGGGGAAGTGAAAGGTCACAGTATGCCTGTACTCCGAGGAACACCAGTATGATAAGTACAAAATGCCAGTATGGTGCCATATTCAGGATTATTCTTTTCATTTTATCCTCCTTGTTTGATATATCAGCGATTATTATACATTAATAGTATATAAAAGTCAAGTGAAAAAATTAATTGATCTGTGATGGTGCAGCAGTGTTTATTCGAGTATATCTTTGAGCTTTTCATAGTTAATTTTTACACCATCGTCAAGGTCAAGGACTATGTTCTCGCCTGCGAGGATATTGAGACGCTGTATAAAGCCTTCCATTTCTGTTATAAGTGCCTGTGAGCGGCTTACGTTCCTTCGTATGGCTGTTTTTTCACTGCCGTTGGAAAGCTTATGCTCAGTATTTTGAGCTGACAGTCTGCTTTTCAGCTGTTCAAAATAGGGGAGCGCGTATTTTTTCTCAAGTACCGACAGTATATCGGGAGTGTAGCGGTGAATATACATTATTGCTTTAAAAGCTTTCTTGCTTCCCGATGTGAATTGCCAGTATATGGGGCGCTTGCGGTATACCTTGCAATGCTCCCTGAAGAAGTTTTTTCTGAGGTAGCCGTGCAGCACCTCATGGGCATCACCGCTGCCGCCAAGTGCTTCAGCTATAAATGCAAGGTTTTCATCAAGAGTATCTTTTCCGTACGCTTTTTCCATAAAGCTTATGACAGCAGCCGTCAGACCGCTGTCGGGACTGTTTAAAGTCATTATATTGTCGGCGCAGGGGATAATAGTGGAATATAATGAGGAGTCCCATTCACCGCCTGCGTAGCAAAGTCCCTCATGGTCAAGGGAATAGCGGCCGAAGATACAGCCTACTGCGTAGCTTATAAGGCTTTTTATTTCCCTTTGCAGATCGGCACGGCGTACGGTAACGTCTTCATCGTTAACCTCAGGTGTGAGTTCATTTTCCAGACCGTAGGCGGAGATAAAGAATTTATTGATCTTTTCTTCGTTTTCTTTAAGTCTGGTGAAACGCTCGTCACAGAGCTTTTCCCATTCTTTGAATTTATCTGATATCAGTTTTGACATGATATTGCTCCTGTATTTTATTTGTTACAATTATAACATACTTTTATCTATAAATCAATGCTGATGGTGTGAATATCTGTATAAATACAATGCAGTGTACTGTTTGTTCGCAATTGACAGCAGGAGTATTTGGAGTTATAATAAAACAGTTGATAAAAAGTTGATTTTTCCGATATACAATATCTTGGAAAGGAGCGGAGATGTATGTACAGTATACTTATCGCAGATGATGAAAAGGACGTTGTAGGATTACTGAAGGATTATTTCGAGCTTGAGGGTTACTGTGTATATACGGCGTACAGCGGTTCACAGGCTGTCGAAGCAGTATCGAAATCTCCCGATATCATACTTCTTGATGTGAATATGCCTGACGGCAATGGCTTTGAGGTTTGTCAGAAGATAAGAGACCACGTAAGCTGTCCGATACTGTTCCTGACTGCAAAAGTGGAGGACGAGGATAAGATAAACGGATTTGCGGCAGGCGGAGATGATTACATAATCAAGCCCTTTTCACTTGACGAGCTCGGAGCTCGCGTAGCTGCTCATATACGCAGGGACAGGCGCATCAGCGCGGCAAGGAATGTTCGCTTTTACGGTGATCTTGTTATTGATTATACCGAGAAGAAGGTAACGGCAGGTGATGATACCATTGATCTTGCAAATAAAGAGTTCCGTATAATAGAGCTTCTTTCACTGAATGCGGGACAGATCTTCGATAAGGAGCGTATTTACGAGAAGATATGGGGTTACGACGCAGAGGGAGACAGCTCCGTGATTGCCGAGCATATAAGGCGTATAAGAGCAAAGCTTGGAAAATACGGAGAGGATAAGCATATCGGTACTGTATGGGGAATGGGGTATAAATGGATAAAGTAAAAAAAGTCGGTATCAAGGGTTCTTTTGTAAAGTATCTTGCGGTATGCTTTGTGGTATGCGTTATAGGTAACTGGCTGATTTATGCGCTTTTTGATTATCTTCAGAGATGGTATGTTGAGCGGTATGTAAATGTGTTTTTGCCGGAATATTTTTCTATGGACGAGTATAGGCTATGGAACAGCCTTCCCGAGGATATGTGGATCTACGACCTGCTTCATTACGGCAGATATATCGCAGTTTCGCTGTGGTCCTGCCTTTGCATCTGGTTCACTGTGAAAGCTTTTTATGCAGCGGAGGTCAAAAAGCCCATAGATACGCTGATGTCTGCTTCTGACAGGATACTGCATGATGATCTTGACTTTGAAGTTTCTGCTGATTGCAGGAACGAACTGGGACAGCTCTGCGTTTCATTTGAGAATATGAGAAAAAATCTGTACTCGAGCAATTATGAGCTGTGGAAATCCCTTGAAGAAAGAAAACGCCTTAATTCAGCTTTTTCACACGATCTTCGCACTCCCATAACTGTCCTTAAAGGATATACCGAGCTTGTTAACAAGTTTGACGGCAGGCTCAGTCCCGAAAAGCAGACGGATATTATCAGGAAAATGAGTGTACAGATCGAGCGTCTGGAGCATTATACAGAAAAGATGAGTTCTGCACATAAGCTTGAGGATATCATACCCGAGGAAGAGAAAATATCATTTAATGAACTTTGCGTTAATTTAGATGAGGTAGGAAAGCTCATATGCGGAGAAGATGTATTTTCATTGTCGGTAAAGGAAGAGGCTGACGATGCTGTTTATAGTGACCGCGAACTGATAATGCAGGTGTTTGAGAATATCGTGTCAAATGCGGAGCGCTACAAAGAGTGTAAAGTCAGCTGTGCCGCAGAAATTGATAATGAAAAACTCAGGATAACCGTATCCGATGACGGGGAGGGCTTTTCGGAAGAAGCTCTGCGAAAGGCGTGGCAGCCATTTTATCGGAATGAAAATGAGAACGAAGCGGAGCATTTCGGACTCGGACTGTATATCTGCCGATTATTATGCAGAAAATGCGGCGGAGAATTATACGTTGCAAATAATGAAAAAGGCGGCGGAAAGGTCATTGCGGAATTTTCTGCAAAAAAATCCGAAAGTAGATAAAAAGTTGAAATTCATAGATTATTATAATGACATGATAGGGAAAAGCTATCATGTCATTATTTTTGGAGGCGATAAAATGGAAGAGAAGATCGTAATAAAGAATGTCAATAAGTTCTACGGCAAAAAGCAGGCACTTTTTGACATTGATCTCACTATTGAAAAGGGAATGTTCGGACTCCTCGGAAGAAACGGCGCAGGCAAGACTACACTTATGAAAACACTTGCCGTGCTTCACAAAAAGAAGAGCGGAGAAATAACAGTATGCGGTGTGCCTGTTGAAAAGGCTAAGGAAATACGTGCAATGACAGGATATCTTCCTCAGGATTTTTCAATGTATCCAAATATGAAGTGCGATGAGGCGCTTGAATATCTCGGATATCTTTCGGGCATACCAAAGGCTGAGTGCAAAAAGCGCGTTACTTCGCTTCTTCGCAAGGTGAATCTTATAGAGCATCGTCACAAAAAGGTAAAGGAGCTTTCGGGCGGTATGAAGCGCAGGCTCGGTATCGCTCAGGCACTTATCCACGAGCCGAAGGTTCTTATAGTTGACGAGCCTACGGCAGGTCTTGACCCTGAAGAGCGTATACGCTTCAGAAATCTGCTGTGTGAGGTAGCTCAGGAGCGTATAGTTATCCTTTCAACTCATATTGTGGGCGATATTGAAGCTACCTGTGAAAATATAGCTGTAATGGACGCAGGAAGGATACTCTGGAAGGGAACAGTACAGGAAATACTTGAAAATGCAAGGGGACATATATATACTGCAAATGTGGAGAAGAGATTCCTGCCCCAGATAAAAAAGGAATATATCGTAACAGGTATGCTTGCACAGACGGATTATGTTACAGTGAGGATAGTATCGGATGCCGAACCCGACCTGCCGAACACGGTACTGACAGAGCCAGACCTTGAAGGAGCATATGTATATTGCCTCCATAGCAACGGCTGTGATGTAATGGGAGGTGAGGAATGATGCTGTTCTGTAAGGAGTGCAGGAAGATATTTCGTTCTCTGACTTACATTTTATATTGTCTGCTCGTTATTCTGATGATAATAAGCCAGTATTTCATTGACAGCGGTCAAAAGCTCTATCCGCCAAGTAAAGGTGACTATGATTACGGAGAAAAGATAGTTGAAGATCATGATCTTATTATGTCAACAGCTGCAGATGCACTGACCGTGGAATTCTTGTCAAACAGGTATGTATGCTATCCCTTTGGTTTTTATAAAGCAGTTCATCTCGATAATGAGGAGCAAGCAAAGATAGAAAAGTACATCTGCGAGATCACAGGTCTGGACGTTGAAGGTATTGAAGAAAAGAAGAAAAGTGCAGAGGTTTGTTATATTACTGACGGTACCCACAACTACGGCGAATATTCTGTCAGAGATATGCCGATAAGCGAGGGTATGACATATGAGCGTTTTACCGATATAATGGCTGATGTTGATGATATACTCGGAGGCGGTTCTGATTACGCCGTTGATGGTTTGGTTTACAAGTTCTCCCGTGTACCAATGACATATGAGGACGCAGTTGAAGATTATAACAGCATTTTCAACGATGACAGAGTAACAAATGCATATGCAAGATTATTCAGCGACTATGCAGGGATAGTACTTGCGATATTGCCTGTATTCGTAGCAGCAGCGCTTACAGCGGCAGACAGGCGGCACAGAATGAGCGAGCTTATATATACGCGAAGAGCGTCCTCACTACGCATAGTATTCACTCGTTTTCTCGCACTTGTGACAACGATGTTCATTCCTGTATTTGTATTTATGGTTATCGCACTTATACAGATACTTGTAAGATACAGCGGTTCAGATATAGATATGACAGCTATGTTTACGCTGCCCACATTCTGGCTGCTGCCTAATATAATGGCTGCCACAGCAACAGGAATGCTTGTAACGGAAATACTGTCAGCAGGTGCTGCCATACTGGTACAGTTCGTATGGTGGTTTATGGGACTTATGGCAGGCGGGACAGCAGGATTATCAGGACGGATAGGGAAGTTTACATTTATATGCCGTCACAATGCATTGGGAAACAGAGACGTATTTATTATGAATTGGGATAATTTCGTTTTTAATCGTGTTTTTTACATGGTTATTTCTATAGCAGCGGTTTTATTCACCGTTGGTATTTACGAACTGAAGAGGGGAGGAAGCTTTAATGGTATCAGGCTGTTTGGCAAGGGTAGTATATTCAGACGTAAAGCATAATTTTCTGATACATTATATAGTTGCACTGTGTATACTGCTTGCTTCGCCGATTTTTTTCAGCCTTTCACAGCTTGACAGTGTCCTTGCAGCTCAGCCTCTTGAAGTTTATGTACCTCTTATAGGCATAGTTCTGATGACTCCTGTATTTTTGCCTGAGCAGAATGAGAGCATATATGATGTGGTCCGCTCGAAAAAGCTGAATCACGATATAGTATGTATTATGAGACTTATATGCTCTGTGGTCATAGCTGCTGTTATGATAGGAGCATATGTGCTGTATATGAAGCATTTCAGCTCACAGGTGTCGGTAAGACATTATATAGGTTCATTGGCGACAGCCCTTGCTCTGGGTGCAGTCGGAGTTTTGTTTGCAGGAGTTGGCAGAAATGTTATAATAGGATATATGGCTTCTGTTATTTACTATATCTTCAATTTTACTTTTGGCTCAAAGCTTGGGTATCTGTATCTGTTTTCAATGATGCGTGGAAGCTTTGCAGAAAAAAAGTGGCTTTTGACAGGCACTTTTGTACTGTTGACTGCTGTATTCCCATTACGAAGAATATTCAGAGACAGATAAATAAAAGCCCGTATCTCTACGGGCTTTTTTGATATTAGTGTATTCATTAGTTTGACATAGACGTATTTTTTAGCTTCAGTCTTATTTTGTCAGTGATAAGTGCGATGAACTCCGAATTAGTCGGACGTCCTCGGTAACTGTCTACGGTATATCCGAAAAAGCTGTTTATGATCTCTGAATTACCGCGATCCCATGCGATTTCAATTGCATGGCGTATAGCTCTTTCAACACGTGATGATGTAGTGTCGTATTTCTTCGCTACACAGGGATAAAGCTGCTTTGTGATACATTCCATAAGGTGACTGTCTTCAATAGCGCTTATAATTGCGGTACGGAGATAATGATAGCCTTTGATGTGTGCAGGAATGCCAAGCTTCTGTATAACATCTGTTACCATGATCTCTGTATCAGCACAGTTGAGCGGGATTGGTTTTCGGCATACCGATTTTACGATATAGCTGATTGTTTCAAGATCGTATGGCGTTGATAAGAAATATGAAGCACCATTTTCCATTACCTGACGTTCGATAAAGCTGTTTCTTACATCTGAAACAACTATGAAAGCAGGAGGTGAAACAAATGCTTCTTTTACCTGCTTCATTATCATCAGGGCATCTGCATCAGGTAATGTCAGATCTACCATGACTACGTCAGGATCGTCATTGAGAATGGAATCAAGTATCGCTCTGCTATTTTTCCTTCGGGTATAGGCTGTTATGCCGCTTTCCCTAAGCTTTGCTGCTACTTTTACTCCGTTTGATGCTGAATCGTCACCGATCAATACTTTGATTCTTTCATTTTCCATGTTAGGACTCCTTTTCTTTTGTTACTATGTTTACTATTTTACACCCGTTGTAGAGGAATTTCAATAGGTGGTTTTAGCGTAAATTGTCGAATTTTAAGATATTTTGTATTTTTATTGTTTTTGCTCATGACGAATTATATTAATATTTGTTATATTATATATCAATATTGGTAATAATAAAAAAATATCTTGGTGTCTATTGACATTATTACGGTTTTGCTGTATAATATTTAAGTACTTTGCGAGTGTGCTGGAATAGGCAGACAGGCACGTTTGAGGGGCGTGTGTCGAGAGACGTATGGGTTCAAGTCCCATTACTCGCACCAAAGTATGGACAGATGGCTGAGCTGGTCTAAGGCGCA
>JAEEGL016452754.1_pt1 | contig 22247 bp, 23 predicted proteins | sample 9134231 | NCBI WGS metagenome assembly JAEEGL01 (sample SAMN16246548, study PRJNA631951) | gut metagenome | biome: gut microbiome; feature: rumen; material: fiber-attached | host: Bos | place: Iran: Karaj | collected 2018-10 | reverse complement strand
TTTCGGAAGCGCCAGAAATGCAGCCGAAAGAAACTGCATGTTGTTCAAGAGACAACACTCCTTATGAAGTCAGTGATTACATCTGCGGCAGGCTCTCAAGCGACTTTGCGAGCTCCTCGTCGGTCGGGATGTAGTCCTGCATCTCGCCGTCGTTGAACTTCTGGTAGCCGTAGAGGTCGAAATAGCCGGTGCCGGTCAGACCGAACACGATGGTCTTCTCCTCGCCGGTCTCCTTGCAGCGCATTGCCTCGTCGATCGCCGCCTTGATGGCATGCGAGCTCTCCGGTGCCGGCAGGATGCCCTCGATCCGCGCAAACTGCTCGGCAGCCGCGAAGACCTCGGTCTGTCTGTAGGAAACCGCGTCGAGAATGCCCTGATCGCGCAGTGCGGAGAGCGTCGAGCTCATGCCGTGATAGCGCAGACCGCCGGCGTGGTTCGGTGCCGGAATGTAGTTGGAGCCGATGGTGTACATCTTCGCGAGCGGGCAGATCTTGCCGGTGTCGCAGAAGTCATAGGCATAGGTGCCGCGGGTGAGGCTCGGGCAGGATGCCGGCTCGACCGCGACGAACTTGTACTTTGCCTCGCCGCGGAGCTGCTCGCCGACGAACGGTGCGATCAGACCGCCGAGGTTGGAGCCGCCGCCTGCGCAGCCGATGATGACATCCGCCTTGATGCCGTACTTGTCCAGCGCCGTCTTGGTCTCGAGACCGATGACCGACTGGTGCAGCAGCACCTGATTGAGCACGGAGCCGAGCACATAGCGGTAGCCCTCATGGCTCACGGCATATTCCACAGCCTCAGAAATCGCGCAGCCGAGCGAGCCGCCGGTGCCGGGATGCTCCGCGAGAATCTTTTTGCCGACCTCGGTCGTATCGGAGGGCGACGGAATGACGCCTGCGCCGTAGGTGCGCATGACCTCTCTGCGGAAGGGCTTCTGCTCATAGCTGACCTTGACCATGTAGACGCGGCAGTCGAGGTCGAAATAGGAGCACGCCATCGAAAGCGCGGTGCCCCACTGACCTGCGCCGGTCTCGGTGGTGACGCCCTTCAGACCCTGCTTCTTCGCGTAGTAAGCCTGTGCGATCGCGGAATTGAGCTTGTGGCTGCCCGAGGTGTTGTTGCCCTCGAACTTGTAGTAGATTTTCGCGGGGGTGCCGAGCTTCTGCTCGAGGCAGTAGGCGCGCACCAGCGGAGACGGACGGTACATCTTGTAGAAGCTGCGGATCTCCTCGGGAATCGGGATCAGCGCGTCGGTGTTGTTGAGCTCCTGCTCTGCCAGCTCGCGGCAGAAGACCGCGGACAGCTCGTCGACGGAGGCGGGCTGATGCGTCGCGGGATTGAGCAGCGGCGCGGGCTTTTCCTTCATGTCGGCGCGGAAGTTATACCAAGCGGTCGGCATTTCCGATTCTTCGAGATAGATCTTGTAGGGGATTTCGTTTGCCATAGGGATGCACTCCTTTTTCAGTTGATTTGAGATTCCGGGCTGTCAGTCTGATACAGTCTGGTTTATTATACCATATTTTCAGTGGCGTGTCAAGCGCAATTTGTCGGAATGCACACATATTTGTGAGAAGCGGGAAATGCGGGCGCGGCAGGAGAGGCGACTGCGCAATTCTTTCCGGCATCTGATTTCTCGCGGCGCTTTTTCCTTGACAGATTCTGCGATTCGTGGTATACTATATCTGAATAGGCTGATACCGGCGATACACCGCCGCGTCTGCGCCCGGAAGCTGTGAATCCCGTGCAGATGCGCAAAAAATCTGATGCAACGGAGGTCGGCTTCGTTTATGACACTGACCGGTCCTGTTTTTCTGTTTCTGTTTCTGCCCGCAGTCTTCTGCCTGCACCTGCTCATTCCGGAGAGATATACCCTCGCCCGGAATATCCTGCTGCTGACGGCAAGCCTGCTGTTTCTGGGCTTCGGCGACCCGCTTTCGCTGCTGCTGATGCTCTTCACCGCACTGTGGAGCTGGGGTGCCGCATGGCTCATGCGCAATCAGCTCAGGCATCGCGCGCTCTTCTGTGCAGGCGGCGTGCTCGGCTGTCTGCTGCCCCTGCTCGTCTTCCGCTATGCCGATTTCTTTACGGCATCGGTCAATGACCTCGCGGGGACGGCTTGGAGGCTCCCCGGGCTGCATCTGCCGCTCGGCATCGCGTTTTTCACGCTGCAGGGCATCTCCTATGTCAGCGACGTCTACCGCTGCAAGGCGGAGGCGCAGAAGCATTTTTACCGGGTGCTGCTCTGGCTCTCGTTCTTCCCGCAGCTGATCTCGGGACCCGTCGTGCGCTGGACGGAGGTTGGCAGGGCGATCGACACCCGCAGCGTGACCGCCGGGGGCGTCGCAAAGGGTCTGCGGCGGATGACCGTCGGGCTCGCGAAAAAGCTGCTGCTGGCAGATACCCTCGCGGCGGCGGTCGATGCGGCATTCTCGGCAGGCGATACGCTCGCGCTGCCGCTGGCATGGCTCGGCGCGCTCTGCTTCATGCTGCAGATCTATTTTGACCTTTCCGGCTGCTGCGATATGGCAGTCGGGCTCGGTCTGATGTTCGGCTTCACACTGCCCGAGAGCTTTGACTGCCCCTATGCGGCAGGCTCGGTCAGCGGCATGTGGAAGCGCTGGCAGATCACGGTTTCCGCATGGTTCCGCGATTATGTCTACATCCCGCTGGGCGGCAGCCGCAAAGGAAAGCTCCGCGCCCTGCTGCACAAATGGGTCGTCTGGCTCTGTGCGGGTCTGTGGTACAGCGCAAGCTGGTGCGGACTGCTCGGCGGCATCTTCAGCGGCTTTGTCATGACGCTGGAATCGCTGCACAGCGTCGGCAGAAAGCGCCGCAAAAAGCGCAGAATCCACTGGTATCAGCATGTGTATACATGGCTGTTTGCGATGCTCTGCTTCGTGCTGCTGCGCGCGGAGCATCTCGCCGCTGCCCTGCAGTATTACCGGGCAATGTTCACGCCGCTTCATCTCACGCGCACGGACCTTTCGGTCTGCACGCAGCAGCTGACGCCTGCCGTCATCGGTGCGGCCGTGCTGAGCTTCCTGCTGGCACAGCCCTTCCCGAAGGCGATCGCGGAGAAGCTCTCGGCACGCTTCCCGCGCTTTTCGGAGCTCACGGGTTCGCTGCTGACGCTCGGGCTGCTCGTGCTCTGTATGCTGTCGCTCGGCGGTGCCGTTCATCCGCAGAGCTTCTTCTGGCGGTTCTGAGGGGGGTGCGCACATGGATATGAAACGGACACTCCGCATCGCTTATGCGGCAATCGTGCTCGGCGCACTGGCGGTGCCGGCACTGACGATGCCCTTTCAGAAGCCCGCAGATACGGAGAATTTATCACCCGCACCGACGCTGAAGGCAGCGGACGGCGGGCTGAACCTCTGCGCAGGCGAGGCGGCAGAGGCGTATATCGCCGACCGCTTCGGGCTGCACGATACACTTCGGAGCGGCTACGGGCTGCTCAGCGCGGAGTGGCTCAAGACCTCCGCGGAGCCCGCAGTCATCGTCGGGCACAGCGGCTGGCTCTACGGCGCCGACACCGTCGGGGATGCGACCGGTGCGGGCACGCTGTCCGCCGACGCGCTCCGGCACGCGGTGCATGTGCTCGAGCTGATGCGCAGCTACTGCACGGAGCACGGCAGCAGAATGATCTTTGCCTGTGCGCCCGACAAGGTGTCGGTCTACCCGCAGTATCTGCCGATGCGGTATGTGCACACGGGCGGACAGAACAATCTGGACGGGCTGATGCAGGCGTTCACCCATGCCAATATCACCGTTTGCGATCTGCGCAAGAAGCTGACCGACGCCGCAGCGGAATCGGAATACCCGCTCTACTATCTGCGCGATTCGCACTGGAACGGCGACGGCGCCATGACGGCTTTTGCCGCGCTGATGCGCTCCGCCGGTCACAACGACCAGAATCTGCCGCAGGCGCACCGCATGGTCAGCAGCACCCACAGCGGCGACCTCTGGGAAATGCTGATGCCCGGCGTGTCCAATCCCGAGGAGGAGCCCGCCTTCGGCATCCCGAACAATCACACAGAGGCGCCCGACAGCACGGCAGCGCTGCGCAGGACCGTTCAGCCGCATGCAAAGGGCAGTCTGCTCTTCTTCGGCGACGACTTTGCCGAGCCGATGATCCCGTTTTTCGCGGAGTGCTTCGGCGAAGCGGCCTTCTCGCTTGAGATGCCCTGTCACATCGACCTGCTCGAGACGCAGCCCGCGGATTATGTTTTCGTGGAGATCGCGGAAAAGCGGATCGCAGACCTGCTCACACAGGCACCGGTCATGCCCGCGCCGGCGGCGGAAAAATCGGGCGTGCTGCACGAGCTCTCCGGCATTGCCCCGCCGACCGCACACAGTGAGACCGTCGGCGGATATCTGCATATCTACGGCGATTTTGACGCGCGCTATTCCGACCACGAGGCAGTGCTGGTCACGGTGGGCAGCGGCGACAGCGCCAGGACCTATGAGGCATTCCCCTGCTGCGAGACCGCGCTTCTGGGGCTGGATTCTCCGGCATCCAACTGCTATTCGCTCTATCTGCCCGCGGACGCGCTTGCCGGGGAAAGCACCGTCGGGATCGCGGTCATGCGCGACCGGCAGACCTATCTGCTGGGCGAAGCGGCGCTCTGAATGCGGGATCATGATATTGAACGGCGATCAACTGCCCGGGGGAACGGGTATCAGAATCACATCGCGAACGGCGTGCGGGTTGATCCGCATGCTTCACAGGGAGGTTTTAGTATGGAGTCATTCGGACTGGCACTGACAGGCGGGGGCGTCAAGGGCGCATTTCAGGCAGGCGCACTGCGCTATTTCGAGCAGCACAGGCTGTTCCCGCACATGACGGGCATCTCCGGGGTGTCGATCGGCGCGATCAACGCCGTGCTCTTTGCGCTGAAGGACTACCGCCGCGCATTCAGCCTCTGGAACGGGCAGGACATGCGCGCCCTGCTGACGCCGAATACCGGCTTTGCGATCGAGGTCATTGACGGAAAGCCCTACGGCGTGCTGCGTGCCGACCGTGTCAAGGATGTGCTGCGCAAGCTGCCGCTCTATGAGCTGCACAAGGCTGCACTGCGCGTCTATGTCGGCATCGACACGGCATCGGCGACCCGCACGGGCACGGTCTGTCTCAACGATATGCCGCGCAACGAGGATATGCTGGAGGCGCTGGCTGCGGCAGCCGCCGTGCCGTTCCCCTATCCGGCGGCACAGCTCGGCGAGGCGGTGCGCCCCGAAAACGCCGATAAGGCGCAGAAAAAGCCCGATCAGGCGGAAAAGCCGACCGATCAGGCGGCAGAGGAGGAGCCCGCAGCCGAGGAGGAGACGGTGCAGGTGCATCAGCCCAAGCCGCTGGACCCCTCGCAGCAGATGGAGTCGATCGTGGTGCCCGAGGCAGTGCTGCCCGAGGAGGTGCGCAGTGCCCCGGCGCCGAAGCAGCGCGACACGTCACCCGCGCCGATGGAGAAGGTCCCGGCAGACCCGCTCGAGCCGCTGTTTGCAAGGGGCATCCGCCGGTTCATGGTGATCACGATGGACCAGAGCTTCCGGCTTGACCGCAAAAAATACCCGGCGTGCACCTGTCAGCTGATCCAGCCGGGCGAATGGATGATCAAGGCAGAGCTCGGAAAGCCCGCGCCGATCGCGGGGAAGAATCAGGAGGGACCGGGCACGGCGAATTATAATCAGGCTGCGGTCATGCGCCTGATGAGCGACGGCTATAACTGTGCCCACCGCGCCCTGACGACGAAGCAGTACGGGATGCTGTGAGTCTGGAAACGGCAGGCGGGAGGTCGAGTCAGGAGTGAGCAGTGAGGAGGTGTTCCTCTCCTGCTGCTCCTGCAGTGAATCCCGCCGATCATGGGGACGGATTCCGTCTATGAAAGAATACAGCACCAGCCGGGTTTTGCCGCTTTGGCAATCCGGCTGGTGCTTTTTGTGTATGGTGTTAAAAAATCAGCTGCCGAGCTTTGCGTTGTATTCCGCGACAACGGTATCGACAACGCTGCTCCACTGCGAGCGGATCTCCGCCCATGTGTCCGGCGTGTTGACATACTGCACCTGATTGAGAATCGCGTCTGCGCAGTTGTTCATGACGCCTCTGGTCTCGTAATCGTAGGTCTCGCGGTACATCAGATCGCCCATGCCGTAGCCGAAATCGAACACCGGCTTGATCTTGGACTGATCGTACCATGTCTGCATGAAGTCATACTGCTCCTCGGTGATGAAGCTCGTGACCTTGCCCTGTGCGTTCTTCTGCTGGATCAGCGCCTTCTCGCGGTCAGCCGCCTTGTATTTCGCATCGGTCTGTGCCATGCGCGAGCATTTGATGTACATGGCGACGGCGTCGGCGTTTTTGGAGTTGCGCACGAGCATGACCGCGCCGAAGTTCATGTTGAGGTAGTAGGTGTCGGACTCGGGGTCCTTCGGGAACGGCACGATGAAGATATCGCCGTCGGGATTCTCGGCGTTGGAGGCACCCAGTGCCCACGGTGCCATGCCGTAGAAGAGGATATTGCCCTCGCTCGGGAAGCTGCCGTGCCACGACGGCTCAAAGAGCCCGAGCTTGGAGATCTCCTCCTGAAGATGCTCCGCACGCTCGATCGACGCACTCATGATGTTGTTGGAGAACTGCTTGCCGTCATACTTGATGACGGTGTCGCCGGTGGACTGGAGGATCGCCTGCCCGAACCAGCCGCATGCGCCGTAGCGCTGCTCGCCGTCAGCGGCATTGGAGACAAACTGCTTCATCATGCTGAGGAATGCGTTCCAGTCCCACTTGCCCTGCTTGTAGAGCGTATAGGGGTCGTCAAGCCCCTCCTCCTGCATCAGCGAGCGGGAATAGGTGATCGCGAGCGGGTCGGAGGTGCCGTAGGGCACGACATAGTAATGCCCGTTGAACTTGAACAGCTCTGCCATCGACTTCATGTCGGCGTTTTCGGCGGCGTCGAGGTTGAAATACTGCATCTGTTCGTCGAGCGGGTCGTACATGCCCTTGGTGACGCCGTTGGGGAGCGCCGCCCACTCATAGGGGAACATGTCGAGCTGGTCGCCGCTGTTGATGGTCGCGGCGAGGTCGTCAAACTTTCCGTCGTCGGTGGTGCTGCGGTATTTGATCTTTGCGCCGTAGACGTCCTCGAAGAGCGAGAGTGCGACAGAGCGGTCCTGATTGCCGGTGGGGTTGAGGTCATAGGTCGCCATCCAGACGATCTCTTTGCCCTTGATATCGGGGTCTGCGGAGGCGTCGACCGCATCGGTGCCGACGGAGACGTCGTCCTGCGATTTGGTTCTGCCTTCCTCGGAGGCTTCACCGCAGGCTGTCGCGGTGAAGAGCATGAGCAGTGCTGACATGGCAGCAAGGGTCGATTTCAGGTACTTCATGGCTGGTAACTCCTTTTTTCATGATGTTTCTTTCTGTGGAAAGCGCAGCTTGGCTTCCTGCGCTTATCATTATTATACTATGGATATGCGGTGCTGTCAATTTGGCAACTCGCCGAAAGCGAGCCTCTTCTTTTTACTTATTTTGCACGAATATGACATTATTGCGGCGGTGATGCCTGCGGGCAGGGCAACAACGCAAAAGAAACTGTTCAAATGACATTTCTCAGCACGGAATAGATCAGCACTGCGGCGAGAAAGCCCCACCAGAACCACGCCTTGCGCGGAATCAGCCGCCGCGGCTTCCCCATCGCCTCCGCCCACAGCTCGATATACCGCAGAACCGCCAGCAGTGCCAGCGCCGGAATCACCGCGTTTTCCCGCACTGCCGTCACCACATCCAGCCGCGCCAGCGCAAACACACTGTGCGTCATCCCGCAGCTCGGGCATTTCAGCCCCGTGAACGTCCGCAGCAGACACGGCGGCAGCACCCGCATCAGCGTGTGACGGTAGATCACCGAAACAAGCAGCAGCAGCCCGTATGCGCAAAACGGCAGCAGACACAGCAAAAATATCCGCTGCCCCCGTGTGCGTTCCGGTCGCTTTTTTTGCAGCGGTCGCGCCATGATGATTCCCCCTTTCCGATTTTCAGAAAAAATATATCGAAAAACAATAAAAACCTATTGACAAACGGTAAGCGATGTGCTATAATAGGGGCAACGAAAGGAGTGAACCCTTCTATGGAACTCAAATGGGACAAGACACGCTCACTGACGCTCTCGCGCATTCTGACGGCGGCAGCCCTTGCCGTCGCCGCTGCGGCGCTGTTCTGCATCCCCGTCGCGGCGCAGTGGTATGACGCGGTCTCGGAGCGGGCGCCGATCTATGTGCAGCTGACGACCTGCCTCTATCTCACCGATCTCCCCGTGCTGCTCGCGCTCTGGGAGCTGCTGAAAATGCTCAGCAACATCGCCGCGCAGAAGATCTTCGTCTCCGGCAATGAGCGCTGCCTGCGCGTGATCTCGTGGTGCTGCTTTGCGGTCGCGGCTGTGTGGTGCGTGCTGGGCTTCTGGCGCAAGCTCGCGTTTTTTGTCGCGTTTATCGCCGTGTTTGCCGGACTGATCGTCCGCGTGGTGAAAAACCTCGTCGCGATGGCTGTGACGCTGCGCGAGGAAAACGATTACACGATCTGAAGGGCTGAAAGGAGCAGATGACATGCCCATCATAGTCAATCTCGATGTGATGATGGCAAAGCGCAAAATGTCCGCCGGTGAGCTGGCAGAGCGCATTGACATCACCCCCGCGAACCTTTCGATCCTGAAAAACAACAAGGCGAAGGCGGTTCGCTTTTCCACACTCGAGGCGATCTGCCGCGAGCTGGACTGCCAGCCCGGCGATGTGCTCGAGTATGTCCGCGACGGTGAAGAAGGAGGCTGACCCAGCATGAACGAGCCCGATATCATGCCGGTATTTCCGGCGGCTGCTCCGGATTTTGCGGTGAAGCAGGAACGGCAGTTTCAGCCGCATGACGCGGTGTTTGCACTGCTGGCACTCCCGCTCGGGGTATTTTTCACGCGCTGCTGTCTGTTTCAGTCAGACGGCTTCGCGGCGACGGTGTTTTTCCTTGTGCTGCTCGGCGGCGCCGCGGTCTATGTCCGCAGATCGGGCGAGCGCGCCGGTGCGGTGCAAAGGCTGATCTTCGCGGTGCTGTGCGGGTTTTCGGCGGTCTTTTCGCTGACGGCAAATCCGCTTGTCCGCACGCTCTGCGCGGTCTTTCTCTTCTGCGGCGTGCTCTGGTGGATTCAGGCGGTCTGCGGCGGGGTGCGGTTCGTGACGCGGTGGTTCGCGTTTGACCTGCTCAGCGCGGTGATCGTGCAGCCGCTGAAAAGCCTCGGTGCCGCGCCGGAGGTGCTCGCGCGCACCGGCAAAGCATCCGATTCGGTGTCCAAGCTGCGCACGGTGCTGCTGGCACTGCTGACGACCGTTCCGCTGACATGGATCGTGGCATCGCTGCTCGCCTCCGCCGACGAGGGCGTCTCCGATCTGCTGGCAGGGCTCGGCGCGCTGCTGACCGACGACGTCTGGACGCTGGTCATCCAGCTTGTGATCGGGATTCCCGTGGGCTTCTGGCTCTTCGGTGCGCTCTATGCGGGCTTTCTCCGCAGGGAAGCGGGCTTTCCGGACGACGACGCCCACGCGGAGCGCTGTGCCGGGCTGCGCAGCCTCCCGAATCTCGGGCTGCTCGCGGGCATCACGCCGATCTGCCTGCTCTATCTGACCTATGTGATCTCGCAGACGGGCTATTTCCTCTCGGCATTTGCGGGCAGGCTCCCGGGCGATATGATCTATTCGGAATATGCGCGGCGGGGCTTCTTCGAGCTCTGCGCGATCGCGGTCATCAACCTCTTCGTGCTGCTGATCGTCAACAGCTGCGCCAAGGGCGGCAGGACCCGTGCGCTGTCGGTCTATGTCATCATGCTCTGCGGCTTCACGCTGTTCATCATCGCGACCGCGCTTGCGAAGATGCTGCTCTATATCCGCGCCTACGGTCTGACGCAGCTCCGCGTGTATACCGCATGGTTCATGGTGCTGCTCGGCATCGTGTTCTTCGTGCTGATCCTGCGGCAGCTCCGGGTGAAGTTTCCGACCGCCGCGGTGCTGACTGCCGCATTTCTCGCGATGTTCGGGCTGCTGTGCTTTTCGCGCCCCGACGCGCTGATCGCGGATTACAACATCCGCCGCTATGAGCAGGGCACGCTGCACGAGCTCGACGTGAAGATGCTCTGTGCGCTCTCCGATGACGCCTACGCGGTCATGGCAAAGCATACCGACACGATCGCAGCCGCCGGACAGTACGATTATTTCGAGCGGAAGTGCAGTTCGCGTCTGTCAGAATACCGCGCACACCCGGACCGGCAGCATGATCTGTCCGCGCTGCTGCTGACGCTCCGCGCCGCCGACTGACGGGGGAGGTGCGCGACATGCAGCCGCAGGCCAAACGCTTTTTGACCTCGCTGTGCATCGCGGGGCTCTGCTGGGCTTGTGCCGCCGCAAACGGCGATGCACTGATCGCGGCAATTCCCGCGACTGCGGTCTGCATCGGATTTCTCGCGGTGCTGCTGCTCCGCCGGGCAGATGCGCCCTATTCGGTCTTTGCAGCCGCACAGACCGTGCAGGCAGCCCTTTGGGCGGTCGCCGCGTTCCTTCTGATGAAGGACGGCAGCGATGATTCCTATTTTGTCGGCGCGTTGATGCTCGCATTCGTCCTGCCGGTCCATGCGGTGATTCTCGCCGCGACACCGGTCGTTTACGCAATCAGACATCACAAGGAGGGTTCCGATCATGGAGACGTTTCTGAATAAGAAGCTGAAGCACTTTCTGATCTCGCTCGGCGCGAGCGGGCTTCTGTGGGTGCTCTTCGCGATTGCCGAGCGCCATTCGCTGAGCAGCACTGTCGAGTGGGAGCTCTATGCGCTCTGGGCGGCGATCGTCGCGACGGTGCTGAGCCTCGGGCTGTTCGCCGTCTGGCTCGGGGAGAGACTGCGCTGGAGGCTCTCGCCCTACGTCATCTTTGCGCTGGCGATTCTGGTCGCCGAGCTCGGCTTTGCCGCCTATGCCGCCTATGATATCGCGACCGACACCGGCTTTCTCGCGGGCATCGTCGGTGCGCTGATCCTCATGGTCATCATTCCGTCGCTTGTGCTGCTCCAGCTCATTGACCTGATCGTCTGGCTGGTTCGGCGGCACAAACAGAAAAAGGCAGGTGCACCGTGACCGGCTTTCTGATCTGTCTCGCGCTGACGGTCGTCTGCTGTGCGCTCATCCGACCGCTCAGCCGCATTCAGCGCGACAACTACGAGCTGATTCCCATGCTCCTCGCGGCGATGAGCTTCACCGGATGCATCGGCTTTCTCGGCGTGTGGGTCTGCGGGCATCTCGCGCCGCAGCTGTCGCCGTATCTCGCGTTTGCGCTCGGGGCGGCACTGCCGGAGATTCTGTATGTGCTGACCGCCGTGAGCGATATCCGCGACAAAAGCCGCAGCTTTCACGGGCTCTTCGGCGCGCTGATTCTGATCTATGCGATGCCGTGCTGCCTGCTGCTCCAGCTGATCGACCTGATCGTCTGGCTCGTGCGCCGCTGAACAGGAGGGACAACATGAACAAGACAATGGCTGCATGCATCGTCACATTTCTGATCGCGGTCTTTCTGTGGATTGCCTTCCCGACCCTCGGCGGCGATTTCGACGCCGCCATGTGGACGCTGATCGGAGCGATCGGCATGTCGATCCTCAGTCTGGTGCTGCTGATCCTCTCGATCATCGGCATGAACCGACCGGAGAGCGATGCCGCACCCGATCCCGACCGCGCCAGCCGATCGGCACAGCGCTGCAAAAGATTCGCCGCCGCACAGAGCATCGCGATCGCGGTCAGCGTCGGGCTTGCTCTGCTCAATCACGCGACCGATACGGGCTTCATGGCGGGGGTGCTCGGCGATATCATTCTGACGATCGTGCTCTGGGTGATGGTGCCGGTGCTCGCAATCGTGCTGACCGTCTGGGCGGTTCAGGCATACCGCGCAAAAAAACACAGTCAACCTGACAAAAAGGAGGAGGAATCATCATGATCGACAAGCAATCAAAGCGCGCTGTCCGGCGCATCATCGCGGTCTACGCGGCGCTGGCGCTGACCGCTGTCGGAACGGTTTATTCCGGCGTGAAGCATTACACCGACCGCGTACCGAAGATCAGAGCCTATGCGGGGCTGACATTCCCGCAGAATTCCGATCTGCTGCCCGACGATCTCGCCGAGATCACCTGCGCCGATTCGGAGATTTACATCACAAAGCGCATCGTCGATGCCTTCTGGGCGGACGACACGCGCGAGGGCGTCGTGCTCGAGGAAAACGGACGCTGCGTCAGCGTCGGCACACGCACGGGGCTGCTCTTTGTCACGGTCTGTGCCGCGGGCGTCGAATCGCGCGAGGAGACCGTGCCGGTGCGCATCGGGTAACGGCATGGACCGGACGAAAACGACCCGCATCCTCTGCGGAATCGCCGCCGCCGTGCTGCTCGTCACCGAAATCCTGATCGGGAAATTTGCGCACGGCTGGCTGCGCGCTTCCTTCGGCGACGTGCTCGTCGTCATCCTGATCTGGGCGCTTTGGCGCGCGGTGCTCCCGGAGCACCCGCGATACGGGCTCTTTCTGCCGCTCGGGATTCTGGCATTTGCCTTCTGCGTCGAATTTTTGCAGCTCTGGGGCTTCTGCGACAGGCTGCACATCACAAACTGTCTGCTGCGCATCATCATCGGCACGGGCTTTTCCGTCGGCGACCTCTTCTGCTATGCCGCCGGCATCCTGCCCTGCATCGCCGCCGAGCTGCTGCTCCGCAGAGGAAAGGAGAAACAACATGCATGAGAAAAAGGGACGCGCGGTCTGCGTCATTCTGCTGAATCTTCTGGCACTGGGCTGCCTGATCTGGTTTGCGGTGATGTATCTGTCGCATGACTCCTACGTTCCCAACCCCGACGCCATGCTGCCGATGGCGAAATGGGAGGGGGGCGGCATGGCACTGACGCTCGGGCTCGTGCCGATGCTGATCGCGAACACGCTGGGCTATCGGTACATTCTCCGCGAGGATAAGCCCCTGTGGCAGCGCCTGCTGCCCTATCTGATGGGGCTGTTTGAGCTGGTGCTGGTCATCAGCTACTGGGCACCCGCGATCATCGAAACCGTCACCGAGTAAGCGGCATCCCATTTGATCTGAATCCTTCCCATCTTTGCCTGCAAACATGGGACACCGCTATTATTCTTTATTCGTTATTCTTTATTCTTTTTTATTTTAGCGAAACACTGCAACATAACGAAAGGGAGAGTATCCGCTGCGGAATACCCTCCCTTTTGTCTTTCGGGAGAACGGCTCAGTCCTTCGACGCCGCACTGCCGACGAACATATCGTAGATGCGGCGGACAGCCTCTTCAAAGTCGCCCTCGAGCAGCCCGATGATGATATTGAGCTCGCTGGAGCCCTGATCGATCATCTTGACATTGATGCGCGCATGTGCAAGCGCTGCGAAGATGCGCGCTGCCGTGCCGCGTGTCCGGCGCATGCCGCGACCGACGACTGCCAGCAGCGAGATGCCGTGCTCGATGTCGCAGGTGTCCGGGCTGACCGCCTTGCGGATCTTCGAGAGCACGGTCTTCTCCTTGCCCTTGATCGCTTCCTCGGCGAGAATGATCGTCATGGTGTCGATGCCCGACGGCATGTGCTCAAAGGAGATGCCCTCCTCCTCGAGCACGGAGAGCACCCTGCGGCAGAAGCCGAGCTCGCCGTTCATCATTGCCTTCGCGATATTGATTGCGCAGAAGCCCTTCTTGCCCGCGATGCCGGTGATCGTGTAGCCGGTCGGCGTGTCGCTGTCGGCGCTGTCGTCCGAGACGATCAGGGTGCCGGGGTCCTCCGGGGAATTGGTGTTGCGGATATTGATCGGGATGCCTGCCGCGCGCACCGGGAAGATCGCGTCCTCGTGCAGCACGGTCGCGCCCATGTAGGAGAGCTCACGCAGCTCCTCATAGGTGATCGTGTTGATGACGGCTGCACCGGGCACGATGCGCGGGTCTGCGACCAGCACGCCCGAAACATCGGTCCAGTTTTCGTACATCTTCGCGCGCACCGCTCTTGCGACCAGCGACCCCGTGATATCCGAGCCGCCGCGCGAGAAGGTGATGATTTCGCCGTTGGGTCCTGCGCCGTAGAAGCCGGGAATGACCGCGCGGTCATACTTTGCGAGCACCTCGCGCATTGCCATCATCGTTTCGGTCATCAGCAGCGTGCCGTTCTCGCTGAAGCGCACCACGTCGGCGGCATCGACAAACGGGAATCCGAGGAAATCGCTCAGCAGCAGACCGTTGAGATATTCGCCGCGGCTGGCTGCAAAGTCCTTTGTCGCGCCCTCCCTGAGGCGGTAGGCAATGCGGTCGAGCTCGTCGGTCGGGTCAAAGCTGAGCCCGAGCTCCTGTGCGATCTCGAGATAGCGGCTGCGGATCTTCTCCAGCGGCTCCGAAAAATCGGCGCCCTCTGCCGCAAGCCGCTGGCAGGTGTAGAGCAGATCGGTGATCTTGATATCGGTGGAAAAGCGCTTGCCCGGCGCCGACGGAACGACGTAGCGGCGGTCCGGGTCGGACTCGATGATCGCCCTGACCTTGCGGAACTGCGCCGCATCTGCGAGCGAGCTCCCTCCGAATTTGACGGTTATGCTGTTCATTTGGATATCAGGCATGGTAAATTGCTCCTTTATATCAGATTCGTTTTATATTATAGTACATTTTCCGGAAAAAATCAATCGGCGGGTTTCACAAACCTCAGGCAAAATATCTGTGCATTTTGTGGATACGGTTGTGCGCCGCTGACGGACAGATTTTGACAGTGATCTCCGCCGTTGTGCGGATATTCTGCGCCGGAATGCTTGCAGATGCGGCAAAATCGCCAAAAGCTCCGTGAAAAAAAAGTCAAATATCGTGAGCGGATATCTTGCATTTTTCGCTCAAATACGCTATAATGAGGGGTAGAAATCCCCATTTCGGACGGAAGGAGCACTCTGCTATGAAGCTGCTGGAGGACCGTATCCGCGAGGAGGGCAGGATCCTGCCCGGACCTGTGCTGAAGGTCTCGTCGTTTCTCAATCACCAGATGGACCCCGCGCTGATCATGGAGCTCGGCAGGGAGATCGGACGGCGCTATGCGGATGCAGGCGTCACGAAGATTCTCACGATCGAGTCGTCCGGCATCGCGATCGCGATCGCAGCGGGCTATGCGATGAACGTGCCTGTGCTCTTTGCCAAGAAGCACCGCACGAGCAATGTCTCGGGCAATCTCTATCAGACGATGGTGCACTCCTACACCCACGGCACCGATTACACGGTCGTGGTCGAGCGCGATTATCTGCTGCACGGCGACCGCGTGCTGATCGTTGACGATTTTCTCGCAAACGGCAAGGCGGTCGAGGGGCTGCTCGATCTGATCGCACAGGCGGGCGCGGAATGCGCCGGTGCCGCCGTCGCGATCGAGAAGGGCTTTCAGGAGGGCGGTCATGCGCTGCGTGAAGCCGGTCTGCGCGTGGAAGCACTCGCGACCGTAACGCAGATGGATGAGAACGGCATTGTGTTCGCCGGGGAAACCTGATCCGCTGTCACGCACCGGAGGGGTGCTGTCATAGATAAGGGCGGGCGCGGTCCCGCGGAAAGGAACGAAATATGAAACGGAAATCTGCATTTTTACTGGCGTGTCTGACTGCCGGTGCGCTGGGCATGGGCGTCCTGACCGGCTGCGGCGAGGGCGGCGGCAGCGGCGAGCTGTCCAAGTCGACGATCAAGGTCGGGCTGATCTGCCTGCACGACGAAAACTCCACCTACGACCTCAACTTCATCAACGCGATGGAGGAGGCAAAGAAAAATCTCGGTCTCTCGGATGACCAGATCATCATTAAGAAGAATATCCCGGAGACAAATGAGTGCAAGGAGGCGGCTTCCGACCTCGCAGACCGCGGCTGCAACATCATCTTCGCAGATTCCTTCGGTCACGAGTCCTATATGATCGAGGCTGCCGAGAAATATCCGGATGTGCAGTTCTGCCACGCGACCGGCACAATGGCACACACCGAGAAGAAGTCCAACTTCCACGATGCGTTCGCATCCATCTATGAGGGCAGATATCTCGCAGGCATCGCGGCAGGGCTCAAGCTCAACGAAATGATCGATGCGGGCAAGATCAAGGCAGAGGATGCCGTCATGGGCTATGTCGGCGCCTTCACCTACGCAGAGGTCATCTCCGGCTACACCTCCTTCTATCTCGGCGCAAAGTCCGTTTGCCCGAGCACGACCATGAAGGTGCAGTTCACCGGCTCGTGGTATGACGAGACCGCCGAGAAGGAGGCTGCGACCACGCTGCTCTCCAAGGGCTGCGTGCTGATCTCCCAGCATGCCGACTCGATGGGTGCGCCGACCGCCTGCGAGAACGCCGGTGTGCCGAATATCGCCTACAACGGCTCGACCAGGGATGCCTGCCCGAACACCTTCATCGTGTCTCCGCGCATCAACTGGGCGCCGTACTACGAATACGCCATCAATGCCGTGCTGAACGGCACCTCGATTGATTACGACTGGACCGGCAATCTGTCGACCGGCTCTGTGCTGCTGACCGAGGTCAACGAGCAGGCAGCCGCACCCGGCACGCAGGCAGCAATCGACGAGGCTGCTTCCAAGCTGAAGGCTGGCACGCTCCATGTCTTTGACACCGCCTGCTTCACGGTGGGCGGCAAGCAGCTCGAATCCTACAAGGCGGATGTTGACACCGATGCGGACTACACGCCCGACACCGAGGTCATCAAGGACGGCTATTTCCACGAGTCCGAGTACCGCTCTGCACCGTATTTTGACCTTGCGATCGACGGCATTGAGCAGCTCAATACGAAATTCTGATTGATCGGTCAGACGGCGGGACAGCAGCAGATTGTTGTCCCGCCGATTGCTTTTCCGATGGGAGGTTGAAGGCATGGCGAACACGGACGCTCCGGCGCTGCGGCTGGAGCATATCACAAAGCGCTTCGGGTCGGTCATCGCGAACGACGATATCAGCATGACCGTGCAGCACGGGCAGATTCTTTCGGTGCTCGGCGAAAACGGCAGCGGCAAGACCACGCTGATGAACATGATCGCGGGCATCTATTACCCCGACGGCGGCAAAATCTTCGTCGACGGCAAGGAGGCGGTCATCCGCTCGCCGCACGACGCATTTCAGTATCAGATCGGCATGATCCACCAGCATTTCAAGCTGGTCGATCTGTTCACCGCGACGGAAAATATCATTCTCGGGCTTGAGGACGACGGACGCTACAGCCTGAAAAAGGCGAATCAGCGCGTGAAGGAGATCGTTTCGCAGTACGGCTTCCGGCTCGACCCGGAGAAAAAGGTCTACGAGATGTCCGTCTCCGAGAAGCAGACCGTCGAGATCGTCAAGGTGCTCTACCGCGGCGCCGATATCCTCATTCTCGACGAGCCGACCGCCGTGCTCACCCCGCAGGAGACCGACCGGCTCTTCGCGGTGCTCCGCAAGATGCGCAGCGAGGGCAAGTCGATCATCATTATCACGCACAAGCTGCACGAGGTGCTTTCGCTCTCCGATCAGGTCACGGTGCTGTGCAAGGGCAGATATGCCGGAACGGTCAACACCGCCGAAACGGACGAGGCACAGCTCACCGAGATGATGGTCGGCAGAAAGGTCACGCTCAATATCGAGCGCTCCGAGCCCAAGGACACCGTTCCGCGCCTGACCGTCGAGGGGCTGACCGTGCGCAGCCGGGAGGGCACCGATCTGCTGCGCAATGTCTCCTTTGAGGCGCGCTCGGGCGAGATCCTCGGCATCGCGGGCATCGCGGGCAGCGGACAGCGTGAGCTGCTCGAGGCGATCGCGGGTCTGCTGCGCGCCGAGGGAAAGATCGTCTATCACGACCCGAAGACCGGCAAGGAGGAAAACCTCCGCGGCAGAGACCCGCTCGAAATCCGCGAGCTGGGCGTGCGGCTCTCCTTTGTCCCGGAGGACCGCCTCGGCATGGGTCTGGTCGGCAATATGGACATCACCGACAACATGATGCTCCGCAGCTACCGCAAGGGCAGGGGCTTTTTCCTCGAGCGCAAGGCACCGAAAAGCCTTGCGGAGAAGATCGTCTCCGAGCTGGAGGTCGTCACGCCGGGCGTCTCGACCCCGGTGCGCAGGCTCTCGGGCGGCAATGTGCAGAAGGTGCTGGTCGGGCGCGAGATCGCAGCCGCCCCGACCGTCCTGATGGCGGCTTATCCGGTGCGCGGGCTCGATATCAACTCGTCCTTCACGATCTACAATCTGCTCAATCAGCAGAAGGAGCGCGGCGTCGCGGTCATTTTCGTCGGCGAGGACCTCGATGTGCTGCTGGAGCTCTGCGACCGCATCATGGTCATCAGCTCGGGCGCGGTGTCCGGCATCGTCGATGCGCGCGCTGCATCCAAGGAGCAGATCGGTCTGCTCATGACTAAAAATACCGCATCGGAGGGAGGTGCCGCAGATGGCAAAGCATGAGCATGTGCGGGAGCCGCTGTTCCACATTGCCAAGCGCGATACGCCGGCCTGGTGGCGCGCATGGGGCATCCGTGCGATCGCGCTGGTGCTGGCGCTGGTCGTCAGCGGGCTGGTCGCCTTCCTGCTGACCGGTGAGAACCCGCTGAAGCTCTATGCCACGATGCTGGAGGGCGCCTTCGGGACCTCGCGGCGCGTGTGGGGGCTGATGCAGAATCTCGCGATGCTGCTGTGCGTGTCGGTCGCGGTGACACCCGCCTTCAAAATGCGCTTCTGGAATATCGGCGCAGAGGGGCAGGTGCTCATCGGCGGACTTGCCGCCGCTGCCTGCATGATTCTGCTCGGCGACAGCATTCCGCACGGGCTGCTGCTGCTGACCGTCACGGTCGCGAGCATCGCCGCAGGTGCGCTCTGGGCACTGATTCCGGCGGTCTTCCGCGCAAAATGGCAGACCAATGAGACGCTTTTCACGCTGATGATGAATTATATTGCGATTCAGCTTGTTTCATTCTTCACTTACCGGTTCTCCGTGCCGAAGGGCTCGGGGCAGGTTGGCGTCATCAACCGCGCCACGCATGCGGGCTGGATGCCGACGCTCGGCAAATACGACTATCTGCTCAATATCCTGATCGTGCTTGCGGTCACGGTGATGATGGCAGTCTACCTCAAGCACTCCAAGCACGGCTATGAGCTGGCCGTCGTCGGCGAGAGCGAGAGCACCGCCCGCTATATCGGCATCGACGTCAAAAAGGTCATCATCCGCACGATGCTGATCTCGGGCGCGGTCTGCGGCATTGCCGGGCTGCTGCTCGTCTCCGGCACCGACCACACCATTTCGCGCGACACCGCCGCCGGACGCGGCTTCACGGCGATCATGGTCTCGTGGCTCGCGAAATTCGACCCGGTCGCAATGATCCTGACCTCGTTCCTGATCGTGTTCCTCGAAAAGGGCGCGACGGAGATATCGACCGCATTCGGGCTCAACGACTCCTTCTCGGAGATCATCACGGGCATCATCATTTTCTTCATCATCGGCTGCGAATTCTTCATTCGCTACACAGTCAGATTCCGCAGAAGGGAGGGTAAGTCGGCATGATTCTCGCAGGCTTTCTGCAGCGTGCCATCATGCAGGGCATTCCGCTGCTCTACGGCTCGACCGGTGAGATCATCACCGAAAAATCGGGCAATCTGAACCTCGGCATCCCGGGCATCATGTATGTCGGCGGCATCGGCGGGGTGATCGGCGCATTCCTCTATGAGCAGCACGCGGGCGCAGAGCTCAATCCGTTCCTCGCGGTCATGATCCCGCTGCTTTGCTCGATGGCGGGCTCTTTGCTCATGGGGCTGATCTACAGCTTTCTGACGGTCTCGCTCCGGGCAAATCAGAACGTGACGGGTCTGGCGCTGACGACCTTCGGCGTGGGCTTCGGCAATTTCTTCGGCGGGTCACTGGTGCGCCTTGCCGGCAGCGATGTGCCGTCGATCAGTCTCGGGCGCACGAGCAATTATTTCCGCACGTCGCTCCCTATTGCAGACAGGCTCGGGTGGTTCGGGCAGATCTTCCTCTCGCACAGCTTCCTTGCCTATGCGGCGATCGTGATCGCGCTGCTGACCTCACTGATTCTCGCAAAGACGCGGGTCGGGCTGCATCTGCGCGCGGTCGGCGAAAACCCGGCTACGGCGGACGCTGCAGGCATTTCCGTCGGCAAATACAAGTATTTCGCGACCTGCATCGGCAGCGTGATCGCGGGGCTCGGCGGGCTCTACTATGTGATGGACTACGCGAACGGCGTCTGGTCGAATGACGGCTTCGGCGACCGCGGCTGGCTGGCGATCGCGCTGGTCATTTTCGCGGTGTGGCGTCCGAACCTGAGCATTCTGGGCTCGATCCTGTTCGGCGGGCTGTATATCGTGCACAATTACATTCCGGGGCTCGATGTTTCCGGGCAGGAGCTCTTCAAGATGCTGCCCTATCTGGTGACGATCCTGTTCCTTGTGGCGATCTCGATGCGCCGCAAGCGCGAGGCACAGCCCCCCGCCCACCTCGGGCTCCCCTACTTCCGCGAGGAGCGATGAGCCCGGGCGGGGCAGCCCCCGCAGGCGATTTGGCTCCGCGAGCCGTTTTGCATCCTCACCCAATTTCCGTGACCGCACGGCGCTGGCGCGCCTTCTGTGACGCGATACTCCCCATGTCAGAAAAGAAGAAAGAATAATGGCGGTATCGCTTCGCGATGGATTCAGAATGGGCTTCGCCCAAGCCCCGCTGTGCACCTACATTCGCGGCAGGAACCGGAACAACTCCTCACTTCTCCCTCCTCACTGCTAACTTGACCTCCTCCCTCCTCCCTCCTCCCTCCTACCTCCTACCTCCTACCTCCTACCTGCTCCCTCCGCCCTTCTCGTTTCCTGCTCCGGCTTGACAATCCTGCGGGAGTGTGGTATACTGAAAGCGGAACGAGGACTGCACGGAAAGGAGCACGCTCATGAAAGACTATTCCCTGAAGATCGCGGAGGAGATACAGGAATTCCTGCGCGCGGACGACTGGCATTTTGACGAGGTCGACGAAAACGGCGTCATTCGCTTCGGCTGCTCGCTCAAGTGCAAATTCCGCCGCTGCAGCATCCACATTCAGGTGCGCCAGAATTCCTATATGATCCTCGCGACCTACCCGATCACCGCCGACGAGGATTCCCGCACCGAGGTCATGGAGTTCATCACCCGCGCAAACTACGGGCTGGTGCTGGGCTGCTTCGAGATGGACCTGCGCGACGGCGAGGTGCGCTACCGCACGTCGCAGTTCTGCGGCGACGAAAACGTGCTGATCTCGCACGAAATGGTGAAGGAGACGCTCTATGTCACGATCTCGATGCTCGAGCGCTACGGCACCGCGCTGCTCGAGGTCATGCTCGGCTCGCTCTCGGCAAAGGATGGCGTCGAGCGCTCTGAGTCGAAAAACTGATTCGCTTTCGTGATATTACACAAACAGGGCACTGGATTTTTGTCTGCTTTGACAGCTGGAATCCGGTGCTTTTTTATGCTATAATTAAGGTGTATTTCAGTTATCCGTGATAGACTTGTGACAGAAAAGCAAAAAACGCTGTTCAAGCGCAAGGAGGAATCATTATGCTGAACCGACATCATCTGCGCCGCACCCTTTCCGGGCTGCTCGCCTCTGCCGTGATGCTCTGTGCAGGACTCACCGCCGCGCCGGTGCCCGCAGCAGCCGCTACCGCTGCGGAGACCTTCTGTGAGCGTGTGCACACCGCATGGAAAAACGGCAGCACCTCTGTCTCTCTGCGGAATATCTCGCTGACGCTGGACGAAGCCACGACGCTCTATTACGGCATGCTCTACACCGAGGCGGAGTGGTTCTATGTGTCGTCGTCGTTCTCCTATTCGACCGGCACGAACGGCAATCTCTCCGCATTTGTCATCAAGTATAACTGCGACACCAAGCAGATCGCGCCGCGCAAGGCGGAGCTCGAAGGCTGCATCGACAGGCTCGTGAGCGATCTGCATGCAGACTGGACCGACGCCGAAAAGCTGCTCTATTTCCACGACTGGCTCTCGACCCACTGCTCCTATGACCTGAGCTACACCTACGGCGACGCCTATGCCGCGATGATCTCGGGCAGTGCGGTCTGTCAGGGCTATGCGCTCGCGATGTGTCTGCTCGCGCGCCGGATCGGCATCGAGTGCTATCCGATCGTCAGCGACAACCTGAAGCACATGTGGAATGTCGTGAAGCTCGGCGATGACTGGTATCA
>JAEEGL015889354.1_pt1 | contig 22247 bp, 23 predicted proteins | sample 9134231 | NCBI WGS metagenome assembly JAEEGL01 (sample SAMN16246548, study PRJNA631951) | gut metagenome | biome: gut microbiome; feature: rumen; material: fiber-attached | host: Bos | place: Iran: Karaj | collected 2018-10 | reverse complement strand
CAAAGAAAACGACCAACCAAACGGTTGGTCGTTTTTCTTTCTTTGGTCCCGACATCTGCTATCCCCCATTAGCCGCCGCGTTTTAAGGCGGAGCCTTAAAACCAAGCGACGCGAGAAGCTCCGAATCCCGTGAGGAGCTTCTCGGTGAACAAAGAAGCGCAAGCTTCTTTGTGACGCATGGTGAGGATAGGCAGCCGCCTTCCGCTGAGTTTCACTCTTCGACGATCTCCTGCCATATATTTTCCCGTTTCCTCTAAACGCCTTGAATTCCCGCTTTTATCTGCTATAATAGCGGAGGATAGAAAGGGGGGCTCAAAATGCTCATTCTTGCCGCATCGGATATCCACGGTTCCGCAAAATATGCTGAGGAGCTGCTCCGCGCTTTCGAGAGGGAGGGGGCCGAGCGCCTGCTCCTTTTGGGCGACGTGCTCTACCACGGCCCGCGCAATCCGCTGCCCGGTCGCTACGACCCGATGGAGGGCATACATCTGCTCAATCCCGTTGCCGAAAAGGTGCTCTGCGTAAAGGGCAACTGCGACGCGGAGATAGACGAGCAGCTCCTGCCCTTCCCCGTATTGCCGAGTATCGCGATACTGCACCCAAGCGGACGCATGATATTCGCAGAGCACGGTCACAGGTTTGAGGGCTCCCGTCCTCCCGTCAGGGAGGGCGATATCCACCTTTGCGGGCACACCCACATGCCCGAATACAAAAGGGTGGATAACTACATCCGCTGCAACCCCGGCTCAGTCTCCCTGCCAAAAGGGGATACCGAGCGCGGCTATATCTTGATCACCGATTCCGCCCTCGTCTGGAAGACGCTGGACGGAAGTGAATACATGCGCACTGCGCTCTAAAATCAGTTCGCCCCCAAAGGGGAAGAAGGGAAAAGAATGTACAGGATAGTTAGGAAAAAGGTCCTCAATCCCACCGTCACACAGATGGAGATAGAGGCTCCTTTGGTTGCGAGGAAGGCCAAGCCCGGTCAGTTCATCATTCTGCGTGTTGACGACGAGGGCGAAAGGATCCCCCTGACCGTTGCCGGCACGGACAAAGAGGAGGGCACGGTCAAGATCATCTTCCAGGTTGTCGGCGCCACTACCGAATGCCTTAACCACAAGGAGGCGGGCGAGAGCATCTGCGATTTCGCGGGGCCTCTGGGCGTGCCCACACATCGTGACGGGCTTAAAAAGGTCTGCATCGTGGGCGGCGGCGTGGGCTGCGCCATCGCAATGCCCATCGCGCAGGAACTTCACAGGCTCGGCGCATCCGTCACGAGCATAATCGGGTTCAGAAACCGCGACCTGCTCATACTTGAGGACGAGTTTAACGCCTGCTCCGACAGGCTCATCGTCATGACCGACGACGGCTCCTACGGAAGGCACGGCAACGTCACCGTCCCCCTGAAGGAAATGCTCGAGGCGGGCGAGAGCTTTGACATGATAATCACCATCGGTCCGCTCATAATGATGAAATTCGTGACGCTCACCGCAAAGCCCTTCGGCGTGCCCGTGACCGTGTCGATGAACCCCATAATGATAGACGGCACCGGCATGTGCGGAGGCTGCCGCATAAGCCTCGTGCGAGGGGGAGAGCGCGTGACAAAGTTTGCCTGCGTCGACGGACCTGATTTCAACGGCTACGAGATAGACTTCGACGAGGCGATGAGCCGCGGCAGGATGTATTTTGAATTCGAGCGCCGCGCCCATGAGGCGGCATGCAACCTGTTTAAGAAGGAGGCGGAGTAAAATGCCCAATATGAGCCTTAAAAAGAACCCCATGCCCGTGCAGGAGCCCGAGGTAAGGGCGCATAATTTTTCGGAGGTCGCCCTCGGCTATTCCGAAGAGGCCGCCTATGACGAGGCCGAAAGGTGCCTCAACTGCAAAAATCCGCTGTGCGTGACGGGCTGTCCGGTCAATATCCGTATCCCCGAATTCATCGCCAAGATACGCGAGCGCAAGCTTGACGAGGCATACGACGTCATTCAAAAGACAAGCTCGCTTCCCGCCGTCTGCGGCAGGGTATGCCCGCAGGAGAACCAGTGCGAGTCCAAATGCGTACGCGGCGCAAAGGGCGACCCGGTGGGCATAGGCAGGCTTGAAAGGTTCGTAGCGGACCGCCACAACGCCTGTGCTCACGGCAAGGCCCACGCGCCCGAAAGCAACGGGCATAAGGTGGCCGTAGTCGGCTCCGGCCCCAGCGGGCTCACCTGCGCGGGCGACCTTGCCAAAAAGGGCTATAAGGTCACCGTTTTCGAGGCTCTGCACCGTGCCGGCGGCGTGCTGGTCTACGGCATTCCGGAGTTCAGACTGCCCAAGTCCATAGTCGCGCGCGAGGTCGAGACGCTGAAGGAGCTCGGCGTGGACGTGGAGACCAATGTGATAATCGGCAAGACGCTTACCGTTGACGAGCTTTTCGACATGGGCTACGAGGCCGTGTTCATAGGCTCCGGCGCGGGCCTGCCCAACTTTATGAACATCCCCGGCGAAAGCCTTAAAGGCGTTTACTCCGCGAACGAGTTCCTCACCCGCTCCAACCTCATGAAGGCATACCGTGACGGCTCCGCCACCCCCATAATGAAGGGCGGCCGCGTGGCGGTAGTGGGCGGCGGCAACGTTGCGATGGACGCCGCAAGGACGGCGCTGCGCCTCGGCGCGGAGCACGTTTACATAGTCTACCGCCGTTCCATGGAGGAGCTTCCCGCAAGGCGCGAGGAGGTGGAGCACGCCATGGAGGAGGGGATAGACTTCCGCCTTTTGAACAACCCCGTCGAGATACTGGGCTACAACGATCCCGACGATCCGCGCAACCCCAAAAACGGCTTCGTTACCGGTATGCGCTGCGTCAGGATGGAGCTTGGCGAGCCCGACGAGCGCGGCAGGCGCAGGCCCGTCGAGATACCCGGAAGCGAGTTCGAGCTGTCGCTTGACGCGGTGATAATGGCCATCGGGACCAGCCCGAATCCGCTGATAAAATCCACCACCAAGGGTCTTGAAGTTAACAGGAAAGGTGGTATAATAGTAAACGAGGACGGTCTTACATCCCGTGAGGGAATATATGCCGGGGGCGACGCTGTGACCGGCGCCGCTACCGTCATATCCGCCATGGGCGCCGGTAAGCTGGCCGCAAAGTCCATTGACGACTATTTAAAATCCAAGGAGGAAAACTAATATGAAGTGCCCCAACTGCGGTACGGAGACGGACGGTAAATTCTGCCCCCATTGCGGTGCGGTCATTCCCGCGGCTCCCGCTGCCGAACCCAAGCCCAACTACACTGCTCCCGCAGCGCCCGTCTATCAGACGGTAGTTAAGACTGCCGAGATGACCGAAGCCGACCTCCCCGAAAGGTTCAAGCCCGTCCGCGCATGGGGCTATTTCGGCTACAATCTGCTGTTCTCCATTCCCATCGTGGGTCTGGTGTTCCTGCTTGTGTTCACCTTCAGCAGCGGCAATATCAACCGCCGCAACTATGCCAGGAGCTTCTGGTGCGCGGCGCTCATCGGGCTGATCGTGTTCGTCGTGTTCATACTTATCGTTGGCCTCACCGCCGGTTTCGACGCCGCCTTCGACAAGATCAAGGAGATCTTCACGAAATAACCGAATATATTTGGGTTTTTCAATAAAATCGCTTGACAAGCGGGCGCTCTGTGCTATAATAGTAAGGCTTAAAGCAGGAGCTGCCCGCTTCTCACTCGCCGTGTTCCGTCATGGCGCAGTCCATTGGCAAAAACCCCATGTGTGAAGGTTCGGGCGGCAGTATGCCGTCCGTTTTGTTTTTGCTTTGAGCCAATTTCTTTCGGAGGTGAAACACCATAGCAGCTAACGATTTGATGATCAATGAGCAGATCCGTGACCGCGAAGTCCGCCTTATTGGCGAGGACGGAGAGCAGCTCGGCGTTGTAAGCATCGCCGTTGCAATGCGGACCGCGGAAGAACGAGGGCTTGACCTTGTCAAGATCGCGCCTCAGGCGACCCCGCCCGTGTGCAAGATAATGGACTACGGCAAGTACCGTTTCGACCAGAGCAAGCGTGAAAAGGAACAGCGCAAGAATCAGACCGTCGTCGAAATGAAGGAAGTTCAGCTTTCAGCGACCATCGACACGCACGACATGGAGGTCAAGGCCAAGGCGTGCAACAAATTCCTGCAGCAGGGGAACAAGGTCAAGGTTTCCATCCGCTTCAGGGGGAGGCAGGCTGCCCATGGTGAGATAGGCGTCGACGTTATGATGTCGTTCCTGGAGCTGGTTGCTGACAACGCCACCGTTGAAAAGCAGCCCAAGCAGGAAGGCCGCAACATGTATATGTTCCTGGCACCGAAGAACAACAAATAATTATTATACAGGAGGAATTCCCATGCCGAAACTTAAGACCCATAGGGGCGCCGCAAAGCGTTTCAGCTTCACAAAGAGCGGCAAGATCAAGAGGGGCAAGGCCTACAAGAGCCACATCCTTACCAAGAAATCCACCAAGCGTAAGCGCAACCTGCGCCAGACCGGCTTCATTGCAGAGGAAGAAGCAAAGAAGATCGGCGCGCTCATACCGTACAAGAAGTAAGGGAGGAAAAGTACTATGGCAAGGATAAAGAGAGCAGTCAACGCCGCTAAGAAGCGTCGTAAGGTTTTTAAGCTGGCCAAGGGTTATTGGGGCGCCAAGTCCAAGCTCTATCGCGCTGCCAGCCAGCAGGTCATGAAGTCCCTCGCCTACGCTTACGTCGGCAGGAAGCTCAAGAAGCGCGAGTATCGCCGTCTCTGGATCGCCCGCATCAACGCTGGCGCCAGGATCTGCGGCACGAATTACTCCAAGCTCATCCACGGCTTGAAGCTCGCCGGCGTCGAAGTGAACCGCAAGGTCCTCGCGGATCTGGCCGTTACCGACATGAACGCCTTCAACGAGCTCTGCACCGTCGCCAACAAGGCGCTCGAGGCGTAATTGAGAGCAAACGAATAAGGAACGGTAAAGCCGTTCCTTTTTTCGTACCGTTTTGTCCGTTATTTCAGCAGCTTTTTAATCGTGCTCACGGCCTTTGACGCGCCTGCCTTAAAGCCTATCGTGCACAGCAGCCGCTCAATTATGAACAGCGCGGGGCCTATCAGCACCGTCCACCAATGCTTTTCAAACCCTTTTGCAAAGCAGAGCCACAGCGCAAGCCCAAGTATCACAACGCACAGCACCGTCATCAGTATGCTGAAAAAGCGCGCCGTCGCGTTGGGCTTCATATCAAGGTCAAGCCGCGTAAAGCGCTTTACGTCCGCCGTGCCGTCCGCCTTTACGGGCTTCGATTCGGTCACCTCGGTCAGCTCGCCCTCTATCACGGGCGTGTAGCCGTTGCGATGGCCAGTGTTGGGCGTCAGCTTAAAGCCGCGCTCCGTCAGCTTGCCGAAAAACGGCTTGTACTCGGGAGTGCCGGCATTCTTCTGCCTTTTTTCCGCCGTGTTTTCCAAAAGCCTTGCACGCACCCAATCAAGAGGGGCGGGTATGTTCAGATCGGTCTTTTTTGCAGGGAAAAATTTCATCGGATCCACCTCCGACCCGATTATATCATATATGCGGTTTTCGCGCAACCCTACCGTAAAATATCGACGATCAGCGTCAAAACGCCCACCGCCGCGGCAGACGTGACTCCGCAGACTATGACCGGCCCCGCTATCGTGAACATCTGCGCACACACCCCGGTTATGACGCCCTCGGCGCGGTGCTCCATGGCGGGGGAGACCACCGAGTTGGAAAACCCCGTTATCGGCACTACCGAGCCCGCTCCGGCGATACGCCCCAGTCTGTCGTAAACGCCGAGCCCCGTCGCAAGCGCCGCAAGCGTTATCAGCACGACCGATACAAAGCTCCCGCGGTCGTCCGCCGGGATCCCAAGGTACAGCTCGCCCAGATCGCCCGTGAGCTGACCCAGACAGCATATCGCGCCTCCCGTCAAAAATGCCAGTACGCACCGCGTCAGCGTGCGGCTTTTGGGGCTGCGCCTTTTGACAAGCTCCAGATACTCCCGCGGCTGCAGCTTAAGCTCAGCGCCGCGCGTTCCTTCCGCTCTTTTCATTACCCGTCCTCCGTGATTTGCTTTTTGCTTCGGTATAGTATTCCCTGTTGTTAAAAAATTAAACGGCTAACACTGTTTGCTAAGTATATATTTTTAGCCCAATGCTGTTTCAATCCCGTTTGCTATTGACTTGCACGGGATTTCTTTATATAATAACGTAGAATGTCTTTACCATGGCTTTATCGTTATGTGCATATGACATATTAATATAGATTGGAGGATCGAACTTTGGAATGGTGGCATTGGCTGCTGATCATCGGTGCCGCGCTCGTCGGCGTCGGGGTCGGAACGGCTATAGGATATTACTACAGAAGGAACATTGCCGAGGCTAAAACGGCTAAGGCGGAGGATGCGGTAAAAAAGATGATCGATGACGCGCAGAAGCGCGCCGAGACTTTGAAGAAGGAGACCATACTCGAGGCTAAGGAAGAGGTTTATCGCATCAAGACAGAGCAGGAGCGCGAGAATAAGGAGCGCCGCAACGAAGTGCAGCGTGCGGAGCGCCGTCTGCAGCAGAGGGAGGAGAGCTTCGATAAAAAGCTCGAGGGCCTTGAAAAACGCGAGGAACAGCTCATGTCCCGCACCAAGGAGGTCGACAAGCTGGAGACCTCCGCAAAGGAGCTGTTTGAAAAGCAGAAGTCCGAGCTTGAGCGCATCGCCGCAATGACGGGGGACGAGGCGAAGGCGATCATACTCAACAACGCGGAGAAAGAGGCGCGTCACGACGCCACCCTCATGATACGCGATATCGAATCCAAGGCAAAGGCCGAGGCCGACAGGCGCGCCGTCAACATAATCGCCTCCGCGATACAGCGCTGCGCGGCAGACCACGTTGCCGAGACCACCATCTCGGTCGTGCCCCTGCCCAATGACGAGATGAAGGGCCGCATTATCGGGCGCGAGGGCCGCAACATAAGGACCCTCGAGACCGCCACCGGCGTTGACCTCATAATAGACGACACGCCCGAGGCCGTCATACTCTCCGGCTTCGATCCCGTCCGGCGCGAGGTCGCAAGGATCGCGCTTGAAAAGCTGGTGCTCGACGGGCGCATCCATCCCGCCAGGATCGAGGAAATGGTCGAAAAGGCCCGTAAAGAGGTCGATAATCAGATCCGCGAGGCGGGCGAGTCCGCCATATTCGACGTGGGCGTGCACGGCATGCATCACGAGCTTGTCAGGCTGCTGGGCCGCTTAAGGTACCGCACGAGCTACGGTCAGAACGTGCTGAAGCATTCCATCGAGGTCGCGCATCTTGCGGGGCTCATGGCGGTGGAGCTGGGCGTAAACGTTCAGCTTGCAAAGCGCGCCGGCCTGCTGCACGACATAGGCAAGGCCGTCGATCACGAGGTCGAGGGAAGCCACGCGCAGATAGGCGCGGACCTTGCAAGGAAATACCGCGAGAATCCGCAGATCGTCCACGCTATACAGGCGCACCACGGCGACGTGGAGCCCAACACCGTAGAGGCCGTGCTGGTGCAGGCTGCCGACGCCATAAGCGCGGCGCGTCCCGGCGCAAGGCGCGAAACGCTTGAAAACTACATCAAGCGCCTTGAAAAGCTCGAGGACATCGCCAATTCCTTCGAGGGCGTAGACAAGGTGTTTGCGATACAGGCCGGGCGCGAGGTGCGCATAATGGTCAAGCCCGAAAACGTGAACGACGCGGACACTCTGCTGCTTGCAAAGGATATCGTCAAGCGCATAGAGGCGGAGCTGGAGTATCCCGGCACCATAAAGGTCAACGTCATTCGAGAGACAAGGGCCGTGGAGTTTGCCAAGTAATAAGGGCTGAAACAAAGGATACGGCTCCCGTGCCGGGCGGCATGGGGGCCGTTTTACGGGAGCGGGAATGTATTATTCAGACGGGCATTGTGATTTTCTGTATGCCATGGCCAACGAAGGGGCGGATCTGATGACGCCCAACGGGCGGCAGTCCGTTTCGTATGAGCGCATGGCAAAGGGCGGCGTCTGCCTGCAGCTCTTCGCCGCGTGGATCGATATGGGCCACAGGCTCGGCCCCGTGCAGCAGTTTCTTGTGATGGCGGACGCGTACGAGCGTATGCTGGCCTCGTGCCCCGCGCTCACGCCGCTCACGCCCGATTTCGACCCCGCCTCCGGAAGGATAGCGACCGTACTCACGATAGAGGGCGGCGAGGCCGTGGAGGGCAGGGAAGAGCTGCTTCGCACCGCGTACCGCCTGGGCGTGCGCGCCATGACGCTCACGTGGAACACCAGGAACGAGCTTGCAAACCCCGCCTTAAAGCGCGACAGGCGCGGGCTCACCTTTTTGGGCAAGCGCATAGTGCGCGAGATGGGCAGGCTCGGCATGGCGGTGGACGTGTCGCATCTGAACGACGCCGGCATAGACGACGTGCTTTCCGAGGACGTGCCGGTGTTCGCTTCGCACTCCAACGCGCGGGCGGAGTGCGCGTCGCCCCGCGCTCTGTGCGACGAGCATATACGCGAGATAGCGCGCCGCGGCGGCACCGTTGGAGTTAACTTTTACCACAAGCAGCTGACGGGCACAGGCAGAGCGGAGATAGGCGACGTGGTGCGTCACGCGCTGCACATAGCAAGCGTCGGCGGGCCGGAATGCCTTGCGATAGGCTCCGACTTTGACGGCATGCCCGTTTACCCCGAGGGCCTTAAAAACCCTGCGGATCTTCCGAACCTGGGCGCCGCGCTTGAAAAGGCGGGCTTGACCGGCCCCGAACTGGAGGCCGCCTGCTACAAAAACCTGCTGCGGTTTATGAAGAGCCTTTGCTTCTAATGCCGTTTTGTGTGCATCTTTTGCCACAAATATTGCTGGCTTAATTCATATTCTGATGCTATAATGAGAACTGCGGGTCAAGACCGCAGATGGGACTAAGGTGAAGGCATGATTACCTCTGTGTTCGAACGGAAAGAGATCAAGTATCCGATCTCCGTACAGCAGCACGATTGGCTGCTTATGCTGATGAAGAACTATATGCGGCCCGACCAATACGGGCTGACAAAGGTATGCAACATCTATTTTGACACGCCCGCGTCCCGGCTCATCCGCGAATCCATCGAAAAGCCCATGTATAAGGAAAAGCTTCGTCTGCGCACCTACGGCGTGCCGCAGAACGACAGCCCCGCCTTTATAGAGCTCAAGAAAAAGTTCAAGGGCATTGTTTATAAAAGGCGCGAGATACTGCCCTATGCCGAGGCGATGGCCTTTCTGACAGAGCGCAAACGCCCCGAAAGGTGGAGCCAGATATTCGAGGAGATCGACTGGGCGCTCTCGCTGTACGAGGGGATAGCCCCCGGCATGGTGCTCTGCTACGACCGCATAGCGTACTTCGGGGCGGAGGAGCCTGCCCTCAGGATAACCTTCGATTCAGACATCACCTACCGCACCGGGGATTTCGATCTGACCCACGGCGCGTACGGGAACAAGCTCCAAACAAACTTCGATTATATGATGGAGCTGAAAATATCAAACGCAATGCCGCTTTGGCTGTCCGGAGCCCTGGATAAGCTCGGGATCTATCCCGGTTCCTTCTCAAAGTACGGCACCGCATATAACGAACTATTGACTAACGGAGGCAAACATGATAACTGACGGAATCTTCACCAGCCTGCTTTTGCACGACGGCTACATCGTACCCCGCGCCGGCATGATCGGCATCTGCATAGGCGCTGCGCTCGTTCTGGGCGTCGTGGTGTCGCTGCTGTATATGTACCGCAACAGCTATAATAAGGGCTTCGCGGTGGCGCTCGTGCTGCTGCCCATGGTCGTCTGCGCCGTTGTCGCCGTGGTCAACGGCAATATCGGCATAGGCATCGCGATAGGCGGCGCGTTCGGGCTTGTCAGGTTCCGTTCGGCTCCCGGCACGGCGCGCGACATTCTCGCAATATTCCTTGCCATGGCCGCCGGCCTTATCTGCGGCGCGGGCTACGTGCTTTTGGGCGCAGGCGTGGTACTTGCCGTTTGCCTCATCGGCTGGCTGCTGCTCAAATTCGGCTTCGGCAACCGCGACATGAAGGAGCGCGAGCTTCGCATCACCGTCCCCGAAAGCCTCGATTATACCGACTCCTTTAACGAGATATTCCGCAGGTACCTTGCCTCCTGCGAGCTTGAAAAGGTCAAGACCACCAACATGGGCAGCCTCTATAAGCTCTACTACCGCGTTACCCTTAAGGACCCCAAAAAGGAGAAGGAGATGCTCGACGCCATCCGCGTTCGCAACGGCAACCTCGAGATTGTCTGCGGCCTTATCGACACGTCCAAGCCCGAGCTGTAAAAAACCGATTAATCAAAGGAGCGGCCGCGCGCCGCTCCTTTTGCATATCAGCGTTTTTATTCGGCGGGCCTCAGCCTCAGCAGAAGATCCCGTCCCTCGTCCGAAAGGGTGCCGTAATAATGGTCGTAATAGACCGTGCCGTCCTCTGTAAAATAGTAGACCGTGCCGCTTTCGTCAAACATGAATTCGCCCGAGAACGTAAACGGCAGACGGTTGGCGGCGTTGTCGTCCGTCCAGTCTCCGACGGCGTTCACGTATTCGCGCAGCTTCAGCGCGTTGACGTACTCTATGGGGCTCCGGCGTATCCCGCCGGACGCAAACGCCTCCTCCTCGGTGCGCGGCACGGGGTAAAAGTACAGCGACGCCGCTCCCTTTTTGCCGACGATCGTGCAGGCCGCAAGGCATAACAACGCCGCGGCGCACAGTATGAAGCAAACCGTTCTTTTCATACTATTCTCCCTTCAGTATGGTGTTTATCAGCAAGGCTCCGCTTTCGTCGAGCCTTCCGCAGAGCTCGTCGCAGAGTATCCCGCCGTCCTCGGTGAACAGAAACACCCGCGTACTGCCCTCCACGGTGAATTCGCCGACGAAGCCCATCATTGCGTCCGGGGCGTATTCGTCCCAATCCCTGATGGCATTTACCGCCTCGCACAGCGCAAGCGAGGTTTCTTCGTCAAGCTCGTGCGAGTTCACCACCTTGGGCGTACCGCCTTCGAACCCCGTCGAGGTAAAGTCGTAAAGCCCGAGCGTCACCGTGCCGGGCTCGTCGATGGGCACGCTCCTGCCGCAGCCCCAAAAGCAGGCCGCAAGCAGCACGGCAAGCAGCAAAATAAGCCCCCTCTTCATTTGTCCCTCCAAAAATCTTTCGTTATTCGGCTTCCGCCGGCAGCCTGCCGCCGTATGCCCGCATAAAGCGCGGGCTCTTTTTGGCGTAGAGCAGCTCCGCCATGCGGTCGGCGGCGGGTATCAGCGCCCTTTCGTGCGCGCACTGCACCGCCGGCACCGTGTGTTCATCGCCCGTCATGCTGTAATTGAGGCACGAGCAGGAGTTCCTGCAGCGCGCATTGAGCGCGCACCCGCGGCAGGACTCCGGCTCCCCCAGCGAGGCGTAGTAGATGCGCTTTTGCGCCTCGCGGTCTATGCCGTGCACGACGTCCCCCATCAGGTATTCGGGCAGGTTCAAAAACTGGTTGCACGGGTAAATGCGCCCGTCCGGCGCAATCGACGGCTGTTTTATGCCCAGCCTGCACTCCATGCAGGGGCGGCCCTCGATATAGGCCGCGATCTTCGCATCAAAATTCAAAAACCGCAGCGGGCGCGGATCGTCGTAATGCGCGGCGCAAAACTCCGCCAAAACCCCGTATTCGCGGGCGAGCAGGGCCATATCCTCCTCGGTCCACGGGGTTTGCGGGCGATAGTCTATCGCGCAGTTCACGCGCGAAAAGCCCCGCGCATACAGCCATAAAACGGCCTCCGAAAGCCGCCCGACGTTCTCCCGCGCAAGGGTCAGCATCGCAACGGCGTCCGGCTGCGCTTCAAGCAGCATGCTCACCTTTTCGTCAAGCAGGCCGAGCGTTGGCGCGCCGCCGCGCGTTCGCCTCTGGTCGTCCTGCAGGGGCCCGTCGTGCGATAAGGCTATCTCTATGCGGTGCTCCGAGGCAAGCCGCAAAAAGTCCGCGTCCAGCAGCGAGCCGTTGGTGGTCATGCGGTAGCGCATCTGCCCGCCGATCCTTGCGCTTTCATCCGCGCAAAAGCCAAGCACGCGCTCGATCACGCCCCGGCACAGCAGGGGCTCCCCGCCGAAAAGCGAGAAGCCGTTCTTCTTATGCCCGTACGAAAACAGCAGCCTGCAGGCGTCGATCGCGGTCTCCTCGCTCATGCGGGCGGGGGAGTGCGTTTCATAGCAGTAGCGGCAGGCAAAATTGCAGTCGGCTGTCAGATGCAGAGTAAAATTCATTTTATCAGTCGCCCTCGCCGGGGTCGGGCGCTATAAGGCCGGTCACGCAGGGCGTTTCAAAAACGTCCTCCGCGTCGCCTTCGTTGTCAGCCCCAGTGCCGTCGGGCAGGGGCATGCCGCCAAGCTCTGGCGGGTCCACCAACACGTCGCCGAGCAGCGAGGGAGCGTCGGCCTCGTCAGTCGGGTCCGTCTCAGGCGCGGGCTCGGTGCAAATGGGCGTTTCATCCGCCACCGGCGCGCCACCCAGCTCCGGCTTCGGATCCGTAGTACAGGCGGTCAATCCCGCGGCAAGCAGGGCAGCCGCCGTTACAGCCGCAAGCCTCTTCCCGGCTCCGCCGGGTTTTTTGGGATACTCGGGCGCATAGTCCGAAACGGGTTTTATCGTGGGTTTCATACAAAACCTCCGTCGTTTTTTTGGGAACAAAAGGGCCCCTATTAATTAAACGCAATAGGGACCCAAAAGGTTGCACTTTATTCGTCTGTTTCTGCGCCCGCGCCGTCGGACATATCCACAACGCAGTCCGCCGTGCCCATTATGGAGCGAAGCTTCGCTTCAAGCTCGTTTGCGACCTCGGGGTTGTCCTTTAAGAACTGCTTGGCGTTCTCGCGGCCCTGGCCTATGCGCATATCGCCGTAGGAGAACCATGCGCCCGTCTTTGAAACGAGCTTGTTGTTAACGCCCATATCAAGCAGCGACCCCTCGCGTGAGAAGCCCTCGCCGTACATAAGGTCGGCCTCCGCCACGCGGAAGGGAGGCGCCACCTTGTTCTTTACCACCTTTATGCGCACGCGGTTGCCCACGGCCTCGCCGCCCTGCTTCAGCACGTCCACCTTGCGCACGTCAAGGCGTATCGTCGCGGCGTATTTAAGCGCCCTGCCGCCGGTGGTGGTTTCGGGGTTGCCGAACATAACGCCCACCTTTTCGCGGAGCTGGTTTATGAACACTATGCAGCAGTTGGACTTGCCCACGATGCCGGCAAGCTTCCGCAAAGCCTGGCTCATAAGCCTTGCCTGCAGGCCGACATGCGAGTCGCCCATGTCGCCCTCAAGCTCCGCCTTGGGAACCAGCGCCGCAACGGAGTCGATAACGATTATGTCCACCGCGCCGCTTCGAACGAGCGTGTCCGCAATGTCCAGCGCCTGCTCGCCGTTGTCGGGCTGCGACACGAAAAGCGAGTTCATCTGTACGCCCAGCTTTGCGGCGTACACCGGGTCAAGCGCGTGCTCGGCATCTATAAACACCGCCATGCCGCCAAGCTTCTGCGCCTCGGCTATCATGTGCAGGGCAAGCGTGGTCTTGCCGGAGGACTCCGGCCCGTAGACCTCGATTATCCTGCCGCGGGGTATGCCGCCCACGCCCAGCGCGTTGTCCAGCTCGATACAGCCCGTGGGTATTACGGAGACCTGTATCTTTTGCGGGGAGTTGCCCATCAGCATGATGGCGCCCTTGCCGAATTCCTTCTCGATCTGCGACAGTGCAAGATCCAATGCCTTTTCCTTATCCATAAACGATCCTTTCGCGTTTGCTTTGCCCCATGCGGGGAACTCCGTCTTTATTATAACACAGCTTGAGCAATCAAACAAGTGTTCTAAAAATATTTTTTCAGAGCGTTTTCGCCAGTGCAAGCGCCAGCTTCAGCGCCTCGTACACGGCCTGCCTGCGTATCCCGAGCCTGTCCCCCTCAAGGTGCAGCTCCCTGACGGCTGTGCCGTGCTTTGAAGCGGCCCCGACGTACACCAGGCCCTCCGGGTGGCCCATGTCGTCCGGCCCCGGTCCCGCAACGCCCGTTGCGGATACCGCCAGATCGCTGCCGGAGGTCAAAAGCGAGCCCTCCGCCATGGCGCGCGCCGTCTCAAAGCTCACTGCGGTGTGCCTTGATATCACGTCGCTCGGCACGCGCAGGCGGTTCATCTTTGCGCCCTCGGTGTAGGTCACGCAGCCCTCTGTGAACCACCTCGACGCGCCGGGCGTCCCAACGACCGTGGAGGACAAAAGCCCTCCCGTCAGGCTCTCGGCAGCGGAAAGCCACGCGCCCTTTTCCAAAAGCAGGGCGGACAGCCGCCCGATCACCGCGCCGCACGCGGCGTCAAAATCCTTTTCGGTCGAAAAACGCATAGCTTACTCCGCCTTGAACAGCTCGCGGTTGCGAAGCATGTAATCCAGCCCCGACCAGATAGTCATCACTACTGAGGCCGCAAGCACAATAAAGTCTGCGGGGACCTTTATCGCGCGGAAGAACGGCCCGGCAATAAGCACCATTGGCAGCGCCACGGATTGAAGCGTCGTTTTTATTTTGCCCAGCGTCCCCGCCGCCATAACGCGGCCCTTTGAGGCGGCGACGAGCCGCATGCCGCTTATCATAAACTCACGTGCGATCACAATAACGGTGAATATCGGCATCAGAAAATCGCATACGCTCATCTGCCCGCGGCCTATCAGCATTATCATGCAGGCGGCGGTCAGCAGCTTGTCGGCTATGGGATCCATCAGCTTGCCGAAATCGGTGACAAGGTTGTACTTCCTTGCAATGCGCCCGTCCAGCGTGTCGGTGACGTACGCCAGTATGAATATGAACCCCGCAATGAGGTAGCGCCACTCAAACGCCGCGCCGAGCAGTGTAAACGCCTGCCACGCGGGCAGGTAAAAGCATGCAATGAAAAAGGGTATCGCGGCCATGCGCGCCATGGTCAGCTTGTTGGGAAGGTTCATTGAAGTCCTCCTTTAATCATTCAAATACCATTCGGCGGTAAGGTCGTAGGCCTCCGCGCCGGTTATTTTGACAAGCCTGTACTGCCCGCAAAGGGCGTCGGCCCCGTCAAGCTCGCTTTCGCTCAGCGCGACCTTTATAAAGCCGTCCACCTCCGCGGCTTCCGCGTAGGACCTGCATAAGGCAAGCCCTCCGCGCACCTCGTCCACGAGCACCTCGCACACGCTGCCCACGCGGGCCTTGTTCGACTCGTACGATATCTTCATCTGCCGCCGCATAAGGCGGTCCAGACGGCGCTCCTTTACGCGCTCGGGTATCTGCCCGTCCATCTGCGCAGCGGGGGTGTTGTCCTCGGCGGAATAGGTGAACGCGCCCAGCCTGTCGTAGGGATGCTCGGTCAAAAAGCTCAAAAGCTCCTCAAACTCCCCTTCCGTTTCGGTGGGAAAGCCCACTATCGCCGTTGTGCGCAGTATAAAGTCCGGCGCGGCGGAGCGCACGTAATCCGTTATCTCGCGGATATGCTCCGCCGAACCGTGACGGTTCATGGCGGTCAGCAGGCGGGGGTTTATGTGCTGTATGGGCATGTCAAGGTAATTGCACAGCTTCGGCTCGGAGCGAAGCGTGTCAATGAGCCTTTCGTCCACCGTGTTGGGGTAGGTGTACAAAAGGCGTATCCAATGCAGCTTTTCTATCCTGCAAAGGCCGGTCAGAAGCTCGCATATCATGGGCCTTCCGTAAAGGTCGATACCGTAGGCGCTGGTGTCCTGCGCTATCACCGTCAGCTCCGTCACGCCGCGCTCGGCCAAGCCCCGCGCCTCTTCCAAAAGCTCCTCAAGAGGACGGCTCACGCGGCCCCCGCGTATGAGCGGTATCGCGCAGTAGGTGCAGCGGTTGTCGCAGCCGTCGGCAATGCGAAGGTACGCGCGGTAGCGGGGGGTGGTCAGCACGCGGCGCGCCGCAGCGGCGCAGGGCGTTATGTCGCCGGTCAAACGCTGCTCTATCGCCTCGGCAAGCCCGCGGTGATTCTTAACGCCCCAGATAAGGTCTGCCTCCGGCAGCTCGGCCTGAAGCTCGTCGTAATACCTTTCCGTAAGGCACCCGCACACCACCAGCAGACGGCATGCGCCCTCGGCCTTGTACCGCGCCATCTCAAAAACGGCGTCCAGCGAATCGGTCTTCGCGCTCTCGATAAAGCCGCAGGTGTTCACAACTATGACCTCGGCCTCGGCGGGGTCGCTCTCCACGGTGAACCCGCGCGATACGAGCTCGCCCATTATCTCCTCGGTGTCCACACGGTTTTTGGAGCACCCGAGCGAAACAAAACCAACTTTCGTATTCTCCATAGTCCTGCCTTATTCGTCCACGTCAAACGGCACGTCCACCATGTCCGCCTCGGGGTCTATCGTGACGGGGCCGCCGCCGAACAGCTCGCGGTATCCGGCCTCGTCAATCAGCACCTTCCTCGGTTTGGAGCCGTCAAACCCCGAAACCAGCTTCATCTGCTCCATAATGTCCACAAGGCGCGCCGCCCTCGCATAGCCCACGCGCAGCCTGCGCTGTATCATGGATATGGACGCGGAGCCCGAATCCATAACTATCCTCACGGCGTCGGGCAAAAGCTCGTCCTCCTGCTTGCCGTTGCCCTGCCCGGTGGAGCCGGTCAGCTCGGGAACGTAGTTTATTACCTTCTCGTCCTGGGGCACGTCTATCTTGTGCTCCTCGAAGAAGGCCATTATGTTCTCCACCTCTTCGTCGCTGACGTACGCGCCCTGCGCCCTGATGGGCTTTGCGGCCCCGTTCGGGTGGAACAGCATATCGCCGTGACCCAGCAGCTTTTCCGCGCCGCTCCCGTCCAGTATAACGCGGGAGTCTATGGCGGAGGAAACGGCAAACGCTATCCTCGAGGGTATGTTCGCCTTTATAAGACCGGTCAAGACGTCCACCGACGGGCGCTGCGTTGCGACGATCAGGTGTATGCCGCACGCGCGGCCGAGCTGAGCCAGACGCGCGATCGACTCCTCAACGTCCTTGGCGGAGACTATCATAAGGTCGGCAAGCTCGTCTATGATTATCATCAGCCTCGGCATCCTGTCCTCGGGCTTATCCTGCAGTGAGTTGAACCTTGCAATATCGCGCGCGTTCACCTTGCTCATTCTGGAGTAGCGGTTGTCCATTTCGGCGCACGCCCACTTCAAAACCCCGGCGGCCTTCTTCGGGTCGTTCACTATGGGGCAGTACAGGTGCGGTATCGGCGCAAATATCGAAAGCTCGACCACCTTCGGGTCAATGAGTATCATCCTCACCTCGTCGGGGGAGGACTTATATACGGTACTCAGTATTATGCTGTTTATGCACACGGATTTACCGGAGCCCGTCGCGCCCGCTATCAGCATGTGCGGCATGCGCTCAAGGTCGGCGTAAACGGGCTTGCCCGCAATATCCTTGCCAAGGGCAAACGTAAGCGGGCTCTTCGCGCCGGAGAACTCGCGCGTGTCAATGACCTCTCTCAGGCGCACCATGGCGGTGTCCTTGTTGGGTATCTCGATCCCGACGGCGGCCTTGCCGGGTATCGGCGCCTCTATCCTTACCCTGGGCGCGGCAAGCGCCAGAGCTATGTCGTTTGAAAGGGAGGTTATGCGGTTTACCCTTACGCCCTGCGCGGGCTGTATCTCGAACCTCGTTATGACGGGGCCCACCGAAATGTTGACGACCCTCGCGCTTATGTTGAAGCTCGCAAGCGTTTCTATCAGCAGCTTTGCCTTTTCGGTGGGGGAGTCGTTGGCGATGGACTCGTTCCTGTCGGCGCTGCGCAGCAGCGTTATGGGCGGCCTCTGATACACGAGCATCTGAGGCTCGGCGGGGGAGACGGGCTCGACCTCGGGCGTCTGCGCCTCCCCGCTCTTTTCGGGAGCGGCGGGAGCCGTGTCGCGCTTTATGCGCGGCTTGTCTTTTGCGGGACGCTTCTCCACCGTTTCAGCGGAGATCTCGGCAGGAGGAGCTATATCCACCGTCTCGTAGGGATCGTACGCCACCTTTTCGGGCTCGGGCTGCTTATGAGCGCGCCCCGTCTTATACGGGAACCTGCCCGACTTGGGGAAGGAGTCAAGGCTGGGCTCGCCCTCGCGCAGGGGCTCCGCGTTCTTCAAAATGGAGTCAAGGTCCATGCGCTCGGCCTTTACGCGGCTCGCGCGTCCCCGCGTGCCGGAGAGCTTATCCGCGCCGTCCACCAGCTTCAGGTCGCCGCCCTTGCGGGTAAAGTAGGACTCCGCGTCGTAGTCCGCGCCAACGCGCATATTGGCGCTCCTCAAACGCCTGCGGGGGTAGGCAAGGCCCATGCGCTCGTCCTCTTCGCGGCGGGCGCGCCGGTATTCCGCGCGGGTCTCCGCCCTTTCGACTATGCGCTTGCCCGCGCTCCTTATCGACACTTTCGTTGCAAGCAGCAGCAGCGCCAGCGCAAGCGCCGCAAATATCACGATCGCGCCGGTGGGGGAGAGGAACTTCGCAAGCCAGTACGAGGGTATCGAGGCCAAAAGGCCGCCGCCCTGCCCGCTCCTGCCAAGCTCCAGCGCCTCGGTTATGTATTCCGCAAAGCGCAGGCCGTTTATCTGGGTCGTCGCCAGGTGTATCACGCAGTTTACAAAGAACACCGCGCCAAGCGCCATCAGTATTGCGCCGCTGCCGGCCTGGCGGCGCGGCACGGCGATCAGCACTATGCCGAGCACCGCAAGCAGTACGGGGAATGCGTACTGAAGCATGCCGAACAGCCCGAACAGCCCGTCTACGATCGTACCGAACAGCGCCGTCGTGCGGGTGTAGGTGAATATCCCCACCACTATGCCCAGCGCTATAAACAGCACGCCTATCGCCTCGTCAAGGTGCTCGGGCGGCTGAACGGGCTGCCTTGCGGCCCTCTCGCGCACGGGGCGGCTGCTCCGGGAGGCCTTGCCCGCCGGGCTCCTTGAGCCCGTGCTCCTTGCAGCCGTGACCTTTGAGCCCGTGCTCCTCGAAACCGTGCCCTTTGAGCCTGTGCTCCTCGCAGCCGTGCCTTTTGAGCCCGCGCTCCTTGAGGGCACGCTCTTTTTCGCGGTGCTTTTCGCGGCCGTCCCGGCCCTCTTGGCGGGAGCCGAACCGCTCTTCTTCGCGGCGCCGGAGGCCGTGCTTCGCGCTCCGGGGCGCGGAACGAACGCCTCAAGCTCCTTCGTTTTAGAACCGGCGGGCTTTTTGGCCGCGCCTGTTTTTTTGCTGTTAGTCTGCGCCATCGGGTGCCTCCGTAGTTGTCGGTTCATCGGTGTCTGCAGGCGCGTCCGTGTTTGCGGGCGCGTCGGTATCGGTGGGGGCGGGCGTTTGCTCGGGCGCGCTCGTTTCGTCCGGAGCAGCGGTCCCGGCGGGCTCCCCGGTGGGCTCTTCGGTGGGCTCCGCCGTGGGATCGGGCTCCTCCGTCGCAAGGGGCGGAGCGGGCTCGGTGCTTATAAGCTCGCGTGCTATGTCGAATTTAAGGTACTTGTATGCGTCGGCGGTGGGTATCTCAAGCACCACCAGCACCAGCAGCTCGTCCTCGGGCTCCACGCCCACGCGGTAGCCGACGAACCACGATATCTCGCGCGATTTATCGGAGCCTATCTCGGCGGTGCCGGTCTTGCCCGCGGCGACGCATCCGCGCGCGCGCAGTTTTTTACCCGTGCCGTTCAGGTCGGAACGCATGATGTCCTCCATCATGGGCTCCAGAATGTCGATGGTGCTCTGCTTCAACGCCCCCGAGATCCACGTTCTGCTGCCGTATTCCTTTACGGGCTCGTACTTTATGCCGTCCGTTTTGTAAAGCGCGGCGGCGATCCTGGGCACGGGCACGTCGCCGCCGTTGCGGAACGCGCAGTACAGCGACGCAAGCTGTATGGGCGTCACCGTGGTCTGGCCCTGGCCGTAGCCGGTCTCGGCGATGCTTCGGGTGTTCCAGTAAAGCTCGGAGTCCGACCTCACCTTCAGCGTGGACTTCAGCACGGAAAGGTCAAACGGAAAGTCCTGCTCAAACCCAAGCCCCCTCAGGTAGCCGAGGAACGCGTCCTCGCCCATCATCAGGGCAAGGTTCGCAAAATAGATGTTGTCCGAGTGCAGCAGGCAGTTCGCCATGTTCATGGGCTCGGTGCGCTTTTTGAGCTTGGTTCGCTTTATGGGCGGCCACACCCACCTGCCGTACTGGGTGGGAGTCCAGTAATCGTCCTCTATCGTGCCGGTAAAAACGTAGTCCGGCCCGGCAAAGCCCTGCTCAATGGCCGCCGCGGCGGTAAAGGGCTTTATAGCGGATCCCGGCGGATACAGGCCCAGCGTGGCCCTGTTCTGCATGGGGGTGTTCTTCTGCTCCATGAGCTGCTTATAATATTCGGCGTCCGCTCGTACGGCAAGCTTGTTCAGATCGTACGAGGGGTACGAAACTATGCTCTTTATCTCGCCCGTCCTGGGGTTCATGGCTATCGCCGCGCCCGAGGTGTCGTCGCCCCAAAGCACCAGGCCGAAAACCTCCTCGGCCCTGCGCTGCAGGTCAAGATCCACTGTCAGATATACGTCGGAACCGTTCTCGACGGGGCGTTCGTAAACGGTGCTCTTGGTCTCGTTCTCGCTGTTTCGTATCACCACGCTGAACCCGTCGCGCCCCCTCAGCTCGGTCTCGTACGCGGCCTCTATACCGGATTTGCCTATCAGCGAATGTATGTCGTAAAGCCCGTCAAGCACGGTGCGTCCCTCGTTCAGACGCTCGGCCTCCTGCTCGCTCGCATAGCCGATATAGCCCACGGTATGTGCCATCAGCTCGCCCTGCGGGTAGATCCTGCCCGTGCCGTACGCGGTGTCAAGCTCCGCGCCCTCGGTATTGTCCAGCACCTCGCGCACGTCGCCCGAAAGCTCTCCCTCGTTGCAGGTGAACAAAAGCGCCTTCTCGCCGGAGGCCGAATCCAGCTTTTCAAGCACCTCGGCCCTGTCAAGCCCAAGCGCCTCCGAAACCGCGTCGGCGAAAGCACCGCGGTCGGGTATCTCGGCAAGCACGCCCTTCACCGCCCAGGTGGAAACGGTCTGCGCCAGCAGCTCGCCCGAGGCCACGATATCGCCCCTGCGCGCGGCAGTCTTGAAAGTGCGCACGGTGTCGCCCCACTCCATCTCAGGGAATATCAGCGCCGGGCTCCACTCCACGCGCCACACGTCGCCCTCGGGCACAAGGACCATCTCGTACTCGTTCGTCAGATCCCCGGCAAGCGCGCTGTGATAGGTGGCGGTGTAAGTGACCACGCGCCTGTCGCCGTCTTTTTCTATGCCCTTTACCTCGTAATCCGAGGAGCTTATCTCAAGCGCGCCGAATATGTTTTGGTACTTCGCCGTAAACTCGTCAAGCCCGATATACGCCGTGGGCAGGGGAGTCTCGGTGGGCAGAGGGGTCTCGGGCGGCATTGTCTCGCCGCGGCCGGGCTTATAGGGCTCGGCCTCGGGAGTCGGCGTGGGCTCGGTGCGGCTCTCGTAGGAAAGCAGCTCAAAAGCAGAGGCATAGTCGCCCGCGGCTATCGCCTCCGTAAACCCGGTAAACGCCGCCGCCTCGCCCTCCGGCAGCTTTCGGCACCCCGGAAAAACGGGCGCCATCGCCGCCGCCAGAAGGACTGCCGCAATAAGCTTTATTATGTTTAAGTGTTTCATATCCAAACGGTTCCTTTACTCCATTTTATACCGATTATATTATAACACCCCGCCCGAACGGTGTAAAGGACCAAATGCGTTTACGCGCCCCGCACGCGAAAAAAGCCGGGCTTTCGCCCGGCCAGTACAGCCTTTTGTTATTTCTTTATACCGAACGCCTTCTGCTCCTTGAGCACAACGTCGTGCGCGCCGCCCTCCACTATGGAGGTGGGGGAGACGAGCGTAAGCCTCGCGGTGCGCCTCAGCTCCTCTATGGTGAGCGAGCCGCAGTTGCACATGGTGGAGCGCACCTTCGCAAGCGTCACAAGGATATTGTCGTGCAGGGGCCCCGCGTAGGGGACGTAGGAGTCAACGCCCTCTTCAAACGAGAGCTTGGACCCGCCGCCCATGTCGTAGCGCTGCCAGTTGCGCGCGCGGGAGGAGCCCTCGCCCCAGTACTCCTTCATATAGGAGCCGTTCACCATGACCTTGTTGGTGGGGCTCTCGTCAAAGCGGGCGAAGTACCTGCCCAGCATGCAGAAATCCGCGCCCATCGCAAGCGCCAGGGTGATGTGATAATCCATGACTATGCCGCCGTCCGCGCAGATGGGAACGT
>JAEEGL015646534.1_pt1 | contig 22247 bp, 18 predicted proteins | sample 9134231 | NCBI WGS metagenome assembly JAEEGL01 (sample SAMN16246548, study PRJNA631951) | gut metagenome | biome: gut microbiome; feature: rumen; material: fiber-attached | host: Bos | place: Iran: Karaj | collected 2018-10 | reverse complement strand
TTGATCATGACAACAGGTCGCTTGAGGTTGCTATCGTCCTGAATTTTAGCACGTTTCTCATTATACTGCTCTTCAGTAATCTCTCCTTTGCGCCAACGCTCTTTCTCCTTATCAATAAGTTCGATAGCGGCTTTGTTGCGCTCGCGGAAGATTTTACGCAGAGTTCCATCACCCGTTCCCTTCATGTTGGACTCAATCATGTTAGGCGCCTCCAGGTTGGCCTGTCCATCATAATAGTAGAACTTCGACTTGTCCAGATCACTCATCAGGATCTCCTTGCCCTCGACCGTGGCTTGCTTGAGGCCACCATCGACGATAATGGTGAGAGCCTCGCTCTGCTTAGCCTGCTCTTGGTCTTGCTGCTCAACCTTTTCGTTGGTAGGCAGTGCCACCGAAAGCGTCTGGCTCTTGATCATGGTCGTACAGAGCATGAAGAACGTGATAAGAAGCATGTTCATATCAACCATAGGAGTGAAGTCGATACGGGTATCGAATTTCTTTTGACGACTTAATTCTTTCTTTGCCATATCTTATTCCTCCTTCTTTAATGCGGTCATCAGGCTGAACTTGTTCATCTTGATGGTCTGCAGGTTGTTCATCACCACTTGCACACGCTCGTAGGGAGTTCCTGCATCCGCCTTGATTGCTATACCAGTACCTTTTTTCATGTCATCGGCTGCGCCGGCATCTTCGAGAGCATCGTACACGGCCTGAACCCAGATTTGGAATTCAGTGGGACGTGTGAGATCGAAGTTTTCCTCGATGGGAATGCCAGCCGTCTTCAGTGCTTTGTCGCGCTCATCTACAGGCATATCGAGCCATTTTGTCATATTTGAGATGGGCACACCGAAAGCGTTGGACTTGCGGAAGGCCTCGACGTGCTTGGCGGTAAGGTTAACCTTGTTGGTGTGAGTTGCGTTGTACTTAGCCACTGCTTTTTTGAGCACGGCTTCGCGCAGGTCCTCACTCTTGAGGGTTGAATCCTTAGTACCGAGCAACTCCAGGTACACCTTGCCGTCTTGAGCGACGAGTACCGACATCAGTTTCGAGTCGGGCACCTTCTTTTCGCTCACCGAAGGCGGTGTGATCACCTGTACGGGCTCTTTCTGCAAGAATGTCGATGTCAACATGAAGAAAGTCAACAGAAGCACCGTCACATCGCTCATGGCGGTCATGTCGATGCGGGTTTCTTTTTTCTTAATTTTGACTTTTCCCATATTACTTACAACTTAAATCGTTTGTTGATTTGATGATTTTTTGTCGCTACAGTTTAATTAGTGAGTAGCAGCGAAGGTAGAAACGATTGAGAAACCAAGTTCGTCGATAGCATAGGTCATGTTATCGATCTTGTTGGTGAAGAAGTTATAAGAAATAAGGGCGAGAGCAGCAGTTGCGATACCGAAGGCGGTGTTCACAAGTGCCTCAGAAATACCAGTTGACAGTTCGGTCGAGTCGGGAGCACCCGATTGTGCCAGAGCCTGGAACGACTTGATCATACCGAGCACGGTACCGAGAAGACCGATAAGCGTACCCAGAGTAGTGAGGGTTGCCACGATGGGCAGGTTCTGTTGCAGAGTGGGCATCTCGAGAGCGGTAGCCTCTTCGAGGGTTTGCTGGATCGAGGTGAGTTTTTGCTCTTTCTCGAGCACGGTGTCCTTGTCCATCTCTTTGTACTTTTGCAGAGTAGCGTAGACGATAGCGCCAACGGTACCTTTCTGCTTGCGGCAGAGTTCCTCAGCCTTGTTGATGTCGCGCTTCGACAGAGCGTCTTTCACGTTCTCGACAAACTTGGTGATGTTGCCACTACCTTTAGCCTTTGCCAGGGCGATCCAGCGCTCGACGGTGAGCACGATCACGGTGAGCAAGCAGGTCAACAGCACGGGCACGATGACACCACCTTTGTACACGGTACCGAGCAGGTTCAAAGGAGCATTTGCGTTGTTACCATCCTTGAAGTTAGCACCTGCACCGAAGACGAACAGGTAGATGCACACTGCCAGGATAAAGCAAATTAAAATCACAATTGAAGCACTCTTGATACCTCCAACTTTGCTGGTAACAGCCTTGTTGTCAGCAGCTTTCTTAGGCGCGGGAGCCTGAGCTGGGGTCTGAATTTTTGTTGTTTCAGCCATAATTCTGTTAAAAATTAGTTGTTAATTAAGTTATTAATAAATGTGTAAGTTTCTCTCGTCGTAATTTGAGGCTCGCGGTGGCCGCCGCATGGCACGCGACTTGACGTTGCGCCTCACAGCCGGGAGCACCTATCATGGGGGCTTTGCGACAACTATTGTACTGGCTTGCACACAGTTACGCTCGGCACACCCTTGTGGCACGAACCCTTCACTTAGAAAATTAACGCAAATTTATGACATTTATTTGAAAATACAAAAACCATTATGATTTTTTTCGACATTTTTTTGTTCTTATTTGCATTTCGGTTTTTCTAAAGACCGCCTCATTGCCATTGTTACAATATATTAAAGGTGTAAACGCGATATGGGGCCCGGTAAAATTGTAACAAGATTGTAACACCGACAACCATAGCAATATCGCGTGCCGTACATAACTTTGCAAAAGTAAAAAAATTACCAGATTCTGGTTAACTAAAAACGACAAGAATGGAAAACCACATTGTGATTCTCGTGCTGCGCATGCTGGGCTCGCTTGCCCTGCTGGTGTTCGGCATGAAACAGATGAGTGAGACACTGCAAAAGATGGCAGGTCCGCAGTTGCGTAACACCTTAGCGCGCATGACCACCAACCGCTTCACCGGGCTGCTCACCGGTATTTTCGTGACGGCAGCCGTGCAAAGTTCTACGGCAACGACGGTGATGACGGTTTCGTTTGTTAATGCCGAGTTGCTGACGCTGACCCAGGCCATCAGTGTGATTATGGGAGCCAACATCGGAACCACGCTCACGGCGTGGATTATGACCGCCGGCTTCACGTTCAACATCACCGACCTGGTGTGGCCCGCCTTTGTGATTGCGCTGATATTGATTTACCGCAAGCGCAACAAAAACGTGGGCGACTTCCTGTTCGGCATGGCGTTTCTGTTCTTGGGACTGGGCACACTGCGCCAGACGGGTGTCGACATGAACCTGGGCGAGCAGCAAGCCGTGCTGTCGTTCTTCTCGTCGTTCGACCCCAACAGTTTCACCACCACCCTGCTCTTCCTGCTCATTGGCGGCGTGCTGACGTTTGCCGTGCAGTCGTCGGCTGCCGTGATGGCAATCACGATGATTCTGTGCTCGAGCGGTGCGCTGCCCATCTATCAGGGTATCGCTCTGGTGATGGGTGAGAACATCGGTACGACAGTGACCTCGAACCTGGCCGCGCTCACCGCCTCCACACAGTCGCGGCGCGCCGCAATGGCCCACTTGCTGTTCAACCTGTTCGGCGTGTGCTGGATTCTGTTTGTTTTCCATCCGTTTGTCGACGCCGTGTGCGACATCGTGGGTTACGACGTGACGATGACCCGCGACAGCGTCAACGGCGAGGCCTTCCTGGCCAACGCGTCGAAACTGAGTATCGTGCTGGCCGCCTTCCACACCTGCTTCAATGTTGCCAACACGACGATCTTGATATGGTTCGTGCCGCAGATTGAGCGCCTGGTGTGCGCCATCATCAAGGATAAGGCACCCGCCGAGGTCGCCACCGAAGGCGAGACCGTGCGTCTGCAATACATCAACGCCGGTATCGTGCAAACGCCTGAGATTGCCGTGCTGCAGGCCCAGCGCGAGGTGGGCGTGTTCGGCAAGCAGGTTCAGGACCTCTTTGGCGACGTGCGCATGCTCTTTGTGCTGACCGACGAGAAAGAGTTTGCCCAAGCCTATGAGCGCATCGTCAAGGGCGAGGACCAGAGCGACCGCACCGAGTTGGAAATCGCACGCTTCCTGCAGCAGGTGAGCGACGAGCACCTGAGCGATGAGACGAAGGAAAAAATCCGCCAGATGCTGCGTCAAGTGAGCGAACTCGAGAGCATCGGCGACGCCTGCTACAACCTGGCACGCACCATGAACCGCAACCAGTCAACCAAGACGACGCTCAGCGAGAAGCAAACCAAGGACATCAAGCAGATGATGCGACTCACCGACAATGCCCTCACTCAAATGAACCACGTGATGCGTGAGCACACCGACAAGAGTGAACTCAAGGTGACGCGACGCATCGAGAACGAAATCAACTCGATGCGCGACAAACTGAAAATGGCCAACATTGCCGCCATCAACAATCACGAGTATGACTACGCCACGGGCACCTCGTTCACCGACCTGGTGTGCGAGTGCGAGAAACTTGGCGACTACGTGGTTAACGTCGTGGAGGCCCAGTTTGGAAAATAATTTGTAACTTTACCGCCGAAATGGAAACGAAACGCATTCTCATAGTAGACGACGAGCCCGACCTATGCGACATCGTGGCGTTCAACCTGCGTGCCGCCGGCATGGAGGCCGACGTGGTACACAGCGGCGAGGCCGCCTTAGCGCAAGACCTTGGTCGCTACCATCTGGCACTGCTCGACGTGATGCTTCCGGGCATCAACGGCTTTGAACTGGCTCGCCGCCTGCGCAACGACGAGGCCACCCGGTCGCTGCCGGTGATTTTCCTCACCGCGCGTGACAGCGAGGACGACACGCTGCACGGCTTTGAACTGGGTGCCGACGACTATGTTGCCAAGCCCTTCTCGGTGAAGCAACTGCTGGCCCGCGTGCGCGCCGTGCTGGCCCGCACCATGCCCATCGCCGAGCGTCTGAGCCACGGCGGCCTGACAATAGACATGCGACGCAAGCAGGCCAGCATCGAAGGCAACGAGGTGCCCCTCACCCGCACCGAGTTTGACCTGCTGCGCCTGTTCATGGCCCACCCCGGCCAGGTGTTCTCGCGCCAGCAACTGCTCGAGCAGGTGTGGCCCAGCGATGTCATCGTCACCGAGCGCACCGTCGACGTGAACGTGACGCGCCTGCGCAAGAAATTGGGCACCTACGGCGACTGCCTGGCAACGCGCCAGGGTTTCGGCTACTTCTTTAAGGCATGAAACGGCTGAGCGAAGGCAAGAAGATGTTCTGGAGCGTGATGATGTTTTTCATCACGTTTGCCGTGGTATTTATCATCTTCGACGACTTCGACCGCTCCCATTGGACGCCACTGAACGAGCACACCGACTGGAATCTGCTCCTCTTCGCCATCGTGCTTATGCTGGCGCTGAGCGTGATGCTCTACCGCTACTCGCGACGCATGGACGAGCGCATCAGCAACGAGCAGGCCGAAAAACAGGCCAAACTGCGCCGCGAACTCACACAAAACATCTCACACGAACTCAAGACTCCCGTTGCCAGCATCCAGGGCTACTGCGAGACGCTGCTTGAACATCCCGACCTCGACCCCGAACTGGCACGGCAATTCATCAGCCGCACCCACCGGCAAGCCGTACGGCTGTCGTCGCTGCTGCACGACCTGTCGCTGATCAACAGCATGGAGCAGTCGGCACGTTTGCGCCCGATGGAGCGCGTCGACGTGGCGCTCATCGTGAGAGACATTGTCGCCGAGACTGCCCACCGCGCCCAAGAGAATGGCATCACAGTGAACAACTGCCTGCCGCAGGACATCGTCGTCACTGGCGACGAGACGTTGCTCTATAGCGTGTTTCGCAACCTGCTTGACAACGCCATCAATTATGCCGGTAAAGATGCCACCATCGAACTCAGCGCCGACGACGAGGGCAACCAGTGGCGGTTCACCGTGAGCGACAATGGCCTGGGCATCGGCGAGGAGCACCTGCCACACATCTTCGACCGCTTTTACCGTGTTGACAAGGGGCGCAGCCGCATGCTGGGAGGCAACGGCCTGGGCTTGGCGATTGTCAAGAATGCCGTGCTCGTGCACGGTGGCACCATCACAGCGCAAGCCATCGAGCCTCACGGCGTTGCCTTTACCTTCACCCTGCGCAAGTAACCACACGACAATAATTCTGCTGGCCACATCAAAGAATCATTTTTTTGGTGTGAAATGGATTTTGTTTTCTCTTATTTTTGGGCAGAAATGTTGTGAGTATCAATTTTTTTAGCGAAATTTGCATATCTGTAACATGCGGCAATGGCAGGTGCTATTGCCAGGCGTGTGTTATACGTTAGTAATGAGCGACTTAATCAACTCGTTACCATTATCTGTGTAAACTAAGAAACGAATATATAATTACCTATGACTACAATCAAACTGAAAAAAGGTTATGACCTTATGCTGAAGGGCGGCATTGCCGACCCTGAAATTCGGCCTGCGGTCGCCAGTAGTGATTTTGCGGTAATTCCTGATGACTTTCAGGGCATTGTGCCCCGCATGGAGAAGAAGGAAGGCGAGCGTGTGAGCGCTGGCGAGCCGCTGTATCACGACAAGACGTGCGAGCGCATCAAGGTCACGTCGCCAGTGACGGGCATCGTCAAAGAGGTGCGTCGTGGCGAGCGCCGCAAGATTGAGGCCATCGTCATCGTGCCCGACGGCAAGGAGACGCCCATGCAACGCGACCCCAAGGGTGCCGTGCTGGACCTGCTGCTCGACTCGGGCTTGTGGGCCATGCTGCGTCAGCGTCCCTACGACATTGTTCCCGACCCCGAAGTGCGTCCGCGCGACATCGTGGTGACGGCATTCGACTCGGCGCCGCTGGCTCCGCAACTCAGCCTCGTGCTGGGTGACAAGGCGCAGTATCTGGCTGCCGGTGTGGCCGCTCTGCAATCGATCACCGACGGCGACGTGCACGTGTGCTGCCGCCCAGGCGAGCAACTCGACTTGGGCTCTGCACTGACCTATGAGGTCTCGGGCCCCCACCCTGCCGGCAACGCCGGTGTGCAGTTGGCCAACATCAAGCCAGTGAACAAGGGCGAGGTGGTTTGGACACTCAACATCACCACGCTGGCACGCATCGGCGAACTGGTGACCACCGGCATGGTGAGTTACGACACCGTGGTGGCAGTCACCGGCGAGTGTGCCACCGAGCCTCACTATCAGCGCGCCACAATGGGTTGCCGCATCGACAGCCTGCTGGGCGACAGCGAGAGCGAGAACTGCCGCATCATCAGCGGCAATGTGCTCACCGGGCATCGTGTGGCGGCCGACGGCTATCTGCGCGCGCCCTACTACCAGTTGACCCTCATCCCCGAGGTTGCCGTGCCCGACGAGTTTATGGGCTGGGCCGCGCTGAGTCCGAAGCGCTTCAGCATCTACCGCGACTTCACCAGTTGGCTGGCCGGCAAGCGTGAGGTGAGCATGGATGCCCGCATCAAGGGCGGCGAGCGCGCCATCGTGCGTCTCGACGAATACGACCGCATGCTGCCCATGGACATCTACGGCGAGTTTTTAATCAAGGCCATCATCACCCGCGACATCGACAAGATGGAGAAACTGGGAGTGTACGAGATTGCCCCCGAGGACTTTGCCCTGGCCGAGTATGCCGACACGAGCAAACTGGAACTTCAGCGCATCGTGCGCGAGGGTCTCGACTGGCTTCACGCCGAAATGTGCTAACAATAACAGAAATCAGATAAAACTACCATAATGAACGCATTACGCAAATTTATGAACAAGATCAAACCCCAGTTTCAGCCTGGGGGGCGTCTCGCCAAACTGCAGTCGGTGTACGACGGCATGGAGACGTTCTTGTTCACACCCAACGACACATCGCGCTCGGGTGTACACATTCACGACGGTAACGACCTGAAACGCACCATGATCACTGTTGTGGTGGCGCTGTTGCCGGCGCTGTTCTTTGGCATGTATAACGTCGGCTATCAGCACTTCCTGGCCATTGGCCAGCCCGAGGTGGGATTCTGGTCGATGTTCCTGTTTGGCCTGTTGGCCATGCTGCCGGTGATTGTGGTGAGTTACGCCGTGGGCTTGGGCATCGAGTTTATCGCGGCTCAAATCCATCACAAAGAGATACAAGAGGGCTTCCTGGTGACGGGAATCCTCATCCCGCTTATCGTTCCCATCAACACGCCGCTGTGGATGACGGCTGTGGCCACGGCGTTTGCCGTGATTTTCGCCAAAGAGGTGTTTGGCGGCACGGGAATGAACATCTTCAACGTTGCGCTGGTGACGCGCGCCTTCCTGTTCTTCGCCTATCCGTCGCGCATGAGCGGCGACGCGGCCTTTGTCAAGGTCGACAGCGCTCTGGGCTTCGGTGGTGGCACGGCGGTCGACGGCTTCACAGGCGCCACTCCGCTGGGCCAGATAGCCACCTACGCTGGCGACGGCTCGAGTGCCCCTATTTTAAATAATGTGGTGGGCACGCCACTGAGTCAGTGCGACGCCTTTACGGGCCTGATTGCCGGCTCGCCGGGCGAGACCTCGATGATTGCCATCCTCATTGGCGCCGCCATCCTGCTGATTACGGGCATCGCCTCGTGGCGCGTGATGTGCTCGGTGTTTGCCGGCGGCCTGGCGATGGCTGCCCTGGTTCACGCCATGCCCAGCGCCACCTACGCTGCCTCGCTGCTCGACCCGTGCACGCAACTGTGCTACGGCGGCTTTGCCTTTGCCGCAGTGTTTATGGCCACCGACCCGGTGACGGGAGCGCGCACGCGCATCGGCCAATACATCTACGGCTTCATGATTGGCGTGATTGCCATCCTGATTCGTGTGTACAACAGTGGTTACCCCGAGGGCGCCATGCTGGCCGTGCTGCTGATGAACGCCTTCGCGCCGCTCATCGACCACTGTGTAATTTCGTTCAACATCAAGCGCCGGTTGCGCCGCGCCAAATAAACTGTGAAGTGCTATGAATAAAAACAGCAATATCTATCAGATTCTTTACGCGGCCATCATGGTGGTGCTCGTGGGCGCTGTGTTGGCGCTGGTGTACATGAGCCTCAAGCCGCGTCAGGACGAGAATATCGCCAACGACAAGCGCCGCCAGATTCTCGCGGCGGTGCACATCGCCCCGCCCACCGAGAGCGAGACGGGCGCTACGTTTGACAAATATGTGACCGGCGGCTTGCTGGTCGACTCGCTGGGCGCCGTGGTCGACACGACACGCAAGGCGGCCTTCGAAGTTGACATGAGCAAGAACGTCAAGCAGGCACAGCGCCAGTTGCCGGTGTTTGTGTGCACGCTCGACGACGGGTCGACGAAATACGTGATTCCGCTGTACGGTGCGGGCCTGTGGGGCCCGATATGGGGCTATGCCGCTGTCGACGACAATGGCAACACGGTGTACGGCACCTACTTCACGCACAGCGGTGAGACACCGGGCCTGGGAGCCCGCATCACCGAGCCTGAGTTCCAGAAGCAATTCGACGGCAAGGAACTGCACAAAGAGGGCGCCTTCAAGAGTATTGCAGTGATGAAGAAAGGCCAGAAGCCGCTCGACGGCAGCGACTATGTGGACGCCATCAGCGGCGCCACAATCACCAGCCGTGGCGTGGGCGACATGCTCGAGCAGTGCATCAAGTACTACGAGCCGTTCTTGAAACAATTGTCTAACCGCTCAAACCAATAAGCATATGTTATCGAAACGCAATAAAGAAGTCCTGTTCAATCCGCTGTCGAAGGACAACCCCGTGCTGGTGCAGATCCTGGGTATCTGCTCCACGCTGGCTGTGACGGTGAAACTTGAGCCGGCCATCGTGATGGGCCTGAGCGTAATCACGGTGATGGCGTTCAGCAATGTCATTATCTCGCTCATCCGCAAGACCATCCCCACCACCATCCGCATCATCGTTCAGTTGGTGGTTGTGGCGGCCCTGGTGATTGTGGTGCAGCAGTTCCTTGTGGCTTACGACTATGACGTAAGTCTTCAACTAAACGTGTTTATCGGCCTGATTATCACCAACTGTATCTTGATGGGCCGCCTTGAGGCCTTCGCGCTGAACAACAAGCCGTGGCCGTCGTTCCTCGACGGCGTGGGCAATGGCCTGGGCTACATGCTCATCTTGGTCATCGTGGCATTCTTCCGCGAACTGCTGGGCAGCGGCACGCTGCTGGGCTACCAAGTGATTCCGCAGTGGTGCTACGACCATGGCTACATGGACAACGGCATGATGATTCTGCCGCCGATGGCTCTGATTACCGTGGCTTGCATCATATGGGTGCAGCGCGCACGCAATAAGGACCTTCAGGAGCAAGCATGAAAACAGAGTGTTTAATACATCAATAAACCGACTATTATGGAAGAACTTAACATATTCATCAAGTCGATATTTATCGACAACATGATATTTGCCTACTTCCTGGGCATGTGCTCATTCCTCGCCGTGTCGAAGAATGTGAAGACCGCCTTAGGACTGGGCATCGCTGTGACCTTCATGCTTGTGGTGACCATCCCCATCAACTACCTGCTCGACAAATATGTGCTTCAGGCTGGAGCGCTCACGTGGCTGAGTCCGGCACTTGCCGACGTCGACCTGAGTTTCTTGGGCCTAATCATGTTTATCGCTGTGATTGCGAGCGGCACTCAACTGGTTGAGATGGCCGTGGAGAAGTTCTCGCCGTCGCTCTACGCTTCGCTGGGCATCTTCCTGCCGCTGATTGCAGTGAACTGCGCCATCCTTGGCGGCGCGCTGTTTATGCAGCAAAAGTCGTTCGACAGCGCATGGACGGCCACCGTCTACGGTGCCGGCTCGGGCATCGGCTGGCTGCTGGCCATCGTGGGCCTGGCGGCTATCCGCGAGAAGATTGCCTACAGCAACATCCCCGCCCCCTTGCGCGGCGTGGGCATCACATTCATCATCACCGGCCTCATGGGCATCGCCTTCATGAGTTTTATGGGCATTAAATTGGGATAAGACTATGATACTGATTGATATTACAACAACCGTCATGGCGAGTGCCATGATCTTCCTCATAATCACATTGTTGCTGGTGATTACGCTGCTTGTGGCACGCCATTATCTGGTGCCGAGCGGCAAGGTAAGCATCAACATCAACGACGGCACCAAGCAACTTGAGGTGGAAACCGGCTCAAGCCTGCTGAGTACGCTGCAAAGCCAGGGCGTGATGCTCTCGAGCGCGTGCGGCGGCAAGGGCAGTTGCGGACAGTGCAAGGTGCAAGTGGTGAGCGGTGGCGGCGAAATCCTGCCCACCGAGACGGTGCACTTCTCGCGCAAGGAGCAGCAGGACCACTGGCGCCTGGGCTGCCAAGTGAAGGTGAAGGACAACATGGAGATTTCGCTGCCCGCCAGCGTGCTCAGCGTCAAGGAATATGAGTGCACCGTGGTGAGCAACAGCCTCGTGTCGTCGTTCATCAAGGAGTTTATCGTGGCCCTGCCACCGGGCGAGCACATGGACTTCATCCCCGGCTCGTATGCGCAAATCCGCATCCCTGAATACGAGATGGACTACGACAAGGACATCGACAAAGAGTCGCTGGGCGAATATCTGCCCACTTGGGAGAAATACGACATGTTCTCGCTCAAGTGCCGCAACACCGAGCCCACCATCCGTGCCTACTCAATGGCCAACTATCCCGCCGAGGGCGACCGCTTCATGCTCACGGTGCGTATCGCCACCCCACCCTTCAAGCCCAAGGAGCAAGGCCCGGGCTTCATGGATGTGATGCCGGGTATCGCGTCGAGTTACATCTTCACCCTTAAGCCGGGCGACAAGGTGATTATGAGTGGCCCCTATGGCGACTTCCACCCCATCTTCGACTCGAAAAAAGAGATGATTTGGGTTGGCGGCGGCGCCGGCATGGCTCCGTTGCGCGCGCAAATCATGCACATGACACGCACTCTCAACACGCACGACCGCGAGATGCACTACTTCTACGGCGCCCGCTCGCTCAGCGAGGTGTTCTACCTCGAGGACTTCCTGCAACTCGAGAAGGACTTCCCCAACTTCCACTTCCATCTGGCCCTCGACCGTCCCGACCCGGCAGCCGACGCGGCCGGCGTGAAGTACACCGCCGGATTTGTCGCTCCTGTGATGCGCGACACTTATCTTGGCACACACGAGGCTCCTGAGGACTGCGAGTACTACATGTGCGGCCCGGCGATGATGAGCAAGACCGTCAACGACCTGCTCGACTCGCTCGGCGTCGACCCGTCGTCGATCCACTACGACAACTTCGGCTAACCGCCACACGCCACACATCAAGCGGCCATTGCTCCAGAGATGGGGCAATGGCCGCTTGTGTATTACAGGACGCCGGGGAAATCCTAACATATGTTAAACACAAAGCGAAAAACATATAAAAAAGAGTGAAATTACTGTTTTGTTTCTAAAAATCAGTATATTTGCAGAGTTTTAGAAACAAAACAAACAAAAAAATGGACTTTCTTACATTCAGAGAACGGATGTTCCCGATGGGGTGCTTCAACATCAGTCAAGTGTTGTTATGGGAAAAGGATTTCGACCGTAACAATCTTACACGATGGTGCCGCAAAGGCATGCTGGTGAAACTGCGCAACCAGCATTACGCCTTCACAGAGTATCGTCAGGTTCCCGACTTCTCGCGTTATGTGGCCAACCGTATCTATATGCCTTCGTACATCAGCCTGCACAGTGCCTTTTCGTTCTACGGGATGATACCCGAGGAGGTTGTACAGTTTACAAGCGTGACCACACTCAAGACCGCCAAGTTCGAGAATGCCTTCGGCACCTTCCACTACCAGAACGTAAAGTCGCCACTGTACTTTGGTTATGGCATGAAAAAATTGCAAAATGGACGATGCATGCTGATGGCCACACCCGAGAAGGCATTGTTGGATTTTCTCTATCTCTACCCCGACTACAAGACCCCACAGGACATGGAAGAACTGCGGCTTGACCAATATTTCATGAGTCATGAGTTAAACACACAACTTCTCACGGAATATCTGTCAAGATTCAGCAGCAAGGCCCTGGCACAACGAGTGAAACGCTTACTAAAAGTTTACGCATTATGATTGATCTTCAATACATTCGGGATTTTTTCCCTCCCACGATAGCAAGTGAAAGTCGTTTCGACCGATACATGCTTAAGGAGTATCTGCAACTACTGATTCTAGACTATCTTGCGACAACCACCCACATCGGCAAGATGGCATTTATAGGAGGAACAAACCTCCGGCTTATTCAAGGCATTGATCGTTTCTCGGAAGACTTGGACTTCGACTGCAAGGGGTTGACTGAAGAGGAGTTCATTTCAATGACCGACAGCGTATTGCTATTTCTACGGCACAACAATATCAATGTGGAAACGCGCGATATGCGCAATCCTAAACTTACAGCATTCCGGCGCAACTTCTTTTTCCCTGAGATGCTGTTCAGTTTAGGTCTGACAGGTCATCGCGAAGAGAGACTGCTGCTAAAGATTGAGGCTCAGGATCAGGGTGTTTCTTATCAGCCCGAAATCGCCAGCATCAACAAGATGGGGTTCTTCTTCAATGTTCTGGTGCCGCCAGTGGATGTGCTCTGCGCCATGAAGTTTGCCGCCATTCTCTCTCGTCAGAAAGGGCGCGACTTTTACGACGCCATCTTCCTGCTGTCGAAGGCCAAACCAAATATTGACTTCCTTAAGGCAAGGACGGGCATATCGTCGATACTGGAACTAAAGGATGCTTTAACAGAACGCATGAAGGACATCGACTTAAACCATAAGATGCGCGACTTTTCACATCTCATCTTCAATGAGCAGAATGCCAAGCGTATCCTTCGATTTGCCGATATAGTAGCATCGCTATAGTTACATTGAACAAATACGGTGTAATGCCCGAATCGTATTATCGTAACTATAGCAATGCTTAGAGGCTCGCCATCAGGAACCAGGCAAGTCGTTATTCATTATTACTCAATTGCTTACTGGCGGTTGAGGTAGTGCTCGGCGTCGATGGCGGCGCGGCAGCCGGTTCCGGCGGCAGCGATGGCCTGGCGGTAATGCGGGTCGGCGACGTCGCCGGCGGCAAAGACGCCCTCGACACTTGTGGCGGTGCCAGGTGCTTGGGTAACGATATAGCCTTGCTCATCGAGGTCGAGTTGTCCGCCCAAGAATGCGGTGTTGGGCTGATGGCCGATGGCCAGGAAGAAGCCGTCGATGGCGATGTCGAGCGTCTCCTCGTGGTCGGTGCCGCGGCCACGCACCAAGTGTGCGCCCTCTACTCCGTTGTCGCCAAAGAGGCCAACAGTGTTGGTTTCAAACAGAATCTCGATGTTGTCTTTTTCCATGACACGCTTCTGCATGGCTGCCGAAGCACGCAGATAATTCTTGCGAACAATCATGTAGACCTTGCTGCACAGATTGCTCAAGTAGTGAGCCTCCTCGCAGGCGGTGTCGCCGCCGCCCACCACGGCCACCACCTTGCGGCGGTAGAAGAATCCGTCGCACGTGGCGCAGGCGCTAACGCCCTGCCCGGCATACTTTTTCTCGTCGTCGAGGCCCAGATATTTTGCCGAGGCGCCCGTGGCCACAATCACGGTGTCGGCTGCAATTTGTGTCCCACCGTCGAGCGTGGCGATGAAGGGGCGCTGGCTCAGGTCGATGGCCGTGACAAGGCCCGAGCGCACGTCGGCACCCACATTAACGGCCTGTGCGCGCATGTTGTCCATCAGTTGGAAACCGTCGATGCCGTCGGGAAATCCGGGGAAATTCTCGATGGTTGTGGTCGTTGTCAACTGTCCGCCCGGCTGCAGTCCCTCGATGAGGATGCTCTTGATGCCTGCGCGGGTGGTATATATCGACGCGGTGTAGCCTGCGGGGCCCGAGCCAATAATCAAACATTTAGTGCTTTCCATATCTTTCTATATCTTTCTATATCTTTCTATATCTTTCTATATATTCTAAAACGTGTTATCGCAGGTCGACCACCGGCGTTCCGGCAGGCACCTGGCTCTTGTCGAAGGTAAACGTCGAGGCGCCGGCGCTCACCCCGGTCTTGTAGTTGGTCAACTTGATTGTGAATCGCGAGCCGTCGCTCATCACAAAGTGTGCCGACGAGAGCCTGTACGACCCATTGGAGATGTAAAGGTATACCTCGCTGATTTCGCTCTTGCTCTTGGGCATAAGTTTAATGGCGTAATTGCCTGGTATTTGCCCTTTTGCCTTCCACATGTGGAAGTTGCGCTTGAAGCCCTCGGCAGCGGCCATGGGGTTGGTCATCTGCAGGTCTTGCTGGGTGGGCGTGGTGATGTTTACCTCGCCGGTTGCCACGCTGTAGGTCCACATTGCGCTGCCATTGTACCAACACTTCATGTCGTTGGAGAGCAGCCGGAATTTCGCCCCGCTCATGGTTATGGTGCCCGAAGAGCGTCCTTGCGAGCCCGTGATGGCATAAGAAGCCTGTATGTTTCCACCGGCCTTGAGCGCCGCCACGGCCTTGTCGAGCACTTGCTGAGGCGTTTGTGCCGCCATGGTGGCCACGATGGCCAGGGCGGCAACCAGAAGTAATGCTATGCGTTTCATTATAATTGTAAATTACAAGCCTATAAAGAGCAGACTATCGTAGCGGCCTAAAGTTTAAACCCAAATCGGTCATTAGAACGGTATTATATTATTTTTTTATTCCTAATTATTCCATAACAGTTTTGTTTTTGGCGTCTTGCCGCCACTGAAATCTCGCCATAGCCCGCTATGCCTTCGATTTCACTAACAGCAATACTCTCAAAACAAATTCTGTTATGACATAATTTCTAAAGACCGATTTGGATTAAAGCGCACCATGAAGATGCCGCTTACCAGCTGCCCGGATCAGCCAAACAATTGGTCGACATCCATGGGCGAGACGAGCACCTTGCGCGGCTTGCCGCCCTGTGCGGGCCCCACGATGCCGGCGGCCTCCATCTGGTCCATGATGCGGCCGGCGCGGTTGTAGCCAATCTCGTAGCGGCGCTGCAGCGACGAGGTGCTGGCGGTGTCGCTCTGCACGATGAATTTTGCCGCCTCCTCAAAGAGCGGGTCGCGCTCCTTGACGTTGATGGCGTCGGCGCTGCCGCCAACACCGCTATCGTCGTTGCCCACATACTCGGGCAGGATGTATGCACTGTCGTGCTTGATGTTCTTGTCGGCGTCCTCCTGCTCCTTGATATACTCGGTGATGCGCACGATGTCGGGCGTATCGACAAAGGGGCATTGCAGGCGCGTGACGTCGCCGTCGAGCGAGAAGAGCATGTCGCCGCGGCCAATGAGTTGCTGCGCTCCCACGCGGTCGATGATGATGCGGCTGTCGACCGACTGCGACACGGCGAAGGCCACACGGCCAGGGAAGTTAGCCTTGATTAAGCCGGTGATTACCTGGGCCGAGGGGCGCTGGGTGGCGATAATCATGTGGATACCCACGGCACGAGCCTTCTGGGCGATGCGCACGATGGGCATCTCCACCTCCTTGCCGGCGGTCATAATCATGTCGCTGAACTCGTCGATGATGCACACAATGTAAGGCATGAAATTATAGCGCATGTCGCCATGCTCGTCGCGCAACTCGCGCAACTCGGCCTTCCACTTGCGGTTATAGTCCTCGACGTTGCGCACTTTCACGTCCTCGAGCACGCGGTAGCGGTTTTCCATCTCCTGCACGAGGCTGTTGAGCGTGCGCACCACCTTCTCGGTGTCGGTTACGATGGCGCGGTCGTCGCCCTCGACCTTGGCAAAGAAGTACTTCTCGAGGTCGGCATAGACGCTAAACTCTACACGCTTGGGGTCGACGAGCACCAGTTTGAGTTCGCTCGGACCTTTCTTGTAGAGCAGCGATGTGATGATGGCGTTCAGGCCCACCGACTTTCCCTTACCCGTGGCACCGGCCACGAGCAAGTGCGGCATCTTGCACAAGTCGGCCACAAAGACCTTGTTGCTCACCGTGCAGCCCAGCGCCATAGGCAGGCGGGCTGTCGACTCGGTGAACTCCTTGCTGGCCAGCACCTCGCGCATGGGCACCACCTGGGGCTCGCGGTTGGGCACCTCGATGCCGATGGTACCGCGGCCCGGCATGGGCGCGATAATGCGGATGCCCAGGGCCGCCAGGCTCAGGGCTATGTCGTCCTCGAGGTTGCGAATCTTGCTGATGCGCACACCGTCGGCGGGAATGATTTCAAACAAAGTGACCGTGGGGCCCACGTGCACCTCAATCTTTTTGATTTCGATGCCATATTTTCCCAACGTGTCCTTGATGCGCTGCTTGTTGCTCTCCTGCTCCTCGCGGTCGACGCTGTCGGTGCGCATTTCGATTTTTTGCAGCAAGTCGAGTGTCGGGAACTGATAGTGGATATATTCGCCCGTGGGATCGTGCGGATTGGTGAGTTTGCCGTGCTCAATTGGCTTGAGCGTAGCGGCTGCCGCTGCCGTCGCTGTGGCGTGCTGTGGCTTCTTCTCGGCTTCGGGACGCTGCTTTTTCTCGGGCTTGCGCTTCTCGGCCGGCTGCTCAGGCTCTTTCTCGTCGGTTGTCGGGGCAATGTCGCGCTTGCGCTTGTCGCCCATGAACTCCGACAACCCGTGCTGTACCTCGCTGTCATCGCCCTTGATTTCCTTGCCGTCGAACGAACGTCGGGGCAACTTGTCTTGTATCCTGCTGTACAGGTTCTTCAGGGTATTGTAGCAAATCAGGATCCAAAGCATCACCAGGATGATGTTCACCCCAATCATGCCGTAGATGCCGAGCAGGCCCTCGAGCCACTTGTTGGCATAAAAGCCAAATGCGCCCGCCAGCCACACAGGAACGTTGAAATTGCTGGTGGCCGCGCCCACCACCATCGATACGGTAAAGATGGTGAACAGAGTAATCAGCGTGTAGGTGAAGAAATGCACCTTTTTCTCGCGGTGCACGAGACGCCATCCTATCACGAGGCACCAAACCACAATGATGAATGCTGCCACGCCCACACCGTCTTCCATGAGCCACTGCGACACTGAAGCGCCCACCGATCCGCCCGCATTCTGTATTTGCTGCAGCGGCCGCGCGTTTTCCACAACGTTGAAGTCGAGCACACGGCTTTGGTCGGTAATTCCAGCGCCAAACAGATAAGACAGGAACGACAGCAACAAGTAAACGCCAGCCAGCAGCACGATGGTGCCAATGGCAAAGCGCGTGCGGCTGTGTTTGAAGAAGTGCGCCAGTCGCTGCCACACTGATGTTTCTTGCTGCTCGATGGCGCGCTTTGCCGCCTCGGCTTTCTTATACTCTTCGGTCTCCTTTATATTTGATATATCAGGATTGAACGGTTCTTTTGACATGTTATAAACTGCCTTTTATGGGGTGAATAGAAATTGCCGTTAAAATTACTACAAAGTTTTGAAACGACAGGCGAAAAAAAGGCAAAAAATTTATAAATGAGAAAAAATAATTCTCAAACGTGAATTTTTTGTTCACATTTGAGAATTACGAGAGCCGTTTCGGGGTCAACTTATCGAGCCGGCATGGATGGCATACGCATTTCCTCATCGGGTCGGTCGAGCACCTCATCGTGGAAGAAATACTTTTTCACGTCGTTGAGGTCGTCGGCCGTGAACACCTCGACCGAGCCATCGGCTTTGTGGACCTCGAACCTGAGTTCCGAAGAGTTGAACTGGAACATGATGTTATTGCAAGCCCTCTCGTTGTTCCAAGTAGTCTCGTCGACAACCACCTTGCGCAAGCCGCCGCAGAAGTCGAAGCAGTTCATTCCCACTTCCTCAAGCGTGCTGGGCAGCGTCACCTCTTTTATTCCACCGCAACTGTAGAACTGGCCGCGCTCCATCGACTGCAGGCTGTTGCCCAGATTCACGCTGCGCAGCCCATAGCAACTGTAGAACGCGTATTCGCCCAGATGCTTAACATTGGCGAGATTGATGCCCGTCAGGCCGCGAGTCTCGTAGAATGCGTGTGATGCAACCACCGTGACGGTCTCGGGCACGGTGTAGTCGCCCAACTGATTGGCAATGGGGCAATAAAGCAACTTGGTCATGTCGGCAGTGAAAAGGATGCCATCGCGCACAGCGAGGGCTTCGTTGGCCGGATTGATATTAAGGGTGGCAAGTTTGGGGCAACTGGTGAATGGATTGCCCTGCAACTCCTCGAGCGTGGCCGGCAGATTGACCTCGACAAGGTTGCGGCAGTTGTGGAACGCGTCGCCGCCAAGCGTGACAACGCCCTCGGGCACCGTCACACTCTGCAATTTCGAGGCACCGCTGACGACCTCTTTTCCAATCTTCTTAAGCCCTTTGTTAAAGACAATCTCCTCAAGCGAGTCGCAGTAGGCAAAGGCATAGTTTTCAATCACTTGCACGCTTTCGGGCAGCACCACTCGGCGGAACAACTTACATTCCTTGAAAGCCGCCAAGCCTATCGTTCTCACCGTCGGAGGCAAGTCGATGCTCTTTAACGATTTGCACCCGCTGAACGTGCGCTCGCGAATGATGTCGAGCGTGGGCGGCAGTTTCACCTGGGTGAGGTTGGTGCAGTCTTCAAATGCCGCATAGCCAATCGTTTTCACCGTCGGCGGCACGTCGACCTGGGTCAGCCCCTCGCAGTTGGTAAACGCCCAAATGTCGATATTGGAGATGGTTTTGGGAATCTTCACCTCGGTAATTTTGTCGCAGCCGAAAAACCCCCAACTGCCTATCGTGCTCACGACGTAAGTATTGCCGTCGTATTTCACCTTTTCGGGAATGATGAGTTTTCCCTCAGGTTTGTGATTATCATCGATTTTACCCACCTTCACCGTACCGTCGTCAAGCACATCATATTTCAGTCCCTTAACCTGAAAGGACTGTGCCGCAGCCGACAGCGCCACCGCAACCGCCATTGCCACAGAGAGTAGTGTTTTAAAAGTGTGTTTCATAATTTCAAGTATGTTGATTAATAATGTATTGTGTTTCTCGAGAAAGAATGCGGCCACAGGCACTGCCGCCAAAGCGAAGACGACGGGAGGTCAGTCTTTGATCCAGAACGATGTGGTGAACAACGACAGCACGGTGAACAGTTCGAGACGTCCCACAAGCATCTCGAACGACAACAGCCACTTAGCGGCATCGGGCAAGATGGCGAAACCGTTGGCGCCTATCGAGCCGTAGCCCACGCCATAGTTGCTGATCACCGAAATCGAGGTGTAGAGCGAGTCGAAGATTGGCACACCCATGAGCGTGAGCAGCACAGCCACCACCATGAGCACGAGCATGTAAATCGACAAGAATGCTATCACCTTCGACACCACCGTGTGCGGAATGGCGCGGCCATCGACACGCACCGCGGTCACTGTGTTGCTGTGCAGGATGCGGTAAAACTCGTTTTTGGTATTCTTAAGCAAGACGAAAAAGCGGTCAATCTTTGCACCGCCCGACGTCGACCCGGCCATACCACCAAAGAACATGATAATCATCAGCATCATGGCGATGAACTCGCCCTTGGTCTCGTAATGTACACTGGTAAAGCCTGTTGAGGTGATGGCACCGATAGTGTCGAAGAAAGCGTAGATAAAGCGATTGGCACGCGTGTCGCACATATTCATCCACTCCATGTGTGACACAATAATCAGCGTAACGACCACTGTCATAATGAGATACCACCTGAAGGTGTCGCTATGCCACAACTTCGAGAAGCGGCCACGCACAAGGTTGAACAACAGGGTGAAATTGACGCCGCCCAAAAACATGAACACCATGACCACGATGTAGACGTACGATGAATGCCAGTGGTTTATTCCGGCGTTTTTGGTCGACAGTCCACCCGTCGACAGCGTGGTCAGCGCATGGCACACAGCATCGAACCACCCCATGGGTTTCACCAGAAGCACGGCCATAAGGGCTGTAAGCACCACGTAGATAATCCACAGGTCTTTAGCCGTTTGGCTCACACGCGGGCGCATTCGCTCGTGTGTGATGCCGGTGACCTCGGCATTGAACAATGCGATGCCGCCCTTGTAGTTGAGCATAGGCAGCACGGCGAGCGTGAAAAGTATGATTCCCATGCCGCCAATCCACTGCATAAGAGCGCGCCACATGAGCAAGCCGCGCGGCAGCGACTCCAGGTCGCCAATCACCGACGAGCCCGTGGTTGTAAACCCGGCCATGGTCTCAAAAAAAGCATCGGTGATGGTTGTCAGCGTGCCCGTTATCAGGAACGGCAACATGCCGAAAACCGAGAAAAACACCCACACTGTGGCCGTAAGCATCAGTCCTTCGCGCTTGTGCATCGACTTCACACGCGGCTTGATGCGGAAAGCCATCAAAGCGCCTACGAGCATGGTCACCCCAACGGTGTAGAGGAAAGCCATCGCCGTGGGCATCTCGCCATAGGCGAACGACACCGCCATGGGTATGACCATGAACAGCGCCTCCACCATAAGGAGCCACCCAATCACTCGCAAAATAATGCGAAAATTGACGCTTTGTGTAAGTGTACGTGCCATTTAACTAAACACTTTCTCGATGTTATGAACCACGCCGTTAAGGCAGAATACCACCACATGGTCGCCTGCCTGCAGACGTGTGTCGCCCTTCACGAGTTGCCCGATTCCATTGCGCACGAGTCCGGCAATGGTCATGTTTTGCGGCAACCGTAAGTCCTTAATCTCGCCACGGGTTACACGCGCGCCGTCCTTGATGATAAACTCGGCCACCTCGGCATCGGCCAGAGCGAGGCTTCGCGCGTCGGCCTCGTCGTTGTCGAGCATAATCTGGAAGATTCGGCTCGAAGCCAGCAACTTCTTGTTGATGATGGTGCCAATGTTGAGAGCCTCGGCCTCGTTGATATATTGCAAGTTCTCGACGTGCGCGATAGTCTTGCGCACACCATGTTCCTTAGCCATGAGGCATCCCAGGATATTTGCCTCGCTGCTGTCGGTCAAAGCCACAAACACGTTGTAGTCGCTGAGACCTTCTTCCTCGAGCAGGTCGGTGTCACGCGCGTCGCCGTGCACCACCACACATTGCGGCAGCGACTCGGCGAAGTAGCGGCATCGCTCCTGGTCGGGATCGACAACCTTTATGCGGTATCGGTCACCTACCATGCGCACCAGTTGCTCGGCAATCTCGGTGCCTCCCATGATAAACACCCGCTCCACCGGGATGTGCTCCTTGCCGCACACGCGGGCCACATCGTCGACATACTGGCGCATGGTGGCCACGTAAGCGATGTCGTTGGGCTCCAGGCTGTCGTCGCCGCGAGGTATGATGATTTCGCGGTTGCGCTTGATGGCGCACAAGTGAAGAAACGAACTCTCAGGGCCGAGGTCGCGCAGCCGCTTGCCCACCAGGATGGAATTCTCGCGCAGTTTCACACCCAACACAATCAGTTGTCCGTCGAACATCTCAAACCAGTTTCGCACCCAGGTGTACTTCAGCGATGCCTTAATCTCTGCGGCTGCCAAATACTCGGGGT
>JAEEGL012291569.1_pt1 | contig 22247 bp, 10 predicted proteins | sample 9134231 | NCBI WGS metagenome assembly JAEEGL01 (sample SAMN16246548, study PRJNA631951) | gut metagenome | biome: gut microbiome; feature: rumen; material: fiber-attached | host: Bos | place: Iran: Karaj | collected 2018-10 | reverse complement strand
CACAATATTTTTTTGACTCATAAAATAATTCAATATTCTCATTTTCAAATGAAATAACAGCAATATTAATATCATATAAAGCTTGAGCAAATGAAATATTTACTGATGTAATATCTTTAATATATTCATATTGATTTGTAAAACGAGTTTGATTCAAAGTAAAAACTCCGCCATTGTCAATTATATAATTTTCTGAATTTTTATCATAATCAAATTTATAAGGATAAATAATATAATCACTTCTTATTTTCATTAAATTTGAGAAAATTAATTTGTATACATTTTGTAATTTAGTAAGGTTTGACTGATAAAAACTAATAAATCCTAAATTTTTTAATTCTTGATTATTTAATTTTCTATAATTATTTTTTGAATTTTTTTCATCTAATTTTAATTTTTGCTCTTCTAATTCTATAAAACTTATATTATCAATTAATAATTCTTTTCTAATTATTTCAAATGATGATTTATTTTTTCTAATTTTTTTTTTAAAATTTAAAGAATTTTTAAATTTTGTCGTTTTGATGTTTTTTGCAATTTTTACTGATAAAGTAGTGGAAAAAATAAAAAATAATATTGCAAAATGTTCAAGGATTTTCATTTTATCTATAAATATTAAATAAATCTATTTAAATATGAACATAAATATCTTTTGTTTAATTTTTTTATTTTGAATATAATAATTTAATAATAAACTTATATCAAATTAACTATTAATAAAATAAAAAGATAAAAAACTAAAATTATATTTAATGAGATTAATTTATATAAATATATTAAAAAAATAATTTAATTAAAACATTTTTCCCTTTTATCAACATTAACCTCATCATTAAAATAATTAATTATTTTAATAACTATAGTATAATTATAAATAATGAAACATAATACTAAATATATTAAAACAAAAAAAAAAACAAAACCAAAATAAATAAATATAAAAAACAAAATAAAATAAAAATAAATAATATAAAATAAAAAATGTCAATTGAATGGAAATTAGAAAAAACCGACATAGATTTAAATGCCTTATTTAACTTATCATACTCATTTGATAACTTAAAAGGTCTTTTAACAGCAGTTTTAAAAAACCAAGACACCTTAGAAGATAAATTAAAAAATTTAGAAGAACAAGGAAAAAAAAATACAGAAATAATTAACAAAACAATAATAAGTGAAAAAAGAGTAAAACACATAGATGTAATAAAATCAAAAGACAAAGAAAAAGAAGAAACTTCTTCAAATAAAGATTTAGATGAAAATCAATTAGCAAGAAAAAGTAAAGTGACAGATTCAAAAGAAGGTAAAAAAGAAGAAGATGTAACTGATGAAAATGAAAATGAAAGAGACAATGAGTATTATAATAATTATGATGATAGTGAAATTAATAAAAGATTAGATGAACTTGAAGAAAAAATAAAAAAAATGGAATTAAATAAATTTACTTCTTTCACTGGTGGTTCATCTGGAAGTGGAGAAGATCTTGAACTTCAAAAAGTTGGTTTAAAAACTTTAGAAGATAAATTTGAAGAAATGAGATTAAGTAATGAAGAAATGAAAAAACAAATTGAAGATTTAACTATTAAATGTAATGATTTTAATATTTATGATTTATTCAAAGATGCTAAAGTTGAAGGTGGAAATATTGATTTATCTAAAGTTCTTATTATGAATTTAGAACAAAAAGTTTTTAAAAAATTTGATACTGTTGATGAAAAAATAAAAAAATTAAATGAAGATATTTATAAATTTAAAAATGATATGCAAAATATTAAAAATCAATTTGATGTAAGTCAACATTCATTCCAAAGTCTAAAAGATATGATGAAAGAATTAGCAGAAGCAATTCAAAATGCAAATGATGAAAATACAAATAAAGTAAATGAATTAGAAGGTAAATTAAATGAAAATTATAAGAAAATATTAAAGAAAAATGATGATGATAGAAATGGAATAAATAGACAAATTGAGAATTTAAAATTAAGAATAAATAATATGGGAAGTACAGGAGATGAAGAACAAAAAGATTCAGGTAATGCAATTCAAAATACAGGAATATCAGATACAGAAATGAAATTATTAAAAGATTTATCTCAAAGAGTAAATGATTTAGAAAAGAATTTAAAAGCAATTGTTCAAAGTATAAATATTGAAGAAATAAGAGATGATATTACAAGATTACAAAATGAATTAAATTCAAAAGCAAATCAAAAAGATTTTTATGATTTAAATGATAAAGTAAATATCCAAGCAGCAATATTAAATAATGTAAAAGATTCAAATGATAGATTAACTGATGAAGTAAATAAAAATACAAATGATTTAAATTTTCTTTTAAAGAAAATAGAAGCATTAAATGCAACAGTAATAACAATGAAAGCAAATGCAGGTGATGGAAGTATTCCTGGTGTTCAAGGTACAATATTCGATCAAACAAAATATTTAGAAGTAGCATCATTTAATGATTTCTTAAAAACATATCAAAAAGATCAAAATAGAATAAAAGGAGAATTAGATGATTTAAGAAAATTAATAAGAGATTTATCAGAAATATTAAAAACAAAAGCATCAGAAGAAGATATGAGAAACTTTGAAACATTAATAAATTCAAAATTAGAAGAATTAAAATTATATTGTAATAGAAGATTTGCAGATAAAGTTGATACATCAAAGAGTATAAAATATTTAGATGCTCAAATTAAACATGTTGTTGATGTTTATATTAAAAGAATGGAAAAAGGTGATAATTGGTTACTTGCTAAAAAACCAATTGGAGGTTTTACTTGTGCTTCATGTGAAGCTTATATTGGAGAATTGAAAGATAAAGGTGAATTTATGGCATGGAATAAATATCCAATGAGAGAACCAAGTGATAAAGCTTATCGTATTGGAAATGGATTTAGTAGAATGTTAAATATGTTAAATTTAGATGTTAAGAATAGTAATCTTGATATTGATAATTATGAAAGTGATGGTGAAAGGAAAGTTTCTCCTGGTAAAGGAATGAATAATAGTAAAGTACTTCCTTCTATTCATTCACATAAAGGAATTGAAGAACAAAATCTTAATGCTAATTTAAGTGCTGATAATATGAATGGTCCTGGTGAAGAATATAAAACTGATGTTGTTGATCCTAATGCTCCTCATATGTAAGTTTATTATTTTTTTTTAACTTTTTTTTTATTATAGTGTTAAAGTTTATAGGAAGAATAAATTGAATTCTATTGAAATTCCTAAGAGCAGTGGAAATCAGTGAAAGTGAAATTTTTTGAGTTTGTTTTTAAAAATTTGATTAGATATTATTTTCTTTCTTTTATTTTATTAATAATAATATAAAATTAAATTTTAAATTTCAATCGAAAAAAAAAAAATAATAAAAAAAACTTTAAAAAAAAAAAACTAAATATATAAAAAATAATAAATATTAATTAAAAATAACTGCTAAACAAAAAAAAAATATAAAAAAATATAAAAAAAATAAAATGAAAGTCCATGAGAACTTCGACAAAATATTAAATTTAATATCTCAATTTAACGGTGTGACATTAAACATAGAAGAAAAGTAAAAATAATTCCATATATAACTTTATAAAAACCAAAAAAAAAATATAGAACTAAACTTCAAATAGCATTAAACGAGCTTCACAATCGTACAAAAGACCAAGAATTATTTTTCTGGGGAAAAATATACGGTGAAGAATCAGATTATTACATAGCAGTAGGAATAGACTTTCACAGATATGGTTTTCCAAAAAAAAAATTTTACTACTGTTCCCAAAAGACATTTACCTTTGAAGACTTACCAGAAACTTATCCATATCACGATGGTGATTTCTCAGATAATTATTCTCGTCCATTAAAAGGAGATCCAAAATTAATAATCAAAAAATATAAAGAAGAGAACCCTGAAGGAGAAGAAGGTGAAGAAGCACCAGCAGAAGGAGAAGAAGAAGAAAATAAGAATTTAGATCCTGATATAAGTGTAGATGAGAATGCACCAAAGAAAGAAGAACCAAAAGAAAATTTTACAGAAGAATTAAAATTATCTTATATAGTAAGACAAATTGATACTGATACTAGTGTTGTTCCTGAAGGTTCTGTTAAATTACTTCCTGAACATGAATTAAGGTTTAATAAAGCTTTTAAAGGTTTGAAAGAAGAAGATTTGAGAAAAAAAGAAAAATATCTTCATTTTAGACCTATTGTTACTAAGGAAAAGTTAGAGTATTCTGAAAGTGATGATGCTTGCTTTAAATATGATATTTTAGATGATATTACTACTGATGTTGTTAAGGGAAGTTGGAGTGTACAGTTGGATTCTACTAGGAAAATTAGTAATGTTAGAAGCTTACTTTGGCCTGGTTATTATGCTGTTCATCAATCTAATTCTAATATTTTTGGAAGTTGTTATTTTGGAAATGGACAAAAAAATGCCGAGTTGGCTTTTATGATATAAGATTTTTTTTAGATTTTTTATTAATTTTTTAAAATGCTTTTATGGAATTAAAAATATTATTTTAATTTTTTTTTAAATAATATATAATAGTATAATTAATTAAATCATATTAATTTTGTTAATTAAAATTTTATAGTGTAGTTAAAAATTAAATTTATTTCTATCCCAATTATGTTTGAATAAATAAACTTTTTGAAATTATTTCAAATTTAAAACAAATTAAAAATATTATTTATGAAACAAGTAAAATAAAATAAGATATTTAAATTTAAAAAAAATAATAAAATTTAAATAATATATAAAAATATATAAAATTTACATAAGCCATTGACTTACTTTATATAAAAATCCAAAATAAGGACATTTACCTAAATATCTAAATATAGTAATAATAAAACAAGAAATAAAAGGTAATAAATTAGTAATAGTAAAAGTAATAGTACTTCCTTCAATCCAATTAATTCTCGTATTATACATTACATCACAAAAAGCAGAAATATAATACCAAAAAATTACAATACAAATATAATTAATAACTAAAAAAAAAATATGAAAACTTTTCATACCATTTAAAATTGCATTACTTTGTCTAATAAACTTATCTTGATTTTTCTCAGTTTTAATTAATAATTCTAATCTCTTAGTATAAATTAAAATATTTTTTGACAAAAATCCTCCTGCAATTCCGACAATAGAAGAATAAATACATCTACCAATTTCATTTTGTATTAAAATAATTAATTTAAAACTTTTTCCTTTTGAATGTATTTCTGAACTAATGTAACTTTCATCAAAAAAAAGTGCAGTTATAAAATAATAAAAAGTAATTTCAAAAATAAAAGCAATGACTTTGATATGAAAACATTCTAAAGGATTTAAATTAAAAAATAAATTAAGAATATCTTGATGTTTTTTTAATATAAACCAATAAAAAATACAAAAATTTCTTTTATCTAATTTTCTTGCATCTTCAACACTCATTTCATTTAATTCATCATCTTCAATTTTTTCTTCTTTCTGAGTAATAATTCTTTCTTGAATTTCTCTCATATCACTAAAACCATTTCTTCTTCTTATTAAACTTTCTCTTGGTCTTTCAATAATATTATCTTTAATATTATTTTTACAATTTGAATTATTTGAATTTGAATCATTTGATTCATCTAAAATATTATTTTTTGTTTTTTTATTTTGAATAAAAGAATTTATTGACTTCATTAATGATTTTGATGATGATATTGATGACATTGAAGAAGAAGATATTGTTTTTATATGTTTTGATGATAAGTCATTACTTGAATTTAATATATTATTATTTGAATTTTCTGTTGTTATTATATTATTTTGTGTCTTTTTTGGTGTTGTTTGATTTTCTAAATTTGAAAATCTTTTATTCACATTTTCTGCTAAATTAAATATTGATATTATTTTTGCATTTTTTAAATAATCATCATTATCTCTTTCTTCAATATTTTGAAGATTTGGTGAAGATATTTTTTTTAAATTTATTATTTCAGGTGTATTAATATTATTTTTTAATGTTGTTTTTAATTTAGTTGATTCATTATAATTATCTATAGTTTTCATTGGTGAAATATTATCTTTATTAAAATCAGTAGAATTTAATATTTCTTCATTATTAATAATATTATTATCATCATCATTATTATTTAAATTAATTGAACTTAACTTTGGAGGTGAAGATGGTTCTGATGAAGAAATATATTGATATAAATATTTATATAATTTATCCATATCATAAATACAATATAAAATAGTAAAAATAATTTCAATAATAAAAAAAATAAAAATAACCCATCCACCTATATTTTTGAATTCTCTTTTATTAAATACATTTTTATAACATTTAAATAATTCAAAATTTGCATTAGAAACCATATCTAAAAAATCAGAAGTCATAGAATTATTTAAAATTTCAATAATAAAATTAGTTTTAATATTACAATCACAAATAGCTTCCATTGATGTAAAATTCATTTCTTTATAAGTACAATCATTTTGACAAACAGAAACATTTTGAAAATATTTTACTCTTTCATTTAAAGGAACATCTTTTCCTTCTTCTGAAGTAAATCTTAAACAAATATCATTAAAAAAAGGATCATTAATATTATAAATATCAATTCCATTTTTAGATAAATTTCTTGCTAAATCTATATTTCCTCCATTATTTTCTGTAACTGGTATTTTAATATTAATTTTTTCATTTTCACATATATCAAAATTTAATCTTTCACCTGAATTAGAATAAATTGCATATCCTACTGAATCAGTATTAAATGGATTGGAATTTACATCTGTTTTTAAAATTATTAAAGGAGAATTATTTGATAGATTATAATATTTTTTAAGTTTATCTGGACAGTTTAATAAATCTAATTTTGAACTTTCATTTAATTGATCAATACAATAATTTGACTGATAAATTACAGTTGAAAATTTATCTTTTGTATTTTCTAAAACAACTACAATATTTTCTGAATTATAATAATATTTTGAATAATTTAAAGCTATGAAATTAATTTCTTTATTTAATTCATTTAAAGGAACATCTATATTATATTTTTCAAAATAACAATTATCATCATTTAGTTTACAAAAATGATTTATTTTATTTTTAGTAAATCCTGATGGACATTCTAATTGACAGAGATTCCCAATTTTATATAAATCTTTTTCTTTACATAATTTACATTTTTCATTATTACAAGTTGACACACATTGATTTCCTGCTAATAAGGGTTTATCAATAGGACATTTTGATTCATTTAAACAGATATAAATATCATTATCATCATAAATCCAATAATTATTACATTTTTTATTACAATTATTATTATTTAAAAAATCTTTTTCATAACCTTCTTTACATTTTGAACATTTATTATCAATGTTATTTCCTTTTGAGAAACATGATAAACAAGATTCATAACATAGTGAATAAACATTATTTTCTAAATAATAATATTCAGATAAATTATTATAACATTGACTATTTATATCAGAATATTTATCAATTTTATAATAATTACTTTGACAATTTATACAATTTGTTTTATTCTTCTCACAACCAAAACAACTCGAATCACATAATTCTATAATTTGTTCTTTTTCATTAAAAAAGTAGTTTTTATCTTCAATATCACTTAATTCCCAACATTCAGAAGGAAAATTTGATACTTTATAATAATTATCAATACATTGTTGTTTTGAAGTTGAATATATTGTACATTTCATATCATTTTCATTTCCCTTTTCTTTACAATGTCTACAACCTTTTGAGCAAAAATAAAAATATTCTGTAATTTCATTATAATAATATCCATTATTTAAAGCAGATTTTTTAGTTAGACATTTATGATCTTCAGTAAAATAATAATTATTAAAATCATTATCATAATTTTGATTACAATATAAACATGTTTGACTATTGAAACATTGACTACAAGATTCATCACATTTATATATAACATTTTCAAAAATATAATAATTATCTTCAACTTCATTTTCATGAATACATTTTGTTTCATTTTCTTCTATAGAATAATAATAATCATTATCTGAATTACATTTAATACAATTTAAATTTTCATCACATTCACTACATTTATTTGTATCACATTTAGAAATAAAATTTATATTAATTTCACAAATTTCATTTTTATTGTCTTCTAAATAATAAGAAAATATAAAACTTCCATTTGTTATTGATTGAAAAGTAATATAATCACTTAATGAAATATCTTGACCTGCTTCATAATAAAATTTATTAACTTCAATTGATATTTCAGGTGGATAATATGGTATATAATATTTCATTTCATGTGAATAGAGAATACCTTGTTTCATATATTTTTCAATATCTAAAGCATATGCTTTGTCAACTGGAATATTTTTTATATCAATATTTTCACAAAATGATTTTTTTAAATAAAGGAATTTAATATCATTTTTTTGTTGAAAATAAATTCCAAAATCAATAGAAGGAAAATAAACTAAATTTGGATTTCTATTTTCTTCACCATGTAAATCAATTACTATATTATTATAATTATTTATAATTTCAAATGTTTTTCCAGAAAAAATAGAAAATTGAAATGTATTTTCAGTTCCACAAATAATACCAAAATTAGAATAATTTATATCAGAATTTAATTTTGATAATTTATAATTTTTTAAATCTAAATCACAATTTGAATTTATTTTCAATATAATAGATAATGATATAGTATCATTATTATTATAATATAATATTTTTCCACAATTTATTTTTTTATCATAATAACCAAAACAAGTAATAATTTCATCAATAGTATCATTTCTTAAATAATCAACAGTATACCAAATTATATTTTTTTCATCTGAAATATATTTTGAAATTATATCATTTGACGGTACTTGAATTGAATATATTATAATATTTTCTTTTTTATAATTTGTTATTAAAATATATTTTTCAGTAGAAACCCCAATTAGAGTAAAAAATGTAAATCTAATTTTTTCTTTAAAATCATATACATTTATTAAATCATTAGAAGAATTATAATATTCCGTAAATAATTTATTTTTCAAAGAATGGGCAATTATAAAAGAACCATCAGAAAAAGTAGCAATATCTGAAAAATTAGTTGATTCTTTCTCATAAACTAAATTTGTTAGATTTAACCCAATCTGAAATAAAAATGATTTGTGACTTCCATAAATAAATTTATTTATATTATAATGTTTTTTTAATTTACCCTTTGAATTATATAAATAAGGTGAATATTTAGTTGAATTAATTTCTGTGTTATTTTCATCGAATATTAAATTGTGTATTACTGAATATTTTGAATACGATAATAAAATGTTTAATTCTGAATTGTTATAAAAAGGAATTATGAAATAGTTAAATCCATTTGTTGCTATTGTTTTTGGAAATGATAATTCAAATAAATTATAACTATATGGAAATAAAATAGTTAAAATAATATAAGTAAATTTTAACTCCATTTTTTAGTTGAATTAAAAATAATTAATATATATATATTGAATGAATATGAATTTAATATTTTTAATTTGAAAAAAATATAAAACCCAATAATATATTTAATTATTTATTTAATTATTTAAAAATTTTTAATTTTTCAATATACTTTTTCTCAAAACTTTCAATTAATATTTATTAATATTTAATATATTATATATATTAAAAAAATTGGAATGTAATTTTTTTCAATAATTCTGACATTTAAATGTTTTATATTTTTAATAATTGAATTTTTATCTTATTTGATTTTCTATCTTCTTTAACTTCAATTCTTTCTTTTGTTTCTTCATTAACAAATTCGTCAAAATGATTTATTGTTTCAGTATTTATTTCTCCTATTTTTACACTTGGCATTGCTTCAGTAATAAATAGAGAAATTTTAATGGCTTCATTTACACAAGCACCAATTCCACATATAAAAATTTCTTTATATCCTTTATTATTAAATAATTCTAATGCTCTTGAATAATAAAATTGTTTTATATTTTTATTTTTTCTTTTTCTAGAAATATAAATTTCATTAATTGGATTTGTTCTTATTATTTTCTTTTTTAACATAATTATTTTTTCATCCATAAATTTAAAATAATTATTCAAATATATAAATTAAATTTTTAATAAGGTTTTTTATATTTTATTTTTTTAAAATTTTTATTAAAATATATTTATTGATTTATTTCAATAATATTTATAATTATTATTTTTCATTATAATCTAGTATTAATTTTTTCAATTATTAAAATATTAATTTTGAATAATTTTTTAATTCTTTTATAAAAATATATATTTATTTTTATTGATTTTTATTATTAAAAAATATTTAAAATATATTAAAAATAATCATTTTAATTAATAATAAATAATATTCAAATTAAATTCATAAAGAAATTACTTATTTAGAAAAGAAAATATCAATTATTATTTTAATAATTTAAGTTCCTTTTCTGAACAAACTTAAATATAACATTAAATAATAAAAAATTTATCTAAATAAATAATGTTTAGAAACAAAATTTTGATTTAAATGAATAACATTAATATTTTATTTGAATTAAAAATGATTATATTTAAATTAAGATTTATGATATAATGAATAAATGATGATTTTTAAAAAATAATTTTTTGTATTTTTTTATATTACATCTATACTTTTTCATTTTTACTTGTAATAATTATTAAGTTTTAAAAAAAGAAAATAAATATGAAAAATAGATTATAAAAAGAAAAATATAATTTAATTAATTTTAAAATATATAAAATAAAGAAATTGAATATGCTACATCAATATTTTTGTTTATGATTTTTTGATTATAATTACAAACGCCTTATTAAATGAATTATTTTGTTTTTTAAAATGTCTTTAATTATCATTGGACAAAAAATGAATTGCAATATTTTTTTTAATATTATTTTTATTAATTATTAAATTTATCTTTCATATATTAAAAAAATTTAATAAAATTATCATTTTATTATTTACAAATTTACTTACAGATATATACCAATGAATTATTATTATATTTATTTTAATATTCAAGTAAAATATTTCTTCTTTTTAATTGTATTAATTCATTTTTAAAATTTTCAGTTTTTTTAAAATTATTTTTTGTTATATTTACATATGTTAATGATAAAGAATTATTTAATAAGGTTTTTAATAATATTTTTACCATACAATTATCAATATTAGTAGAAGATAAATGAATTTTTTTTAAACTTCTTGAATTTTTACAAGAATTACAAATTTCTTCAATAGAAGATTTATCTAAAGGAATAGAATTCAAATTAATTTCTCTTATTTTATTTTCACTAATTAATCTACAAATATTAGTTATTATATTATTTGAAAAATCATTATCTGAAAAATTAAAATTAAATAATTTATTAAAATTAATTTTATTCATTATATCTGAAAATAAAATTAATTCCTCATCTTCAATTTGATTAAAACTTAAATCTAAATTAAATAAAGAACAATGATTTAAAATAACTTCACTTAATAAACTAATTTTATTAATTTCACCATCAGAAATATTTAAACTTTCAATACTTTTATTTTTTTCTAAAAAACATTTAATATTTCCAATTAAATCATTATCAAGAGAATTTGAAGATAAATTTAAGAATTTAATTATATTATTTTCTTCTAAAGCTTTTAATAAATAACTTGCTCCTAAATTTCCAATATCATTTGAACTAATAGAAAAATGAGTTAATTTATTTGAAGATAATAAACCTTTAGAAATTTCTAAACAACCAATTTCTTTAATTTTATTATTTGATAAATCCAATTTTTCTAATAAATTACTTTCAATTAATAATCTTGAAGTAACTTTTCCACAAAAATCATCTAATAAATTATTTTGTAAATTTAATTCTTTAATACTATCATTTACTATTAATCCGTCCACTAATTCATTCATTCCTTTTGCATCAATTTTATTTTTTGATAAGTTTAATTTAATTATTGAATGATTTAATTTTAAAAAATCTGATATAATTTTACAACATTGTTCTTCTAAATCATTTCCTCTTAAATTAATATATTTAATATTAATGCATTTTTCTAATCCAGGAAATAATTCTTTAATTCCAACTAATTTTATTTTATTATTTGACATAATTAATTTTTCAATTTTACTTTCTGATAAATAATTACTTAAATAAGAACAAGCATTTGGTTCAAAATGATTATTAGAAATATCAAGAAATAAAATATTTTTATTTAAATTTTCAGTTAATTGTTTTATTCCATCATTTCCTAGATAATTATCACTAATATTTATTTTTCTTAAAGAATTATTTATTTTAATTGATTCTACTATAAAATTAAGCCCGTTATTTCCTATTTTTGAAAATGAAAAATCCAAATATTGAATTTTAAATTTTCCTAATACTTGATTTAAATATTTACATCCTTGTTCTCCTAAGGATTTTGGAAATTTAATAAAAGTTTCATCATTTTGATATTTTATTGAACGCTTTATTAAAAAATATAATAAAAGATCTGTAAATAATTTGCAATGATGAGATATTTCTTCATTTGAAATTAATGAATGTAATAATGAACCATTATTATTTAATAAATTATCAATTGTTAATTTATTACTTGTTAAAAAAGATAAAAATGATTTTAGAATTTTTATTTCCAATGCAACTTTTCTAAAAAATTTTGAAACATTTAATAAAGATAAAAGTTCTTGTAAATTAAAATGTTCAAAGATGCATTGTAATAAATTTGCATTTTTATTTTTAATATAGTAAATAAAGTAACTATTTTGTTTTAAATTTTGATGATATTCAATTGACATTTAATATTATTAAATCTATAATAATTATAAATTTAAATATATTTTCAATAAATTGTTTTTAATATCCCAAAAAAACAATACAAAAAATTTAAAATAAAAATATTTTCAATATATTTAATAAAATAAATTATTAATAATAAATATGTATTTTATAAAATATGTAATTAAAAAATTTGTTTGAAAGAAATATAATTACAAAAAAATAAAAACAAAAGATAAAAAAATAAAATTTCAATTTAATTTTTCTTTTTGTTTTTTAAAAAACACATTTCTTAAAAACTCCTTTTGATAAGGATGATAAACTCTATCAGATAGACTTTGAAATTCAGAAGAATTAGAATAATTATGAATAGAATTCTTTTTGAACTTTAAATTCAATTTTGGTAATATTTGTATATTTTTTTTATTCTTCAAAAAAATTCTTTTTATACCAACTATATTATTATCAATTATTTCAGGTTCTTTTAATTCAATTTCATCTCCGAATTTTTTATCATTAAAATTATTAAATTTACAATTTTCATAATTATTATATGATTTATAACCAAAATTATTAATTTTTATTTTTTGAGAAATTTTATTTTTAATATTAGGAGTTAAGTGAATATTATTTTTAAAAAAATTTTTTTTTAAATTTTCTTCACTATTTAAATAAAATTGCATAGATTTTGTAAGTCCTTTTTCACTAATATTTTTCTTTTGCTTTAATTCTTCAATTTTTTTTCTTTTTTCAATATAATTTCGAGATTTACTTTTAGATAATAAATTAACATATGAATCCAAAAATTTTTTATTATATCCATGTTTTTGTCTCATTTCAATATTAAATCTTTTTTCAATCTCCTTAAAGCATGGAATATTATTATTAGATTTAAATTTTGATTTTTCTTTATTAAATTCTTTTCTCCATTGTTTTGATTGCGCATCATTTAATAAAATTTCATTTGAAAAAAATTTCCCTTCTGTTTGAATATATTTGTTTATTTTTTCTTTTTCTTTCTTTTCAGAAAGATAATCTTTTTTATATAATTTATTTATATTCGAGTTTGGAAAAAATCTCATTTTTAGTAATATTAATTTTTATATTTTATATTTCTATAAATTTAACTATTAAACAATATGTAAAATAATATATTATTATTTATATTTTATAATTTTGATTATTGATTAATTTTATTTTCTTTTTTTTAAAAAAAAATAGTTTATGTTTTTCTTTTAATTTTAAAATATTATTAGTTTCAATTTTTTGATTCACATGATTAATAAGTTTTGATGAGCTTAAATGTTTTCTTTCTAGTTTTTCAAAATTTTTTATATTATCATTAGTTTCAATCTTACTATTAACAAAATTTTCAAAACTTGAACTTTTAAAATTTTTTTTAATATTTTTGAAATAATTTTTATTATTATTATATAATTTAAATAAACTAACTTTTGCCTTATCATTATTTTCTAATGGTTTAAATTTTGGAAGAATTAATTTTTTAATATTTAAACTAAATGGATAATTTCTATATGATTGATTATTATCAATTGTAGGTAATGATTCACTAGAAATTTTTTTAAGAGATAAATTTTTAACCGAATTTCTTTTTTTAACATCATACAAATCATTTTTCAAAAATTTTTTTGCGATTTTATTAGGAATTTTTTCCATTTTTAATTGAATAGGTGTTTTAGAACCTCCCTTTGTAACTAATTTTTTATAATATTTTGTTTTAAGAGAATTTGAATTATTATAAAATGAATGTTTTGATGTTAAATTCATGATATTTATATGATATTCATTTAAAGTTTTATCTATTGAATAATTTATTCTTTGTTTATTATTAAAATTACGAAAATGAGAAATTTCATCATAATGTATTTTTTTATTAAAATTTGGAGAATCATTTTTTTTATCTTCAAAATTTTTAAATTCTTTTAATCTTCTTTTGAAAAAATTCTTTTTATGAATTTCATTTTCTTTAATAACATTTTGTATATAATCATTATTAATAATATAAACATTTTTTTTATTTTTTTTATTAATATAATTCAAAAACACAATAATATATACAAGATGTAGTGATTTCTTATAAATTTCAACTTTAAACATTTTTTGATATAAATTAAGTGGAATTGGAGATAAAATATTTCTTGTAATCCAAGGATGTTTCAAAGCATCATTTGCAGAAATTCTAATAGTAGGTTGATTTTCAAGCATTTTTCTAATTAAATTTTCTCCCATAATTGAAACATTATACTTACATCTTAAATCATGTTTTTTTATATTTTGAATTAATTCATTTTTTTTAGTAATTCCTCTAATATAAAAAGGATGTTCACCTTTATTTAATAATTCATATAATATTATACCAATACTCCAAATATCAATTATTTTACTATAAAATGTATTTTCTAATTGTTCAGGTGCCATATAAATAAAAGTTCCACAATAAGTTTGTTCTCCATAATCATCAAAATTTTTTACACTTAAACCAAAATCAACTAATTTTAATGAATTTATATCAGAATTATCTTTAAACATTATATTTTCTGGTTTAATATCTCTATGACACATATTTTTATTATGTAAATATGATACTGCTAATAATATATTTTTTATTATTAAACTTAATGTTTCTTCACTTATATTTTCATTTTTATGTTCATTTATCCACTCTTTTAATGTTCCTCCTTTTAATATTTCCATTATTATATATACTTTAACATTTGTTTCTATATAATCATAAAATTTTAATATATTTGGATGATTTAATCTTTTTAAAATGTTTATTTCTTCTTTTATTCTTAAAATATCAATTGAATGAGATGATTTATTTATTATTTTTATTGCTACTTCTTCTTTTGTATTTATGTCTATTGCTTTTACTACTGAACCAAAACCTCCTGATGATATATTTCCTATGAATTGATATTGAGAACCTATTTCTTCAAATGGTGACCTTTTTATTTCATCAAAGAATATTTCCATTTATAAATTAATATACATATTATTTGTTTAAAAAATATTATATTATTAATTAATTTAAATTTTTATTTAAAAATTTATAAAATAACCTCTTCATTAATTTATATGATAAAATTGTTGAAGAAAATTCCTGAGTCAACTTTCATCTCTACAAGGTTAAATTTCTACAATCAAAATCTAAGTATTAATTTCTTAATCCTTTAAGTGTCATAAATTAGTATTTTTCATTGTAATAAATTTTTAAAATTATTATAATTTTAATAAACATAAAACTAAAATGTTTGAATTCAAAATATATAATTTAATATTTATAAAAAAGTCATATTAGTAATTATTTAATAATATTATAAAAATAATATAACTAATAATAGGATTTTATTAAAATATAAAATGAACTTAATATATATTATAAATTAAAATATTAAGTTTTATTATTAAAGATATAATTATTAAAATGTTTTTGATTAAAATATTTTAAACATTTTGACTTTTAAATTCCATTATAATAATTTGCTTTGAGAGTGGTTTCGAAAAAAATTTATTAATTTTTTTAAAAATAAATATTATTCAATGAATTTTAAAAAAAAAATCCATTATTGTAACACATATTTATAATTAGTTACTCTTTACTTTATTAAGGAAAAAGAAATATTTTCTGCATTTATATCTTAAAATAATTTCTTTATTTTTTAAAAATTATATATATTTATTAATATTATTATTATATATTAATATAATTAACTTTTATAAATTCAAATCTATTAGATATGAATTTATAAAAAAATGATAAATATAAAAAATATATTACAATACAAAAAAAACTAATTTATTACATTTAAAGAATTAAAAAAATTTAAATATGGGATTTAAAAACTTGAAGCTTAGAAAGTTTTTGATGATTACAGGTAATTTATATTTAATTATTTTTTGATTTTAAATATAAATTAATTAATTTCAAATACATTTAATTTCAAAAAATAAAAAATAATTTATAAATTTATTTATTTTTATCTTTCTATTTTAATGACTTTAATCCAAAATTTATTTCTATAAATATATTTTATTATATAAAAAATGTCAACTCCTTTTTTCTTTGATTCATCAAACAAAAACATTGAAAACAAATTGACAAATTTAAATGAAGATTATAGTAAAACTTCATTAAAAAACTATGCCTCAGCCTTATCTCAAAATTATAAAAACTCCAAGAACCAAATAATTGGATTTATTCCAATAAAAATAAACGAAATAAAAAATGAATATTACTTTGATTCATTTTCTGAAAATATCACTGATTTCTCAAATGAAGTTTTTTATTATTATAAATCAAAAAGAAATTGTGATATGAATAAAAATAAAGGGAAAGAACTTAAAGAAATGTTCTTTGAGAATCTTTCATCTTGTCATCAAGTTTCTTTTGTAAATAGTAAATTAATTTCAAAAGACCCACTTGATAGACTTTTGTTTAAATTTACCAAATGGGAAATTTACGAACAAAAATTATCAGATGACACTTTTGTAAAAGATCCAAATGATACAATTGCACAATTTATAAAACCTCCTCAAGAAAAAGACTTAAATGATAAATTAGAATTTATAAATAAAAAATATTCTGAAATAAATGAAAAAGTAATGGATGAAGATCACGAAAATTTATTAATGGAACATTATGAATTAGGAATTATAAGAAATTTTGGATGTGATGAATTATCATATAAAAAAACTGTTATTATAAAAGATATTAATGACAGTTTTTATAAAATATTTTCAAAAGGAAATCCTTCAATTATTCAAGATATGTGTAAACCTGATACTGTTCCTAAAGATTTTAATGAAAAAATTAATGAATTTAAAGAAAAAGGAAAGATAGTCATTGCTTTATGTGGAAAAATGGTTAAAATGAATTATCTTCAAAGTCAATTAATCGAAAGATCTAAATGTGAAAGAAATATGACTTTTTTAGGCTTGGTTATTGTTGAAAGAAATAAATATATAAGAGGAATATTATGACAAATAATTAATTATATAAATTTAATATTACTTATGAATTTTATAAGAAATAATTTGGAAGTAAATTTCTCTAAAATAAAATTATTATGTTATATAGAAATATTTTCATTGTTATGAATTTTTGTATATTATTATTTAATAATTATACATAAATCTCTTAATAATTTAATTTTTTTACAATGAAAATTTTTAAAATTATTAATTTTTAATAATGTCATTGAGTCTATCTCCTATAATTTGTAGATTCAAAAATTTAAATGAAATGTTTATTCCAAAAATAAAATATAAGAAACCAATATTATTAGGAGATATAAAACAATTAAATGATTACCAAATAAATGACATTATGATATATAATTCTCAAAAAACAACAGACACTGAAAATAAAATAAATATTAAAATTATTCCTAAAAACGAAACCAAAAATTTAAAAATAGAAATTATAAATGATAATTTAGGGGAAAGCAAAATATCTAAATTTAAAGAAGAAATAAAACCAAAAAAAAAATATAAATATCATATAAAAACATCTAAAAGAAACCTAATAAAATTACCAGAACCAATTTTTGGAACAGATGAAAAAGAATTAAAAGAAATAATAGATATAATGAATGAAGAACCAATAAAAATAAATGGATATCAAAATGTAATAAATGAATCAGAGATAAAAATATATAAAAAAATAATTCCAGGATATGATGTAATATTAATAAAAACATTATGTAAAATACCATATAACAAAGATATAATATTTGAAGCAATTTCAAATTTAGAATTAAGAAAAAAATGGGACACTTCATTTTCAGAATTAAAAATAATAAATAAAAAAGAAGAAAGTAATACAGAAATATTATACATGATAATTAAATCTCCTTCAGTAATAACAAAAGATAGAGATAATGTACAACAAAGGAAAATTTGGAAAAATTTTCCAAATAAAAATAGTCATATATTACATTTTAAGAGTGTTGATTCATTAGAATTTCCAAAAAGTAAAAAATATATTAGAGCAAATACTATTATAAGTGGTTATTTTATTGAAGATATTCCAGGAGAAAAAAATAAATCTATTTTAGGAATTGTTTCTCAAACTGATGTTGGTGGTCCTAATTGGTTAATTAATAAAATTGCTCCTAGAGCTAGTAAAAATTGGATTAATTCTTTAATTAAAGGATGTAAAATGATTTCTGGGAAATGATTTTTTATTTTTTTTTGATATTGTTTTTATAATATTTTTAATGATAAAAAAGTTATATTTCAATTTTATGAAAATTGTATATTTAGGATTATAATTTTTGATGATTTTTTATTTATTTTAAAATGTAAAGGATTTTTTGATTTTTGATATATATTTTTTTATAAATTTAAAATTAGATTTTATTTATTAATATATTTAGTTTATAAATTTATTAATTATTATAAGTTTAAAGTTTTAAATTTTTAAGAGTTTTTCCTATTTATATATATTATATTATAAATATAAAAAAATATTTTTTTATTATAAATACAGATTCTTCTTAAAGTAAATTTCCTATCAATTTAAATAAAAATTAATATAATTTTTGACATTTGTAAATTAATTGTTAAGAAATATTTTATGGAATATGAAAATAATAAACCAAATATTGAAAAAAAAGTAAAAATAAATTCAGATCCAAATGTATTTGATTTTAAAAATAAAAAATTACCATTAATAAGGAAAAAAACTCATGATAATAATAAAGTAAGTATTAAAAGTATTAATTCAAATGATTTGTCACAATTAGATAAAAGTATAAATACAAATTCAAAATATTCTATCAATAAGTCAAAAAGTATTATGGAAAATAAATATGTAATTTTACCATCACCATCAAATCATAAAAAAAAAGTATCAAATCTCTCTGATTATTCAGATACTTATTTTAAATTTAAAAAAAAAGGAAAAGAAAGCACTTCAATAAATACAAATTCAATAAAATTTATAACTTTACCAAATTTTAAATCACCTACTTATAAAAAAAGTTCAATTAAAAAAGATCCCAGAAAATATAAAAAACAGAATACAATGAGACTAAATTATAAAAAAGAAGAAAATTTTAGAAATAAAAAAGATTTAAATATTTCAATAGAAAATAGTATAGAAGAAATAAATTCATTATCAGATATTCAAATAGATAATTTATATTCTCAAATAAATGTAGATACTGACTCAGAAATAAATTCTAATGAATCTGATAATGAAAGTTCTGAATTAAGTTCAAATGAAGAAAATTCAGATGAAATGAATAATATAAAAATTCCAAAAGAAATAAAAAATGGTCAAAATATTTATATTGTTAATCAAAAAACACATCATTCTTTAAAAGATACTATTAAAAGAGTTAGTTTAATACAAAGAAATATTAATAATTATCATAATATTATTTCAAAGAATAAAATTAATAAATTAATAGTAAATGATAATATAAATCAGAAGAATGAAGATAAATATAAGAAAACTTTTATAAGAAAATTAACACTTTCTCCCAAAAAAAAAAGAAAAATACAAAAGAAAAGAACTAGTCAAATTCATGAAATTTTTATTGTTTCTGATAATTTTCTAAGAAAAAGTAGAAGAGAAAGTACTCAAATAATAAGACCTAAAACAAATATTTTAATGTATTTAAATAAAGAAAGAGAAGCAATCAAAAATACTATAAATTATATGTTTTCTATTACTGAGGATATGTTAAATGATAAAAAATGGAATTTTTTAAAAAATAAAGTTTTTCCTTTTATAGAACATAAAACAAAAAAAATTGATAAAAAAAAATTAGAAGAAATTTCACATCAAGAAAGTTTGAAAAAATTAGTTGGTCAAATTTTTACAAATTTTTATCAAAAAATTATAATAAAAAATACATTAAAAGAATTAGAAATTTCAATGGTTCAAATTCTTATATCCTTTAATCCAATTAAATCAATTAAAGCAAATCAATTTTATATATGTAATCGTTTTTTTGATCCTTATGATTATGTTTTATATTATATTTTTGATGCAAAATTAAAAGAAAGAAAATTTAGTTCTCATAGAAAAAGTTCATTATTTCATAATAATTTAAAAATATTAGAAGGAAAAATTGTAATATCTCCAAGATTAAAAAAAAAAAATTCATTAATAACATATAAATTAAGCAAAAGTGATTTACATTTTTTAAATTATTTAATTTTCAGAGATTTCTTAAATATAATGACAAGAGAAGAGGAAATAAAAATTGACTTTGAAGCATATCCTTTTTTAAAAAGGAAAAGAATAACAAAAAGAAAAAAAAGAATATCATTACAAGACATAATTAAAATCCAAAAAAAAAAAACAGTAGACCCAAAAATAAATAAAATAAATGAAACAGAAGAAAAAAAAAAAGAAGAAGTAAAACATATTTACTTAATAGAAAAATTTAACGAAACAAGTAAAACAATAGATAATTGGAATCCATTAAAATCATATGAAATATTTCATAAACCTCATCAAAATAAAGAAAATGAAAAAAAAAAACAAGAAATGATAAGATTAAAAAAAAAAATGATATTTGAATCAAAATGGAGACAAGATATGTCAATATTAAAAAATTTAGGAGGAGAGACATTATCAAAACATTGTGCATTATTAAAGACACAAGAATATGAAGCAATATATTCAAATTCAAAAGCATTTGAAATATTATTACAATTAATAGATAGACATCAAAATAAATTATTTTTTGAAAATTATAGAAATTTAAGATTACATGATATTGATCAAAAAGAAAAATATACTGGTGATACTTTATTAATTAGAGCTTCAAAATGTTATAATAAACCTATTATTATTTTTTTATTAGATAAAGGTGCTAATATTAATATACAAAATTATCAATTAAATACTGCTTTACATTATGCTTTTTTATATTCTAGATATGATTTAATTAATCTTCTTGTTTCTAATGGAGCTGATGAAAAAATTCTTAATAAAAAAGGTCTTACTCCTTGGGAATGTTTAAAACATGAATGAAAGGTAATTAATTTTTTATATATAAAAAAATATTTTTGTATTATTTATTTATTTTATTTATTTCTTATAATTTTAATAAGTGGTATTCAAATATAATATTTTTTATTTTATTTTTGTTTTTTTTTATTTATTTAATTTCTATTTTTTTTTATTTTAAATAAATGTTTTTATATATATTTTTTTTTCAAAAAATAAAAAACTTTATTTTATAATATACTATCATCATCTAAATTTGTTAATTTTAAATTTTTTGTTATTGTATCATTATCTATTAAATTTTTATCTCTTAATGCTTTTAATTGTTTTTTTAATTGAATTTTTAATTCTAAACTTTCTTTTAAAATTTGTTTAATAACTTTATGTTTTTGTTCTCTATTCATTTTAAAAAAATCAGTTTCATTTTTATTATTACTAACTTTGACAACTTCAATTTT
>JAEEGL016645798.1_pt1 | contig 22248 bp, 14 predicted proteins | sample 9134231 | NCBI WGS metagenome assembly JAEEGL01 (sample SAMN16246548, study PRJNA631951) | gut metagenome | biome: gut microbiome; feature: rumen; material: fiber-attached | host: Bos | place: Iran: Karaj | collected 2018-10 | reverse complement strand
CAACTCCTTAAAATTTAGTTCCTCTGAACGAGTTTTCATCAAGAAAACTCGTGAATTGGAACGGACGAGTTATCATTATTATTATGAAGTTAAAAACTAGTACTTGATGAACAGTTTTAAGAAAACATTTGCTTAATGCGATAGAGTATTCTGAAAACTGCGTATGAAAGTTTCATAAAGTATACTTTATGAAACATTTGTTGATGATTTATAGGTTGCTTTGATATAATTGATTATGAATTATTTTATAAAGAGGTTTTTATGTCAAAATTAGATGAATATTATAATAAGTTTAATGAAGATAAAAGATTAACAAGAAGACATGGGATGATAGAATACATAATTTCCATGGAATATATACACAGATACATTCCTGAAAATAGTAAAATTAAAATAATTGATATAGGAGCAGGGACAGGCAGATACAGTATTCCTTTGTCAGAAGAAGGCCATGATGTGACAGCAGTTGAATTGGTAAATACAAATCTCGGAAAGCTTAAAGCTAAAAAAAGTAATGTCAAAGCTTTTCAGGGTAGTGCCGTTAATTTAAAAAAATTTGAAGATGACAGTTTTGATATTGCAATTTTGTTTGGTCCAATGTATCATCTTTTGACTTATGATGAAAAACTTCAGGCTTTGAAGGAAGCTAAAAGAGTAACGAAAAATGGTGGTTATATTTTTGTTGCATATGTCATGAATGAATATGCCGTTCTTACTTATGGATTTAAGGAAAAAAATGTTATTGAATGTATAAAGGATGGAAGGTTTGACAGTAATTTTAAATGTAATCCCGGAGAAAATGATTTGTATGATTACGTGAGAATGGAAGATATTTCTAAATTAAACAGTGATGCAGAATTGACACGTGTAAAAATCATTTCACCGGATGGTCCGGCTAATCATATGAGACAGGTTTTGAATGGACTCTCGGAGGAAGAGTTTGATTTGTTTGTAAAGTATCAAATGTCTGTATGTGAGAGATTAGATTTGATTGGAGCGTCAGCTCATACAGTTGATATTTTAATAAAAGAATAGTGTAACTTTGTATATAATTCATTTTGGAGAAATCAATGAAAAAAATAACTATTGGAATATTAGCACATGTTGATGCCGGAAAAACAACGCTTTCTGAGGCACTTTTATATTTGAACGGATCCATCAGAAAAATAGGAAGAGTTGATTCAAAAGATTCTTTTTTGGATATGAATGAACTTGAAAGAAAAAGGGGAATAACTATATTTTCTAAGCAAGCGGTTTTTCAGACAGAATCAACTAAATACTATTTGCTGGACACTCCCGGACATGTGGATTTTTCCGCAGAGATGGAGAGAACGTTACAGGTACTTGATTATGCAATTCTAGTGATAAACGGTGTTTCAGGTGTTCAGGGCCATACAAGGACTTTGTGGAAATTATTGAAGCAATATAATGTTCCTGTTTTTATATTTGTTAATAAGATGGATCAGGAACTTGCAGATAAAGATTCAATAATGCTTGATATTCAAAATCATTTGTCTAAGAATTGTGTGGATTTTTGTAATGAAAATTATCTGGAAAATGTTGCTGCATGTGATGAAGAACTTTTGGAAAAATATTTTGAGGATTATGTTGTTGAGGAAGATGATGTCAAACGTCTTATTGCAATGAGAAAGACAATTCCATGCTTTTTTGGATCTGCTTTAAAAGTTGACGGGGTGGACAGACTTATTGATGCATTAGACAGGTATACTCTTGATAAATATTATTTTAACAGTAAGTTTATAAATGAATGTGTATCAAATAGTAATACTTCAAGTGGTAATTCATCGGACGATTCATCTGATATAAATTATAATAATGAATTTGCTGCGAGAGTGTATAAGATTACACGAGATGAGCAAAATAACAGACTGACTCATATGAAGATTACAGCGGGAAGCATTATAGTAAAAGAACTGATTGGTAGAGAAAAAATAAATCAAATCAGAATATATTCAGGTAATAAATATGAGACAGTTAATGAAGCTGTTTCAGGTGATGTTTGTGCTGTTACAGGACTTACAGAAACAAAATCCGGAATGGTATTAGGAAACGAGAGTGAATACAAGGGGACAGCTTTTGAACCTGTTCTAAACTATAAACTAATTTTGCCGGATAATGTTAATAAAATTGAAATGTTGTCTAACATGAGAATTCTGGAAGATGAAGAACCGGAACTTATGGTAAGCTGGAATGAAGAATTAAAAGAAATAAATATAAAGTTGATGGGACAGGTTCAGACTGAAATTTTAAAGAGCGTAATAAGTGAAAGGTTTGGTGTTGATGTGGAATTTGGCTCCGGAAGTATTGTTTACAAGGAGACTATAGAAGATGTGGTTGAGGGAGTTGGACATTTTGAACCCTTGAAGCATTACGCAGAGGTACACCTGATTTTAGAACCATTGCCAAGAGGAGCAGGAATGATTTTTGACTGTTGCTGTAATGAAGAAAAATTAAGTAAAAACTGGCAAAGGCTCATTATGACTCATCTTAATGAAAAGGAACACAGAGGAGTGCTTACAGGTGGGCCAATTACAGATATTAAGATTACATTGGTCAACGGAAAATCTCATTTAAAACATACGGAGGGCGGAGATTTCAGACAGGCAACATACAGAGCAGTCAGACATGGACTAATGTACGCAAATTCAGTATTGCTAGAACCTTATTATGATTTTTATTTAGAGATACCAGCGGAGATGATTGGTAGGGCCATGTCTGATATTGAGAGAATGAGCGGAACATTTAATCCACCGGAGATAGAAAATGACAATGCAACAATGACAGGAAGATGTCCGGTATCGACCATGCATGACTATTATCTTGAGGTAGTGTCGTATACAAAAGGACTTGGAAAACTTTTCTGTACTTTCGGTGGATATAATTTATGTCATAATGCAGATGAAGTTATTGATGAGATTGATTATGATCCTACGGCAGATCTCGAGAATACACCAAATTCGGTATTTTGTTCTCACGGTGCAGGCTATGTTGTAAACTGGGATGAGGTATATGATAATATGCATTTAGAGTCTTCACTATCAGAAGAAGACAGTGGGGAAGTAATGGATAATTATATACCTGATGGACTTATGTCAAAAAAAGCCTTTGCAGATATGGCAGTTGAAGAGCGAGAACTGGAAGAGATATTTGCAAGGACTTACGGTGGAATAAATGATTCAAGAAATATATTCCACACTAATTTAAGTAACAGTCAGTTGAGAAATAAAAAAAATTCCGGTGTGAAAAGAACTGTAAGTGCAAGTAAACCATATGAGTACAAACCGCGAAAAGTCAATGAAAGATATCTTATAATAGATGGTTATAATATTATTTTTGCGTGGGATGAACTTAAGGATATAGCCAAGTCAAATATTGACGGGGCAAGAGATAAATTAGTAGATTTAATCAGTAATTATAAGGGTGCTAAAGATACCAATGTTGTTATTGTTTTTGATGCATACAAGCTTAAAGGATTTCCGGGAGAGGAACTTAATATTAACGGAATTAAAATTGTATACACAAAAGAAGATGAAACAGCAGATGCGTATATTGAGAGAATGGCGCACAGTATGGGAAGAAAATATGACGTCAAGGTTGCTACATCCGACGGACTCGAACAGTTGACAGTTTTAGCTCAGGGGTGCACTATCCTCTCGGCAAAAGAATTAAAGTCAGAACTACAGATGACAATACATCAGATTAGAGAAAGAATTGAGGCAAGTGTTAATCATAAAAATTATCTGATGGATAATATAGGTGATGATGTTTTGGATTATATTAATAAGTTAGGCGATAAAGAAAATTAAAAACAATATTCATTTTTTAATCTGATTTTAATCTTTATCACATTTTACATTAATCAACTTTCGATATTCTTTAGGTGTAAGGAAGAAAACTTACATCATCGATGAGAAAAGAAAAAGAGTATTAGTAAAGAGAGGTAATAATTATGGAAAATATCGAAAAAATTGAAAGAATCAGAGAGAAAACCGGAATCAGCTATGAGGAAGCAAAAAAAGTATTAGAAGAAAATAATTATGATTTACTTGATGCAATGATTGCACTTGAAAAAGAAGGAAAAGTTAAGGCTCCGGAGCAAGACAGATATACAACAACAAATGAGCAGCCTGTAAATTTGGAATTTGAAAAGACACAGAGAGCATATGAAAAGGATTGCAAAAAGACTTCATTTGGGCAAATGTTAGATAAGTTCTTTGAATTATGTGGAAAGTTAATCAAATCCAGTGTTGAAACATCATTTATAGTTGAGAAAAGAGGCAATGTTGTTATAAATGTTCCTGTACTTGTACTAATTGTATGTCTCTTAGCTTTTGGAATCACTGTACCGTTATTGATTATTGGTTTATTCTTTGAGTACAGATATAGATTTGAAGGAATTGATACGGTAAATATTAATTTTGATATTAACAAAGCCTGTGATGAAGCTTCAGAAATGTGCGACAATATTAAGAAAGATTTCAAGAAATAATATATTTTTAAGGGGTGCTGTTTTCACAGCATCCCTTGAACTGTTGTATGAGAAAATATGAGGAAAAAGACGACTTTTCAAATATACATATGAACTAATTCATTAAGAAAGGGAATAATATGGATAATAAAATACTTGTAGTTGAAGATGAAGAGAAGATTGCTAGATTTATTGAACTGGAATTAAAGCATGAAGGCTATGAAGTGGATAAAGTATACGATGGAAGATCAGGTCTTGATATGGCATTGTCAGGAAATTACAGTCTGATATTGCTTGATGTGATGCTTCCTCAGTTGAATGGTGTTGAAGTCTTAAGAAGAATCAGAAAAGAAAGTGATATTCCTATTATTCTTGTAACAGCGAGAGATGCGGTTATGGATAAGGTGTCAGGACTGGATGCAGGTGCAGACGACTATATTACAAAACCATTTGCAATTGAAGAACTATTGGCGCGAATTAGAGTTGCATTGAAGAGAAAATCCACTGACAAATCTGAAGGAGAAAAGCTTATCTGGAAAAATGTAACTATGGATATAGACAGACATGAAGTGTTGGTGGAGGGAAATAGTGTTGAGCTGACAAACAGAGAATTTGAACTTTTAAAAATGCTTCTTCAAAATAAGAATATTGTGCTTGCCAGAGAAAAAATAATGGATCAGGTTTGCGGGTATGATTATATGGGAGAAACAAATGTTATTGATGTATATGTAAGGTATCTGAGAACAAAGATAGATGATAAGTATGGAATAAAAATGATAACAACAGTCAGAGGTGTAGGATATGTGATAAAGGATGAAAACTAACTTTTGGCATGGCTAAGCAGATGTCTTATCCTCTAAGCCTTCGGCGTATTTCAGAAAAGGATTCAGGCGGAAAACAGTAGTAGTGGGAATTGGAGATTAGTATGGCGTATATGGATAATATTAGAAATAGTATTAATATAGAAAAGAAAAATACTATTTCAAAAAAAACAACTTCTATTGCCAGGAGATTGAACGGTAGTCAGATAAGAAGGGAAATATTTGCTGTTGTATTTTTTGATTTTTTATTGTTGGCATTATTGTTTGCAAATTCCGTTGCCAATATATATTTAAGCAAAAAAGAAGATATTGTTGGAGCTCGTTTTTTTATGGAACACAGTATCAGAAGTATCAGATTTGTGATTCAGTATGCCGGTGATTCGGCAGAGTCTATATATCTCATAGATATAATTGAAAAGTATTATTTTACAATTTTAGTTGTATTGTTATTTGAATTCTTGTTTTTGATTTCAGGTTTTTTCAGAATAATTAAGATAAGAAGAAAGTTAAAGCCTCTAAATGATCTTGCCATAAGAACGGAAGCAATCAGTCGTTCTTCTTTTGATATGTCAAAAGTTGAAAACCTTGAAGCAGCAATAACCCACATCAATCCGGATGAGGTTGATGAGGGAGTTCACACCGGTGATAAGGATTTGCAGAGCATAGAAGTTGCCCTTAATAATCTTTTAAGGCAGATGAAAGAGAGTGAGAGAAGACAGGCCAGATTTGTGTCAGATGCATCTCATGAACTTAGAACCCCAATTGCGGTAATCCAGGGATATGTTAATATGCTTGACAGATGGGGAAAGGATGATGAGGAAGTACTGACTGAGTCAATCGAAGCATTAAAGAATGAAACAAGTCATATGAAGGAACTTGTTGATCAGCTACTGTTTCTTGCGAGAGGCGACAATGGAAGAAACAAAATGAATAAAGAAAAAATAGATATCAATTCCATTTTGCAGGAAGTCTGGGAAGAATCAGAAATGATTGACAGAAGTCATAAATATGAGTTTATTGCTGGTGGAGAACGATTTATGAATGGTGATAATGCAATGATCAAGCAATGCATGAGAATATTCATTCAAAATGCGGAAAAGTACTCTCCTGAAAAGACAACAATCACTATGTCGTCAGGAGAAGATGGCAATTACATTTTCTTTAGGATACAGGATGAGGGAATCGGTATGGAAGAAAAAGACGTATCACATATTTTTGAGAGATTTTACAGAGCTGACAGTGACAGAAACAGCAATTCGGGTGGTTCGGGCTTAGGACTGTCAATTGCAAAATGGATTGTGGACGCTCACGACGGAATAATAGAAGTGTTATCAAGACCTGATATTGGAACAAGATTTACAGTGAAATTTCCAAAGGGTAATCTGTAAATTATCAGGTTGCAATTAGTAAATTGTTAAGAAACAATGAGATAATCTTAAAAAGTAATAATTAATAAATGTTATTCGTTTACAAATTTTGATAAAAATGTTAGAATTGTGAAGATAATTTTTTGTCCGGAGCAGACTTATATTTATATGTCATCCGGCAGGTTGCATAAATATGCAGATGAAAATAATAAACTACCTTGAGAGAAAGGAAATATATGATATTTGAAAAAAAATTACTTCAACAATTGAAGCAGTTAGATGTACGTTACAAGATAGCTTTTTATTCAACAATTATTATCGGTTTGCTGACTCATGGATTTTCAATGGCAAACATACATAATAATCATGACAATGCTTTTAACACGCTGCATGGTTATGGTTCTGCTGTTGAATCAGGAAGATGGTTTTTATCACTTCTTGGCAAATTGACAGGAGGTTATAATCTTCCGCTTGTTAATGGAGCAATAACTATTCTTTTGATAGCGTTTACATCGAGTATTATAGTTTATCTGTATAAGATTCAAAGCAAATTATTGATTGTTATCTCTTCGGGATTGTTGGTGAGTTTTCCGGCAATTACCGCTTCGATGTTTTACAGATTTACAGTTCATTTTTATGCGGTAGCAATATTGTTTTGTGCGATTAGTGTATTGCTTGCAAAACAAAAAAAAATCTGGGTTAAATATCTTTCGACGTTGTTTATGGCATGTTCAATTGGCGTATATCAGGCGTATATTCCGTTTATCGCAGGAATGCTCGTTTTGTTATTAATGGTTGAATTATTGGAAGAATTCAATCCAAAGAAAGTGATAGCAGATAGTTTTTTCTATTTATCAACTCTGGTATTAGGTTTTATTGTATACAGGCTGATGGTTTTTGTCAGTCTGCAGGTAACAGGATACAGTCTAAGTAATTATCATGGAATTGATCAGATGGGAAAAATGCGATTGTCGGATATTCCCGGACTGATTGCTGAATGTTATAAACATATGGATATTATTCATGATAATTATCATGTTACTTTTGAGTCATATATATGTAAGGTTGCATTTATTGTAGCGATCATTTTGGGAATAGCATCAATTGTTGGTATTCTTTTAAAGAAAAAAGCGAAGCCTATTGTTTGGGTTGGAAGTATTGTTTATGTTGTGATTTTCCCGATTGCAGTTAATGGAATAATTATTATCTGCAACAATAGTGATATAAGAACACTGATGGTTTATTCCGAAGTTCTGTTTTTGATTTTTGGAATTGCATTTTTTGACAGACTGATTAATATTATTCCGGAAAACAGAACTATAAACTATGTATGTCCTGTTGTGTGGATTCTGATGGCGGGTGCTATCTTTAGTTACAGTGTTCAGGCAAATATCAATTACGTCATAATGGATTATACAAAGATGCAGACGCAGAGTTACCTCACTTCACTTGTTTCGGATATCAAGAATGTTGAGGGTTACAATTCCCGATATCCGATTGTGTTTGTAGGTTCAAGTAAGGGTGGAAGAGACGTAAGTAATATTTTGGATAATTCTTTGAAAAATGTTCTTGGTGAGCGAACACGCTTCATATTTAACGGTAATTATACGGAGATGATTAATACATATACTCGTGCAGATCTTTTAAATTTATATACCGGTTTTGTTTATAATACAATCGATGATTTGAAAGAAAAAAGAAATGTAGTTCTTGATCCGGAAGTTATTAAAATGCGAAATTATCCACATGCCGGAAGTATAAAAATAATAAATAAGGTGCTTGTAGTAAAATGCAGTGATATTGATTTTGATTACGAGATGGATTTTTACAGAACAAAGATAGAAGAAGAGGAAGAAAAGGAAGAAAAGGAAGAAAAGGAAGGAACAAAAGAAGACCCTGCAATCTATGACAAACTCAGGAAAAGATATGAAGATTCATTAAAAAAGCAGGAAGAAATTACTGAGGAAACTAAAGAGGATAAAAAGTCAGAAAAGAAAACGTCAAAAAATTCGGCTGATGATAAAAATAAAAAGACAGACGAGTCTAAAAAACGTCTGAAGAAAATAGTGAAAAGGCAGACGAGTCTAAATAATGTTTGATAAGTGTCGTGATTATATGGTATTATAATCGCGACACTTTTGAGTTTTAATGTTGTTACAGTGAGGTGGTAGAAATATGAGATTTATAAAAAATTTTAGGGGCAGCGAATTGTCCTGCTTGCTTATAATATGTTTTCTTTTTGTTCAGGCTATGTGTGATTTGTCACTTCCAAATTATACATCTAAACTAATAGATACAGGAATTATCAATTCAGGTATTGAGTATGGTATTCCTGAAAAAATAAGTGAAGAAAGCTATATGGGAATTAGCATGTTTCTTACCAAAGAAGAGAGAAAGGATTGGTTTTCTCTATATAAAAAGGGAGATAAGGTAAGCCGGAGTTCTAACGATGATAAAAAATATGAAATTACCGTGTATGAACTAAAAAACTCAGATAAAAATAATTTGGAAGAACTGGAAGAAGAATATTCGACTTCAATTATGTTGTATTATATGAGTTTACAAGGTGGATTTGGTGAGGGCACAATGTCTTTTGGCGCAGACTCAGGTATGTCTACAGACTCAGGTGATGCATCCTCTTCCTTAATGAAACTTGATGATGAAACAATATTGCGTATCAGAAAAGGAGCCGAAGAAAAAATATCTACTCTTGGCGATTCGATGGTTCATTCATCAACAGTTGCTTTTGTAAAAAACGAATATGAAAAAATAGGGCTTGATTTAAATAAACAACAGACGCAATATCTGTTTGCTACCGGGGCAAAGATGATTGCAATGACATTACTAATGGTATTGGCAGCAGTGTTTGTTGGTTTTTTTGCATCAAGGGTCGGTGCAAAAATTGGTCGTGATTTAAGAGAAAAAGTATTTAAAAATGTCATGAACTTTTCTGAATCTGAGATGAAGAAATTTTCAACTGCATCGCTTATTACAAGAAGCACAAATGATGTACAACAGGTACAGATGGTTTCAGTGTTAATGCTTAGAATGGTTGCTTATGCACCTATTTTAGCAATAGGTGGAATAATAATGGTAATAAGAACTCATTCCGGAATGGAGTGGATTATCGTTGTAGCAATAGCACTTCTTATGTGCCTTGTGGCGTTTTTGATGCTAGTGGCAATGCCGAAATTCAAATTGATGCAGGACTTAGTTGATAGAGTGAATCTTGTCTCAAGAGAAATACTTACAGGTATTCCGGTAATCAGGGCTTTTTCAAGAGAAAAGCTGGAAGAAAAAAGATTTGATGAGGCAAATGAAAATCTTACAAAAGTTATGCTCTTTACTAACAGGGCAATGAGTTTCATGATGCCTGCAATGATGCTGATTATGAATGGAATAAGTATTCTGATTGTTTGGGTTGCAACTCACAAAATTGATAATGGTACCCTTGAAGTTGGAACGATGACAGCGTTTATTACATATACAATGCAGATAGTACTATCATTCCTTATGCTGTCGGTTATATCTATTCTTTTGCCAAGAGCAACAGTGGCATCAGACAGAATAAAAGAGGTAGTGGAAACAAATGCATCCGTAGTTGATGTTTATAATGCAAAAGATATAAATGATATTGTGGGAGTAGTCGAATTTGAAAATGTGAGCTTCTCATATCCTGATGCAGAGGAAACTGTTCTTAATGATATTTCATTTGTTGCAAAACCAGGAACGACAACGGCAGTTATTGGAAGTACAGGAAGTGGTAAGTCGACATTAGTGCAGCTTATCCTAAGATTCTATGATGTGACTAAAGGAAGCATTAAGATTGATGGAAATGATATAAGAGATTTTACTCAGAAATCACTTCGAAATAATATGGGATATGTTCCACAGAAAGGAGTACTTTTTTCAGGAACGATTGAGTCAAATATCAAATATGGTGCATCAGATATTACTGATGATAATATGAAAAATGCAGCAACCATTGCGCAGGCAACAGAATTTATTGAGCAAAAGGCAGAAAAGTATAATTCTGAAATATCCCAGGGTGGAACTAATGTGTCCGGAGGTCAGAAACAGAGACTTTCAATAGCTAGGGCTATTGCCAGAAAACCAAAGATTTTTATTTTTGATGACAGTTTTTCTGCATTGGATTTTAAAACTGATGCAATGTTGAGAAAGGCACTTTCTAATCAGATTAAGGATGCAACAGTATTTATTGTTGCACAAAGAATCAGCACCATATTAGAGGCTGAACAGATAATAGTTCTCGATGAAGGAAATGTTGCAGGCATTGGTAATCATTTTGAACTGATGAAAAACTGTGAAGTATACAGGCAGATTGCAGAATCACAGTTGTCGCCAAAAGAGATTGAAGACAGTTTGAAAAGGGAGGACAGATAAATGGAAGAAAAAAAATATAGAACTCCCAAGAGACAGAGAATGGGTGGTCATGGTCACGGAAGAATAGTTCCGGGTGAAAAGGCAAAAGACTTTAAGGGAACAATTGTTAAACTAATTGATTATATAGGCAATTACAAAATAGCACTGATAATAGTTGCCTTGTTTGCAGTGGCAAGTACTGTGTTTAGTGTAGTTGGACCAAAGATTCTTGGAAAGGCTACAACTGTTCTTGTTGAGGGCATAACATCTAAAATTGCCGGAAACGGAAGTGTAGATTTTGATCGTATCGGAAAGATATTGCTGACGGTTCTTATCATTTACGGCGCCAGTTCTGTTTTTGCATTTATTCAGGGGTATATAATGAGTACTATTACTCAGAAAATATGTTACAGACTCAGAAAAGAAATGTCGGAAAAAATAAACAGGATGCCAATGAAGTATTTTGAGGAGAGAACATACGGTGAGGTTCTTTCAAGGATTACAAATGATATTGACACTTTAGGAAACGGATTAAATCAGAGCATTACTCAGTTGATTACGTCAGTATGTACAATGATAGGTGTTCTTATAATGATGATATCAATAAGTCCTCTTATGACAGGAGTATCGCTGATAACGCTTCCAATAAGCGTAATTCTGATTGCCGTTGTGGTAAAACGTTCGCAGAAATATTTCAAATCTCAGCAGGAATACCTTGGAAATATTAACGGTCAGGTAGAAGAATTGTTTGCCGGACACAATATTGTCAAAGCTTTTAACAAAGAGGAAGACAGCATAGAAAAATTTCATGAGACAAATGAAAAACTTTATGAGTCTGCTTGGAAGTCCCAATTTTTGTCAGGACTTATGATGCCGTTTATGGCATTTGTGGGCAACCTGGGATATGTTGGAGTTGTTATCTCAGGTGCATATCTTGCAATAAAGGGAAAAGTTAAGATTGGAGATATTCAGTCTTTTATGATGTATGTAAGAAACTTTACTCAGCCGATTCAGCAGATTGCTCAGGTTACAAATATGCTCCAGTCAATGGCAGCAGCAGCTGAGCGTGTGTTTGAGTTACTTGGAGAGGAAGAAGAGGAACAGACTGTTGAAAATGCAGTAAAAACAGGCGGACTGAAAGGTAATGTTGAATTCAAAAATGTCAAATTTGGTTATGACAGTGAAAAGACTGTAATTAATAATTTCTCCGTAAAAGTAAAAGACGGTCAGCAGGTAGCAATCGTTGGACCTACCGGAGCAGGAAAGACAACAATGGTCAAACTGCTCATGAGATTTTATGATGTTACTGAAGGAGAAATATTAATAGACGGACATAACATAAAAGAATTTGACCGACATGAACTTAGAAAGATGTTTGGAATGGTTCTTCAGGATACGTGGTTGTTTAAAGGAACCATAAAGGAGAATATCAGATACGGAAAACTTGACGCAACTGATGAAGAAGTAATTGCCGCAGCAAAATCAGCCCATGCACATCATTTTATTGAAACCTTATCAGGTGCATATGAAATGGAATTAAATGAAGATGCAGATAATGTATCTCAGGGCCAGAAACAGTTGTTAACCATTGCCAGAGCAATTCTTGCAAATAATCCGATTCTGATACTTGATGAAGCGACTTCTTCTGTAGATACAAGAACAGAGCATATGATTCAAAAAGCCATGAACAACCTTATGAAAGGAAGAACAAGTTTTGTTATTGCGCACAGATTGTCAACAATAAAGAACGCAGATATCATACTTGTTATGAAAGACGGTGATATTGTTGAGCAGGGAAATCATGAGGAACTGATGAAAATGGATGGCTTTTATGCGGAACTGTATAATTCGCAGTGGGCAGAAACTCAGGATGCATAATTGTTTATCATAGCAGATAATGAAATAATATTAGATACTAAAAACAGCATGATAAATAAGAAGTAGATGTCCCCATCCTCTAAACAAAGTAAAAAAAGTAAAAATTAAGAAAAACTCGCATAGAAGAAAGTAAATACTCTCTTCTATGCGAGTTTTTTTGATAGGTTTGTAATAGTTATTAAAACGTTTTTACTATTTATTTTTTTATATATTATTTATTAGATTTTTTTTGTAAAATAATTGCAAAAAAACGCTTTTTAAATTGATATGGATATAGGTATTTGATAAAATTATTACTGAAATTGAGGGCGGATTATAATATGTTTTTTATCAACTGAATTATAAAGGGAGAATTATATGCGAACGGATTCAATTTATAAATCATTTATTAATGATGAGCGTGCTGTCTATTTTGATGACAGCCATTACGATATTAAAAGTGACGGAACTGAGGATGTATCGGAAAAACTTCAAAAAGCAATTAACAGCATAAGTTTATCTGATGGGTATGGAACTTTGTTTGTTAATGAGGGTACATATCTGTTATCAAACACAATATATGTTCCAAAAGCTGTACGAATTATCGGTTATGGAAATACCAGACCGGTATTTGTTCTCAAAGATGGGGCTGCCGGATTTGACGTACCACATCCGGATGATAAAGGAGGATTCAAATATCTGTTTTGGTTTGTTGCAAAAACAGTGTTGAATGAAAATGAGATTGAAGATGCAGACCCTGGAACGTTTTATTCTGCAATGTCTAATATAGATATAAGACTTGGGGAAGGCAATCCATATGCTGTTGCACTGAGAACTCATTACGCGCAGCATTCCTTTGTTTCCTATATGAATATTGATGTTATGTCGGGAATGGCAGGAATATATGATGTCGGAAATGAGATGGAAAATATCAGCATACGTGGCGGTAACTATGCGATTATTACCACTATGTGTTCTCCGGGATGGCCGTTTATGATGATTGATACGTATTTTGAAAATCAGAAATGTGCTGCCATCATGAGTCAGAGATCAGGTTTGACAATTGTCAGAAATAAGACTGTAAATGTTCCCGTCTTTATTGATGTTATGGATGAAAATTACGAAAAGATATATATGGAGAATTGTGTTATTGAAAATGTATCTGACGTATTGTTTGATATTGCAATTGAAAAGAGTCAGATGACACAGTTTTCAATTAACAATGTGATTTGTAATAATGTTACTTCTCTTTCAAGATTTAAGGATACGGGAAGATGCAATGATTTGTCACCACAGGGAATACTGAATTATACTCATGGATTTTTCGACAGTGATAAGCAGCAAGAATCACAGCTTATTGATGAGATATCTATTGAAGAATTTAGTGAAAAAGAATGTTTCACGGATAATAACGGTGTACAGTCTATAGATTTGTATTCGCTATTTCCTGCAGATATCAAACAGCTTCCGGATATGGATGAATGGGTAAACGTTTCAGAGATCGGAATTGTTGGGGACGGAACAACGGATGTTACAGATCAGGTGAATAATGCAATTTCTAAAAACAAAGTATTGTTCTTCCCTGCCGGTGAGTATATTTTCTCCGATAGCATAAATTTGGAAAGAGATACTGTAATAATCGGACTTCACCCTTATACAACAAGATTTGTGCTTGCTGATAACAGTGAAGCTTTTACAGGATTTGGTCCGTCAAAAGGATTTGTGGTTACACCTCCGGAAGGGCGTAATATAGTGAACGGAATAGGAATTGCCACAGGCGGAAGAAATCCGAGAGCAATAGCACTTTTGTGGCAGTCTGGAAAAGATTCATACCTTAATGATGTAAAGATATTAGGTGGACACGGTTATCTCGTAGAAGGTACCGGGGAATTTGATTCACCTTATAATGACTCAAGAACCTGGGACAAGGATCCAAGACAGATGTGGGATGCACAGTATCCAAGTGTACTTGTTAAAGATGGAGGCGGAACCTTTAAGGATTTATGGACAGCCAGCATGTATGCATCTTCCGGCTTTCAGGTTGAAGATAGCAGCATCAGTTCAAATGTATATTGCATATCGCTTGAACACCACCAGCGAAATGAAATCAGAATGATTAATTCTTCAAATTGGAATTTCTATGCAATTCAGACGGAAGAAGAGATGGCAGAGGGTGAATATGCATTGCCATATGAGCTTGTTGAATGTAATAATATAAAGTTTAATGTTGCATATTTCTTTAGGACAGTGTTTGTAAAGACACCTTTTGAGTACTGCGTAAAGTGTTACAACTGTAAGAATATAGTATTCAATGTAATGCAGAACGTAACTCAGATGAAATTTCAGTTTACACATTTTTTAAAGAACTGCACAACAAATGAGACAATCGATTCATGGCAGGCTGTAAAAATTGTAAGTGGTGAAGAAATTGAAAATGCAAATAGTGATGAAATAATAAATGAAAATGTAATTATAAATAGTAGTGAAGGCGCAAACGAAAATATAAGTAATAATAGTAGGATAACAAAAATAAGTTATCCATATGAGGATGCATCTAAGATTGAGAGAGTTGACCTGAAAATTATAAAAGAGTTTGATGATTTCAGATTTGCAGACGGAGCAATGACAGATTCAAAGGGTAATTTCTATTTTTTGGATTCGTTTGATAAGAGAGCTTATATGATTGATGCAGGAACTCTGGAATTACAGTTGTTGTTTGAATCTCCAATTAAAATTAATTCCATGATAACAGACAGTAAAGATAATGTTATTTTTGTTGGCGAATATGTAATACCTGCAGAGGCGCAGGTTGACGGTGTGCCGGTGGTCTACGAATTGCCTCCTGATTCATATGGATCTTCTTATGGAAAATGGTACAACAGTAATGCTGTCATAGTAGCTTTTGTAGTGGAAGACAGGAAGATAAAACCACTGGAAATAAAGAAAATGAGTGATCTGTCACCGGAGTATGTTGTGTATCCGGGAAATAGGTTAAGAGACGGTGGTGATTACAAGTTTGTATTACAGTATAATCCAAAGAAAGCCTTTGTGGCACCTGATGAAAAAACTATAATTCCATTGCATTACGATTTGATCAGAGCAACAAATCTCTCAAAAGCACCAATAGGTGGTAGCATTTATTCAGTTGATGAAACCTATAAGAGAACCTGGAAGGCTGAAGTTTGTGAGAACGGACTTTTGAAGAATCCGGAGGTGATTATAGACAAAGGGGATTATTGTGTTGCTAATACACCGGACAGGCTATTTGTATGTGAGAATTATATTTACGAATGCGACTTACAGGGAAAGGTTATAAGAAAATATAATATCGGTGACAGAATTACCACAATAGGACTTGGTAATGACAATGAGATTAAGTATGTTACAGCCAGACATAAGGTCTATGTTGTGAAATAAGAAAATTGCCGGAACAACAAATATAATGGATTATATAATTAAGAAATGTAGCATTAGAGCTAGTGCTATGAAAAAAGAAAAATGTAATTACTAAAAAATAATAAAGGATAAGAAAAATAATAAAAGCTAAATAATTAAAGATATGAAGAAAGGAATCAAAAATGAGAATTAGGGAGAAAGTCATTTTTTTTGGAACAATTGCAGCAATTACTGTTGCTGCAACAGCAGGATGTGAAAAGAAAAATAATAATGACAACAGCAATGCAAAACAGGATAAAGTTCAGAATAATGAGACTGTTGAAGAGCCGGTAACAAATAATATTGAATATGACACGGTTTCTGAAATCGTGAAAGATGATTCAATTTTTGGAGAGAATGTATTTGTATTTTCGCCGGAGGATGATAGCCAAGAAGTAAAAGAAAAAGTTAATGAAATATATAAAGAGCAGGAGAGAAATCAGTTTGGTACTGAAAGATATGCTATTTTGTTTAAGCCGGGCGATTATGATAAATCAATTGCGGTCAATGTAGGATATTACACAACAGTTGCCGGATTGGGTATTCAACCTACAGATACAAACATTGAAACTTTGTGGGTAAATGCAGACTGGATGTATCACAATGCTACATGTAACTTCTGGCGCGGTGCAGAGAACTTTTCTGTAAATAAATACACAATGTGGGCAAATTCACAGGCAGTATCACTGAGAAGAATGAATTTCAATGACGGAATCGTACTCAGTGACGGTGAAGGATGGTCCAGTGGTGGATTTATTTCTGATTCACAGTTTGCAGGAACTGTATCTTCCGGATCTCAGCAGCAGTATCTCACAAGAAACTGCGACTGGGGATACTGGGACGGAGGAGTTTGGAACATGGTATTTGTGGGAGATAATCTTAACAAAATACCTATGGGAGGATGGCCATTTAATCCACTTACAAAAGTTGAAAAGACTTCTTATATAGAAGAAAAACCATTCATAGTCTATGATGATGAACATGGTTATGGTCTTTACATTCCGGAACTTAGGAATGAAACATCTGGACCTTCATGGACAAAGGGAAGTACAGGTTCTGTAAAATCACTTGCAGGATTCTATGTTGCAAAGCCCGGAGATGACGCAAAAGTGATTAATGAAGCATTGGAGTCAGGAAAGAATATTATATTTACACCGGGTATTTACGAATTCTCTGAAACAATAAAAGTCAACAATCCGGATACTATCATTTACGGCATGGGACTTGCAACTCTTGTAGCAAAAGAAGGAAATGTTGTAATGGAAACAGCAGATGTTGACGGAATAAGAATTAGTGGACTTATTTTTGAAGCAGGTGATAGCGAATCTGAATCATTGTTGAAAATCGGATCTGAAAAAACGGATGTAAATCATGAAAGTAATCCAATCTGCTTAAATGATGTATATTTCAGAGTAGGTGGAAGCGGTAGATATGTTGGAAAAGTTTCTAACTGTGTTACTATCAACTCAAATAACGTAATCGGAGATAATTTCTGGGTATGGAGAGCTGACCATGGTGCTAATGTAGGCTGGACAAAGAATACTGCAAAGAATGGAATAATCATAAACGGTGACAATGTGATTATGTATGGACTTTTTGTAGAGCACTTCCAGGAGTATCAGACAATTTGGAATGGAAACGGAGGAAAGTTGTATTTCTATCAGAGTGAAATTCCATATGATGTTCCTAGTCAGGAAGAGTTTATGAGCCATGATAATACAGTCAATGGATATTCTTCGTATAAAGTTGCAGATGAAGTTACAGATCATGAGGCATGGGGCCTTGGTATTTACGCTTATAACAGAGATGCAGAAGTTGACATAAATTCTGCAGCAGAAGTTCCTGATATTGAAGGTGTGAAAATTCACAACATAGTAAGCGTTGTGTTAAACGGAAAACCGGGAATATCTCACGTTGTAAATAACAGTGGAAATCCGGTAAAACGTGCGGGAAATACTTCGAAGATTATGGAATATGAAAACGGAGTACAGAAATAAAAAAGAACAAAAAATATGTGTTACAGAAAATGTAACACATATTTTTTTTATTTCACAATGTATACATTGTGAAACGCAAACTACAGCAGTTTTGCGGTTACCATAAAATTAGTTATGTAAACAAAAGGCTTATGTCCAACCACCGTCAACTGTGATTATCTGACCGGTCATATAAGAATTGGCATTTGCCAGGGAGAATACAGCTTCTGCAATGTCATCAGGTGTACCAATACGACCTGCAGGAATCTCATCACATATTTCAGACAAGTCTTCATCAGAGAGATGAGAGTTCATATCTGTGTTAATGATTCCACATGAAATGGCATTTACCTGAATGTTAGAAGGAGCAAGTTCTCTTGCAAGTGCTTTGGTAAAGGAATTAATCGCACCCTTTGTTGCTGAGTATGCGCATTCATAGGATGCCCCGATATTTCCCCAAACAGATGAAATATTGATAATCTTTCCGGAATGCTTAGTTAACATAACTGGGATGATTTCCTTACAAAGAGATATTACTGAGGTTACATTGCTGTTCCAAAGTCTGTCCCAGTCCTCTTTTGAAATATCCTGATGTAATCCCGTAACAGATATTCCGGCATTATTAACAAGTACATCTATTGAATTTCCTGTATCAGAAAGAATATTATCAATAAGATTTTTGGCTGAATCAAAATCAGCGTGATTGCAGATATAGTATTTGAATGAACCGCCAAAGGATGAGATATCCTTTGCCAAATCAATCATCAAATCTTCTCTATTGTGACATGTAGCGATGACATGATAATTATTTTTTGCAAAATATAAGGCTGTTGCGCGTCCTATCCCGCGGGAAGCGCCGGTTACAAGAACAGTTTTCTTCATTATAATAATACCTTTCCTTGGTAAATAATATTAGCAAGTATACAATTATTAACTAATAAACAAATAATGGATACTAAGCATCTGTTAACGAATAAAAAGCATTAGTTAATAAGCAAATGCTAACAATAGAATACCATAGTAAATCTTTTGTTGCCACCATTATCATAATTATGTTAACAGAAAAAACACAATTGATTTACATAAAAAGGTCTTCTTGCAATTGACAAAGCAAACTCAACTTGCTATAATACGTTTGTAATAATTTTGTAATAAATTGTACAACCCCACGATTTTAAGAGGTTTGAGCATAAAATCAGTACATTTCATGATAGATTTTATCCTCAGATATAATATATAGAGAATTTAATAAAAATGGAGGTACATATGAAACAGAGTTCTTTAAAAGTACTTACTCTTGGATTAGCAGTTGGAGCAATTGCTCTTGTATGTGGTGGCCGGATTAAGGCAGAGACACTTGACACAGAGATACCTTGTGCGGGAATTTCAGTCGCACTTAATAATTATATAGATACAGTTGAAAATCCGGAAACACAGATAGTTGAGCTTTTGCCAACTAAGGTTGCAGCGGAGAATCCTGCAAGACAGGAGATATTCAACAATATGGCGATTGCCTTTGTTGATAATTATGTTAATATCAGAAAGAAACCATCTACAGATAGTAAGATTGTAGGAAAGATTTACAGTAACTGTGCAGCTACAATTCTTGAGGAAACATCTGATGGATGGTACAAGATAGAATCAGGAAATGTTAAGGGATATATCAAGTCAGAGTATTTCCTTACAGGACTTGATGCAGAAGAATATGCCATTGATAATGGCTATGTGTTGGCGCAGATTAAGGAGGCAGGACTTAGAGTTAGAGAAAAAGCAAGTACTGAGGCTCCTATCATTGTAAATGTTTATGAGAATGAATATTACGCAGTAAAGAAATATAAAAAGAACGGTGAGTGGTGTAAGTTAGCAATTGATGAAGGCGAGAACGGCTGGGTTTCAGCTCAGTATGTAAGCATGTCAGTTAACATGGATGAGGCACTCACATTAAAAGAAGAAAAAGCAATGCTCAAAGCTAAGGCAGAGAGAGAAGAGCAGGAAAGACTCGCTGAGCAGCAGAGACTTGCTGACGAAGCAGCAGCAGCAGAGGCTGCAGCAGCTGCAGCAGCGGCTAACCAGTCAAACAGTAACACAAACAGTAACATTACAAATCATTCATACAGTGCACCAAGTAACAATACATCATCAAGTTCAAGTAATTCAACACAGAGTACACCTAAAAAAGAAGTTGTGAATACAGCACCACAGAGTAGTGCGGGTGCAGGAAAGGCAGCAGATGTTGTTGCATATGCTAAGCAGTTCCTTGGTAATCCATATGTATTTGGTGGATCAAGTTTGACACACGGTACTGACTGTTCAGGATTTACAATGTCAGTATATGCTCACTTTGGTTATTCACTTAACAGATCATCATATACTCAGGTATATAATGGAACAGCAGTAGATTTAGGAAGTGTTAAGCCTGGAGATCTTATCTTCTATAAGAATGGTGGAAGCAGAATCAGTCACGTTGCAATGTACATTGGTGGTGGACAGATTATCCATGCTTCAACAGAAAAGACAGGAATCATAATTGGAAGTATGTATCATCAGACTCCATGCGCAGCAAGAAGAATTATAAACTAATATATAAATTCAGAAAAAGATTTGTTACCTTTGGGCAGCAAATCTTTTTTTGTTATCCACGACGAGCCAAGTGAAAATCTGTGCTCGCACAGAGATTTTCATTTGGCGACCGTGTAATCACTGAGAAGGAGCGAAGCGGATTCGAAGTGATTTAGCGGCAAGTGAATATCGCACCAACTTGAAAAAATGACAATTTTTGTGCTGCATGTACATTTTTTTGGGAGTGAAAATATAGTGAAAATATCCAATTTTCCCTTATTTTTATTGAAGTGAGACAAAACGTACGTTTGTGCTTGACATGACATAAAATGACAAGAAAATATGTGGACAATGTGGATAAGTCGGGTTATAACTAGTATTTTAAAGCAAAAATATATTGAAAAAAAAGTGGATAACTCGATATAAACGTTTTTTTGTGGAAAAACAACGAAACTATAATTGTGTTGTTTTTTTGTGCACAATATACAAAAAACTGTTTTGAAGCTATGGACAGTTTTTGAAAAAAAGATTGTCATAATTTCCGGTAAAAAAATAGAATAAAAGATTTTATTTTTGTAGATAAAAAATGGTCACTGTGGTATAATTTCTTTATAACAAACAGAAAGGAAGTGGTACTATGAAATATATCATTTCAGGACACAACATTGACGTTACAGAGGGTATCAGATCGGCAGTCGAGGCAAAGCTCGGAAAACTCGACAAGTACTTCACGAGAGACACGGAGATAACGGTTACTCTCAGCGTCGAAAAAGACAGACATAAGATAGAAGTAACCATTCCGGTTAAGGGAAGTATCATCAGAGCGGAAGAAGTAAGTACAGATATGTATGCTTCAATTGATTTAGTTGAGGAAACAATTGAACGTTCGCTCAGAAGATACAGAAAGAAACTTATCGACAGACAGCAGGCAGCAGCCAGAGATAGTTTTACTGAAGAGTACATCGAGGAAGATTACGACGATGAAGATACAGTAAAGATTGTTAAGAGTAAGAGATTCGGAATCAAACCTATGGATCCTGAAGAGGCTTGCGTTGAGATGGAGCTGTTAGGTCACAATTTCTTCGTTTTCCTTAACTCTGAGACAGATGAAGTTAATGTAGTCTATAAGCGTAAAGGAGGAGCATTCGGGCTTATAGAACCTGAGTTAGATTAATAATAATCGCGATTAATACAAGCGCCACACTTTTATAGTGTGGCGCTTGATTTGATTGTTAGGGCAAGGCCCTGTTTATAAAGATGAGTTCTTCCTGTTGGAAGAACGAAACTTTAATAAACCAATAAACCACCTGCTATGCAGGTGAGTTCCCAGTTTCTTTAGATAAAAGAAAACCTCCTTTGTT
>JAEEGL016697491.1_pt1 | contig 22249 bp, 8 predicted proteins | sample 9134231 | NCBI WGS metagenome assembly JAEEGL01 (sample SAMN16246548, study PRJNA631951) | gut metagenome | biome: gut microbiome; feature: rumen; material: fiber-attached | host: Bos | place: Iran: Karaj | collected 2018-10 | reverse complement strand
TGAGTTACGAGTACAAAGATTACCTTGGAAGTGCAGGCGTCATAAAAGACCGCATCAAGAACTTCAAGCCTGAGGTCTTGATGGTCTTGGGATCTGGCCTTGGATTCATGGCAGACTACGTCGAGAATCCCAAATACGTAGTTTACAAGAGCATACCCAATTTCAAAGTATCCACGGCTCCCGGGCACAGAGGAAGACTGGTCTTCGGAGAGCTCTTCGGCAAAAAGGTCATGCTCATGCAGGGCCGTTTCCACACCTACGAAGGCTACAGCATCATTGATGTGGCTTATCCCGTTCGTGTGGCAAAGCTTCTCGGAGTAAAGACCATGATAGTGACCAATGCGGCAGGCGCTGTGAACACCAACTTCAACCCCGGGGATATAATGCTGATCACCGATCACATAAAGCTCTTTATGTCCAGTCCTCTAACGGGACCCAACATCGAACAGTTCGGTGAACGCTTCCCCGACATGAGCAGAGTTTACGACAGAGATCTTCAGGAGATCGCAAGGCAGGCTGCCATTGACCTTGGGATAGAGCTGAGGGAAGGTGTATATATGTTCTTCCCGGGACCTCAGTTCGAGACCCCTGCAGAAGTCATGGCTGCAAGGATACTCGGAGCCGATGCCGTAGGAATGAGCACGGTGCCGGAAGCCATTGCTGCAAACCAGTGCGGCATAAAGACCTTAGGCCTTACTCTTTGCTCCAACATGGCTGCAGGAGTATTGGGCAAACCTCTTTCAGGCGAGGAAGTAAATGAAGCCGCAGAAGCTTCTGCTCCTAAATTTTCCTCACTTGTGGCAGAAATTCTAAAAAGGATATAGACTTTTCTAAAAAATACCTATACAATATGGCGGAATCGGTGTGCGATATGCCGCCATATTTTTATTTTTCCTCTATAGATACAGTCTGCGGGAGCCGGTCTCCCTGCATTGGGATAAGGACTGTGTCTTATAGAGTATGAACGAAAGGTATTATACGATGAGAAAAGAAAGAAGAGACGGCGTCCGCATAGACGGACTCGACGGATATCATAATATCCTGCCGTACATCATGCCCAAAAGAACGGAAGCAGAAGTCAGCATGACTGAAACTTTTGACGTTACCGAGCTCCTTCAGTATATGAAGGAAAGAAATGAGAAGGAAGGACTCAATTTAAAATTCTTTCACGCTTTCTGCACTGCAGTTGCCAGGACCATCTATCTTCGCCCGATGATGAACATATTCGTATCGGGAAGAAAGTACTGGCAGAGAAAATACGTCAGCCTTGCCTTCGTCGTCAAGCAGGCTTTTGCCGACGACGGTGAAGAAACGCTCATGTTCCTTTACGTCAAGCCGGATATGAACCTGGATTCCATATCCAAGATGATACTGGGCGACGTAGAAAAGGTAAGAAAAGAGCACACCAACGATCTTGATAAACTCATGAACTTCGTGGGAAGCCTCCCGAGATGGTTCCTGGAGATCTTCTTCTGGATACTCAGGAAGCTTGAATATCACGGAGCCATGCCCAAAGATCTTACGGCGGGAGATCCCAACTATTCAACGGCACTCCTCTCAAACCTCGGATCCATCAAGGCTGGAGCCCCCTATCATCACCTCAGTGAGTACGGCACCTGCTCCATCATGATCACCATAGGAACTATCCACAAGGAGAACTACATAAAGGATGACGGAAGCGTTGGTCAGAAGGATCTTGTAGAAGCGACCTTCACCATAGACGAGCGTCTTGCAGACGGCTTCTATTATGCTAAGTCTTTAAGGATCACCAAGTACCTTCTTGAGCACCCTGAATGCCTGACGGAGACAGTGGAAACACCTGTACCCGTAGAACTGTAAGCAATTAGCTTATACAATTGAAGAGAAAATAGTATATAATATACGGAGTGGAAGTCTGCTCCGTATTATTTTTTCAGGATCTTTATGAAGGACTTTATAGCTGAAAATTCGACCTACGTCGCGGTTTTTGCCGGTTTTTTGCTCGGCATTCCTGCGGTGAGGCTGTCAAGAAATAAGGGTATTACGATTCCCCTATGGCGAGATGTCTTGAAATGTCTTGCTTTCTCGGCATTCAGCGTTGTTTCAGTGCTCCTTTTTGCTTCGGCTGAAGGTTTACTGGGGGGAAAGGGCTTTCAAGTAGGAGCGGTGTCCACTTACGGCGCATATCTCTTCGCTCCTTTATTTTTGCTTTTGATCTTCAAAAAGGACAGGGGACTCGTTTTTGACGATTTCGCAGTCTACGTACCCGTTTCGCTCCTTCTTCAGCGCATAAGGTGCATCATGAACGGCTGCTGCATTGGAAAAACGATGGGCAGTTCCGGTATGAGATGGCCCGTAAGAGAGGCTGAGATACTTTTCTATGCGCTGATGCTGATCTGCCTTATTTTATACAGAAGAAAAGGTTATATCGCATCAAAATCAGAGTATATAAGAATTAAGGGAATCATGTTCCCCTTTTTGATGATATGCTACGGGTGTCTCCGTTTCCTGCTGGAGTTCCTAAGAGAAAACGGAAAAACATCACTTTTTCATATGGCTCATATATGGTCGGTGCTCACGCTGTTGATAGGGCTGAGCATATATGTTGAAATAAAGAGGCGGGCTATGTCTCAAAAATAGGGTCAGAGAGATCGAAATGGTAAAGAAGATATTTAAAAGATTCACAAGTCTATTGATCGCTGCGGCAATGGTCATCTCTTTCATGAGTCTGTTTCCGCAAGATATATTCAGCGAAACGCTGGTCACGGATATCAGCGGACTCGAGGTTGATTACACAGGCGGCAGCTGGTCTGCGGTAGGGTCGACTTTCAGCGGTTCTGCTACAGGCACGGCGCAGGGCTCGTGCAGCGATGCTGCGAGCGAGACCAGTACTCTCACGTTGAAGAACGTCAGCGGAGGCAGGGCGCTGCTTAGTTTCGATCATACAAAGCCTGTGGTAGGCTCTGAAGGATATGTGATGATCGATGGAGCGGAGGTCACTGAAGCAGGCAACTTTACAAAAGAGCTGGCAAACGATGAGTCGATAAGCATTGAAATGCTTTCTGGCAGCCCTGGTGCGAACACGTCTTCGATACAGCTCAGCAACGTATCCATGACCCTTATACGGGATGTGACCGTGACTTTTGCTTCTCCATTGGGAAGCGGTACGTATTCGGTGAACGGTATGCCCGTAGACGAAGAGAAGATCATCACTCAGCTTTCCACTCTTCCATTTGAACTTGAAGCGAAAGCTGCAGAGGGATACAAACTTGAAGGATGGTATTCGACGTCCGGAAACAGATTCATCAGCAGCGACGAGCTCCTGACAGCTTTTTTCGACGTGGATCAGACTGTATATCCCGTTTTCATTACCGACAGCTGCCCTGTATGGGACGTGGGCGGTCAATGGTACACGGAACTGGGCGATGCAATATCATATGCGTCTTCATATGAGGGATCTAAGATAGTGCTCATTTCGGACGGGACGCTCGCCGCAGGGACCTATACTATTCCGGACGGGACGACTCTTCTGATTCCTTACGAGGTGACAGGCGCTCTGAATACGACTGTGCCCGACGCTTTCAGGTCGACGCCGGCTATAGAACCATCGGTATACAGGACTTTGACTATGGAGCCTTATACAAAGATAGTAGTGAACGGTTCTTTGTGCGTGAACGCCAAGGTCAATTCAAACAACAATCACTATACGGGAGCAACATCAGGAAAATACGGCTGCATCGATATGGGCGAAGGCTGTTCCATAGAGCTTGTCAGCGGATCGGAGCTGTATTGCTGGGGATATATATACGGAAACGGCAGCATAACGGCTTTTCCCGGTTCCGCTGTCTATGAACCTTTTGAAATAGGCGACGTCAGAGGCGGGACTGCTACGATGACCATGAACAATAACCTTCAGAGGGTGCTTCCTTTCCAGCAATACTATATACAGAACATAGAAGTCCCTCTCACAATCATGTGCGGAGCTACGGAATATGCTGTCGGAACGGTGACGGTCCAAAACGATACGGAGACTCCCACTGTCGCATTTATAGGGCCGGAAGAAACAAGCCTTTTCCAGCTTGTTTCCGGATCTTTCACTAAAACCTATGATCCCGAGACCGACCGCGTGTATTACGATATAAACGGAGACTCCAATATCAATTCCGTAAGCCTGGATGTCGGGCTTTCTGTCGATACGCTAAAGTATGTGCTTCCTCTGATGCAAAACACCGTTTTCAATATCGTCTCCGGGACCACTGCCGTAAGGCAGAGCGTGTATATGATCCCGGGCTGCGAAATGAAAGTATCTCAGGGGGCTTCCCTGATCATCGCAGCGGAGACAGACTTCTACGTATACGACAGAGACGAATACGTGGGCAACGGTTTTGTCTTTTCAAATACGGATCTTAAGAGCAGTTTTTATCAGCCGGACAGAAGTGATGTGAACGTCTTTACGGTGGATAAAATGGTCGATGCAAAACTGGATGTGAGCGGAAAGCTTACAGTAGAGGGCAATCTTTACACTACTGCAAGCGGTGCGAACGTCACCAGCAGCAGCGTGAATGGAAAGATATCATTCGCAAATGCCCCGCTTTCATCATCTACAGTGTATCAGGTGACTCAGGGCGGAGAAGGCGGCACCGAAGTTTATTATCACGAGATCCCTGTTACGGCTCCTCAGCTGTGCAACGGCGTCATAGGCGTAACGGTAGATCCAAAGTATACGCCGACCGAGGGAACAGCAGCGGGAGGATATTTCTCTTACTGTATCGTTGAGGATAAATGGCACGAGGGAGATCCCTGCGAGGCAAACTATGAGCTCATTTACTGGACCTGGGCAGATGATTACAGTTCGGCATCTGCGACCTTCATAGAAGCGACCTCCGGATACGAAGTGACCATCAACGCTGCAGTGACGACAAAGATCACTGAGCCGACCTGCGAGACGGAAGGACAAACGGTATATACAGCGGCCGTAACGCTCCGCGGCAAAACATATACTGACGCCAAAACTGTCACAGCGGATGCTCTCGGCCATGACTGGGCGGCTGTGACCTATAGCTGGGCTTCTGATAATTCCTACGTGAAAGCTCTTAAAGCCTGTGGTAGAGACCACAGCCACGATGTGGAAGAAACGGTGAGTACGACTTCTGAAGTCACCATAGCTCCCGGCTGTGAGACAGAAGGAGCCAGGACGTATACAGCGGTATTTACGAAAACGGAGTTTACGACGCAGACGAAGACCGTCACCATTCCTGCAGCGGGGCATATCTGGCAGGAGATCACATACACTTGGGCTTCTGACAACAGCAGCTGCACTGCCCTCAAAGCCTGCAGCAGAGATCACAGCCACGATATCAGCGAGGATGCCACAGTCAGTTCATCGGTGACTTTAGAGCCTACGATCACTGAACCGGGAATAATGACATTTACAGCGGTGTTCACTGACCCCGAGTTCGAAACTCAGATCAGGAACGTTGAGATTCCTGTAAAAGAGGTAGCTTCGATAATGATCAGCGACATGCCGAAGACTGAGTACGCCGTCGGAGAAGATCTTGACGTCACAGGCGGCACTATTTTAGTGACCTATGCTGACGGAGACACGGGGCTCATCGATATGACTCGAGAGATGGTTTACGGCTTTGATACTTCCGAAGAAGGGGAGCGCAGCCTGGTCGTGAGATACGGCGGGGCTGAAACGACGTATATCATCAACGTTATAAAAGTCGATATATCGGTGATCCCCTTTGGATCTGAAGCGTTCCGGGAAGGGGATAACTATTTTATAGATGGAAACACAGTCACCGTTATTTACGAGCTGCCTTGTAAAATCGGATATTTCGACGAGGAGCTGGGCTGCTATGTGGCGATCCCGGCATCAGTGAACTTAGATGGCAGTTACAGCTTTACTGCGCCTAGAAGAGTGACAGAAGTCGTGCTCGTCGTAAAGGGAGATGCGGACGGCGATGGAAACTTTTCGAATTATGACGTCACCTTGGCAAAAGCAGCAGGTATGGGCAGGCTGCAAAGCTACAGCCCGCTTCAGAAGTTCGCGACAGATATGAACTCGGACGGAGATTTCACGAATTACGACGTGACTTTGATGAAGGCTGTCGTAATGGGAAGAATAGAGGGTTCCTGGATCTAGTGCCCGTATGGGGTTTGAATAAACAAGGACAAGGAAAAATGAAGTACAAAAAGCTATTATCCATGATGCTGGCAATTCTGATCGCATTCAGTTTAGTGCCGGCTAAAGTATTTGCCGAGAGCGGGAAAACAGATTTGAAATATCCCTTCGGACGAACTTTTGAACTCGCTTCAGATTTTACGTTCAGACTGAGCGATGATGACAGAGCAGCCATATCCTCGGGCTCATACAGACCTTATAAGCCTCAGCTCAGCGCCTATGCAGAGTCTCAAGACGGCTATCCTGTATTCGACGACCTTGATGAATCTCTTGAATACTTAAGAGCCTGCCTTTCAAAGCGCGAAGACGTTTTGACAGCATCCGGATACGCGAATGAAACCGAGGAGGAGAAAAGCGACAACGTAGTAAAAGTTATTGCAGCATACAGCGTCGGGAATTTGACGCAGGAGCTTTTGGACTCAATATTCAACTATGTATTCTCCGGTGTCTTCGATCATACCGGAATAGGGGATCAGGGCGATTATCTGCTTTATCATACTTATTCGTATGGGATCAGTGATTTCAATTACGATTACAGTAAAGGGATAATGTACCTGACTTACGTGTTCACTTTTTATACCGACGCAGAGCAGGAGAGGGCGGTAGCCGAAGAGTCGGCTGCAGTCCTTGGCAGCCTGGGGCTTGAAGGAAAAAATGAATATGAGAGGTTCTTGGAGATATATGAATATATCACTCATAATATTGTTTACGATTATGACAATTTAGAGGACCAGGAATATCTTCTCAAATATACTGCTTATGCAGCCATCATCGACAAGAAGGCCGTATGCCAGGGCTATGCCAATCTGCTCTACCGCATGCTCCTTGAAAGCGGAATCGATTGCAGGATCATTTCGGGGAAAGGCAACGGAGGCGGCCACGCATGGAATATAGTAAGGCTTGGGGATCTTTATTACAACGTGGACTCCACCTGGGATGCAGCGGGTCTAAACGTTTATGATTGGTACGGGAACTTCCTATACAAAGAATACCCCATGACCTACCGGCTAAGATGCAACGCCAATTTCCCTGATCACGAAAGAGATGAGAAGTTTGAGACCGATGAATTCAATGCGGCATATCCCATGAGCGATAAAGATTTCGACCCGGCAGATCTTCCTCCGGAACCGGAATACGTCGCAATTGTAAGAAGAGCGGAAGAAGAGACCGGCTGTTATTTCGAGACCTTTGATGAGGCTTTGGAGGCTGCCGGAGAAGACGACGTGATCACTTTGCTCAAAAACGTAGAAAGCAATAGTTTTACTATCGGTACTATGACTCTGGATCTGGATGGCCACGAGCTTTTCCTGAAAGCGGGAGCAGGCATATTCGTATATGACGGATCTCCCCTCATACGGAGCGGGAGTATCTCCGGTGCGGAAAGTTCTCAGTATATGATCGATAACTCGGGAAGTCTTACGCTCGAGGGACTCGATATCGACGTCTCCAATACCGGCAATGGGGGCATATGCAGCAGCGGGGAATTGAACATATCGGACTGCAGCATAACTGGCAGCCATTCCCTGGAACTGAAGGGAGGCTGCTTAAATGCCTATGACACAGAAATGCTTGGGACTGTTCACGTTTGCGGCGGTAATGCATTTTTTGAAAGGATCGGTATATATGAGGCCCTCGAAATAGAAAGCGGAAGCGTTCACATCGAGTCGGGATATGTGGAAAGCATTGTCATAGATGAAGACGCAGAAGGTTTTTCAGTTACAAGAGCAAGATCCGGCGCAGAGGTCGGTTCTATACCTCCGGGATATGAGTGGCAAGACGCAGGAGGCATAGAAGTGCTCAAAATGATAAGCACCGGTTCGGGAATAGAAGTGAATGCTTTTACGGGTGATGCAGTCGAGTATTCAGTGGAAGGCAGCACGGTCACCGTCAGCAGTGAGGTACCTTGCAGGCTGGGATATCTGTCAGACGGAAGTTACCAGGCTGTAGAAGCGCAAAAAAACGATGACGGTACTCACAGTTATACGATCCCCGACGGTGTAGATGAAGTGATACTTGTAGTTATGGGCGACTCTGACGGGGACGGTTCGTTTACGAATTACGACGTGACGCTGGCAAAAGCGGCTGCCATGGGACGTGTGCAGACGCTCGGCCCTGTTGCTGAATTCGCGATGGACGTTAGTTCTGACGGCGAGTTTTCAAACTATGACATCACAATGATGAAGGCGATGATAATGGGGCGAGTACAAAGTTCCTGGTAGCAAACATCTTTAATATGTTTTGATATCATATCCGGATGTTGCCGTGCGCGGCATCATCCGGATGCTTATTTTTTCCAGTAATTCTCTGCAATATTGTGTTGTACATAGAAAATAAAAGTGATATTATTGTTCCTAACATACAAATATTAAATGTATTATTTTACAGTAGTGCAGGGTCTAGACGGGTCTTTTTGATAAAATGCCTGTTTTGCCCGAAGGAGGTTTTATGAAAAACAGAAAAAGAATGGTGAGCATACTGCTTGCAGTCATAATGCTCATCTCTGTACTTCCGGCTTCTGCTTTTGCAAGCAATGTCAAGGGAGACGTAAAGGGGTCTGACAGCAGGACCAAGAGGCTCGAGGATATATCCGGGGGCGTTTTAAGAGTTCTGGATAAGACGAGTTCCGTTCCTGTAAGATCACTTCCCCTCAGAGGAGAGTCATACACCATTTCCGGTATACCCGAAAATATGGAAGTGACTGTTGACGGAGTAGTCGTTTCCCCGGAGGCAGACGGCACACTTGTTGTAGCCAGCGGGAGCACGGTAGCTTTCACTGCAGCAAAGGAATACAAGATCAGATCTTTCTTTGCAGAAGCTGAAAATCTTACAGGAGATCCCCAGATCACTCTTACTGCGGGCGACGTATGGGAAGACGGATCCGGATACCAGCTGCTTCTCGATGCAGATGCGACTGCATACGGTACAGTATTCCCTGAAGAAGGACCGATACCGTCAAACTGGGACAGCGATGAAGATCCGGTTTACGGAGACGTACCCGTTGAATTCTATAATGAATTCGAATACAAGATCCCGGAAAACGCTGACGGAGCTCTCACAACGGAAAATGTGGTGTTTGAAAACAGCGTAACTATTACAGTTCCTGCAGGTACTTATGACTGGGTCATTTTAAATCCCTCTGCCGGAGATAAAATGTACGTATCAAGCAACAACGGAAATGTAGACGGACGTTATGACGACTTCGAATTCGAAGAAGGATGCTCTTATGAGTTCGTTCCTCAGCGCGTAGGCACAGGAGATGGTATCTTCCTTACTGTATTAGCTGGCGTGGAGATCTCTTATGATGCCGAATCAGCCGCCTATTCATTCGTGATGCCTGAAGATAACGTGATCGTGAATGCAGTAGTCACAGAGATCACCTATCTCAACGAGTGGGATTTTGAAGATTATGAGACTCAGCTCGAGGATTGGATCATCGTCGACAATGACGGAGACGGTTTGAATTGGGGCTTGACCAGGTTCGACGATGCGCATTCCGGCGAGATAGTACTGTATTCACAGTCATATGATAGTAGTTACGGCGCTCTGACTCCAGATAACTGGGCGATCTCAGGACCTGTGATCGTTCCTGAAGAGGATGCATTGCTTTCCTTCTGGATGATGGGATATCCTGCGTCATTTTGCACAGAAGTAATGGGCATATATGTGGGACGCGTTCAGGAAGACCTCGAAAGCTATGTCCAGCTCGGTGAGGACTTTGTCGGAACAGAAGCATGGGAAGAGCACATTCTCGATCTCAGTGAATATGCGGGAGAAGTAGTGTATATCGCATTCCGCCACTACAATTGCACTAATAATTATTATCTGCTCCTTGACGATGTAAAGGTCTACAGTGGTGAGATGCCCGAACCTCCTCAGCCTCCTGCGCCGGCTCGCAATCCTTTCTGGGATTTCGAGGAAGCGACAGACCTTGACGGCTGGGCGAATGTAGATCAGGACGGAGATAATAAAAAGTGGAGCCGCTACGACACAGAGGGTGGAACGAACATAACCTATCATTCTCCTTACTTTGTAATGACGTCAGCATCCTATGACTCCAGTGGCGTACTTACACCTGACAACTGGCTCATCACTCCGGCAATAATCATTCCGGACAATGACGCACAGCTTTCATTCTGGGCCAATGGACAGGATCCGGATTATGCAGAAGAGCATCTGGCTATCTACATCGGAGCAAGCCAGGATCCATCCGAAATGGTCAGGATCGACGGCGGTGAAGACATCGTTACAACAGGCGAAGTGACGAATTATACTTACGATCTCAGTGCTTATGCAGGTGCGACAATGTACGTAGCATTCCGTCACTATAACGTAACAGATATGTTCAGAGTCAACATCGATGACGTTGAGGTCACCGGAACATATAATGCCAGCGAAGGCGTGACAGTCGTTCCCGGACCCGCCGGACAATTCACAGAAGGTACGGACTTTACGGTAGACGGAAACGTAGTGACAGTCACCTACAGTGTGCCTTGCAGACTCGGATATCTCGATGGAGAAGGTAATTACGTTGCTGTGTCGGCCGTAGCAGTAGAAGGCTCTGAAAACACGTATTCGTTCACGGTTCCCGAAGGTGTCGAAGAAGTAGTGCTCGTAATAAAGGGCGATGCTAACCAGGACGGAGAGTTCACCAATTTAGACGTGACTGTCGGAAAAGCCGCATCTCTTGGACGTACTAACGTTCCGTTCACGGCATTAGGCGCTTTTGCGGCTGATCTGTCAGGCGAAGGCGAATTCACCAACTATGACGTAACGCTGATGAAGGCAGCAAGCCTTGGAAGATACAACTTAGCTTGGTAGTTGCTGATCTTCAGATATTTTGGTTCTAGAACAAACATAAGAAAATGCCATGCCATTGCGGTATGGCATTTTTGTATGTATGGGTTTAGGATGGCATTTGCTAAAACTTGTACATTTGTTGACTCGACACAAAAATAAAACTGATTTTTTGACTGTTAAAGCCAACAAAAATGCTTGCAAGAGATAGACTGCAATAGTAAAATATGTGAATACAAGCTGTTTTTATACTTTCACTTAATTCAAATAGAGAAAGAGGAATGAACATGAAAAAACTCAAGAAAATCATGAGTTTATTGCTGGCTTTGGTCATGGTCCTCTCCTTCGCTCCCGTGAGCGTTTTTGCTCAGGACGGCGAAGCAGAAGCATCACCCTTAAGCTGGGAAGTCATCGAGAACAACACTCAGAGAATGACTGATAAACTCAAGACCGTGAAGGATCAGGAAGGACCTTCGGAAGTTCTTACCGGTGACGTTCGTGTATCCATCGTTTTGGATGCGCCTTCCACACTGGAAAAGGGCTATTCCGCTCAGGGCGTCGCCCTTGATCCCGCGGCGGTCGATTACCGCCAGTCCCTGAAGAATACGCAGGACGAGATGGCAGCAAAGATCTCCAGAGAGGTCCTGGGAGGAGCATCCCTTGACGTCGTCTGGAACCTCACCCTTGCAGCCAATATCATCTCTGCAAACGTTCCGGCTGAAAAGATAGCCGAGATCAGGGATATAGTAGGCGTAAAAGACGTAGTTATAGAAACAAGGTACGAGCCTCAGGAAGCCGATGCTTCGGACGAGCCCAACATGTCCGTTGCGACCGGAATGACCAACGCTCAGTACGCATGGGCAGCCGGATACAACGGTGCCGGAAGCAAGGTCGCTATAGTAGATACAGGCCTTGACTATCTGCATCAGTCCTTCGATCCTATCGCCTTCGAAGTCGCTATCATGCAGGACAGAGCTGCAGGAAGAGAAGTTGACCTTCTCACAGCTTCTGACGTAAGCAAGTTCTGGCCTTCTCTCAACGCATCCCAGAAGACCAGCGGCGGTCCTGAAAAAGCCTACTTCAACGCTAAGGTCCCCTATGGCTTCAGCTACGTAGACAGAGGCTTTGACATCGAGCACGTCAACGATACTCAGGGAGAGCACGGATCTCACGTCGCGAGTATCGCTGCTGCCAACAGGTTCATATACAGGACCTCCGATGACGGAAGCATCACGTTCAAGAACGCAATAACAGAAGTGCGCACACAGGGCAACGCGCCTGATGCTCAGCTTCTCATCATGAAAGTCTTCGGTAAGGGAGGCGGAGCTTATGACTCCGACTATTTCTCTGCTATAGAAGACGCCATAGTCCTCGGGGCTGATTCCGTGAACCTTTCACTTGGTTCCGCATCCAAGGGCTTCACTTACAATTCAACTTACCAGGAGATCATCGACGGTCTTAAAGACGTCAATATCATCTGGTGCAACTCCGCAGGAAACAACGGTTCATGGGCAGATGAGACTGTTACCGGATACCTCTACAGCGATGCCGCGAACCTTGCAACAGGCGGATCTCCCGCTACTTATGAAAGCACCATGTCAGTGGCATCTGTCGATAACGACGGATTCACAGGCGCATATTTCGAGTTCGGAAACGATCTCATATTCTATACGGAGACTTCAGGTTACGGAAATCCCCCGATGACAAGCATCGCGGGCACTTATGAATTCGTATATATAGACGGCCCCGGCGTAGACGACAACGCTAACGTCGGAAGAAGAGGAGACCAGTTCCTAGCTCTTGGAAGCGAAGCGGTAAAAGGAAAGATCGCTGTCTGCAACAGAGGTACTTCTTCCTTCTTCGCAAAGGCCAACGCAGCTAAGGCTCAAGGCGCAATAGGCGTCATCATAGCCAACAATCAGGCCGGTACCATCAGCATGAACCTGACGGATTACGTTGGTGGCGCACCTGTAGTTTCCATTACACAGGCTGACGGAGAGCTCCTTAGGAACGGTTCCGAAGCCCACGATTTCACCGGCTCCGGTCAATCCTTCACCTATTACACAGGATCGATCGTCGTTGGCAATAACATGGGATCTACAACCTATAACAGTGACTACTATACGATGAGCAGTTTCTCCAGCTTCGGAGTTCCGGAATCTCTGGATCTCAAGCCCGAGATCACGGCTCCCGGCGGAAACATCTATGCTGTCAACGGTCTTGCAAGGACATCCTCCGGCATGACCGGCGGACACGATCAGTATGAGAACATGTCCGGTACCTCAATGGCATCCCCTCAGATGGCCGGTATCGTTGGCACGATGGCTCAGTACTATAGAGAGAGCGGATTTGCCGAAAGAACAGCGGCAATGGGACTCAGCCAGAGACAGGCTCTCCAGAGCCTTCTCATGTCCACTGCGACACCTCTTATAGAAGGAGATTCCGGCAGCTATTACAGCGTCATGAAACAGGGTTCAGGCCTTGCAAATCTCGAGGCTGCCGTTAATTCAAGAACTCTCATCCTTATGAACAGCACAGCAGTAGGCGGAGAAGTCAGAAAAGACATTTCCGACGACGCAGCTGACGGTAAGGTCAAGGCAGAGCTCGGAGATGACCCCGGCAGAATAGGATCATATTCTGTTGAGTTCAGGCTCCTCAATGTATCTGACGACAGGATAGTCTACGATCTTGATGCAGATTTCTTCACTCAGGATATATTCGCTTACTACACCTTAGACGAAGCAGGAAACAACATCCTCAATGAAGACGGTACACCGGTCGTATCTGCTTACCTCGATACCTGGACAGCGCCTCTCGGTGCAGTCAGCACATGGTATCTGAACGGAGAGCAGTTCGATCCATATCCTGAAAAGCTTGAGTATGACGTGAATGCTGACGGATATTTCGATGAAAACGATGCTCAGGCCATACTCGATCATATCGCAGGACCTGAAAACAACCAGGTATTCGTTGCAGACAAAGCAGATTTTGACGACGACGGAGAGATCACATCCCGCGACGCATATCTTGCACTTGAACTTGCAAATGAAGAACCGCATGCTCTTCCGGTACAGATCGCAGTCGACGGCATGGCAGAAGCCACAGTCAGACTTGAAGTTTCCATCCCGGAACTTGTAGAGTATGACGACAACGGAGCTTACGTAGAAGGATATATCTTCGCAAAGGAAAGCCAGACCGAAGACGGAGCAGAAGGCGTTGAGCTTTCCATTCCTGTCATAGGTTACTACGGCAACTGGACAGAGCCTTCCTTTATAGACGTCGGAAGTGCTATCGAATATGAATACGGACTTGAACAGCGCTATCCGTATATGGCGGCGCCTCTCGGAAAAGACGTTCTCAATTCACAGTACTTCACAGGAACACATGCGACTCTGGCACAGAAATATATACTCGGAGGCAACCCTGTTGCCAGCGATACCGAATACAGATCGGAACGTAATGCTATTAACAGCAGTACGGTCCTTGAGGGAGCTGCATATTCCCAGATCAGAAACAGCGTAGGATACAGATACGTCGTTTACAACGCAGAAGGAGAAGTGGTACGCGAGACCGCTCAGAGATCCAACGTTTACTCTGCATACTACCATCAGAACCAGGGCAAGTGGATGAATACAGCCACATCCACCGGCTTCGGATACAGACCGACTGATTTCGAAGACGGAGACACTATGATACTTGGATTCTATCTCGCACCTGAATATTATCAGGATCACGAGACCGGCGTCATCGACTGGTCTATGGTCTATCCTTCGATGATGATGGCCTTCACCGTTGATGACAATGCTCCGGAACTGACCTCTGTATTCGGAGCAAGGATGGGAGACCAGGCTCTCGTCACAGTTTCTGCAAGAGACAACGGATATATCGCAGCATTCTTCGTATATGACGAAGACGGTACCCTTATTTATGAAAAGGGTGCAAGAGAAGATGCAAAGGCTTCTCCCGATGCTTTCGACAGACAGGATTACATAGTCACAGTCGAAGGATCCACCGTGTCCGATCACCTTGAAGTCGAGGTCTGGGACTATGCTGCAAACGTTACGACGGCAAGGATCAACCTCAACAAAGACGAGGTCGACGATCCTGTCGAAGTGCGCCTCAGCGAAAGCTCGGTGACCAGCGTCGTCGGCAACTCCTTCAAACTGTCCGCAGTGGTCTATCCTTGGGGCTACGACGATCAGAGAGTCCTCTGGACTTCAAGCGATGAAACGATAGCGACGGTAGATGAAAACGGAGTCGTAACCGGTGTTGCCGAAGGCACCACGACCATTACTGCGACTTCTGTGGCAGATCCAAGCAGCTCTGCAGACTGCGAAGTCACATTTATGGTCATAGACCGTGACTTAAGAGGTTTAGTGTGGGACGAGGAAGGAGCAGTATGGTTCTCCGAGTTCAACACAGGGACCCTTCCCGAATATGAGAAACTGACAGAAGAAGACGCACATCTCGAACTTGCAAGCACGGCCTATGCAAAGAACGGAAACTTCTATGCGGCGTCCTTCGATTCCAGCGATCTGCTCTCAGATCTCTATATCGTCAACGATCAGACATTCGAGGCAACACAGGTCGGCGGAAGCGATGAGATCGCCTATATGGATCTCGCTCCTGCCAACAGGCTCGGAAGGAACTTCCTCATGGGCGTATACGGAACTTATGTTGTCATAGTCGATGTGACCACAGGCGACTATGAAGGAGCCTTCGACTTCAGCGAGTATACAGGCGGAGCTGAACTCGTCGGTATCGCCTTCGAAGAATCCGTAAGGACCAACTACGGTTGGAGCGACTGGTACTTCCTCATAGACGTGAACGGTAACCTGATCAACGCAGGATTCCTGCCTTATCAGGGGAGCTATGCAAACTTCATCCCCACAGTGATGGGCAACTTAGGATACAGCACAGATACTTTCTATTTCCAGTCACTTTATTATGATGGAACTGACCTTTACTGGAGCAGATACGTAGAAGCAGCCGATAAGGTAGACCTCATTTTCGTCAATGATCTTTACAATGAGGGCTCGATCTTCAACCTCGGTTCCTTCGCAGATAAGGTATGGCCGGTAGGCGGTCTTTACAACGACGCGGAGAAGCATCTCATCGGACTTAACGATGAGTCTGCGGCAGAAAAGACGGACGTTGTTCTTGACGACAGCTCAAGATTCATGACAAGGATCGAAAACGATCCGCTCAAGAAGGCTCAGCCTGCAGAAGGAGGTCTTGAAAGCACAGCAGAGTCCGTAAGACCTGAGATCGACAAAGAAATGTTCAGATCCATAGACGTAGAACCTCAGGATGAGACCACTTACAGCGCAGTGATCACCGTCGAGGCGGCAGACGAAGTCACGTACAATGGATTCTATGAAGTAGAGTTCGATCCGGCTGCAGTGACATTCGCAGGTTATGAATCAGAACTTAGCCACACGGCATACACTATTGAAGCCGACGCAGGACACTTCAGATTTGCATTTGCAGATCTTAATGGTGTTGAAAAGGGTGACGCCATCTTCAAGCTTCACTTCATCGCAAACGTTGAAGAGCCCAGAACAGTCACCGTAAAGACTGTCGAGTCCAACGACAACTTCGAAGGAAGCGAAGAAGTATACACCATAGAATCCCATATCCACGAATGGGCTGAACCGACTTACGAGTGGTCTGATGACAACTCTGAAGTCACGGCTACAAGAGTATGCACATTAAACTCCGAGCACGTTGAGACAGAGACAGTCAAGACGACAAGCGTCGTAAAGACTCCGGCCTCCTGCGATGAAATGGGTACGACGACCTATACGGCAGAGTTTAAAAACGAAGCATTTGCTACCCAGACAAAGGACGTTCAGGATATACCGGCACTCGGACATCTCTGGAAAGCTCCTGAATGGACTTGGGCTGATGACAACAGCAGCGCGACGGCACACTTCGTATGTGAGCGCGAGGAGGCTCACTTCTGCGATCTTAAGGATGAAGACATAGAGATCGTCGAAAGGACCGACAGCACCATCACATACAAAGCTGTGGTAGAACTCGACGGGGTAGAATATGAAGACTTCAAAACGGTCGAAAACGCCGTTAACGTCGTCACCTATCCGGAATCGGTACTGGGCAACGCTTACTCTGTGAGCGGCGGAGTGCTCGCTGTCAAATTCGATATTCCGTGCAAAGTCGGATACCTGGCAGAAGGCGAATACGTAGCCATCCCACAGCACAATGAAGCTGTGGGTGAGGATGGAACCACTCACCTGTTCCTGATCCCCGACGGTGTGACAGAAGTCATAATCGTAGTAAAGGGCGATATCAACCTGGACGGTGAGCTCACCAACAATGACGCTACGATAGCAAAGGCAGCATCCATGAACAAATATCAAACAGATGCTGTGATGCGCTTTGCAGCCGACGTCAATTCTGACGGTGAATTCACCAACTTAGACGTTACGATACTGAAGGCTTCTACACTCGGAAAAGCCGATATAAACTGGTAATATAATTACGCATCATGCAGGGCGGTTTAGACCGCCCTGCTTTTGTATTTAGGCATATGCAGCATATGTGTCCAATTACAATAAAGATTTATTATTTTTCTTATTTATATAGCACATTTTCTCTGCCAAATTATTGACACTTGTAGAATAATTAAATAGAATAGATTAACTAGGAGCGGAATACCCGCTCCAGTTAGTGTTATATTTATTTAATCTGCTATCATTTATTATTTCTAATGTGATATTAGGAGGGGATCTTTTATGAGATCGAAAATCAAACGTATAACGGCCATGATCTTAGCCGTGGTCATGGTATTTATCGCGGCACCGGTGATGCCGGGATCGAATACGGTGTATGCCGATACGACAGCAAATATTCCATATGACGGAGATGACGTCAATGCCATTAAAGCTGACGGTGATGGATTTGGAATGTTCACTCCCCAAGAGGGAACGACATGTATGCTGGACGGCGACAATGTCGTGATCCATTATGTTCCTAAAAACACCACTACTTACAAAGGCTTCATCTGGGGTGAAATATCAGACGTTCCCAATGCGACTGATGAGACCGTTCAGCCTGGAGTAGACGTCGAATTAAAGAACGGGGCATTCGATGTGACTCTTCCCAAATCCTACTGTGGGACCGCTCGTGCCTTTGCTCCTATAAAGAACTCTTTCGGTAAGGGTTCTTGGACATCTGCGGATCAGTATTATCTTGCTATTCCGGCTGCAGATAAGCTTCCGACCAAACCGCACGATCCTGTAGACGTATATGTTACGATCACCAATGCCGGTGAAGTTGCAGTTGCCAACGAAGCAATAAACGTTGCAGATGCTGACAGCGACGGAAAGATCACTCTTGATGACGTTTTCGTAGCTGCACACGATAAGTGGTTCGAAGGCGGCGCTACGGCGGGATACGCAAATGAATACAACGAAACTTATCAAAGCTACAGCATCTCCAAATTCTGGGGTGTTTCAAATGGCGGAGGATATACGTACTATAACAACAATGCGATGTGCTACTCTCTTTATGATGAAGTCAAAGAGGGCGATCATATCGTAGCCGGAGTATTCAAAGATCTTGTCAATTGGGCAGATACTTATTCTTTCTTCGACAAATTCGAATATGAAGCTGTCGGAACACTGACTGTTACGCTAAGCCAGATGGCTTGGGATGAAAGCTGGAATCTTGTGACACAGCCGTGCACCGATGCTGACATCAAACTTGTACCTGTTACAAGGGCTCCTGAGGATGGTTCTTATAATGTGGTCAACAACGGAGATGGAACTTACAGCCTCACATTCCACAAGAGAGGCGACTATAAACTTATCGCAAGCAATGATGCAGTTCCCCTGATCCCCGCAGTGGCAGATCTTAAGGTGAATAACGTGGCAGGTAATGGCTACAAGTTCAAAACAAAGATCTCTTCACAGACAGCGACTAACGGTACAGGAAGTGTAACAGGTACTGTTTACGATAACTACGATGCAGAGCTTGTCTTTGGCGGAACACACGTCAACAGAAGCAATTTCACACTTGAAATGTGGATGAGAAACGTTGCAAGCCTCGGCGTAGATGCTGAAAGATATTATACAAGAAGCGTTGAAACAGGCGTTACAGGCGAAGATACGTCGATGAATGCTGTCAAAGGCCTCTTCGCACCGTTCAATACTGAGTCCAAGGTCGTAGCCAAGGTCAACGGCGAGACCACGATGACCTATACAGTCAAGAACGATGAAGCCGGAAACGTTAAGGCAACGGCCGACAGCTTCGACAATGCACATGACACCTGGTACGCTATTGTTGACGAAGAAAACGTTAAGGTGACTCACACCGATGAAGAAGGCGACAGCTACATCATCTTAGCTAAGGGATCCTGGATCCAGGCCGGAGAACAAAGACTCGACGTCGAAAGCGAGCTTAAGATCGACGACCTCGGAGACGTTGAAGGTGTCAAAGCCGCTATCCGCGAAGCTCTTGCTCTCAATGATGCAGATAAAGTCGATACTCTCGAGATCTATCTCGAGCCCGGAACGACTCTTGCGATAAGCTCCAGTTCAGTAGAGCTCTTAAAAGATGCTAAGATCACTGTCGATATCGACGGATTTGAAGAAAGCGAACTTGCGGCAGTCCTCGAGAAGCTCGATACTACGACAGATACAGAAGAACTCATCAAGGATGCTCTCGCATTTGTCGGCAACATTGCAGACAAGATGGGCGGAAAGACCACTACGGTCACCATCGACTTCGGTCACCTTTATCCGGAACCCGGTGAAGATGAAGAGAATCCTGTATGGACCTGGGCCGCAGATTACAGCTCCGCAACAGCCACATTCACCTGTCTCAACAACGAAGAGCACGAACCTGTCGTAGTAGATGCTGTTGTCACAAGCGAACCCAATGGAGTCAGAGGTGTAAAGTACACCGCCACAGCCACGTTCAATGGTAATGACTATACCGATGAACAGTTTGCAGAAGACTATAAGTTCAAACTCGAAGTTTCTTCAGAAACAGAGAACAACGGCACAGGAAGCGTAACAGGCAGAGTATTCAACGATTACAGCGCCGAGATCGTATTCGAAGGAACACATATCAGCAGAAGCAACGTGTCATTCGATATGTGGATGAGAAACGTCGCAAGTCTCGGAGTGGATGAGGAAAGACACTATTCCACTTCTGTCGACACAGGACTTACAGGTCCGGATACCCAGATGAGCGTCGTCAAGTCACTCTTCTCACCGTTCAATACGGAATCCAAGATCGTAGCTGTAGTCGACGGCGAAACCACAATGAATTACACGGTCAAGAACGATGAGAACGGAAACGTTCAGGCAACACCGGACAGCTTCGAAAATGCTCACGATACCTGGTATGCGATAGTCAACGAAGAGAACATGGAAGTTACGCACTCTGAAGAAGAGGACGACAGCTACCTGGTCATAGCTAAGGGATCCTGGTTCCAGATCGGAGACCAGAGGATCGACGTTACAAGCGAACTCAAGGTCGATAACTTTGCGGATCTCGCAGCTGCACAGCAGGCGATAAAATCAGCTGTAGCTCTTAGCACTGCAGATGAGGCAGTCGAGACTATCGAGTACTATCTCGAGCCGGGAACGACTCTTTCAGTAAGCTCCAGCAAAGTAGAGCTATTAAGAGATGCAAAATTCACCGTTGACATCGACGGATATGAAGAAAGCGGACTCAGCAGCAATCTCACTGCGATCCAGAATGCTCCCGATATGGAAACTCTTGTGAAAGAGTTGTTCGATCTCTTTGAGATCGTTACGAATAAGATGGGCGGAAAGACGACAACCGTCACCATCGACTTCGATCATGACTGGGATGAAGCCACCTACGAATGGGCAGATGACAACAGCACAGTGACGGCAACGCTCCACTGCAACAACAATGACGCTCACGACATCGTTGAGACAGTCAATACGACAAGCACAGTCAAGACTCCTGCAACCTGCGAAGAGAAGGGAACTACTACATACACAGCTACCTTCGAGCATGAAGAGTTCGAAACGCAGACAAAGGACGTCGAGGATATCGATGCACTCGGACACCTCTATCCGGCTCCGGGCGAAGCTGAAAACAACCCGGTATGGACCTGGGCAGACGACTACAGCAGCGCTACAGTCACCTTTACCTGTCTCCGTGATGAAACACACACAGAGACCTTCACGATGACTACAGATCCTGCTGTAACCATCGCAAAAGACGAGTCAGATCCTTCCAAAGCTGTCTACACTGCAAGTGTAACAGTAAACGGACAGACCTATACGGACGTTAAGGAGCAGATACTCGACATCGTCGTCATACCGTATCCCGGCGACGTATTCACGGAGAATACGGACAATAAGGATATCACCGATGACGCAGAGTATAGCTACACTATCCAGGGTCATCTCGTAACAGTCAGCTGCGACCTCGCATGCAAGATCGGTTACCTCAACGCAGCCGGAGATGCTTACGTAGCAGTTACGGATATCACCATGGTAAAGGATAATCAGTACACGTTCAAAGTACCTGATGACATCTTCGAAGTGATACTTGTCATCAAGGGCGATACGTCTCTTGACGATCCTAAATACAACAACCTGAGCAACTATGACGTTACTCTTGCAAAGCTTTATAACCTGTATCCGACAAACAATCCTCTTACAAAGGAGCAGAAATTCGCTGCAGATGCAAGCGACGACGGATTTATTTCCAACTATGACGTGACGCTGATCAAAGCAGCTATCATGTACATGGATAGGGCTCTTCCGTGGATAGCGGAGTAAATCGTAAGATTTAACAGGGTTTTAAGCAAAAAATATATTGTTGATACATCTCAATTTGGAATTTTATGCTTTTAAAGTCAGCTCTTTAAGTGTATAATATATCCAAATTGAGATAATCAAATAATTCTAATCAGTTATCATTTTTTTGGAGGTTATCAGAATGAAAAAGTTACTTTCATTACTCCTTTGTGCAGTATTGGCTCTCGCACTGCCTCTTTCAGTGTATGCTGCTAAAGAGAATAACACCCTTGGTGTAGAATTCTCTGCAACACCTGCAAGTACAACAGTTACAAACGACCAGGATCAGACAGTTGTCGTAGAGATCAATGCTAACAAAGAGTTCGATGTCGACGGCGTGCAGGCGTACTTCACTTACTTCCCTGATGGCATCAAGATCACAAAGATCGCCAGCACCGATTCAGACCTTAACTATGGTGGATCAGATGTCAACCTGAAGTACAACGAGGCGGAAGGCATCGCAAAGGTCGGTTGGACTCAG
>JAEEGL012570997.1_pt1 | contig 22249 bp, 20 predicted proteins | sample 9134231 | NCBI WGS metagenome assembly JAEEGL01 (sample SAMN16246548, study PRJNA631951) | gut metagenome | biome: gut microbiome; feature: rumen; material: fiber-attached | host: Bos | place: Iran: Karaj | collected 2018-10 | reverse complement strand
CTATAGAAGTTGTATATGGTGCTGATGTAAATCCGATAGAGGAACCTAGCAAAGAAGGATATACCTTCTCTGGGTGGTTGGATTTACCTGAAGAGATGCCAGCACACGATGTAACCGTAACAGGTTCGTTCATCATCAATAGGTATAAAGTAATATATATGTTGGATGGGGTGGAATATGGGACATCAGAGGTTGTTTATGGTGCAGAGGTGAATCCAATAGGAGAACCAAGCAAGGAAGGTTATACTTTCTCTGGGTGGTTGGATTTACCTGAAGAGATGCCGGCTCATGATGTAACCGTAACAGGTTCGTTCATCATCAACAAGTATAAGTTGCTATACGTGGTTGATGGCGTTGAGTATAAGACTTATGAAATAGAGTATGGTAAAGCGATCGCTCCAGAATCAGTACCCACCAAGGAGGGTTATACGTTCTCTGGCTGGAGCGATATTCCATCAACGATGCCGGCTCATGATGTAACCGTAACCGGAACCTTTTCAAAAGGAGCTTACAAGTTGATTTATCAATTGGATGGTGCAGTTTATAAGACAATCAGTTATGATTATGGCGTAAGTATCACATCAGAGCCAGCTCCGACCAAGGAAGGCTACACGTTCTCTGGTTGGAGTGATATACCAGCAACGATGCCCGCTCACGATGTAACCGTAACAGGTTCGTTTACGATTAACAAGTATAAGGTAACATATATAGTTGATAGTGAGGAGTACTACTCTATAGAAGTTGTATATGGTGCTGATGTAAATCCGATAGAGGAACCTAGCAAAGAAGGATATACCTTCTCTGGGTGGTTGGATTTACCTGAAGAGATGCCAGCACACGATGTAACCGTAACAGGTTCGTTCATCATCAACAAGTATGAGTTGCTATACGTGGTTGATGGTGTTGAGTATAAGACTTATGAAATAGAGTATGGTAAAGCGATCACTCCAGAATCAGCACCGACCAAGGAAGGTTACACGTTCTCTGGCTGGAGCGAGATACCTCAGACGATGCCGGCACATGATGTAACCGTTACTGGAACCTTTTCAAAAGGAGCTTACAAGTTGATCTATCAATTAGATGGTGCAGTTTATAAGACAATCAGTTATGATTATGGCGTAAGTATCACATCAGAGCCAGCACCGACCAAGGAAGGTTACACGTTCTCTGGTTGGAGCGAAATACCATCAACAATGCCCGCTCATGATGTAACCGTAACAGGTTCGTTCATCATCAATAAGTATAAAGTAATATATATGTTGGATGGAGTTGAATATGGAACATCAGAGGTTGTTTATGGTGCAGAGGTGAATCCAATAGGAGAACCAAGCAAGGAAGGATATACTTTCTCTGGGTGGTTGGATTTACCTGAAGAGATGCCAGCACACGATGTTACTGTAACAGGTACATTTACCGTAAATAAGTACAAAGTGACATTCATGTATGGAGACAATGTTTTGACTACCATTGAGGTGAACTATGGTGAAGCGATAGAGCTACCAGAATCGCTCAATAGTGAACGCTATACATTGATAGAATGGAAGGATGTCCCAGAGTCTATGCCTGCTCATGACGTCATCATCTATGCTGATTATGTGGATGGCATCAAAACCATCACAGCTGACAGCAAGGATGAGCAGTATATCAGAATCAATGGTATGTACACGAATGATTTGAAACGTGGTGTTAACATCATCCGCACACAAGATGGTAAGACAAGGAAAGTGTGGGTAAAGTAAACCCCTCTGTTAAAATAAGTAATCAGCGTATGGGAAACTATACGCTGTTTTTATTTTCTTGGATTAAAGGACGGTTCTTTGATTCATTCTCACTATTATAGAATAGCACTTCAATGAAATCATTGTGGTGCTATGTGTTGGTGTAATTGTGTCGATAGGTTCACACCCAATTCTATTTCTACATCTCATTTACAAGAATTGACAAGAACAACATTTCACAAGGCTTGTGAAACTGTAAATGCTCTAAAATTATAGTTGATTATTTGTTGACAGTTCCTATAAAGTTGAAAAATGAAAAGTTGAAAAGTTGAATCCTGAATCTTGAATCTTGAATCTTGAATCTTGAATCTTGAATCTTGAATCTTGAATCCTGAACAATTGATAGTTGACAATTGATAATTGGGTTAATAGGTTAGTTGGTTATTAGGTTAAGGGTGCATTTAGTAATAAAATAAAGTGTAGCATCAAGTGCTACACCATGTGAATGAGGAGAAGGAAAAGTCTCTATCCTACGACCAAAGAAAATCTTAAACCTAGTGCTATTATCAAGAAAAATGCTAAAAAATAGCATTTCACAAGCCTTGCGAACAAGAAAACGCTCTAATGAATCACCTTCTGCCAAAGGTACATGCGAGGGATGGTTATTGTTGTTCTTCTATGAATGGCAACTCTTCAAGGTACTTGTCAAAGTCGCTTTGGAAAAGGCGGTCTTGCACGATACGATATTTCTCAAACTCTGTTTCTGCATATTCTTTTGCCTCTTCTGCGGTTACTGAGCCTGAGGCTTGCAACACATCATTTCTGCCTGCTACCAAAATCGTGTCTATCTGCTTGGCCCAGTCCTCCATAGTCATAGGAATGTGGCGCTTGGCCATACGCTCTGCCAATTCGAGCACACCAGTGACTAACTGCCCCATATCCGATAGCTCTACTTCGTTCAGATAGTTTTTGGCTATCGACACATCTGTCTTCACAATCTTTCCGTCGGGAGCATTCTCCCATGTGGTCAACCCCATGTGTTCCTGTTCTGCATCTGCACGTTTCACAATCAGTTCGGCTGCCGTATGTCCATGAACTGCATAATGCATCTTGTTCTGCATCATTTGGAAGAATAGTCTTGTGGTGGGAGCATCACGATTATAGTCAATGGCGGTAGCGTAGATGTCTGTCAGTTTTTGATAAAAACGACGCTCTGAGAGTCGTATCTCCCTGATTTCAGCTAATAGGTGCTCGAAGTAGTCCTCGTCAAGAAATGTGCCATTCTCCATACGTTTCCTATCGAGTACATAGCCTCGGATGGCATATTCTCGCAGAATGCTGGTTGCCCACTGACGGAATTGAGTAGCACGTATCGAATTTACTCGATAACCTACACTGATAACGGCATCAAGGCTATAGAATAGAGTCTGATATGTTTTCCCATCAGAAGCAGTATGTGCAATTTTTGCACAAACTGCACTCTCCTTCAACTCACAGGAATCAAAGATATTCCTTAAATGCTTGGTTACTACACTTCTATCACAATCGAACAGCATACCCATTGCCTTCTGGGTGCACCATACGGTCTTGTCCTTGTAATAAACCTCTACACCTTGTTCTTTTCCCTCAATCTGAAAGATCAGGAATTCCGCTGTGCTATTCCTTATTTCTCGTCTTTTTGCCATATCACTTTTATTCACTCTGCAAATATAGTAAAAAGAATTAAAACATGAATGTTTGTATCAAAAAAAAATGCAAAAAACAACATTTCACAAGGCTTGTGAAATTGTAAATGCTCTAAAGATATAGTCGATTATTAGTTGACAATTGATAATTGGGTTAGAAGGTTTATAAAACAAGGTGTAGCGCTTATTAGGGCTACACCTTGTGAATAAGGAAGAGGTGACAGTCTCTATCCAAGGACTAAAGAGAATCTTAAACCTAGTGCTATTATCAAGAAAAATGCTAAAAAACAGCATTTCACAAGCCTTACGATTCTTAAATTGTATGAAAGCCCACATCATCATCTCATCTTTGTGCTATCAGACCTCCTTGCTTATGAGTTTGTCGAAGGGTCGAGTATGTGTAGAACTTGCTATATCTTTGGAAAAGTATGAGTGGGAGGTTGCTTGCTTTTTCTTATCAAAATAGCAAGTAAAATGGCATTACATCGAGTCTGCCATCAGGTCTTTCCTTCCTATAAGGCTGAAGATGGTGATGTTATTGTCTTCGTTAAGAATGCGGAGCGTACGAAGAACCTCATTGAGAGTGGAACCGCTAGTAGTCACATCATCAATTACTAAAACATTCTGTTGACGAATCGTTGCACAAAGTTCTTTGTCGGCAGTTGAGGCATACTTTAAGAACTGCATCATGTATGGACGGAAACGACTCTTTTTTACATCTTTGGCTATCGTAAAGTAGTCTTTCTGATGGATTAGATCGAGCATCTTCGATATAGACTGTCTAACTTCTTCTTTCTGCTGTTCTGTATATCGAGGGCGACCATTTTCCAGAACAACATTTAAATAGGATTGTTCGAAGGCATCCATATCGAATGATATATTTGACGGCAGAGCCTTGACTAGCTCCATTTTTCTCAGTGTGGGCTGGGCAAAACGGTATATATAACGCAACATGTACTGATTTACCTTACTGGAGGACTCAGGCATCACTACAAGATTATAATCATAAAGGTTTATCTGATGGCTGAGATTATCAATCGCTTTCTTGATGAAGTTCGTCAGTTCTACATTGTTCTGGAGATCATCGGTGAACTTAACATATTTAATAAATTCAGTACGTACATGACTTTCTACTTGCTCAGAGAATTCATAGCCATAATAGAAGCATTTTCCGAATGCCTCTACCTGATAGCCATCGCCAGTAAGACTAACAATGTCCTCAGCACCATCGTGTTCGAAATCGAACACAAACTTCTTCTCTGTTTCGTCGAATGTTACGCCCATAAACTAATATCATGTTTGCAAATTTACTACATTTCTTTGATTCTACAAAACTTTTTATTAGAAAAAAGAAAAAAACTCTATTTTACAAGCCTTGCGGAAATAAAAGTATATAAAAAACGAGCAGAATGATATTTCCGCCCGTATCATAGAGAGTTTATAGGTCAATGACCATCAACTGAAGTCGAAATCTGTTTCGTAGTGATCGAACGTGAGTCCGTCTGTACGGCCGTAATTAGCTAGGATGGCCAGGATGGCGTTCTGCTGAGCAGGCGTGAGTTTGTTCATGCCATGATGGTAGCGGTAGTAGGGACCATTGCCACGACTGAAGTAGTGCTTGACGGAACGACGTGCCTCTGTCTGAAGATAGTTGGGGACGTTCTTGTATATCTGACTGAACCCCCATGCTATCTGTACCATCTTCCCTTCGTCAGCAGGTGGCACGAGAGGTTGAATAAGGTCCCATTATGGGACAATAACGTTCCCTTATTGGGAACCAAGAGCCACCCCCGAGGGTAGATGTAAGATGTAAGAGGTAAGAGGTAAGAAGTAGGAGCTAAGAGCTAAGATGGTTAAAGGGTCAAGGGTTCAAGAACCCCGTAGGGGTGACAGAACAAAGGATAGGGTTTTAATCCTATCACATATAATATTATTCCGCCCCTACAGGGCGATGGGGTGGGGTGTTTAAAACGTAATAGGGCTTCCGCCCTATCCTGTTTTATTTCGCCCCGTTGGGGCTATCAAAATGCGTCAATAGTCAATAGTCAATGGTCAATGGTCAATGGTCAAGGGTTCATACTCCTTCCCCCTGTGGCTATCCTACGACCAAAGAGAATCTTAAACCTAGTGCATTGGCAATGAGCATAAATGTGCTGAGTTGCATGTCAGTCCGACCCTGTTCAAGCGAGGATACATATTCGCGCTTTTTGCCTATTCGCTCTCCTAACTGCTGCTGGGTCATCTTTTGACGTTTACGCTCGTTACGCAACAACTCGGCAAAATACCACGCTTTAGCACGTGCATCAAACTCTTCACGGCTTGGAGTATCTTTCTCTCCGTACTTCTCTGCTAGATGTTGCGATCCAGTCTTTAAATGGGCAAGTTTTTTTTCGTCTAATTTAATCATTGTCTATGTCCTCTTGTATATATTTACTTAATATTTTACGAGCTTTCTCCACCTCTCTCTTATATTGCTTATTGTCTTTCTTAAGAAATGAGTTAAGAAAAAGAATGCGTTTACTCTCCATGAACGAAACAGAATCTATAGCAAATAGTACTGTGCGATATTCGTTAGTTCCTGTCGACACACGCGCCTCATAGAACTCGGAATTCTCAAGATGCTTGACGAACTTTTGATTGACCACATATTGAGTCTTAATGATTGACTCCACATAGTCATATTTCGTCTGAGTTCTTTCATCCAAACTTGTGTAGTACACATCGTACTCTTCTGAGTGGTATGTCTCTCTTATTTCGTCATTCATGCCGCAAATGTAAGAAATTTATTCCAAACAGCCAAATATTTGGAAGAAAAATATACTTATTATGTTTCTTTTTTGTTAAAAGTTAAAAGTTTAGAGCTAAGAGCTATAGAACTAAGACAGTTCAAGGGTCAAGGGTTAAGAACCCCGTAGGGGTGACAGAACAAAGGATAGGGTGAACCCCTATCTGAAAGACATAATATTTCGCCCCTACAGGGCGATGGGGTGGGGTGTTTAAAACGAAATAGGGCTTCCGCCCTATCCTACGATATTTCGCCCTTTCAGGGCTCTCTTCGTTTTACGCAAATGTTTTTGCCCAAAACCTACGAAAATACCAAAATGTTTCAATTCCATTCATCAAGTGCTGTTCCTTATTGCTTTTCAGTTGCTACAGTTCAAAAACAAACTCTACTCAACCTGTCAACTTGGAACAGCCGTCAGACTGATAACTGACAACAAAATACAGCGAACTACACAGAATCACTTTTTCCTGACGAGATCGAGGAACACATAGTCGTGGGCATGGCGCTCATCGGCTTTGTGGGGTTCTTGCTTTTCTACGTCCCATTCTTCGTAGTTGACGGTGGGGAAGTAGGCATCGGCATCTTCGGGTGCATCATCGATGACGGTGAGGTAGAGCTTGTCTGCAATTGGAAGGGTTTGCGAATAGACGTAGGCTCCTCCGATGATGAATACTTCTTCTTCGTCACGGCAGAGGTCGAGTGCTTCTTGTAGTGAGTTTACCCATTCGGCTCCTTCCTTATCGACTGGTACTTCGTTAGGGAGGGCTAGTACGATGTTGCGGCGACGGGGTAGGGGACGCTTGGGGAAGGAGGCAAAGGTGTTCTTTCCCATGATGACGGTGTGTCCTGTGGTGGTCTCCTTGAATCGCTTCATGTCGTTGGGCATGTGGTACAGCAATTCGTTCTTCTTGCCGATTGCAAAGTTCTTTGCGATGGCTACTATGATTGATAATGTCATATTTAGTTTAGAGTTTAGAGTTTAGAGTTTAGAGTTACACTGATACGGTTGCTTTGATGTGGTCGTAGGGGGTGTAGTCGGTGAGGGTGAAGTCTTCGAACTGGAAGTCGAAGATGCTCTTGACTTCGGGATTGATGTGCATCTTTGGCAACTGACGCGGCTCGCGTGTGAGTTGCAGTCGTGCTTGCTCGAGATGATTGAGGTAGAGGTGGGTGTCGCCTGTCGTATAGACGAAGTCGCCTGCTTTGAGGTCTGTCACTTGTGCCATCATCATGAGCAGAAGGCTGTAGGATGCGATGTTGAATGGTACTCCCAGGAAGGTGTCTGCGCTACGTTGGTAGAGTTGTAGGCTCAGTCGGCCGTCTGCTACATAGAACTGGAAGAGTATGTGGCAGGGTGGGAGGTTCATGTTGCCCAGGTCGGCTACGTTCCAAGCGCTGACTATTAGTCGGCGGCTGTCGGGGTTGGTCTTTATCTGGTTGACTACATCGGTTATCTGGTCGATATGTCCGCCATTATAGTCGGGCCAGCTGCGCCATTGATAGCCGTAGATATGTCCGAGGTCGCCATCGGGGTCTGCCCATTCGTTCCAGATGCGCACTCCACGTTCTTGGAGCCATTTGGCATTTGTGTCGCCACGTAGGAACCACAGGAGTTCGTAGATGATGCTCTTGAGGTGGAGCTTCTTGGTTGTGAGGAGTGGAAATCCTTCTTCGAGATTGAACCGCATTTGGTTGCCGAATACGCTGATTGTTCCTGTTCCTGTGCGGTCGCTCTTTTCTGTTCCTTCTGTAAGAATTCTGTTCAGTAAGTCGAGATATTGTTTCATTTTAATTTCCTTTTTGTATTCTGGCTACAAAGTTACAAAAAAAGAGTGAACCAATAAAGTGATTCACTCTTTTTTTTATAGAATTTGAATGGTTTGCTTATTTTTTGTCTTTCTTAGTTGCAGAGTAAACCATCTTCAATGCGTAACCCTTACGTAGTTGCTGCTTCACATCGGTGATGTAACCCATTGGGGTCTCATGGTCGGCCTTAATTGAAACAGTATAGAATGGTTTGTCAATTTCTGCGAGTGTGTTACGGTCTTTCATGACGAAATCGTATACTTCAGACGCATCTGTTGCAAACGCATCGTTCAACTGGATCTTTGTTTGGTTACCATATTGAGAGCGCAATTGGTCGGTTGCAGGACGTCCGATGTAGATGAACGACGTACATGATTTACGTGCGAGTTTCTCAAGCTGAGTACCTGAAGGACGGTCAAACTTAACTAAGTATGTCACCTCACGCATTGTTGTTACCATCATGAAGAAGAACAACACTGAGAAAATCAAGTCAGGAAGTGACGATGTATTCAGTTCCGGCATTTCTTTCTTGCCTTTGTTAAATCTACTCATAGTTACATATTTTTACCGTATTGTTTTGGTTCAGCCTCGGAAATCTTCTGAGGATATACATCACGTATTGCTTCCTTTTCCTGCTTCGTCAGGAACTCATACTTGAGTCCGAACTCTTGTTTAGCGAGTTCGTCACGAAGTTCGTTATAGGCAGCTACTAATTGGTCTTGCACCTGGAAATAAACACCATAACTTGTTCCACGGTCGGTCTGTACAGAGATAACGTGGTTGAGTGTTACCATACGTGTACCTAAGATACCGCATTTCTTTGGCTTCAACTCTGGCAGGTTGGCGTTATTGTTAGGGTTCGCAATAAATTCCTTTGCTCTAGGCTTAACTTCTTCTATACCAACGTAATCATCGCCGATCATGAGGTAGTTGTCCTTATTGATACGGATGTTGAGGATGTTACGTTCCTTGACCTTCAATTCGTTTTTAGCGTCTTCGTCCTCTGGTGGCTTAGGGAGTGTACGAGCCAAACCCTGATCTGTGTCCATAGAGGTGGTTACAAGGAAGAAGATGAGCAACATAAATGAAATATCTGCTGTTGAACTGGTGTTCAGTCCTGGCATTTTTCTCTTTTTTCCCATAATAGTTACTCAAGTTTAAAAGGTTTTTACTGCTTTGCCTTCATGATGACGCTATAGATGATGGCACCTATAGTGATGACAGCGAGAATGGCAATTGAAACGATACATGCATCGGTGACGATGATGTCAGATGGTATATTCCAATCTTCGTTGTTGATGAGCATGTGCTCGTCTTTCTGTGCAAATCCGATTCCAGCACCGATTGCCAGTGTGATGATTGGTAGTCCCCATGTATAGAGGTAAGACTTGTTGAAGCCGTACTCCTTGACATACATGAAGAAACTTACGAGCATCATAATGAGTGTTGCTACAGTGAGTACTAATGACCAGATAATCAGTGCATCTGTAAACTGAGGGTCGTTCATCTTTGGGTTTTCTTCCCATTTATTGTCAAAGTTGACAACGAAGAACAGGATGAATATGATGGCACTAATGCCCATCAATACCCAAAGAGTTATCTTTGATATTTTTTCGATATTCATTGTTTGTCTCCTTGTTTTAGTTGTTAATAAATCGTCCTTAAGGTCTTGAAGACTTTAAGGCTTTAAAGTCAATCTGACACCTTATTATTTCTTAAGGTTGTATTTAGCAACGAGGTCAAGGAGTGAAATGGTTGCATCTTCCATCTGTGCTGTGATTGATTCAATCTTAGCAAGGATGTAGTTATAGAATACCTGGAGAATAAGTGCTACGATGATACCGAAGATTGTTGTCAAGAGGGCCACCTTCATACCGCCGGCAACGACTGTTGGAGAAATATCACCTGCAGTCTGGATAGCGTCGAACGCCTGAACCATACCGATCACAGTTCCCAAGAATCCGAGAGATGGAGCCATTGCGATGAAGAGTGTGATCCATGAGCAACCCTTTTCAAGGTTAGAAGCCTGAACTGCTCCGTATGCAACAACTGACTTTTCTACAGCATCAGCACCGGCCTCGAGACGCATGAGACCCTGATAGCAGATTGAAGCGATAGGTCCACGAGTGTTGCGGCAAGCTGTCTTTGCTTTTTCTACATCCTTAGCATCAAGTGCCTTTTCTACTTCTGCAAGCATCTTGTCTGTCTTAACGTCTGCAAGTGCCAAGTAGATGATACGCTCGATACAGAAAGCAAGACCGATGATGAGTGCGATAGCAACGATTGCCATGAAGCCTGCGTCACCTTCGATGAACTTAGTCTTCAAAGTCTTGTACATGCCTACCTCTTCTTCAGTAGCTTCTGGAACAGCTACTTCTTCTGGCTCTGCTACTGAGTCAACTTGTTCAACTGCTGCTGCTGAGTCAACTTGTTCAACTGCTGCTGTGTCTACAGTTTCTTCGTCCTGTGCTGACATTGTCTGAGTCATTCCAAAAGTGAAGACTCCCATAAGTGCAATAATTGCAAATACTTTTTTCATTTCGTTTGAGTTTTTAAGATTAATACTTTATTTGAAATTTGTTATGATCTCTCGTTGTTACGATTTGTTTTTTTTAGTTTGTTTTTTTTCTGTGAAAACGGCCTTTTGTCTCCGAAATCGGTTGCAAATTACAACTTTTTTACGACTTAGGCACTATTTCAGCAACAAAAATACGCATTTTTTTTGTTATCTTAGCAAAAAGTATGCATTTTTCTGCGTTTCGATGGCAATATTTTCCCAATTACATGCGTAAATTTCAGTTAGACGCTTTATAATTTCAATTATAAATGCACTTTCGTTTCTTTTGCCACGATGAGGAACGGGGGCGAGATAAGGAGCGTCGGTTTCGACAACAATTCGACTCAAAGGGACCGCATTTTTCAGAACTTGGGGCAGTGTTGACTTCTTGAAAGTGAGCACTCCTCCGATTCCCAATTTGAATCCTTCGAAGGTCAGCAACTTTCGAGCTTCGTCTTCTGTTCCCGTGAAACAATGAAACACACCTTTTAGGTTTTCGTTCCGATGGGTTTCCATCATTTCGGTCAATTCTTGAAAAGCATTCCGTGCATGAATCATCAGGGGCATATCGAAACGGACTGCCCATTCGATTTGCTGTTCGAATGCATCGATCTGTTCTTTCCGATAAGTCTCGTCCCAATAAAAGTCCAGTCCGACTTCGCCGATAGCGGTAAAGAGGGTAGGGTTGGTTTCGAGCATTGCCAGCATCTGATCGAGCTGTGATTGATAATCGGTCTTGACCTCCTCGGGATGAAGTCCAATCATAGGGTACAGATAGCCTTTGTAGGTGTTACATACATCTATCAGATGCTGCAATCCCTGTAGGTTGACGTTTGGAACAAGAATCTTGTCCACTTGTGCATCCTTGGCTCTTTGGATTACATCAGGGAGGTCTTCGGCAAACTCTTCACCGTCAAGGTGTGAATGCGTATCGATAATCATGACTACTTGTTGCGTTTCAGCAGCCTGTTGGCAAATGCTTTCAGTTCGCTTTTCTTCGTCTCTTCGATGTTGACCGAAGATAGGTATTGAAGGGCTTGGGTAAATAAAGACTCAATTTTATGATTGCATACTTCTTTGATACCTACAGCGTCGTAAATGGCTGTTACAGCTTTTATTTTCTCTGCAGGGACAAAGTCGGTCTTGCTAATCCATTCTTTTAACTGACTCTTTTGTTCTGCATTTGCCATATTGAAGGCATTAATCAGCATAAATGTCTTTTTGTTGCAGAGAATATCTCCTCCAATCTGTTTGCCGAATACGGCAGGATCTCCGTAAACATCCAGTAGGTCATCTTGCAGTTGGAATGCGAGTCCCATTTTCTCTCCAAATTGGTAAAGGTTTTCTGCATCTTCCTCTGAAGCATCCGCTAACTCGGCTCCTATTTTCAGTGCGCAAGCAAGCAATAGTGATGTCTTCAGTCGTATCATCTCCATATATTCCTCTTCGCGGACGTCGTTTCTGCTTTCGAATTCTACGTCGTATTGCTGACCATCGCAGACTCCGAGTGTAGCAGCATTAAAGGTCTGAAGGGCTTTCAGCAAGTGTGTCTGATAGGGTTGGGATTCAAAGTCTTTGCTACTCTCTGTAAATAGTTTGTAAGCCATGATTAGCATCGCATCGCCTGAGAGGATGGCTGTGTTGTCGTCCCATTTCTTGTGAACCGTCATGTTACCACGTCGCATATCGGCACGATCCATCAGGTCGTCGTGCAGTAGTGTGAAGTTGTGGTAAGTCTCTAATGCGATAGCATTTGGCAGAATATCATCTACTTCTTCGTGGTAGAGGTTGTATGCCATCAGCATCAAGATAGGGCGGATGCGCTTTCCTCCTAAAGACAGCACATATTTGATAGGAGCATATAATCCTTCTGGTTGTGCATTGTACGACATGTTGTCAATGTAGTTATTGACTTTATCGTATAGTTCGTTATAACTCAACATACTTTATTATATATAATTAAGGTGTGCCAAGTGTTGTCTGGCACACCTTAAGTTGTTACCTATTTGTGTTATGTCAACTTGAACTGAACAGGTACGGTGTATTTTACACGTACAGGTTTACCTCTTTGCTTACCTGGTTTCCATTTCGGCATTGACCTGATGACACGCATAGCCTCATTGTCGCATTGAGCTTCCAGTGACCTTACGACCTTTGGGTCTACAACAGATCCGTCTTTGTTAATGACGAATTCGATGACACATCTTCCCTGAACACCTTGTTCCCTTGCACGTTCTGGATAGTGGATGTTCTTTCCAAGAAATTCCAACAATTTTTCTTCACCTCCTGGGAATTCAGGCATTTCCTCTACAACTTGGAAGACTTCTTCCTCGTCAGATTCCTCAATTGTAGCAACAGGACCCATTACTGGACCAGAAACAGGAGCAGATGGACCAGTGATTGCTTCGTTAGTGTCCTCTGTTGATTGAACTTCTTCTTCTTCAATCTCTTCATTGTCGTCAACAATGTCCAAGATTTCAGGAACTTGTGGTACTTCCTGTGGAGGTGGAGGTGCCATTTGGAAAATTGGCTGAGTTACAGGTGGAACTTCCTCTTCCATCTGTGCGTAAGCTGCAAAGACAACAGGTTCAGTTTCTTTATACTCGCGAGTAGTCCACTCGAAAGCAGCGAAAATTGCACCTAATGCGAAGATGTAACCAATCAGCATGCTGGTACTCTTCTGTCCTTCAAGGTCGGCTTTCTTTGATTTTTTAACTTCCATAATTATACTGTTTTTATTTATTGTCAAATAAATAGTTCTTCTCTATCAGTCGCAAAAGTAATACTTTTTTTTTATTCCATACTCATCAATTTGCATTTTTTTTGTAAAAAAGTTGAAAACTTGCCATTTTTATGCCTTATTTGTCAGAATCATTAGCAATTGTATGCAAATAAACGTCATGTTGAGGGAATGGAATTTCAATATTATTTTTGTTCAGTGTATCATAAATCGTTTCCTTCACTTGCGCCATAAATGTTGGTTTTTGGTCCACCAATATCCACATGGCGACAATCAGATTTACGCTACTATCGCCAAAGTCGGAGAAGAGTACGGATATGCTCTTTTCTTTATTGACGACGTCTCTTCCGTCTGGCAATACAACGCATAGTGGTTTGATGGCATCAAGCAGCATCTTCCGCACTTGCTGAATATTGTTACCATAAGCAATTCCTACAGGAATCTTCACAAGCTCATAACTGTGGTTGCGTGTCAGGTTCTTGAAGTTCTTGTTGAATAGCGAGGTGTTGAGGAAAGCGATGACACTACCGTCAAGTGTAATAATCTGAGTGCTTTGGTAGGTGATGCTTTCTACTTTACCTTGAATTCCGTCACATTCGATATAATCGCCCACACGCAGACGTCCACTCATGAGCGAGATGCCGTAGAAGAAGTTTTCCAGGAGGTCTTTCATCGCAAAACCCATACCAGTTGCCAAACCTGCAGCTACGACGGAAATACCTGTCTGCGGAACCTTCAGCAATACCAATACAAGGATGATGTAAAAGCCCCAGATGACGATGGCTATTACGTTTCGTGCCAAAGTCTCATTGAAGTCTTCTCCGCTTTCTTCGGTCATCTTGGTCTTGTAGAGATGATAGAACGAACGCAGCAGATAGTTGAGGTATCGGAAGGCAAAATAGAGACCCGCTACAATGACCACCATGTAAACAGACAGGCGGATGTATTTCGGTTCGTCGATGATTACTTTCATGAACAGTTCGTAGCACGACTCGGTCATTTCGAAGATGTCTGCAGCAAAGAAGAAGCTGGCTACGATAGCAAAGATGGTTGCCATCGGTACGAGGGCTTTGTTGATGAAATCGTAGAACCAAGTCTTGTGGATAAAGCGTCCTTTCTCCATTCTGCTGAACAGCACTCCGCTTCTGCGCATTTCTGCCAATTCTTTCCGCTTGCTATATGTAGATGCATCCATGACGATTCGTTTCGACAGCACGTTTTGCTCATACATCTCCAAAAGGTCGTAGCAGCAGGTAATGGTCTCGATAGCTGCCAGGAGGAATGTCCACCAGATGATAACCTGTACGGCCATCAGTGTGTAGCCGACCCATGAGCTGACACACGAAACCACCAACACAATGAGCGAGATGGTAGAGTAGAGGATGTCGCTCATAGGCAGGTACGATTTGTTGCGCCTGATTGAGAAATACTGCCAGATGGTCAGTCCAAGAAGAATAGGTGGACAAATCAGGTTGATGATATTGTTTGGAATCAGCAGAATGCGGAAGAAGATGATGATCAAAGCCATTGAGATAAATGGCATGTAGATGGCGATTCCCCGATTACACTGCTCGGCTTTCAGGCGGATGAGCATAGAGATGAGGATCGCTTCGAACAACCACGCAAAGTCTATCATCAGCTTGGCAGCCATGAGGAACAGGTTGGGCTTGAGGAATTGCTGGGCAATGGTGATTGCCAAAACGAAGATGATCAGTCCGAGAGCCAGGATGATGATTCTGCGTTGCTGCTTGTAGTTCGTTTTGTCAATATTCAGCACACTCTCTTTCATCCATCGTTCTGCCCGATGCGCAAACTTAGGGAAAAGCTTGCTGATGAGTGTGGGAACCCAGCGAATGATGATGTTACTCAGGAGGGTTGCAACCAGAATGTAGAAAAGCATGAAGATGCTCACTGCTGGCACGATAGGACCTCTCCATTCCGACCTTGCACGTTCGCCCTCTCCGAGCGGACTATATTTCTCGTCGTAGTCTCTTTTGGCATGCTGAAGTTGCTGTGGTAATGTTTTCAGCAGTTTGAAATAGTTTGAGCTTCCATCGTTGAAGATATTGTTGCGAAGGTCTTTGTATTTGCGCTGCGAGTAGTGGTAGAGTTTGCTCACTTTGTTGGTCACTACGTCGTAATAGTCTTTGTCTTCCTCTACTGATTTCAGGATGCGTCTGAGGTTGTTACGAAGTGCTTTTGCATAGGTCAGACACTCGTCGCGGTCTTTCCTTTCCTGTTCGTTCAGTTCGAAAGGCATCGTTCGCTGGGAGTTCGCCAATCCGTTGTTGTCTTCCTCTATCAGTTGGTTGATAGAATCCGCAGCTGTGTTGGTGATATTCCCAATAGCTGGTGGAAGTTCTTTGAGAGCGGTAATCAAGCTATCGTAGCGTGCGATTTCGCTGGTGATTCTGTCTCTGATTCTTCCGTATGGAATGTTGTTTGTTCCAAGTTCCTTGTATAGTTTTGTGGCTTGTGTACATGCGTAAGCGATGTCGAACGTATGATCGCTCTTCTGAGAATACAGCATCAGACTGATTTGGTCACATCGTTGCATGTAGTCGATCAGTTGCTTGTGCTGAACGGCACTTTGCTGCTCGTATCGTTGCATCATGACTTGTTGCTCACGATAGTTCATGTTCAACTCCAGTCGGAGGATGTTGAGCGTTTTGGCAAGGTCTTTCTCCTTCAGTACGGCTTGCGACTGCGTGGAGGTGAGCAAGGCGATTGTTAATAAAAGGACGATTCGTTTCATGATATGATCAGTTGTCTATGAGTTTATTCATTTCTTGATAAAGCTTGCTGCTGAACGATTTCTTTCCGTTCGTCTTGTTTCCGTTTACGTATTCCTCGTAACTGATGGCATCGCTGCTGGTTGTATCGTTATCTTCTTCCATGTAATTGTTCAGCATCGACTGAAGATACTCCTTGATGTCGATGAGCAGTCCTTTGAATCCTTTGTTACGACGGAATCGTCTGAATGCATGCTGTCTCTTCAGAAAATATAGCCGGATGCTCTTTCCGCAGATCACCATTCCTCTCCATATTGCCTTTCCTGCTTTCTTGCAGAGATTACCCAGATAGATAAGGGTTGGCTTTAGGTGGATGATGCCTTTAATGGTGGCTCTGATGGTCCATAGAATGCCCTTCCATAGTGCGATGCAGCCAGCGATACATAACGAGCCAAGCTTTTTGATGGCTTTTATGCACCATGCTTTGATGATATGCAGCATTTCCTGAGTGCTGTTATCGTTCCAGAAGTCGATGCAAGCCTGCAGTAGCAGTTTCAGTAATGCAAAGCAAAGGAGGAAGCCTTTTTGTATCAGTTTCAGCAGACGGGCAATGCATTTCAGAAACAACTGCCACAATAAGCGTCCTATCTCGGATAGCATTTCGCTGCCCGATTTGTTGTTGTAGTTATTATTTGATTCGTTTGAACGCATAAGTGTCAATTGTTTATCTTACTTCGTTGTCTCTGAGTTCGATGACTTCTAAGTCTTTGATTTCTGTTTTGTCAATCGTAAACCTCACAAGGGTGCGTACCTTGTGGAATCCGGAGATTCCTGCTGCGCCTGGATTGATATGTAGCAAATTGAGGTTCTTGTCGTACATCACTTTGAGTATGTGACTATGCCCTGATATAAACAGTTTAGGCGGGTTGGCAAATATGCTTCCGCGTATTGAGGGGTCGTAGTTGCCTGGATATCCTCCGATATGTTTCATCAGCACATCCACGTCTTCACACTTGAAGCGATATTTTTCCTTGAACATCAATCGGAGGTCGCCTCCGTCGATATTGCCGTAAACGGCTCTGAATGGCTTCAGTTGGGCAAATCGGTCAGCCAGTTCTGCTGTTCCTATATCGCCTGCGTGCCATATCTCGTCACATTCGGCGAAGTATTTCTCGTAGCGAGCATCCCAATATCCGTGGGTATCTGAGAGTAATCCTATCCGTTTCATGCGACTAACAAAATAATGCCTGCTGCGATAAATGCCAATCCGAAGATGCCATTCGCCCATTGCTGGAAGTGCTTGAAGGTCGCTTCGAACTGACGGGCTTTTTCTGTGGCTTTGCTGAGTAGATAGACCATCGCGATGACGGGAAGGGCTGCTCCGATGGCAAATGTCAGTGGGGCAATCCATCCGAACATATTGGCTACACTTAGGGGGAGCAACACTCCGAAGTACATGATGGCGGTTTCGGGACAGAACGCCATTGCGAGCATCAGTCCTAAAGCCAAAGCTCCTAACGGTCCGCTACGTTTGATGGTCTTTCCGCAACTGTGACAATCTTCGCCATGATGATCGTGATGATGGAAGAGTCGATAGAGCAGGTACACACCTATTATTATAAATATATAAGGTAGGAGTGCTTCACCTTTGCTCATGAGCGGTTTGACTCCGTCGATGTTCATCCCTTGCTGAATCAGTATGGTGAGTATGATGCCCAGAACGGCGTATGTGATGCTTCTGCCTGCTATGTAAATCATCCCTTTGGGCATCAACGGGTGCTGCTTATCCGAACGGTTGTTCAGGTAAGTCAACGCTGACAGGTTGATGGCCAATTGACAGGGGTTCAACGCCACCAGCAATCCTAATATGAATGCTGATATTATGAACATAGCATCAGTATGATGATTTGTGCAGTTACAATTCTAAGGAACATCGAAAGCGGATACACCGTTGAATAACCGATTGACGGAATGTCGTTGTTGGCTGCTTGCGTAGAGTAGGCGAGGGCTGGTGGGTCGGTTGTGGCTCCTGCCATGATGCCCATCAGCAAGAGGTAGTTCTCCTTGTAATACAATCGTGCCACTATTCCCATGATAATCAGCGGGATAATGGTGATGAGGAATCCGTAGAGCACATACATCAGTCCGCCATTCATGACCGTATCGACGAAGTTGCTGCCTGCCTTGATGCCTACGCTGGCAAGGAACAGCACCAGTCCGATATCGCGTATCATCTGCGACGCACTACTTGAGGTGTAGGCTACCAGTTTGAATTTGAAGCCGAATCGGCCTACGAGGATGGCGATGATGAGCGGACCACCTGCCAAGCCCAGTTTTACGGGGACGGACATGCCTGCGATGTTGATAGGCAGACTTCCGAATATGATGCCCACCAAGATTCCTACGAATATCGTCAGCAGGTTCGGTTTGTCGAGTCGGGTCTTTTGATTTCCGAGTTTGGCGGCAAAGATGTTGACTGCATCTTCAGGACCTACGACAACCAGTTTGTCTCCTACTTGCAGGTTGACATTCGGGTGTGCAAAGAGTTCAATACCCGAACGGAATATGCGTGTCACGTTCACTCCGTGCAAGCTGCTGGGGTGAAGGCTTCCGAGCGTCTTACCGTTGATTTTGTCGCGAGTCACCAGAATCTGCTTCGAGAGCATTGGTGTGTCTTGCTTCTCCCAGTTCACTTTGGTTTCCTGTCCCATGAAGGCGATGATGGCTTCAGCGTCTTCCTCAGCACATACGACATAAATCTTATCGCCTGTGAAGAGCAGGGTGTCGCGGTTCGGAACAATCACATGTCCATCGTGCAGGCATCGTGAGCACACAAAATCGCGTCCGAGATACTCGCGGAGTTGCAGGATGGATTTTCCGTTCAGCGAGGGGTTGACAAGCTCTATGCTCATCAGGTGTGGTTTTACGGCTTTCTGGTTGCCGTTCTGGTCGTCATACAATTGTTCTTCCTTCTTCATGTTGATTTTGAAGAACAGGCGAATCAAGAGGATGGACAGGATGATTCCGATAACACCCAATGGGTATGCACATGCATATCCGTTTGCGATTGTTGGAATACTTCCTCCGAGGTTGTCGGCTCCGATTTGCTCTAACGCTGCATTCGCAGCACCAAGTCCTGGTGTGTTGGTCACCGCTCCACATAATACGCCTACCATCATCGGGAGTGAATGTGGGTTGTGTGTGTCGCAGCATCCGTAGTATAGGCCGAGCATGACGGCTATGTTGAGCAGGATGATGCCCGTTGCGATGATGTTCATCTTGATGCCTCCTTGCTTGAATGAGGTGAAGAACGACGGACCTACTTGAAGTCCAATGGCATAGACGAACAGAATCAGTCCGAAGTCTTGGACGTAGTTGAGCACAATCGCTGGCTCCGTGATATTTTCCTCGTGTAGGATGTGTCCGGCTATGATGCCAGCAAACAACACGAATGTGACACCGAGCGACACTCCTCCAATCTTGATTTTACCTAAAACGACACCAACGGAGATAACGATAGAGTACAACAACAGGATGTGTGCTACCGATTCTCCATTGGTAAAAAGTTCCGTTAACCAATCCATAATTCCTTTAAACTTTGCGTATTTCTTTTTACCTTCCTAAAAACGGGGTGCAAAGTTATAACAAATTATTGAATCTTCAAGTATTTTCGAGCAAAATTCAGCAAAAATTCTGCAGTTCCTTCCAATCCGAGCAAAGAACTGTTGATGCAGATGTCATAGGCACGGCTGTCTCCCCAGTTGGTTTCGCTGTAGAAGTTGTGGTATTCGCTACGTTGGTTGTCAGTCTTGTCGATGGTCTGACGTGCCTTAGCTGGGGTCACTCCGTCATGTTCGCATACGAATTTCACACGGTCGTCATAGTCGGCACGGATGAAGATGCGGAGGTGGTGAGGGTGGTTGCGCAGGATGTAGTCACCGCAACGTCCTACGATGATACAGCTTTCTGCAGCTGCTTTCTTGAGGATGATGTCGGTCTGTACCTGGAACAGCGATTCGTTGCTGACGCTGCTGTCGTAGTAGTTACTCAGTGTAGAGAATGGTGAGGCGATGCTGCGCATCATGGCTGATGCCAGACCCTTTCCTGCCTTCTCGTCTGCTTTCTTGAACAGTTCGGGGTTGAACCCGCTTTCCTTTGCAGCCATATCGATGAGGTAGCTGTCGTAGATAGGGATGTTCAATTCCTTTGCAATGATTTCACCGATGGCTTTGCCGCCACTTCCTAATTCTCGTCCGATGGTGATAACGAATTTTTCCATAATTGCTTCCTTGTTTTATGTTTGCTTATTTGTTCAGTTTTTATCTATTTGTCTTTACTTCATGTCAAATGCCAATATCGTTCTTCGCTGTCTTGAAAGCTCCCTGACGGTAGAACATCCACAGCATCACACCTGCAACGATGATCGATATGCCGTCGCTCACGGTGATACTAGCCCATACACCCACCGTACCATAGTAGTGGGGGAGAATCAGTAGCAGTGGTACCAGGAACAACATCTGGCGGCTCATGGAGAGGAAGATGCTCTTCTTGGCCATTCCGATGCTTTGGAAGAAGTTACCCACCACAATCTGGAATCCTACCAGTGGACTGACGAGGGTGATAACCCTCATACCTTCGATGGCGAGTTCATGCGTCTCTACGTCGTCGGTGAAGATGGATACACAGAGGTGTGGGAAGAACTGGCAGAGGACGAAGCTGCAGGTCATGACGATCGTAGCATAGATGCTTGCCACCTTCAACACTTGCGACACTCTGTCGAATCGCTGTGCTCCGTAGTTGTAGCCCGCTATCGGTTGCATACCCTGGGTGATACCCATGACGATCATGATGAACATGAACGTGATGCTGTTCACGATGCCGTAAGCTCCGATGGCCATATCGCCTCCGTGGTCCTTCAATCCTCGGTTGATGAGCACTACCACCAGACAAGCACACATCTGGACGCAGAACGGCGAAATGCCGATAGCCATGATGTTCTTCACAATCCGCTTCCTCAATGCATAGATGCCGCTATGGAGGTGAATGCGGTCGTTCTTGTTACACAGACACCAAATGAGGTATATGGTCGAAAGCGTCTGCGACAGTATGGTGGCGTAGGCAGCTCCTGCGATGCCCCATCCACAGACGTTGATGAAGATGTAGTCGAACAACAAGTTGATGAACACACCAAACAACACCGACACCATTGCCTTGTTAGGATGCCCTATGACACGCAACACATTCGTCAGACCATGTGTCAGATGGGTGATGATGTTACCGTAGATGATAATCACCATATAAGTCTTGGCGTAGGGTAGGGTAGCCTCACTGGCACCGAAGAAGTAGAGAATCTCGTCGATGAAGACAAGAGCCAATACGGCAAACACAAAACCCACAACCACGTTCAGCGATATGATGTTGCCCATCACACGTTCAGCCGTCTCATAGTCACGCTGACCTAGTTTGATTGACAGGAGAGTACTACCTCCCGCACCGATCATTGCCCCGAAAGCAGCACTAAGGTTCATGATGGGGAAAGTGACAGCGAGACCAGCGATGGCAAGCGGACCAACAAATTGTCCGAGGAACGCACGGTCCACGATATTATAGGCCGATGCTGCCAACATCGATATGACTGCCGGAATTGCATATCGCATCAAAAGCTTACCTATTTTCTCTGTCCCAAGCTCCTTTGGAGAGCGCTTTCCTTCCTCGTTCATAAACATCATTTTCTTTACGCTACAAAGTTACGAAAAATAATCGACATTACCAAACAATTTGTAAACTTTCTTGCATGTAATCACGAAAAAACATTCTTTCTGCCTTATTCACCTATCGTTTGAATATTTTAATAGTTGAAAAATGACAAAACATGTTTTCAGAATTTAAGTTTCAAGATAAAAGATTAAGAGGAATAAAGCATCGCAGGAAACGATTTGTGTTTTTTTTCATTGTTTGAAATGGGTGATTTTGGGTGAAAAGCCAACTTTTTCAGGGGAAAAGTGGCCAAAAACAAGGGTTTATGACATCATCTATTCAACCTTTTTTTTTGACGGAACACCCTCTACAACACCCTGTAGGGCACTTTAATTTTAAAAAGTAAAAAAAGTAACTTGGTAACTCGAGATAAGAGAAGGTTGTTGAATTTTATATATAATATATTATAATATATTATATATAAAATTTTTCGTTTTAAAGGGTATGCCAAGTTACCAAGTTACCGAGT
>JAEEGL016342425.1_pt1 | contig 22250 bp, 16 predicted proteins | sample 9134231 | NCBI WGS metagenome assembly JAEEGL01 (sample SAMN16246548, study PRJNA631951) | gut metagenome | biome: gut microbiome; feature: rumen; material: fiber-attached | host: Bos | place: Iran: Karaj | collected 2018-10 | reverse complement strand
TTATTTCCCTACTACAATGACCTTTGATGAAGAAAGACTTACAAAGGTTGTAAAGGCTGTGGCAGAAGCCAAGAAAACAGCCACCAACATCAAGGGCATCTACATGGAAGGACCCTTTATCTCCAAAGAGAAATGCGGGGCTCAGAACCCCCTTTACATAGCTAAGCCCGATTTTGAAATGGTTGAAAGATTAAATGCCGCATCGGGCGGTATCATCAGGTTTATCGTTGTTGCTCCCGAAACTGACGGAGCCTTTGAGTTCATCGAAAAGAGTACGAAAAAATATGCGGTTTCCATTGCACACACCACTGCGGATTACACCACATCCATGAAGGCTATATCCCTCGGCGCAAATCAGGTAACCCATTTTTACAACGCCATGCCTTCTTATACCCACAGAGCACCTGGTGTTGTAGGGGCCGCAATGGATTCGAACAACTCAATCGTTGAACTTATCTGCGACGGCATTCACGTTCATCCCGCTGTTGTTCGCAACACCTTTAAATACTTCGGAGCAGACCGTATCATGCTCATCAGTGACAGCATGGAAGCAACCGGAATGCCTAACGGCAAATACGCCCTCGGCGGACAGGATGTTTATGTTACCGACAGACGCGCCACCCTCAAGGACGGAACCATTGCCGGCAGCGCATCAACGCTTTGGGATTGTTTTAAACAGGTAATAGCCATGGGAATCTCCATGGAGGAAGCCCTTACGAGTGCGGCAGTCACACCTGCCAAACGTGCAGGGATCTTTGATAAGACCGGCAGTATCACTGTCGGTAAGAATGCGGACATAATAATCGCATCGAAGGATCTGGAAATTCTGGAAGTGATTTAGGGAGCTTATGGGTAAGAATACTAAGTTCAGAAAAACTCCATACATTCTCGGAAACAGAAAGGCTACGGTAAGGGCATGCGCACTTGCTGTGATGGATATAGTCGTTACCGTTTTTGCGGCTGTTGCTTCACTTTGGATACGGTATGATTTTTCCTTTGGGGCCATGGACAGGGGATTTCTTGCTAATGCAGTAAGAATGATTCCATTGGATATCGCTTTGACGCTGGTTATATTTTTGTTGTTCAAGCTTTATCAGAGCGTATGGCGGTACGCAAGCGCCAGTGAACTTATCAATATTGCGGGGGCGGTTTTGTCCTGCGGGCTGTTACAGCTTGCAATATTTTTGTTTTTCAAGATCAAGGTTCCCAGAAGCTATTTTCTGTTCTACATGTTCTTTCTCGGTGCCGGAGCAGCTTCGATCAGGTTTTCGTACAGATTCTTGCGAATACTCAGAAACAGGCATCTGCAGAGCAAGAACGGCGGTCCCTGCAACAACGTAATGATCGTGGGCGCGGGTTCTGCCGGCAACTCGATCCTAAAGGAAATCGAGTCAAGTTCCTATGTCACCATGAAAGTTAAGTGTCTCATCGATGATAATAAGGGTTGCCAGGGTAAGAATATGCGCGGCATACCTATCGTCGGCGGGAGAGAGGATATTGCAAAGGCTGTAGATGCTTACGATATCGACGAGATCATAATCGCCATTCCCAGCGCACCCCGTTCGGAGATCAAGAAAATCGTTGAGATATGTAAGGATACCGGCTGTAAGATCCAGATGGTTCCCGGCATATACCAGCTCATAAACGGTGAAGTCAGCATTTCCCAGTTAAGAGAAGTTGACATTGAAGACCTTCTCGGAAGAGAGCCTGTAAAGATCAACATTGATGAGGTCGCCGGATACATCAAGGGGAAGACCGTACTGGTGACGGGCGGTGGCGGATCCATCGGAAGTGAGCTTTGCAGACAGCTGGCAGCTCATGAGCCCGGTCATCTCATTATCGTAGATATTTATGAAAACAACGCCTATGACATTCAGCAGGAACTTAAGATCAAGTTTCCTAAGCTGAAACTGACGGTGCTTATAGCCTCGGTCCGTGACGAACTGAAGATCAACCAGATCTTTGAAGAATATAAACCCGAAATCGTATACCATGCGGCGGCACACAAGCATGTGCCCCTGATGGAAGACAGTCCCGGAGAGGCTATTAAAAATAACGTATTCGGAACCTATAACACGGCCAAGGCAGCAGATAAATACGGAGTTAAAAGGTTCGTTCTGGTTTCCACCGATAAGGCTGTTAACCCCACCAATATCATGGGCGCATCAAAGCGCATGTGCGAGATGGTAATCCAGATGATGAACGAACATTCAAATACCGAGTTTGTGGCTGTCCGCTTCGGAAACGTGCTGGGTTCCAACGGTTCGGTGATTCCGCTGTTTAAAAAGCAAATTCTTGCAGGGGGGCCTGTGACCGTAACGGATCCTAACATTATCAGATATTTCATGACTATCCCCGAGGCGGTTTCTCTAATCCTTCAGGCAGGAGCCTACGCCAAGGGCGGTGAGATATTTGTACTTGATATGGGCGAACCGGTAAAGATTTTGGATCTTGCCGAAAACCTTATTAAACTTTCGGGTTATAAGGTTGGAGAGGACATAGAGATAGTGTTCACGGGCTTAAGACCCGGTGAAAAGATGTATGAAGAACTTCTCATGAACGAGGAAGGGCTTAAGGAAACTGAGAACAAACTTATCCATATCGGCAAGCCTATAGAGTTTGACGTGGAAGTGTTTGAAAGAAGCCTTGAAACTTTGAGGACAGAGAGCATAGAGCATCCCGAAAGAGTTAAGCGGTATGTGAAGGAAATTGTTCCGACGTACATATTGAAAGAAACAAATTGAACAATGGGAAACAATAAATGAGGTTGCAATTAAATTAAAAAGGCTGTTTTTCTATATACAAGGCAAGCGGAAAAGCATCTGTCAGATGTCTGTTAATGGAAAACGATATCAGTGAATTTCTAAAGTAAAACGGCTGCGATATTCTCGGCGCAGTGGTTGATTATAAATTATTTGGAGACTAACAGGGAAATGAAACCATTCAAGGAAAAAGTGTGGCTTGCCAGGCCATTGATGCATAGCGAGGAAAGAAAGTTCATTGACGAGGCATTCGCTGAGAATTATATCACTACAGCAGGGACGAATATTAATGAACTTGAGAAAGAGATCGCTGAAAAACTTGGAGTGAAATATGCAGTTGGTCTTTCGAGCGGAACTGCTGCTTTGCATCTGGGAATTAAACTGGCAGCTCTTAAGCAATACGGACATCCTAAGCAGGGAGAGGGATATTTAGTTGGAAAGAAAGTTTTCTGTTCCGACATGACATTTGATGCCACTGTCAATCCTGTTGTCTACGAAGGCGGGGAGCCTGTATTTATTGATACGGAGTATGACACCTGGAACATGGATCCTAAAGCGCTCGAAAAGGCTTTTGAGATATATCCGGATGTTAAGATTGTAGTCCTTGCACATTTATATGGTTTTCCAGCCCAAATAGATGCTATCAAAAAAATAGCCGATTCCTACGGGGCAATTATAGTAGAAGATGCCGCCGAGTCTATGATGGCTTCTTATAATGGACAAATGACCGGTAGTTGGTGTGCAGATAGCGGGGTAGGTATTATCAGTTTCAATGGCAATAAGCTCATTACTGCCTCTTCGGGAGGTATGCTGTTAACCAATAGCCGTGAAGGTTGTGACAAGATTAAGAAGTGGTCAACTCAAGCAAGGGAGGCTGCTCCTTGGTATGAACATGAGGAACTTGGCTATAACTATCGGATGAGTAATATACTCGCTGGAGTTGCCCGAGGCCAACTTATTCATGTTGAAGAGCATGTGGCGCTTAAGAAAGCGATTTATGACCGATATAAAGAAGGTTTCAAAGGATTGCCTGTTATCGTGAATCCGTATGAGCCTGAAAAAGCAATTCCAAATTTTTGGCTCAGTTGCATTTTGATAGATAGGGAGGCAATGGGTGAGCACGCCAGAAGCGGAAGGAAGGCTGTTTACAGGCATGTGGCGGGTAAATCTACGCCTACAGAAATATTGGAAGTTTTAGCAAATTATAATGCAGAGGGGCGTCCGATATGGAAGCCTATGCATATGCAACCTTATTATATTAATAATCCTTTTGTTACCAAAGATGGAAACGGAAGAGCTAGGACAAATGCGTACATTTCGGGTGAGGTCACGGATGTCGGAGCAGATATCTTTGACAGAGGTCTGTGCTTACCGAGCGACATTAATATGACATCCGATGAACAGATGTGTGTGATTGATATTGTTGGGAGTTGCTTTAAGTGAAATCGTCGTTTTATAAAAATATCGTCAAGCCAGTATTAGATCGACTCGTGGCATTCATATTTGTCATTTTTTTCTGTTGGTTGTATGTCATTATTGCGATTTTAGTCAAAATAAAACTGGGTACGCCAGTGTTGTTTGTTCAGAATCGCCCAGGTAAGATTAATCCCAAAACAGGTAAGGAAGAGATTTTTAAACTCATTAAATTTCGTACCATGACCGATTTGAGAGATGAAAACGGCAAACTTCTCTCCGATGAGTTCAGACTTACAAAGTTTGGGAAGTTTTTACGTTCGACAAGCCTCGATGAACTCCCTGAAATATTATTTAACATTCTTTTGGCAAGAAGAGGAAAGGAAATGTCTTGGGTAGGTCCCAGACCCCTATTAGTGGAGTACCTGCCTAGGTATACTGAGGAGCAACGGAGGCGGCACGAAGTGATGCCGGGTCTTACAGGATATGCGCAGGTAAATGGTAGGAATTCAATTAGTTGGGAGGAGAAGTTTAAGGATGATGTATGGTATGTGGACCATATATCTTTTACTTTAGATGTGAAGATTCTTTTAAAGACGGTTGCTGTGGTTTTTATGAAAAAAGGTATCAACTCGAATAATAGTGTAACAATGGAAGCATTTACAGGGAAGAATGATGAATCAGAATTGTAAGAGAAAAAAACTAATAATTTTAGGGGCGAGCGGACATGGAAAAGTGGTTGCCGAGATTGCTTTGCTTAATGGGTACAGAGACATTGTATTTTTAGATGATGATGAAAGCATAGAAGAATGCGCGGGATTTCCTGTGGTTGGTACGACGAAAGAAGTTAAGAATATAGATGGAGATAGATTTGTTGCCATAGGTGATTCAAGCGTCAGGGAAAGATTACAACACGAGATTGAAACGGTAACACTTATTCATCCGAATTCTGTTATTAGTAGAAGGGTAAGCATTGGCAAAGGCACAGTAGTAATGCCAGGTGCTGTAATTAATTCTGATACCGTGATAGGAGAGGGGTGCATAGTAAATACTTTAGCATCTATAGACCATGATTGTGAAGTTGCAGATTATTGTCATATAGCTGTTGGCGCTCATTTGTGTGGAACAGTGAAAATTCAAAAGGGAGTTTGGATTGGTGCAGGTGCTACAGTATGCAACAACATTGAAATATGTTGTAGTTCAACTGTGGGGGCCGGTGCAGTTGTTGTGAGCAATATTGTGAGCGCGGGGACATATGTTGGAGTTCCAGCTAAAAGGATATCAGAAAGGTGTTGAAGATTGAAGATTTGGATAATGAATCATTATGCGTCCAACATGTACAGGGATAAAGCTGGTCGCCACTATTGGTTTGCGCAAAAGTTAATTGAAAACGGGCATGATGTTTCTGTTTTTTGCTCTACTACCATGGTGAATGGAGAAGAACTATTTAACGTGGGGAGAGATAGATTTGCAATCAAGGAAGTGGACGGAATTCCTTTTATCTTTGTCAAGACCATCCCTGCTCAGGGCAATGGAGTTAGACGCATAATAAACATGGTGCTTTTTTATAAAAATCTATTTCCTACGACTAGGGCATATGCATTAAAGGCTGGAAAACCAGATGTTATTATAGCTTCGTCGGTTCATCCGCTAACGATGATTGCTGGAATAAAGATTTCTCAAAAGATGCACAAACCTTGCATTTGCGAAATTCGAGACTTGTGGCCGGAGGCAATATTCAGTTTTGGAAAAGCGCGAGAAAACAGTTTAATTGGAAAACTATTAACTAATGGCGAACATTGGATTTATAAAAGAGCAGATGCACTAATTTTCACAAAGGAAGGAGATACAGATTATCTAAAAGAGAAAAGGTGGACCATTGCTCAAGGCGGAGATATTGATTTAAATAAATGCCATTATATCAATAATGGTGTTGATTTAGTTGCGTGTGAAGAGAGAAGCAAAAAAAACCGCTTAGATGATTTAGACCTAAATAATAAAACAAAGTTTAATGTAACATATGTTGGAGCTATCAGACCGGTCAATAATGTCGGAAATATATTAGATGCCGCTAAAATCATCAAGAGCAAAAATGAATATGATGACATTCAATTCTTAATTTATGGAGATGGGAATCAATTTAAGGATTTATATAACCGTGTAGAAGTTGATCATCTCGATAATGTAAAGATGAAAGGAAATGTGAATCGTCAGTTTGTTCCGTACATTTTAAGTCAATCGTCAATTAATATTCTAAATTATGCGCAGAATCAATATAACTGGACTCGTGGTAATAGTTCGAATAAGTTATTTGAGTATATGGCTAGTGGAAAGCCGATTATTTCAACCGTCCGTATGGGTTATTCTATAGTGAAGCGCTATAATTGCGGCAGTGAACTTGATGAGGATACGCCAGAAGCGTTGGCAGAAGAGATTATGCGGTTTCATGACATGAGTCAAGCGGAACGTGATCGAATCGGAATGAATTCGAAAACTGCGGCTAAAGATTTTGATTTTGGTGTTCTTACAGGAGAACTGATTAAAGTTATAGAGAGTGTAGTTTAATGTCCAAAATTAAGTTTGTTAGGTCAATTATTAAGGAATATGGATTCGAGTGGATTGCGTGTAGAATTCTCTATGATGCGAAACTGAAAACCCTTCATTTAAAGCCTGCAGAACGCTTGTATGAAAGGCAGACAGCATATCCCAAGCGGTTAGATATTTTTGACATTAGTATTCATAATCTCAAAGAATTTATCTTAACTCTGGATGAAAATGACAAGAAAACAATAATTGCAACAGCTGATAAGGCATGCAATGGGGTTATAAAAGGGTTTTCTTTATTAGATTTAAACTATGGAAATCCGATAGATTGGCATCGTAATCCGATTACAGGAAAACACTGTAATGAAAACAAAAAGTGGTTTAAGATTCCCGATTTTGACAAAGAACTTGGCGATATAAAAACTATTTGGGAAGCATCACGTTTTTCTCATTTCGTCGCCTTTGCTAGGGCATATTTGTTAACAGATGATGTGAAATATTATGAGGCGTTCAGTTTACAATTAAAAGAATGGCTGAAAAAGAATCATTACAGTTATGGCGCAAATTTTAAGTGTGGGCAGGAGTGCTCATTGCGAATCATTAATGCATTGTTAGCATATACAGTTTTTAGAGAGGCTGGAGTTGCAACAGATTTAGATGCCAGCAATGTAAAAGATTTGATTGATCGTTGCTACCGGAAAATCTTAAGTAATTTTTTCTATGCGTATAAATGCATTAAGAATAATCATACTATTTCTGAACTGATGGGAATGATAGTGGGTGCATGGTGTTGTGATGACAAGAGACAGCTTAAGAAAGCATATAGTCTGTTGGACAAAACGATTGGTGAACAGTTTTCATATGACGGTGGATACATACAGTTTTCATTTAACTACCAGAGACTTGCCTTACAAGATTTAGAAGTGGTAATGGCCATTTCTGAAAAAACAAATTTAAAACTAAATGAGAACAGTTTTGAAAAGATAAAAAATTCTGCAATGTTGATGTATCAATGTCAGGATGGCTCCGGAGACATGCCTAATTATGGAAGCAACGATGGAGCACTGGTATTTCCGGTTACTTCATGCGGATATAGAGATTTTAGGCCAGTTATTAATACTATTTATGCATTAACTACGGGAAAGCAACTTTATTCTGCTGGAAAACATCAGGAAGAATTGCTTTGGTTTTCTGGAAGAAATGGTATTAAATCATTCTCTTTAGATGAGACTTGTAGAGAATCGTCTCAATTTAGAGGTGCGGGACTGTATACATTAAGAGATGAAAAATCGTGGGTTATGCTAATTGCAAATAATTATCATTCTCGCCCTGCTCACATGGACCAAAACCATATAGATCTTTGGATTGATAATGTTAACGTTTTTTGTGATTCTGGAACATATTCGTATGCGAGTGATATTGGTCGGCAGTTTATAAAAAACTCAAGTCACAATACAGCTGTGGTTACAAATAATGATCAAATGAATTTATATGGACCCTTTATGGTTTATAACTGGTCGCAGAGTGTTGTTGAAGAAAGTACTGAGCAGAGACTGATTGTGAAAGTCGTATCACCGAATGGTTATTCACACATTAGGAGTATAAACCGAACCGACACCGGATATGAAATTGTTGATTTTGTCGACAAATTTTATAGACTATGCTTTCATACAATGCTTGACGTTGTATTGAAAGATGAAATTGCCGAACTTATGTATGGCGGTAAACTATTTTGTAAGTTAAGTACGTCAGGAAAAATGACAATAGAGCCAACAGAAAGTAGTTTATATTATTTGACAAAAAGGCCGTCTAAGTGCATTTCTATAGAGGGCGGGGATAATGCTAAAGTTATTACAAAAATAGTGGTATGTTAAGGAGAACGGGAAATGGTTAACGTAATCGGACTAGGATACATCGGTTTACCTACTGCGCTTATGTTGAGTTCGCACGGTGTAGAAGTAGTTGGAACGGACTATAATTCAGAATTGGTTGCCACACTGAATGCAGGTAAAACCACATTTAAAGAGGATGGATTGGACGGTTTGTTTGAAGATGCCGTCAAAGCTGGTATCAAGTTCACAACGGATTATCAGGTTACCGATACGTATATTGTATCTGTTCCTACTCCATACGATAAATTCAGTAAAAAAGTTGATGCATGCTTTGTTGTTGCTGCGGTTGAGAATGTGCTTAGAGTTGCGCCCAAAGATGCCATTCTCGTCATTGAATCGACTGTTTCTCCGGGTACAATTGAGAAGAGCATTAGACCTGTTCTTAAAAGAGAGAGCAGGATCGACATAAATCTTGTTCATGCACCGGAACGTATCATACCGGGCAATATGGTTTATGAATTGCTTCACAATAACAGAACCATAGGTGCAGATAACACGGCTATAGGGGAAAAGGTTAAAAAGATATATGCTTCCTTCTGTCAGGGGGAAATAGTTGTTACGGATATTAAAACTGCGGAAATGACTAAGGTTGTAGAAAATACATTTCGCGCAGTCAACATAGCATTTGCCAATGAACTTGCAAAAATCTGCCGTCATGACAATATGGATGTATATGAGATAATTCGAATATGCAATATGCACCCTCGTGTAAACATACTTCAACCCGGTCCCGGTGTCGGTGGACACTGTATTTCAGTAGATCCATGGTTTCTTGTTGGAGATTATCCGAGTCTTGCAAAGGTTATAGACGAATCTATGAAGACCAACGATGCTATGCCTGCCTTTGTGCTTCATCGTATATACGATATCATGAAAGAGAAAGACATGCATGATTTGAGCCGTGTAGGCCTCTATGGACTGACATACAAAGAAAACGTTGACGATATGCGTGAAAGCCCTACTTTGCAATTACTTGAATCACAGGCAAAACATTTAGGGGATCCGTTGAAAGTATATGATCCGTTTATAAACAAGGATGTGGTAGCAAATCAGTATCACAACCTGGGTGAGTTTCTCGATGCAGTTGATTTTGTTGTGGTGATGGTTAAACATAACGAAATAAAAGAAAACATCGACAAATTAACGGATAAGGTAGTTCTGGATTGCCACAATATTATACCGGGGGCATATCATATTTAGAATTTTTGATGGTATCAGGAGATAAAAAGAGAATGAAGCAATTGTTTTTGTCGGTGAACGATGGCTCAATGAAGGAAATTGAGACACCAGCTCCAACAGTGAAGGATAATACTGTAATTGTTGAAACATTGTATTCGGTTGTATCGGCAGGCACAGAGAGGAGCCTTGCCTCTTTTGGTGGGAAGAATCTTATCCAAAAAGCACTGGAAAGACCGGATCAAGTTAAGAAAGTTACCGAAAAGATGTCAACAGACGGAATCCTTACCACTGTAGAGAATGCGTTCGGAAGACTTAAGGATCCTATGCCGATGGGTTATTCTGCTGTTGGTAGAGTTAAGGAGGTTGGCCGTGGTGTGACGGATATAAGTGTGGGCGATATTGTGGCTGAGGTTGGTCAGGCATATCACAGCGAGGTTAACCGAGTCGGAAAGAATCTTGTAGTTAAAGTTCCCGATGAGTTAGAGGATAAACGACAGGCCGCATTTGCTGCATTAGGCGGAATCGCGCTTGAGGGTATTCATCAGGCCGAAGTCACACCCGGAGAAACTGTTGCAGTCATAGGCATGGGGCTTTTGGGACATATTTGTTCCAGAATTCTCTACGCATATGGTTGCGATGTAATAGGTTTTGATGTGGCGGATAAAACTTTGCCGGGCACGAAACTTAAGGGTTTTATTAATTCTACAGATGACAGTGCAGCAGATATTGCCAAGTCTTTAACTCAAGGCAGAGGAGTGGATAAGGTTATCATCACTGCTGCGACAAACTCCAATTCACCTATAGACTTATCAGAGGTAATTACCAGGGATCGTGGCATTATCTGCATGATTGGTGTCACGCAGATGAATCTTGATCGTAGACCCTTTTATGAGCATGAATTGACATTTAAAATTGCTCGCTCCTATGGCCCAGGACGATATGATCCTTCATACGAGGATGCTGGATTTGATTATCCAATAGGATACGTTCGTTTTACTGAGGGTCGGAATGTTGAGGAATTCGTACGTCTTCTTTCTTCTGGGAGGCTTGAAATTTCAGATTTAATCACTCATGTCGTTCCGTTTGCCAAAGCAGCTGAAGCATACGAGATGATTACGACTAATCCCAAGCACGAGAAGTATATAGGTGTTCTTCTTCAATATGAGGAGAATGATGAAAAGTGGAACAGAGTAATCAAAAAAAAGGCAACAATTGGGACAAATATCAATGGGAAGATTGGATTCGGATTGATTGGAGCCGGTAATTTTGCACGAGTTACTATGTTACCCACAATGAGAAATTTAGGTTATTTTTGCTTTAAAGGTCTTGCAACAACCGGTGGGGTAACTGCGGCTCAGGCAAATGATGTATTTCATTTCGAATACACAACCAATGATTATAAAGAGCTTCTTAAAGATCCTGATATAGAACTTATAGGCGTGTCAACGCAGCATAACAGCCATGCAAAGTTTGTTATTGAAGCCTTGGAAGCGGGCAAGAGTGTATACTGTGAAAAACCACTTTGCCTTACGTTGGCGGAACTAGATAAAATTGAGGAGGCATACAACAATTCTACGGGAGAATTGTTTGTAGGATTGAATCGTCGTCACGCTTCGCTAATTTCGAGGATAAAAAAAGAATTGAAAACCGATTCAATTCCTGCAGTATATGATTACATTGCAAATGCAGGTTATATTCCCGAGAATCATTGGACTCAGGATGAAACTAAGGGTGGTGGCCGTATTATCGGAGAGGCTATTCACTTTATTGACACCATTATGTACCTTGATGGGAGTGAACTTGTTGATTTGAGAGTTTCTTTTGCCAATAATTCGGGATATCCAAAAAAGGATAATGCTATTATAAGCCTTAAGTTCGCATCGGGAGCTATCGGAACAATTCTTTATACTTCTATGGGATCGAAGAAATATCCCAAGGAGCAGTTGAGGGTATTCTCAAACGGTTCCGTATATGAGATGAATAACTACGTGAAGATGAGTAAGTATGGAAACTCCAAGCGAAATGAAATAAAACTGAGGCAGGATAAGGGTTTCGAGGCTGAATACAAAATGATGGCTTCTGTAATAAATGGAGAAGTTGAGAATTCATCTATAAACAATGCGATTCAGGCTCACAAGTTACTATTAAAGGCATTATCATAATGTATGAAGAATAAGAAGGGGACGCCGGGATGACTGATAGTAAAAAGATTTTAGGGCATAGAGATTATAGGATTTGTACGAATTGCATTATGGATACTTCTGATCCGCAGATATCTTTTAATGAACAGGGGGAGTGTGATTTTTGCACCAGTTTTAAGCAAAACATTGTTCCTTCGTGGCATACTGATGAGCGTGGATATCAGGAATTGATGAAAATTGCAAAACGGATCAAGGAAGAATCAAAAGGTCGAAAGTACGATTGCATAATCGGTGTCAGCGGGGGGGTCGACAGTTCTTATCTTACATACATAGCAACAAAAGTAATGGGATTGAAGCCGTTGCTTTTTACAGTGGATTCAGGGTGGAATCTGAATGTTGCTGTCGAAAATATCGAAAAGATTGTTAAGACTCTCAAATTGGATCTTTATACGGAAGTCGTTAACTGGCAGGAAATGAAAGACTTGCAATTGGCATTTTTGAAGGCACAAGTTCCTTATCAAGACACGCCCCAAGATCATGTTATTTTTGCGGGTTTATATAATTATGCTGTAAAAAAGGGTATAAAATATGTGCTTACCGGAGGAAATTATTCGACAGAATGCGTAAAACCTCCGTTTGAATGGACATATATCAACGATCTTGCGTTGATTAAGGATATTCATAAAAAATTTGGCAAAACTTCCCTTAAAACGTTTCCTACATGCAGTATGTTAAAAAACAGGCTGTATTATCGCGGAATTAAGGGGATGAAGGTTGTTAAGCCGTTGGATTATGTGCCTTATGAGCAAGAAACAGCCCTAAAAACGCTTGAAGAAGAATTTGGATATCAGCGTTATAAGAATAAGCACTATGAAAATATTTTTACACGTTGGTATGAAGGATACTATCTTCCAAACAAATTCGGATATGATAAGCGTAGGTGCTACTTTTCCAGTTTGATTCTTACAGGGCAGATGACAAGGGAGGAAGCTCTTGCTAAGATTGCTGAAAATCCTTACGATGAAAAGCAGGCCAAGGAAGATCAGGAATTTATTGCTAAAAAACTTGGGGTATCCGATTCTGAGTTCGAAGCAATAATCACGGGCGATAATAAGACGTGGCGAGATTATAGAAACACTGCGAAGCTGCTTAACTTTTTCATTCATCTGGCGCAAAAAGTCGGAATTGAAAAGAGGAATTTCAGATGATAGCAATTGTTGATTATGGCTTGGGAAACCTCTATTCTATTAAAAACATGCTGAAACATCTCAATATTGATTCGGTTATTACAGCGGATGCCAAAGAAATTCAAAAAGCTGACAGACTTATTCTTCCCGGAGTAGGGAAGTTTGATGAAGGGATGAAAAATCTTGAAGAGAGTAATCTTGGTGAAGTAATCAAAGAACAAGCCAATTATGGTAAGCCGATTTTGGGGATTTGCCTTGGCATGCAATTATTAGGAAAAGGTAGTGAAGAAGGTCATAAGAATGGGCTCGGTTTAATAGGTTTTAAGTCGGTTCGTTTTAACTTTGATAATAATTTACACCTTAAGGTTCCACATATGGGATGGGAACGAGTGAATGTACGTAATTGTCCGTTAACTTTAGGCCTGGGCGAGCTAGAGCGATATTATTTTGTTCATTCTTTTCACGCTCAGTGTGAGAATGATGAGTCAATAATCGTGACCTGTCAATACGGATATGAGTTTGCTGCCGGGGTCAGGAATGGGAATGTTTACGGTGTTCAGTTTCATCCGGAAAAGAGCCATAAGTATGGAATGAAGATATTAAAGAATTTCTCGGAGATTATTTGATGTATAGGCGGCCAAGAATAATACCTTGTCTTACCATGCAACACTATGACTTGGTGAAAACAGTAGGGTTTAAGAAACCCAGATATATCGGTGATCCGATTAATAGCATAAAGATATTTAATAATAAAGACATTGATGAAATGTGTATTCTTGATATTACAGCTATTAAAGAAAAAAGGGAGCCTGACCTGGAGTATTTATATGAACTTGCGGGAGAGGCTTTTATGCCCTTGGGTTACGGAGGCGGAATCAGGTCGCTGGAACAGGCCAAGGAGATATTTCGAATAGGGTTTGAAAAGGTTATTCTTAATTCACTCATATTTGACAATCTTAAGGAAGTAAGTCGTATTGCAGAATTTGCCGGCAGCCAGAGTGTTGTTGCGTCAATAGATTATAAAAGAGATATATTTGGTCATTTATCTGTTTATACTCACGATGGTGCAGATAGAACCAGTATTAAACTTAAGGAATCCGTGCGTATGGCTGTAGAGGCGGGTGTTGGTGAAATACTCCTTACATCCATGGATTATGAAGGTCGGATGAATGGCTACGATTTAGATGCGATAAAGCTGATTGGTAACATGCAGATTCCAGTCATAGTAAACGGTGGTGCAGGGAGTATAAGTGATATAAAAAGGGCGTTAAATGCCGGGGCTGATGCTGTGGCGGTCAGCAGTTTTTTTGTATATTATGGGGCTAACAAAGCGATATTGATAAACACGCCTTCAGAACAAGAGTATTATGCAGAAGGAATATTTGAAGATTGATAAAAAACGATTAACAGGGTGATTGTGGATATAGGAAGTATAACATCAATCTATTTAGAATGATTGAATTTTTTAGTATATTTGAGGACATGGATTGAATACTTGGAACGCTTCTTCCATATCGTCTCTGAGAGTAATGATCTACCAAGTAGAGGACTATATTTGCAGAAGTGTTGTTGTTTATTATTTTAATGGAGAATAATGAAAAAAGAAAGAATAGTAAAAAGTGCAGTTGTATTATCATTGCTAATGCAATTTGCTAAGATTGTTGCATTCATAAAGTCTATTATACAAGCTCACTTTTTTGGGGCAACCATAGAGATGGACATTTTTAATTTGACCAATGATACCGTTTGGGAGTTAATTTATACTCTAGCAGGAGCTTTTGGTATAGCATATGTTCCTATCTATGTAACACAAAAGGAAAAAAGCAGGATAGAGAATTATAGAATTTCTACCAGAATTTTATTGAATTTGGTTATCTGTTATACTGCATTTTCAATCTTTCTAATATTTATGGCACCATTAATAGTTGGCGTTTTAACACCATTTTATAGCGTGGAATACTTAAATGTGGCTGTGTCTTTTTTTAGGCCGATTATGGCGGGTTCGGTCTTTTATGCAATTGCGCTATTTTTAGAAAATATACTGAATGCTGAAAAAGATTATTTATTTCCTACACTTACTTCATTTGTTAACAGCACTGTCGTAATAACAGCTATCATTCTGTGTAAGGATTCTTTAGGTATAAAGGCGTTAGTCTTTTCGGTTCCGATTTCCTTTCTGGCCCAAACATTTATTCTGTCGTTTAAGAGCAGGAGGTATGTTGGTTTATCACTTAGATACGGAATAAAAGAACCTATTTTTTTTCAAGTAATGTCAAGTTCAGTCTCTGTTTTTATAGGATATGCAACGTCTTTTTTAAGCACTGTAGTTGACAGGGCACTGTTAACATCGTTGGAAGAGGGAGCCGTTACTGCGGTCTCATATGCTACGGTTTTATACTCGTCCATCCTGAGTGTATTTAGCGTTCCACTTTCCACAATTCTTTATACAGAGATGTCTGAGTCTGTTGTACGAGGAGAACTGAATACAATTAGAACAATGTTACACAATTCTATTAGAATGATTACAATGATTACACTTCCAATTATAGTAATCGTTTTGTTTTTTTCCAATGAAATTGTGAATCTGATTTATGGACATGGGAAATATAGTATTGATGCTGTCAAACAAACTTCATTGGCATTTGTAGGATATATTCCATGCATTTTGTTTGTTTCAATTAAAAATATATATATAAGAGCATATTATGCTCTAAATAATACGAGAAGACCGATGGTCATCGGTGTGTTAGAGGTTTTTTTGAATATTCTGCTATCTTTGCTATTAATTAAACCATTCGGGTTAATTGGTGTAGTTGGAGCAACAGCAATTTCAAGTGCTATTTTTTGTTTTGTTATCACTTTTGATTTTAGTCTCTTTTCGAAGATATGGTCTTCTATGCATGTGAAAGACATATGGAAGATTGCCGTGGCTATTTTAGGGGCTTCCGCTATCCTTTATCAGGTTAGAAATGTGATAATTGTTAATTCTTTGGTTGGGCTTGTGGTGAAAACCCTTCTTTTCATAGGTATTTATGGTTTAAGTTTATTTGCCCTTGGAGAAAAATACCTTATTTTGCTTATCAGAACTGTTAGTAAAAGGAAGGATAATGGGTTGAATCATAAAGAATGATGCTATTCTTTCTATTTCGGTGAACTATCTAATGAGTGAGTTCTGAGTTTATAATCAATCGATGACTTACTTGAATCCATTATCGTTTTTTAGCATGTACATAAATAATGATGAGTTTACTTATAAAATGTGTTCTATTTTGTGCATAACATATGAGAGAATAGCGTTGTAGGGTATTGCATATCGTATGGACTTCGGTTCAGAATAATAAATATAATGAGTAAGGATTTCACTCCGAAGATACATGGTAGGCACTAGACTACAATACTGTGAAAGCAAATTATAATGAGGTGGAGGAATCAATAATTGAAGAGTGTAATAATAGTTTTTGGCACAAGACCCGAGGCTATTAAGATGTGTCCGTTGGTGCTCGAACTTAGGAAGAGAAAAAAAATTGAATTAAAAGTATGTGTTACCGGACAGCATCGAGAAATGCTAGATCAGGTTCTTACAGCATTTGGTATTGTTCCTGATTATGATTTATCAATAATGAAGATTGGGCAATCACTTTTTGATATCACGACATCTGTCATGGTCGGTATGAAGAAGGTGTTAGAGCGAGAACACCCAGACTTGGTATTGGTTCATGGTGACACAACAACCACATTTGCAACTGCACTAGCCGCCTATTATCTGCAGATTCCTGTTGGACACGTTGAAGCCGGATTGAGAACATACAATATTCTTTCTCCATATCCGGAAGAGTTTAACCGGGAAGCGGTTAGTATTGTAAGTGATTATAATTTTGCGCCAACCTTAAAAGCGAGGGAAAACTTGATTAGGGAAGGAAAGGATATTTCACGAATTTGGGTTACCGGTAATACTGCCATAGATGCGCTAAAGACTACGATTTTAGATTCTTATAATCATACAGAGTTGGAATGGGCCAGAGGAAGCAGGCTTATTCTGATTACTGCTCATCGACGCGAAAATCTCGGGGAGCCTATGCACAGGATGTTCAGAGCGATTAGACGTGTTCTCGATGAAAACGAAGACGTTAAGGCTATTTATCCTATTCATATGAATCCGATGGTCAGAAAGGCAGCAGATGATGTTTTCGGCGACAATAGTCCTAGCGGCAGGGAGAAGAGATTACATATAATTGAACCGCTGGATGTTATTGACTTTCACAATTTTATGAAAGCATCTTACTTGATACTTACTGATTCAGGGGGCATTCAGGAGGAGGCCCCCGCCCTCGGAAAGCCGGTTTTGGTTATGAGAGATACTACAGAGCGGCCGGAAGGTGTAGAAGCGGGGACATTGAAATTGGTAGGGACGGATGAAAATACTATCTATAAGGAATTCAGGGAATTGATAGACAATGAAAGTGCGTATGCCAGAATGGCACATGCTACAAACCCGTACGGAGATGGTTTTGCATCAAAACGAATTGCAGATATAATAGAGTATGGGAAAACGGATGAGTTTTTTGTGCAGGAAGGATAGGATGGATGAAATCATTGAATAAAGTGTTGTACGATTATGAACTTTGGTTATATCCTTTTCTTTCTTTTTTTGCTGTGATTTTTTTGTTTTATACTTCAGAGCAAGCAAGCCAAACACTGCGCGACTTACATGCGTATCGTGCTCTTATCATATTTGAGATTCTAATTCTTGCATATAGAACTCCAAAACTCAAGCAAGTGGGTTGTTTTATCGGAATAGTATTATTCGGATATCTATGTTTAAAGGTTGTGTTTTATTTGCGAAACATTTCACCTGCAACTTACGGTGTGGACTATTATCGCGTGGTTAAGTACTTGTGGTTAGTAATCATTATTTTTTTGGCACTGCTAATAGATTCGATTCTGTTTGGCTCTATTCCTGATTCTGTAAAGCAGCTGAGATGGCCTTTTTGGGTATATATTATTGCAGTCGTCATATCAAGTATAAGCGGAAAAAGGGTGCTGGTTCCTTTATTGTGTCCGATAACAGCGCTGTATATGTCTTCTATGTCTGAAATGAAATGGAAGAAGGCGATAGATGGCCTAGCATTGGGATATTTGGGAGCATTTGTTTTTTTAATGTCCAGATCATTGATAGTTGCGCCACACGTTATGTCAGATGATAATCGTTATTTAGGAACATTTCTTAACATAGGAAGTACAGGAATGTATGCTGCCGGGGCGATTTGCTGCTCTTTCTGGCTCATTTTAAAGAAAAAGCAGAACATTGGCGTTAAAATCCTTGAGTTTTCTGCGTTTGCGTTTGCTTCGTTTTCGCTTTACATTATAGGTTCACGAGGTTGTTGGCTGGGAGTATTATCAGCGGTTTTGCTAGTTGGGTTTGTTTGTATTTATAAATTTCGTCATAAAATGAAAGAGATTTCATTAAGCAAATATCTCCTTGTTGCTTTGATCGTTGGTATTGGTATTCTTTTATTGATACTTATAAAGGGCAGAGTATTTAACAATAATGATGATTTGGATAACGATAAAAGTTATCTTAGTTTTCGCGGCAGTTATCTCATTAACTCGGATTATTCTGAGCAATATTACTATTCGTATGATAATCAAACGTGGAATAGTTGCTTTGAATACGGAAGTTATTTAAATAACATTGATCGTTTTGCTTCCGGTAGATTAACGGTGTATTATGCTTCTTTAAAGCAAGTTGGTTTTTGGGGACATTCATATAGGCCCATATATCTTATGTATAATAACGTAAGTTTTGGAGGAACTACAAGTCCGCATTGTTTTCCGCTGTTTTGGTGTATAGAATATGGAATAATAGGCGGCTTGTGTTTTGTTTGGGTTTTTATTTGGGGATTGGTATGGAGTATACGTGAAACATGTCGAGGTAGTTCTTTTGCGATTATTTCGATGGTATGGATTAGTTGCGCGTTTGTGACTTCTCTTACACTTACTGTTAATTGGTTTATTTCTTTGATCTTTTTATCGGTATTCTTTATGTACCCATTTATGAGAAAGGTATCTTTAGAGGTCCACTATGGTAACAATAAGGAGGCAATAAGGTAAGCCATGAAGAACCTTAAAGGAAAGCTGACTGCTGCGGCAGAATTAATTCTATGGGTAGTGTTTTTTAGCGCATTTACCTGTATCGTGATTTCAGAAACGCAGGTTTTTAAAGATATTTTCTTTTATATAGCAGCCTCATCTTTGTTACTGTTTGTTATGCTTGTGCGAAAAATCAAACTGTTTTCGTGGTATAACCTTTTAATCATGGGGGTTTATGGGGCGGCTTCTTTGAATTGGTTATATGTTCACCGATTTGACTGGGGATATCAGTACGCTACAATGCTGGCCCTCAGGTTCTTGATGAACGGATTATTCTTGCTAATTGTGCTAGACATTGTTGTTACAGGCAGAAAGGCCGTACTACAACTAAGGAAACCTGTTTTCGCTATAATAGTTTTCGTAGCTTTTGGGGTGGCAATTGTCTATGGACTGGAGAATATACTTATAGTCCTGTGCCCTGTTTTGGCATGGTATTTTACGCCAATGAGTCGGAAACAGTGGGACAGAACGTTACTTGTAATTGCCAGGGCTGCATATGTTGCTTTTTTGATAATTATGACAGCGTCGTTTGTCATAGCACCGAATAAATACGAAGCTGGGAGATATATCGGTTTCTTCACTTTTCCTGCGGCAGGTGGATTGCTCGAAGCAAATGCCATAGTGGCTGTATTATATCATTGGCATTGCTTTAGTAAGACAGTTGCTGATAAAAAGAAAAATAACCTTCTTCATGCAAGTGCATTAATATATCCTGTTGTTTCTTCTATACTCACATTTGATAGAGCAGCTTGGTTGGCATTGTTGTGTGTACTTATGATTGTATTCATTTTCAAAAGAAAGGATAGGAAGATTATAAGGCGCAGAAGCATAATAGTTGGTACTCTTGTGGTTGCTCTTACAATCGTTTTCTGCGTGTCACTTAAAATAATGATTGCAAGCAATATGGACTACATAGAGGTGTCCACTAACGCATCGGGAGACTTTGAATACGGTGCAAACGCTTACTGGGTTAATATCATCAATAAAGCCCTTATAAAAGGCAGCAAAACCGGTGTATTTCACGAAAATACGTTACTGAACGCGCTTGACGGCTTCTCTAGTGGTAGGCTTGGAATTTGGTATACGGGTCTTAACCAGGTTAAAATGATAGGTCCGACGGAACTCGCAATGACACTTCCCAACGGAGTTTATATGGGGCATGTTCATAACACATATATAGATTGGTGCATGCGTTTGGGCTATGTGGGTGGCATTCTACTGATTACGTGGTTCATTGCTTTTATTGTCAAGGTTGTTAAATTCACGATTTCTGGTGATGAAAGTGTGATTTATCCACTATTATGGTTGGCTTTTTGTTTTGGGTTCTTTATGGTCGAAAGAGAATTGTGGACTAATCTGCCCCCGTTTATGCTATTGATTATGCAGTATCCGCTACTTATGAGGTTCACAGACGAAAAATATGATTCGGAAACAAATATTGAAGAAAAGATGGCGGTGAATTAGAGGATAAGGATTATGCAATTTAGAGATTTAAAGAAACAATATGAAGTTTTAAAGGAGAGGATTGATCCCGCTGTGACACGCGTTATGGTGGATTCCAATTTTGTTTCGGGAAAACAGGTTTCTGAGCTTGAAGATCAGCTTGCCGAGTATGTAGGCGTTAAGCATTGTATTACCTGTGCCAACGGAACCGATGCACTTTCTTTGGCACTTGAAGCCTGGACCATAGGCCCTGGAGATGCGGTGTTTGTGCCAGATTTCACCTTCTTTGCATCCGGAGAGACTGTGGCGTTTGAAGGAGCAACGCCCGTATTTGTGGATATAGATGAGAATACCTTTAATATGTCACCCGATTCACTGGAGGCTGCTATTAAGGCAGTTAAGACTGAGGGCAGACTTAAACCCAAGGCCGTTGTGACCGTAGATCTTTTTGGGCAGCCTGTGGATTATGACAGAATCCTGCCAATTGTCAAAGAATACGGACTTTTACTCCTGGAGGACGGGGCTCAGGGATTTGGCGGTGATATCCGTGGTAAGAAAGCCTGCTCTTTTGGGGACATTGCAACCACATCGTTCTTCCCGGCAAAACCTCTTGGTTGCTACGGAGACGGCGGTGCGATTTTCACAGATAATGACGAATGGGCTTTGCTGATCAAATCTCTTCGGATTCACGGTAAAGGCGACGATAAGTATGATAATGTCCGCATTGGTATGAATTCCCGCCTCGATACCATACAGGCAGCGATACTGCAGGTAAAACTCGATGCATTCAAGAAATATGAACTTGAAGATGTAAATAAGGTGGCTGCGCGATATACGGAAGCGCTGCAAGGTGTTGTGAAGACACCGACCGTTAAGGAAGGGTTCCTTTCCAGCTGGGCACAGTACTCTGTATTGCTCGAGTCTAGCGAGCAGCGGGATGGACTTCAGGCATATCTTAAGGAAAAGGGAATTCCCACCATGATTTATTACCCCAAGGCAATGCACTGTCAGAAGGCTTTTGAGGGTATGGATTGTATTAAAACAGATCTTTCGGTGACGGAGACTGTTTGCAAGCGGGTTTTGGCGCTTCCGATGCATCCGTATATGACGGAAACAGATCAGAACTTTGTTATCGATCATATAAAGAACTGCATGAACTGCAAATAAGAGCATAAAACTCATTTCAACAAATAACAAGGAGGACCTATTATGAACCCTAAAGCAATGTACAAATTATCCTACGGTCTGTTTGTTCTCACCGCCAAGGCTGACGGCAAGGACAACGGATGTATCATCAACACTGCGATCCAGGCGGCATCCGAGCCCAATCAGGTGAGTATCTGCGTGAATAAAGCAAACTTTACGCATGACTGTATTATGCAGAGTCGTGAATTTACCGTTTCTATAATCAGTGAGAAAGCAGACTTTTCGCTCTTCAAGCGTTTTGGGTTTGCTTCCGGCCGTGATACGGATAAGTTCGCAGGCTTTGAATCCTCCGTAAAGCGTGGAGCCAACGGCATCTATTATGTTACTGAAGGC
>JAEEGL011983510.1_pt1 | contig 22251 bp, 17 predicted proteins | sample 9134231 | NCBI WGS metagenome assembly JAEEGL01 (sample SAMN16246548, study PRJNA631951) | gut metagenome | biome: gut microbiome; feature: rumen; material: fiber-attached | host: Bos | place: Iran: Karaj | collected 2018-10 | reverse complement strand
GACATAGCAAGGGAGGGCAGGGGGAGGATTATCAAGCCTACACCGCATTTCACCCACATGGTGAAAATGACAAATTGCTAATCCTATTGAAAACAAAGGCTGAAAGCCTGATTCGTCGGCTCCAACTGCTTTTTTTAGGGTTAGCGAAACAGCCGCAGGGAGACTTGCCGCCGCGCTATTCCAATTTCTTCAATGCGTCTTTGGCCAGACCATTCCCCTGGTCCGCCGCCTTGCGAAACCACTTAATTGCCTCGGCCCTGTCCTCCGCAATGCCGTAGCCTTTCACGTAGCAATAGCCAAGAATGTACTGCGACTTTGCAAACCCCTGCTCCGCTGCCTTGTGCCACCACTTAACTGCCTCGGTCATGTCCTTCTCCACGCCTTTGCCTGTGAAGTAACACCAGGCTATCTCGTCCTGCCCCAGCACATTACCTTGCTCCGCCGCCCTGCGCCACCACTTAACCGCCTCGGCCTCGTCCTGCACAACGCCGTCACCGTAGAAGTAGCACGAGCCCAGATACAATTGCGCTTCCGTGTTCCCCTGTTCCGCCGCCTTACGATACTGCTCCGCTTTGTCTTCAGGTGTAGGATCCGTCCTGCATCCGCACATCGTCGCAAAGGACAGAAGGCAGGCAATCATCAGCATCTTTCTCATTTTCCCTCCTTGTTTATTTCCCCTCCTTGTTTATCAAACCGCCGCGCTGCTCCAATTCCTTCAATGCTTCTTCTGCAGGTTCAAACCCCCACTCCGCCGCCATGCGATAGCACTTCGCCGCCGCGGCCTTGTCCTGCGTCACGCCTTCACCATTGTCGAAGCACTGCCCCAGCTTGTACACCGCCTCTGCATCTCCTTGCTCGGTCGCCTTGAGATACCACTTAACCGCCTCGGTCTTGTCCTGCGTCACGCCGTTGCCACTAGCGTAGCACAGGCCCAGCCGATACTGCGCCTTAGCATCTCCATGTTCCGCGGCCTTGCGCCACCACTTCAGCGCCTCTGCCATGTCCTCCTTCACACCGAAGCCACTAGCGTAGCACCGACCAAGATTGTACTGCGCTGACGGACACTCCTGTTCCGCCGCCTTGCGCCACCACTTAACCGCCTCGGCCTTATCCTCCGCCACGCCATCGCCGTTGTCGTACCACACGCCCAGAATGAACTGTGCCGTCACATTCCCCTGCTCCACGGCCTTGCGGCACCACTTAACCGCCTCGGCCTTGTCCTGCGCCACGCCGTAGCCGCCGAAGTAGGAAAGGGCCAGATTGCACATCGCCTTCGCATCTCCTTGTTCCGCAGCCTTGCGCCACTGCTCCGTTTCCATTTCAGGTGTTGGAACCTTGTTGCATCCGCACATCGTCGCCAAGGACAGAAGGCAGGCAATCATCAGCATCTTTCTCATTTCCCCTCCTTATTCATCAAACCGCCGTGGAACCGCCGTTCCGCTTTAAGTAGTATATCATATTTGCGCGGGTTTCGGGTTCAATCTTTCTTGGGAAACAACATAGACAACTTGAGAAAACAACTTCCGTTCTTCCGCTCGCAACCGCGAGCGGCCCAGGAAACGGCGCACGGTTGTGCGCCGGGAAAAAGAAAGTTGTTTTTACCAGTTGTCATAGTTGTTTCCTACAAAGCGGAGAGCGCGGCGGTTTTTAACAAACGGATTTGTTCGCGGCTAACGCCGCTCACTGCCTCGAAATCGCGAAGGCCGTTAGGCCTGAGCAAATCCGCTTGTTCATTTCCTTTCTGACCCTCTTAGCCTATTCGTCTCATGGGGCTGTTCAAGGATTTCCACTTGTTTCCTCAAGTCTTGAACTAATCTTGAATACTCGTCTCGTCTTTTTGCAACAAAAAAGATTTCTTCTCTGCGCTGATCACACTCATGTCGCTCATATCGGCGAGATTGCTTAAGAAAAAAATCAAGCCTATCATCTTCCCTGTCAGAAAGCAGGAGCATCATAATCAGACAGCGAGATATCCTATCGTCCTTCCAATACCATAATGATTCAACGGCTCTTCTGAATCCCCGACACCACAGTAAGATAATACTTTCTAGAGGCTCAGCACATTCTTCGTCTCCATAGGTTGAAGCCAAATCCACAACAAATTGATATTCCATAAGCGAATCTATTTCCCGCGCATACTTGTACGCATTTTCTGAAGACAACAACTTCAAAGGAAGATTCATCCATTCAGAGGAAGTGGCTGCCTCATCTAAACTGCAACAGCCGCTGACAAGCAATGCAGCTACACCTAAATATATGATATCAGAATGGTTCATGATTTGATATGTTCTACTGCATATTCTGAGCCGATGTTCATGCAAGAGTGATCCTGCCCTTTGCGCAAGAAGCGCGGCTGTCCATGACGGATGTCAAATCTTTGCAAGGATGTCGGGGATGTTGGACTTGTCGAGCGTCGAGAACGCGAAGCACTTCTTGCCGAGGTGGTTCAGCGACGCGCCGACGTGGATCAGTGTCGTCCTGTCGATGACAAGAAAACGGTCGTGAAACTTGTCGGAGACCTTGACCATGAACGAGCCGCCGTACTGCGCGTTGAACCGCTCAACGTCGACGTCATGGAGAAGCCTGCTCCGCGAATTCTTCACCACGAGAACCGATACGCCCTGCCGCTTCTGCGCGACGAGCGGCAGTACGCAGTCCGCGAAGTACGGGTCGATGATGACCAGCTCTCTCCGCGCCATGCGCACGAACTTCTTCATCTGTTCGAATGCGTCGTATATCTGGCCGTCGTAGAACACCTTCTGCGGAGGGAACCTCTTGTCCTGCATCGCGTCCAGAATCAGCTTGAACCGCTCCTCGTTGCGTGCCTGCGCATCCTCCTGTTTCAGCTGGCGGCGCTCGGTCGCCTCGATGCGCGACAGCAGCGGCGCAAGCGTGGCAAGTGTACGACGCATCGCAACGAACACGTCCATTATGCGGATGCTCACGGCGACGGCGGTCTCGCTTTTGAGCACAGCCGAAAGCATTGCTATTCCCTGCTCCGTAAACGCATATGGCATGTATTTCAGGTGCTGCCCCTGCCGCCTGTTTAAGGTCACAATCTGTGACCTTAAACTCGTACCTACATTTAAGGTCACAATCTGTGACCTCAAGGCAGAGACTTCATCTTTGGCCAACTGGAACATAAAGCGTCCAGGGAAACGCTCTATGTTTCGCTTTACCGCCTGGTTGAGGGCTTTCGTCGGCACTCCGTACAGCTCTGCCAGGTCGCGGTCAAGCATGACCTGCACGCCGCGGATCGTGAGGATTCGCGCCCGTATCGCGTCGGCATCCGCTGCTGCTGAAATGGCTATTTCGTTCACCGCACTTTCTCCCTGTAACGATGCGTATTATATCATATTTGCGCGGGTTTCGCGGGTTTCGGGGTACGGGTCTCGGGTAAGTTGGTGTTCAGAGTTCGAGCTGGAGAAAGGAACGATTCCACTCTCCAACTCCAACTCCTGACTACTGACCCCTGACCACTGGCCCCTGACCGCTAACGGCTAACTGCTAACCGCTAACTGCTAACTGCTGATTACTGACCCCCTAACCACTGGCTCCTGACTACTGACCCCTGACCGCTAACTACTTCCCGGCGACTGGCGAAATGCGCATCGTCCAGGAGACTGGCGCGTTCGGGTCGAACTGGTACTTGTCCATGGGCTTCGTACCGCAGGACGCCCCGCCGAGGCCGAGCTGCCTCACGTCGAGCCTCAAGAAGATGTCGGTCTGCTCCTGCAGCGGCACATTGCGGCGGAATTCGCCGGCCCTGTGCCTCGCCCACTCGAGATCCTGCTCCTCGTAGTGGAGCGCCTGCATGAACATGGGCTCGCTCGCCTCGAACCTGACGCCGCGCCCGGCGCGGTCGGTGAACTCCGCCCAGCGCACGTCGCACTTGCCGCCGTTGTCCTGCGGGCGGGCGTACTCGACGTACTGCTCCCTCACGGTCGAATTCCACACGCCGAGGAACGCGCCGGAAAGGCGGTCGACGTAGTTCTCCCACGGGCCGCGCCCGTAGTACTTCATCCTGCCGAACGTGCGGCCAAGGCGCATGGAGAGGCCGAGGCGCGGTATCTGCACGGGCATCGTGCCGAACGGCGTCACCTTGCTCGCGATGTCGATGGAGCCGTCCTTCGAGAACGTCCACGTGGCCTCGTGGATGAAGCCGGCGGACTTCCTGCCAGTCACCCTCGTCGTGACCTTGATGCCGTTGGGCACCTTTTCGATCGGCTCCGGATGGTACGAAAGCTGCGTAAGGCCGGAGTGCAAGAACGACTCGCGCATCCAGATGTCGTTGTCGACGAACGCGCGCGAGCACGTGAGGAGCGGGCCTGCGACGATCCCGGGCGCGGGGTCGCACAGTATCTCGTTGCCGCGCATGACGAGCCTGCAGAGCGTGCCGGACTTCTTGCAGAAGATGGCGGTGGTGCGCCCGCACCCGACCGTAACCGTCCTCTCGTCCTCCTCCACGACTACCTCGTCGCCGCCGTCGGCCTTGAACGAGCGCGGGGCGCCGGGCGCGATGCATACCTGGTCGGATGCGGCCACCCACCCCTTCGGCGCCCAGTCGGTCGCCTTCTTCGTCTTGAAGCGGAAGTTGAAGAACGTCTCGCCCTTTGCGCCGCCCTCCGGGAGCTGCGCCTTCCAGTCGAAGCCAAGCGAACCGGTCGAAAGCGGCGGCACGGCCGGAACCTTGAACGCCCCCTTCTTCACCGCCACGCCCTCGACGACGCATTCCCATTCGCCGTCGAACTCGTCTGCGAACGTGAAGCCGTAGCGGTTGACGAGCTTCAGCTCTTCGCCCTCCTTCACGACATGCAGCCCCTGGTAGACGTGGCCCACCTCAAGGAGCTTCGGCGTCACCTCGCGCATCGCGCCGATCACGCCGTTGCAGCAGAACGGCCCGTCGTTCGGGCGCTCGTCCGAGTCGCCGCCGTACGCGAGGAACTTGCGCTCAAGCCCGCTCTTCGGGTCGATCTTCCCCGACGAGCGCCAGACGGCCTGGTCGATCCAGTCCCAGATGCAGCCGCCGATGAGCCCGGGATAGGAATACACCGTCTCCCAGTATTCCTTCAGGTTGCCGACCGCGTTGCCCATGGCGTGCGCGTATTCGCACATGACGAGCGGCTTGCCGGGGAAATGGTTGTTGCCGAGGCGCTTGTACTTCGCCCGCGCGCCGTCGTCGTCCGGCTTTTCGTTGGCGAGCCTGCCGCGCTCGTCAAGCCACTCGACCGAGGGGTACATCACGGAGTCCACGTCGGCGTCTACGTTGCCGCGCTCCCAGTGGACTGGGCGCGTGGGGTCGAGCTTCCTTATGGAGTCGATGGCCGCCTTGAAGCAGGGGCCGTGGCCTGTCTCGTTGCCGAGCGACCAGAACGTCACGCACGTGTTGTTCCTGAAGAAGACGACGTTGCGCTCGTTGCGCTCGACGATCGTGTGCTCCCACTCCTTGAAAAGCCCAAGCCCGTTCTGCTTGTAGCCCGGCTCGTGGCCCTCGACGTCGGCCTCGGCGATGACGTAGATTCCGTAGCGGTCGCAGAGGTCGTACCAGAGGCGGTGGTCGGGATAGTGGCACGTGCGCACGGTGTCGATGTTGTAGCGCTTCATGAGCGTTATGTCGCGCATCATCTCTTCGAGCGAGACGGTGCGCCCGTTGTATGGGCTCGTCTCGTGCCTGTTGACGCCGTGCAGCTTGATCGGCCTGCCGTTCACGTAGAACGTGTTGCCCTCGACCTTCTGCTCCTTGAAGCCGATGCGCCTCATGCGGATGTCGCCGCCCTTCCTGACGACGAGCGTGAAGAGATACGGGTTCTCGGCGCTCCAGAGGCATGGCATCTCGATGTGGAAGTCGTACCTGGGCTTCTTGAAGTCGAGCTTGCCGATGACGTTCTTCGCCGCGTCGTAGATCGTCGCGTTCCATTCGCCGTCGATGCCCTCGATCTCGAGCGAGGCGCTGTCGCAGATGCCGTCCTTCGCCTTCACCACCGTCTTCGCGGAGAAGTCCCAGATGCCGTCCTTGGGGCACGACCAGATCGAGACATCGCGGAAGATGCCGGAATAGCGGAACATGTCCTGGTCTTCGACAAAGCTGCCGTCGCACCACTTGTACACCCTGACGGCGAGGACGTTCTTCTCGCCCGCGGGGCGCAGGAACTTCGTTATGTCGAATTCAGAGGCGAGCTTCGAGTCCTCGGCGTAGCCGGCCCTCTCTCCGTTCACCCACACGTAGAACGCGCTCCCTACGCCCTCGAAGCGCAGGATGACGCGCCTGCCGCCCATCCACTCGGCTGGCACGGTGAACTCGCGCCTGTACGACGAGACGGGGTTGAAGTCGTGCTTCTGGGTGTGCCTGTCGAGGATCGCCGCGAAATTCGCGTTGGAGGGGTTCGACGTGTTGGCATGCGGGTACCTTACGTTGACGTAGCCGACCGTCCCGTAGCCGTGCATCTCGACGCAGGAGGGGACGGCCAAGAGGTCCCACTTCGCGTCGTCGAAATCAGGCTTCCAGAAGTCCTGCGGCGCAAGGTCGGGGTTGCCCGCCCAGCGGAAGCGCCACTCGCCGTTCAGCGATGCGACGTACGGGGACTTCGGCTCGAGCGCGTCGGTGAACGCATCTGCCTCCGTCGCGAGCGGCACGGTATAGGAGCGCGCCGGAAGGCGGTCGATGGAGTTTACCGCCGGATTTTCCCAGTCGTTCGCGACCGCCGCCGCGGCCACAATGCACATTGCTGCAAGTGTCGTCATCTGTTGATTCCTTTCTTTTCCGGCGCGAGTGCGCCCAAAATTCTCTCGGCCCACATGGAGGCGAGGTCGAACTGCCTTATTGAAAAGCTCTCGTTCGGGGAGTGTATCGCGTCCTCGGGCTGGCCCCAGCCGACGAGAAGCGGCGACGCACCCGAAACGCGGGAAAGCATCGAGACGCACGGTATCGACGCGCCCTCCCAGAGAAACGCCGGACCTCGGCTGTCCATCGACTCCAGCACCTCCGTCGCCAGCCTGAAAAGCGGAGTGTCCAAGGGGAGCCTGAAGCCCTCCGAAAAGCCGGTTGCCTCGTATATCTTGAGGGTCAGCCCCTCCGGCACCCTGCTTTCGAGATGGCGGCACACCGCCTCGAATGCGCCGCGCGGCGACTGCCCGGGCACAAGGCGCATCGATATCTTCGCGAGCGCCTCGCACGGTATCACAGTCTTCGAGCCAGGGCCGCCGTAGCCGGAGTGGATGCCGTTCACCTCGATTGTCGGCATGAACGAGTTCCGCTCGACGACGCTTCTGCCGCGCTCGCCGCCGCACGGCCTGCACCCTATGTCAGCCTCGATGGCCGCCTCGCCAGAGGACGAAGCCTCCGCAAGCTCGATCTCGCGCGCCGAAGGCGGCACGATGCCGTTTGAAAATCCATCGACGGCGATTGAGCCGTCGTCGTTGTGCAGCGACGCGAGAAGCCGCGCCATTGCGCCTGCCGCGTTCGGCGCAATGCCGCCGTAGATGCCGCTGTGGAGGTCGCACTTTGCGCCCTTCAGCGAAACGGTGAAATGGCAGACTCCCCTTAGGCCCGCGATTATCGTCGGCCTCAAGTCGGCCACGGCGTTCGTGTCGCTTACGAGAAGGACGTCGGCGCGGAGCTTCTTCGCCATGCCCTCGGCGACGCGCCAGATGATGTCGCCGCCGCTTTCCTCCTGGCCCTCGAGAAGCACCTTGATGTTTATATCCGCGTCGGGAGAGGCGGCCAGGAAGCGCTTCATCCCGCAGAAGAAGGCAAAGAGCTGGCCCTTGTCGTCCTGTGCGCCGCGGCAGTACACGCGCCCGTCCCTCTCGACCGGCTCGAACGGGTCGCTCTTCCATTCGCCCAGCGGGTCCGGCGGCTGCACGTCGTAGTGGCCGTAGAAGAGAACCGTGACGGCGTCCGGGCCCACTATGCGCTCGGCATAGAGGCACGGCGGGCCGGAAACGCCGTCCGGAAGGCGGAGGGAGGAGGAAAACCCGATGTCCTCAAAGGCCGTCTTGAGCCATGTCGCGCATTCCACGCAGTCGCGCTGCTTCGTCTTGTCGACGCCTACGCTCCTAAAGCGCAGAAGCTCGAAATACCGGGCTTTCTCCTCCTCCGTCATCGCCAGAACCCTACTTGGTCTCGGTCGCCTTGATGCGGTCCCACGCCTTGACGTAGAGCTCCCTCACGGCGGCCTTGTCGCCGGAGAAGTCCCTGAGGACCTCGCCCTTCGCGAGCACCTCGGGCGAAACGACGATCTTCTCCTTCACCTCTTCGTCGATCGCGGCAAGCGCGGGGGCGACGGGCATCGGGGCGAGAACGTATTCCATGTTGCGCTTCGCGACGTCGGCACGGTAGAAGAAGTCGATGAACTTGTGGGCAAGCTCCCTGTTGGGGGCGTCCTTCGCGACGACGAACTCGTCGCACGCGATCACGAAGCCCTCCTTCGGGAGGCTGAAGCCCACGTTCTCGTCGTCCTCCATGATCTGGATGGAGTCGCTGGAGTAGCCGTGGCCCACGAACCACTCGGAAGACGCAACGGCCGTCTTGTACTGCTCGTTGTCGAACTTCGCGACGTTCTTCTTCCACTTGATGACGAGGTCGGCCGCGGCCGCGATCTCCTCGGGGTTCTCGGTGTTGAGCGAGTAGCCGAGGCACTTGAGCGCGCCGCCTATCGTCTCGCGCATGTCGGAGAGAAGCGACATCCTGCCCTTGAGCTCCTCGCACTCGAAGACGCGCCAGCTGTCGATCGGCGCCTTGCCGATGCGGTCCTTGCGGTATGCAAAGCCCGTGTAGGTGACGGCGTAGGGCACGTTGTACTCCATCGTCTTGTCGAGGATCGCGTTGAGGTACGTCTTGTCGAAGTTCTTCTCGACCTCGCCAAGCATCGACTTGTCGAGCTTGGAGATCATGCCTGACTTCGCCATGAGCGGAATCTGGTACGAACTCGGGGTGATGATGTCGTAGCCGGTCGACCCGGCCTGCAGCTTCGCGAACATCGTCTCGTTCGAGTCGAACGTGTCGATCGCCACGGAGCAGCCGAACTCCTTCTCGAAGTCGGCCACGACCGACGGATCGAAATAGTCCGCCCACGTGTACACGTGCAGTGTCGGACCCTTCGCGCCGCAACCGGCGAGCAGACCCGCGCCGAGCGCGGCAGCCGCCACAGATACCTTCAGACCCTTCATTTTCGTCTTGTTCCCCTTTTCCTTTTGTTGTTTGTTTTTCCTTCAGGCGCCGACGACTTCGTCATTCGTCGAGCGTAAGATCGTCAAGTTCCGACTTGGGCTTCATCTGCTCCTCCATGCTCTTCTTCCTCTTGGGCATCAGGATCGCAGCGTAGTTCACCCTGACCGGATACCACTCCTTCTCCGTGTTCTTTATCTCAAGCACGTTCTCGCCCTTCACGATCCACGACGACGGGAACTTCCACGAATGCTTCGAGTACGGCCCGTCCCAGCCGTGGTTCAGCGGGTTGCTGCCCGCGTACACCTTCTTGCCGTTTATCCATATCTCGAATTCGCGGCTTCCGCCCTGGCCGTAGATGTTGAGCGTGCAGTCGCCCTTCGCAGGGAGGAACTTGACCGTCGCCTTCGCGACGCCCGCCCCGCCCGCCGGGATGTGGGCCGCAAAGCGGGTCCCCACCGTGCGTCCCTTTTCCTCCGGCGACGGAAACAGCTCGGCTCCCGCGTGGTGGAAGTCGATTGCGTCGAAGAGGATGTCGCCTTCGCCCTTCTCGTACCCGGAGGAAATGGCGGAGTCGCGCGTCTGCTCGAGCCAGGCGGCGAACTCCTTGCGGAAGTCCGGCGGGTTCTTGACCGCCTTCAATATGCCGTCGGCCCACCCGAGCGCGCGCATCCACGCGCCCATCTCGTTCATCTTCGCCGCGCCGACGAGCTCGATGGCCCTGTCGGTCGCCTCGTGGATCTTCTTGAGGTCCGCCTCCACTTCCTCAAGGTTCTCGTCGCGCACGCGCGTGTCGATCTTGCCGTACTGGTAGCGGTCGAACCTGGAAAGCGTGCCGACAACGGAAGAGAGGATCTCGTAGAGGCCCGCGCCGACGTACTGGTCGAGGCCGCGGCGCTGGCTGTCAACCATGTCGTAGCCCTTCACGTTCCAGAGGCAGTCTGCAAGCGAAGTTATCTGCGGGCACTCCATCGGCGTGTGCGAGTTCTTCTGGTAGCCGTAGATGTCGTTCTCGAAGAACCCGGGGTAGTGCCAGCCGTTCCAGTCCGTCTTGTCCACGATGTACGAAAGCCCGTAGTGGGGGCCCGTCCTGTTCTGGAAGAGGATGGGCTTCCTGCCGATGAGGTCCGTGAACCACTTGACGGCGGCGGGCGACTTCTTGTACGAGCAGACGCGCTCGCCCGTCCAGCAGATCAGCACCTCGGGAGGAAGCTTCTGGAGGCTCTTCAGGTACTTCTCGCGGTCGTCGGGGTAGTTGTGGCGGGCGGTGGGGCCCCAGTAGAACGGCGGGCAATACTGGAACTTGAAGTCGGGGTATTCCGCCTTGATGGCGTTGTACCACTTGAGGAGATGGTCCGCGTCGTAGTCGGAGGGCTTGAGGCCCGTCGCCTCGTCGTCCTTCGTGACGACTTCGTACCGGCAGTCGTCGTTCGGGTAGTATATGCCCACGCCCAGCGCGGCGATTTTCTTGCCGGCCTCTATCTGCATGCCGAGGTAGCTGTTCCAGCAGTACGGCCAGGCCATGTTCTGCGTATAGGAGAGAAAGCCGTAGTAGAGGTCGAGCCCGAGGTCCTTGAACTCCTTGCCCATCTTCGCGGCCATCATCATGTTGAGCGGCGTGTAGCGCCCGTTCGTGAGCACGTGCCTCTGGTGGGTGACGCTGTTCATCTTGTTGAAGACCGTGAACTCCGTGCAGTCGCCCCAGAACGCGCCGAGGTAGCCGCGGTGGGCGCAGTCGGGCCAGTCGTCGATGCGGCAGTTGCGCATGCGCTTCCCGGCGGGGTCGAGTATCTGGATGAACGAGACGATGCCCCAGAGGATTCCCTGCCTGTCGCGCGCGGCAATCGCCGTTCCCTTCGCGTCGGCGTCGAGGCTGTAGCCCTCCTTGCGGTCGACTCGCGCATTCGGGTCGAGCGAGATGGAAAGAACGTACTTGCCGGACTTCCCGAACGAATGCTTGAACCCGCGGGAAGAAAGCTTCCTCAAGAGGATGTACTCGACGCGGGCGTCGCTTTTCTCCACGCCGGAGAGGTTGATCGTGATCTCGGGGCAGGGCGTGAACGTCTCGGAATACTCCGCCTTCTGCGCCTGCGGGAACGCCTTGAAGCCGGTGTCGTGCGGCATCCCGAGACGGTCGGGCGAGCCGCCGGTCAAGTAGTGGTGCGCGGTCCTCGCCCAATTGCAGAAGACGGCGCTGCCCTTCTTGTTCTTCGCGTTGACATACGTGCTCAGCTCCTTCAGCGTCTCAATGCAGTCGTTCGTCCTGCCCGCGCCGAACTGCGATTCCGCAACACCGTAGAGAGCGCACGAGCAGGCAAGGTCCTTCGCCTTGGAATTCGCCACCGCTTTCGCGTAGGCATCTTCGGCCTCGGCCCAGCGGTCGCGGAAGATAAGCGCGTCGCCGAGGTCAATCCACGCCTCCACGCCGCGCGGCCGCTCGTCGGCGTTCTTGCGGCATAGGGCGATGTACCTGTCGCTCATCTCGTCGCACTTCTCCTGCGGAAGAGGCGTCAGCGAGTCGGTCGGGACGTCGCGCCAGCGGCGCTGGAAGCCCTCGCACCACGTGCTGTAGATGCACGCGGGGATTTCTTCCTTGAGTTCGACCATCACGGCGTTCTGCCTCCCGACGGGAGTGTCCGCCCCTGGCATTTCGTCGGCGATGGCGGCGGCGGCAAGCGACAGAATCGCGGCTATGGACTTCTTCATTGGCTCAGGCTCCTTTCGCGCGGCATGCGTCGTCATTCGTCGAGCGTAAGCTCGTCAAGCTCGTTCTTCGGGCGCATCTGCTCCTCGAGGCTCTTCTTCTTCTTGGGCATCAGAATCGCCGCGTAGTTCACCCTGATGGGATACCAGTCCGTCTCCTTGTTCTTTATCTTGAGCACGTTCTCGCCCTTCACGATCCACGACGACGGGAACTTCCACGAGTGCTTGGAGTAGGGCCCGTCCCAGCCGCGGTTCAGCGGGTTCTTGCCGTCGTATATCGTCTTGCCGTTTATCGTTATCTCCATGACGCTGCCCGCGCCCTGGCCGTAGACGTTGAGCGAGCAGTCGCCCTTCAGCGGGAGGAACTTGACGGTCGCCTTCGCGACGGCCGTGCCGCCGGCGTGGACGTGCGCGGAGAAGCGCGAGCCTATCGTGCGGCCCGTGTCGTGTTCGGGCGCGGGGTATATCTCGGCGCCTACGTGGTGGAAGTCTATGGCGTCGAAGAGGATGTCGCCCTCGCTCTTCTCGTAGCCTGAGGAAAGCGCGGAGGCGAGCGTCTGCTCAAGCCAGTTCTTGTATATCTCGCGGAAGTTCGGCGGCTTCTTCACTGCCCTCAGTATGCCGTCGGCCCAGCCCACGGCGCGCATCCACGCGCCCATCTCGTGCATCTTGGCGGAGCCCACGAGCTTGATGGCGTTCTCCGTCGCCTCGTGTATCTTCTTGACGTCCCTCTCGACGTCCTCGAGCTTCTCGTCGCGCACTCGCGTGTCGACCTTGCCGTACATGTAGCGGTCGAAGCCGCTCAGCGCCCCGAGCGCGGGCGCAAGCGCGTCGTAGAGCCCCTTGCCGACGTAGTGGTCGAGGCCGCGGCGGATCGAGTCCTCCTTGTCGTACGCAGGCGGGTTCCAGAGGCAGTCGGCAAGCGACGTTATCTGCGGGCATTCCATCGGCGTGTGGGAGTTCTTGTGGTAGCCGCGGATGTCGTTCTCGAAGAACCCGGGATAGTGCCAGCCGTACCAGTCCGTCTTGTCGACTATGTACGAGAGGCGGTAGTGCGGGGCCGACTTGTTCTGCGAGACCATGGGCTTCTGGTGGATGAGGTTCGTGATCCACTTCACCGACGAAGGGGCCTTCTTGAACGAGCAGACGCGCTCGCCCGTCCAGAGTATCGCCATGTCCTCGGGGAAGCACCTGAGGCTCTTCAGGTACTTCTCGCGGTCGTCCGGATAGCGGTGGCGGGCGTTGGGGCCCCAGTAGAACGGCGGGCAGTATAGGGCCTTGAAGTCTGGGTATTCCGCCTTGATCGCGTTGAACCACTTGAGGATGTGCTCGGCGTCGTAGTCGGAGGGCTTGAGGCCGGTCGCCTCGTCCTCCTTCGTGACTACGGCGTACCTGCTGTCGTCGTTCGGGTAGTAGATGCCCGCTCCGAGCGCGGCGATCTTCTTGCCGGCCTCGATCTGCATGCCGAGGTAGCTGTTCCAGCAGTACGGCCAGCCCAGGTTCATCGTGTAGGTGAGAAAGCCGTAGTACAGCTCGAGCCCAAGGTCCTTGAACTCCTTGGCCATCTTCGCGGCCATCATCATGTTGAGCGGCGTGTAGCGCCCGTTCGTGAGGACGTGGCCCTGGTGGTTGACGCTGTTCATCTTGTTGAAGACCGTGAACTCGGTGCAGTCGCCCCAGAAGGAGCCGTTGTAGCCGCGGTGCGCGCAGCCAGGCCAGTCGTCCAGCCGGCAGTTGCGCATGCGCTTCTCGGCGGGGTCGAGTATCTGGATGAACGAGACTATGCCCCAGAGGATGCCCTGCCTGTCGCGGGCGGCGATCTTCGTGCCCTTCGCGTCCGCGTCGAGGCTGTAGCCCTCGCTGTGGTCCACGCGCGCGGCGGGATCGAGGGCGATGGTGAGCGTGTACTTGCCGGAGGGCCCGAACGTGTACTTGAACCCGCGCGAGGAAAGCTTCCTCTCGAGAATTAGCTCGACGCGCGCGTCGCTCCTCTCGACTCCCACGAGGTTGATGGTGATCTCGGGGCAAGGCGTGAACGTGTCGTAGTACTCGGCCTTCTGCGCATTGGGGAACGCCTTGAAGTCTGTGTCGCGCGGCAATTTAAGCCTGTCGGGTGAGCCGCCGGTGAGGTAGTGGTACGCGGTGCGCGCCCACGAGCAGTAGTTGTACCTGCCCTTCGGCGCATTCACCTTGAGCTTCGAAAGCTCCTTCAGCGTCGCAATGCAGTCGTTCGTCCTTCCGGCGCCGAACTGCGCCTCCGCGACGCCGTACGCCGCGCGCGCGTAGTCGTAGTTCTTCATCCTCGAATTCTCCACGGCCTTCGCGTACGCCTTCTCGGCCTCGTTCCAGAACTCGCGGTAGATGAGCGCATCGCCGAGCTTGGCCCACGCCTCGACTCCCCGCGGACGCTCCGAAGCGTACTTGCGGCAGTAGGCGATGTACCTGTCGCTCATCTCGTCGCACTTCTCCTTTGGCAGCGGTTCAAGGGAGTCCGTCGGGACGTCGCGCCAGCGGCGCTGCTCGCCGTCGCACCACACGTAGTGGTAGAACTCGGGAATCTTGTCCTTGAGCTCGGTCCTCGCGTCGCGCTGCGCGACTATCGGCAAGTCGGGGTCGATCATGTCGTCGGCGACGACTGCCGTGGCCGCCGCCGCCATAAGTGCCGCAATTGCTGATTTCATCCTTTCGTTCCTCCGCTCCTCTGGTTTTCTTCGTAGTATATCATAAATTCCCGACAAATTGGCAATCTTCACGCGCGGACAGGCGGCACCGCCGTTTGCGCGAACGCACGCCCCGGAGATGGCAGTCCCGGCACTACTTCACCTCTTGAAGCACGTGGAACGTGGAAGACGTGCGCATGTCGCGCACGGTCGGGCCGAACGCCTTCATGTGCGGAGTCTCCAGGTGCGCCTTCAGCGCCTCGACGGAATCCCACTTCTCGAGCATGAACATCGTGCGCTCGCCGAACTTCATGGGCTTGTCCCAGTCGGTGTCGGCGTCCTTCAGGAGCGTATAGAGCCTGCAGCCGTTCTCGGCGCGCACGGTCGGCACCACGCCAAGCGTCTTCGCGGCGTAGTCGGCGACATCGGCGTCGGGCTTGAGGTCGAAGCGGCAAAGGACGTACACTCCGCCCTCCCGCTGCGCCGGCGACTGGGGAGCCGCCGCGCGACGCGCAAGCTCCCTCTTCGCCTCGTTGAGCTGCGACCTGAGCGACAGCACCATCACTGCGAGGGTGCCGACCACGACCATGTGGACTATGAGCCTGAATATCTGCTTTGCCATCTTTCTTCCTCCTTGCTATTTCGCGGTCTTGCCGCAGAACTCCTCGAAATACCCCTCCACCGCCGGAAGCCATATCGTCCTGTAGGCCTCTTCGTTCGGGTGGAGCTTGTCGGGCATGCACCACTTGACCTTGCCGTCCTTGTCGAGGAAGCGCGAGTAGACGTCTACCCATACGACGTCCTTGCCGTCGGCGAATTCCCTGGCGATGGAGTTCGCCTTCTCGACCTTCTCGCGCATCTGGGAGCCCGGCTCGTCGCGCGGGAATATCGGCAGGAGGAGCACCTTAGCCTGCGGCTGCTTCTCGCGCACGACGTCGAGCACGGCCTTGATGCCGGCGGCGACGCCCTCCGGGGTCGCGTGCTTGTTGTGGCCGAAGTTGTTGGTGCCGATGAGAAGCATGATGCACTTGGCCCTGTAGCCGTCGAGCTCGCCGTTCTTCGCGCGCCAGAGGAGGTGCTGCGTGCTGTCGCCGGAATAGCCGATGTTGAGCACGGAGTACTTCTTCCTGAGCCCTTCGACGAGCTCGCGGCATTTCTCCCTGCGCTCCCAGTTGTGCGTTATCGAGTCGCCCATGAACACGATGTCGAACTCGCCGTCAGACGAGACGATCTCGCGGCGCTTCGCAAGGACCCTGTCGAGCCACCAGTCGAAATCGCCGTAGCCCTCGCTGCGGATGCGCGAGACGGGGAACACGGCCTCGCCCTCCCTGAACCGGCTCTGCCCGGTCTGGAACATGACGGGCGCGTGGCGTCCCCTGCAGGGGGCGCCGGCGAGAATCGCGTCGATCATCGGCGCAATCGTCTCGTGCCATATTTCGTAGCCGAGCGCGTTCGGGTGGAGAAGGTCGTGGAAGACGTCGCGCGAAAGCCGCCCGTCGGACGTGAGGAAGCGGTCCCTCGTCTCGCACCAGAACACCCGCTTGCCGTCGGCGAACCTCACGAGCTCCCTGTTGACGACGTCGTTGCGCAGGCGCACGGGGTCTCCCGCGTCGGCGCCGCGCGGGAAGATGGAGCAGAGGACGATCTTCGCCTCTGGCTGCTTCTCCATGATGACGCGCAGAATCTCGCGGACGCCGAGTATCGTGTCGGCAGGGGGCTCCTTCTCGAACGGGAAGTGGCCGGCGTTGTTCGTGCCGATCATGAGGACGATGCACTTGGCCTTGTAGCCGTCGAGCTCGCCGCCCTTCTCGAGGCGCCAGAGGACGTGCTCCGTCCTGTCGGCGGAGAAGCCGAGGTTGAGCGCCTTCGGGTATTCGCGCTCCCAGACCGGCTTGCCGTTCGTCTCCCAGTAGTGCGTGATGGAGTCGCCTATGAAGACGACGTCGGCGCCGCCCGCGGCAACCGCCTTCATCTTCTCCTCGTGGCGCGGCATCCACCACGACTTCGTCCACTCCGCGTCGGCCGGACACGGAACAAGCGCGCGGATTTCGCCGGCATTTGCAACCATCGCCGCAAGCGCGGCAATAACAAGCGTCATTTTCATGGCTTTGCGATTCTCCTTCGAACTGAAGTTCCAATGCCGCGCAGTATATCATATTTACGCGGCAGTGTCATCAGAATTGCCCAAACCCGTCTCAAACATCAAGTTATCATCCCGGCCTGCGGGGTCTGTCCCCACGGTCTCCATGCCCGCTCGGGGGCCAGTTGATTGCCATCGGCGATTTATGATATAATACAGCCGCATGTGCAGTTTGGTACGAGCTGCACGCAACATAGAAAAACAAAAGGAGTAGCATGAGCGAAGAAACCGCAAATGTTGGCGAAGGTGCCAATTCCACCGGAATCAACGACACTTCCAAGAAAGTGACCGCGAAGATCAGCGAGTACAGCGGCAAGGTCGATAAATGCATCGAAGGCGCGCTTGGCGTTATCGGCAACCGCCCTTGGGATTCATGGCTCGGCACCGCGAACGGATACATCTCAAAGTTCCTGCCTGCGGCAATTGCCCTTGCCGGCGTCCTTGCGTGCTTAACTGGCCTGATCACCATGATAAAGAACGATGCCCCGTTCTCCATGGTCGTAAAGCAGCTTTTCGTCCTTGTGCCGGTCCTCTTTGCCATGCACCTTGCCCCCAAGGCGCTCGCGCTTACCCGTTCGTTTGTCGAGAAGGGCGAGCCCCTGGCCATCCGCCCCGAATTGCTGTACATCATGAAGGTGGTGTACGGGATCGGCGGGCTTCTCCTCGGCGCATATCTGCTCCTGAACTTCGACGCGAGCCTAGTGGGCCTTGCGATCGCCGCGATAATCTTCGCCGTCCTGATGATAATATGCCTTGAGCGTCCCGCCATTGTCGGCGTGAAGTCGGAGTATCCGACGAACTGCGTCGAAGAGGTGATTGCCCTTATGCTGTTCCCGATCAGGGTGGTCATTGCGCTGCTTACGCTGCTCATCGGCATGGCTGCGGTCGGCGGCATCGTCTACGGCGTCGTGCAGTGGTTTGACGACGGGCTTGCCGCCGCCTTGACGTTTGGCGCAACGGCGCTTGCCCCGTTCCTGGTCCCGCTGGTCGTGTATTTCTTCTATCTTGTCATTGCGTTCGCCCTTGACTTCTACAGGGCGATCGTCTCGATTCCGCGCAAGCTGGACGAACTGAAGAAGTAAGGTCCCCCATGGTCGACTGACGACCTCGAACCACCCCCTCTAGGGCAGAGGGGGTGGTTTTTGATTGGCCCCAAGCGGTGGCGGCGAAGCGCTACCCCAGGCAGATCAGCGCGACGCCGGCGACAATCGCCGCCAAGGCGACGGCCTTGCGCGCAAGGTTCGTCTCGTGGAAAAACCTCGCGCCTAGGACAAACGTGATCACAACCGAAAACCGCCTCATGAGCGACGCCGCCGACACTGGCGCTCCCGGGCAAGCAAGCCCATTGAAGTACAGCCAGTCCGCCGCCGCGAGAAGGATGCCGACGAACGGGATTGACCAGCGCCACTCAAAATGCGGGCCGCACGCGGAGACCGCCCTGCCTGCCGCCAGCGCGACGGCGTAAAACACCACGAGCCCCGCCTGAAAGACAAGCTGCACCGCATCGACCGGAAGGCCGCGCACCTGGAAGATGTACTTGTCCCAGATTGCGGAAAGCGCGGAGAAGAACGCTCCCGCCACCGCGCACCACACGGCGCGGTTCCTGAAGAAGTCGATTCCCTCGTGCCTCCCCGCCCACGAGAAGGCGAAGTACCCGGCGAACACCGCCGCCATGCCCGCCGCCTGCACCAATGAGGGCCGCTCGCCGTAGAGGAAGAGCGCTATGAGGAAGACGAGCGCCGGCGCCGACGCCCTGATCGGCGTCGCAATCGAGATTGGCAGCGTGCGCAGGGCGCGGAACGTGAACACCCAGGAAGTGCCGACTATCGCGCACTTGACGGCCGAAAGCGCCACCACCTCCCGCGTCACTTCCGCTGCCGCGCCCAGCCGCCCGGAAAGCGCCATGGCCGCCACGTACGCGGCGCAGCCGAAGCACGTTGACATGAGCAGCGTGGGCAGCACGGCGTTGTCCCGCACGCTCGCCTTCTTGGCGAGATCGTAGAGCGCAAGGAAGACCGCGCTCGCGAGTATCCACGACGTCCAGTTCATCGCCTCGGATCCGGCCCTACTGCACGGGCTTGAAGAACACGCCGAAGTTCAGCGCGTTCCTGCGGCCGCCCTTCTCCGACGGGCGGTTGAGCACCCACGGCTTCCCATTCTGCGCGTCATATACGACAAGCGTGCTCGAGCCGCCGCCGTCCATCTCGACCGCGTCGGCCACGCCCTCCGCGCGCAGCATGCCGAAGACATCGTCCTTGTAAGCGCCGACGCTCCAGCCGGGCTGCCTGCCGTCCACAACAAGCAGCACGAGGGTGCGGCGGGCGGCATCAAGCCCGAATACCGTGCGCGGCGGCTGCACCTTGCCTTCGCTGCCCCACGCCCGCCCGGGGAGCATTGGCTCGCCGCCATTCACGAGAATCGAGAATCCGCAAAAGGCGAACGCGACGTCGTTCGTGCGCGAGGGCGGAACCGAAGGGGCGATCTCGGCCCTGCCGTCCCTGTATATGACGAAGAAGGCGCCGTGCGCGGGCGACTTTCCGTGGGAGAGCTCCACGCCATCCGAGACGTTCCACGAATGGAACGCGCCGTAGGTGGAGCGGTATGCCGCGCCGCAGTCCCATGGATACCACGGAGAGGAATTCACGGCCACGGCGAGCGGAACGCCCGCTGCCCGCCTGCGGGCCATGAAGTCGGCGGTCCTCTCCCGCTTCGTGTCGATGAGGACGACCTTGTTCGTGTAGTCCGGCATTGGCTCGCCCCAGCGCGGGTCGCGCTCAGTGGCGGTAAAGCCGATTCCCGGGGTGGCGAGGTCGATCCTGACGACGAACGCCTTGAGCTCGCGCGGCGACTTTACCGCCATCGCCTTCATTTCCACGCCCTCGCGCAGCGAAACCGGCCGGCTCCACATCTCGTGGCCTTCCGGCACTTCCGCAAAAAGGCAGAGTGGAGCAAGTAGAGCCGGCACCAGCCCGGCCGCCGCGTCAGAAATTCCCATTGACGATCGGGAGCACCGGCAGCCATCCGTTCTTCGCGATGACGTTTACGAGCCCCAGCTGCAATCCGCACTCCATCGTCTCCGCGAAGTTGACAAGCCCTATCTGGCAGCCCCTCACCGCCCCGCTCGCGATATTGACGCCGAAGAGGAAATAGACCCCGCACTGCAGCCCGTCAACATCGCAGGCATAGTTGACGATGCCGTCCTGCAGGCCGGTGAACTTGGCGGTCGAGACGTTGAATATGCCGTCCTGGAGGCCGACGAAGGAGCCGGCGTAGTTCATGAGGCCGAACTGCAGGCCGGCAGAGCGGCTGCCCCACTCGTTCTTCATGTCGGAGCTCCAGTTGACGAGGCCAAGCTGCCCGCCCATGAGACGCCCGTTGGCGATGTTCACGCCGCCCACCCCGACGCCTGTAAACTCGCCGGCCGTGCGCTGCGCAACGCCAATGTCAAGGCCTGTGAAGTCATGGCAGTCGCCATAGACGAGCGAGAGGCGAACCCCGCCAACGTCATAGCTGCGCGAAGGCGCCTGGACTGGCGTGACTAGAGAGACCATGACAGGAGTGTATTCGGCAGCGGCGACCCCCGCGACAAGGGCGCACGCGCCCGCAACAATAGATCTAATTTTCATGCGGATCAGAGGCCCAGCTTGCCCTTAGTCGCCGCGACGACGCCACCTGCCGCGTCCGCGCCGCTGTGCGATATGGCGTTGAGCTGCGGCACTTCGGTGGGCCCGATCCAGCCGGCCTTGACGCCGACATAGCCATAGAGCCACAGGCACCCCAGAACAACCAGCACCAGCCCTACCACCGACGGCAGAACACGCTTGAGAATCATATTGACCATTTCATTTCCTCCTCTTGCCGCATAGTATACCAAATGCCGCGCCGAATCTCAACTGCGAACCGCCGCGCACCAACCACGGATTGCACGGCTCACACAGGAGCTAGCCGTGTAGAGTTGACGATAGCGGTCGTTCGGGTATTTCGACGGCGCGGAGCTTAGGCACTATACGGTCTAATCGTGCTCGTCCGTGGCCGTGACGCCCTTGGCGCGCATGGCCACAAGGCTCGGCGGCAGCCCTTCCGAAACGAGCGCCTTCCACACTTCCGGCTTGTTGTCGAACGGATTGAACAGGTAGATGCCGGGCGCGCCCTGCCGGTACATGCGGTCGGCGAAGAGCGAATATTCGCCGACATTGTGACCGCGGCGCCTGCCATTGACGACCAATCCGTTGTCAAGCCCCGGAACGACCGTCACGCCAGTTCCGTCGACAAGCCGCGCCCATTCGGCATACGGAAGGTTGAAATCGGCACATCTCCAGAAGTTGCAAGGCACAAGCCAGTCGATCCACCCTTTCCGCGCCCAGGTGGCGAAGTCCGTCCCGCGCGCAATGGCGGTTTCCGGGCGGGACGAGACCCGCGCCCCGACGAGGACCTTGTGCCCAAGACGCGTCGATGCGGCGTCTGCGAGGCGCCGCGCCTCGGCCATGATCTCGTCGAGGCACCACGAATATGCAGAGGCCCGTCCCGGCGGAAGGTGCTCGGTGAAGCGCATCCAGTCTAGTTCGAGGCCGTCTATGTCGTAGCGCCCGAAGGCCTCGGCAAGAAACGCCTTCCAGTAGTCTCTCACTTCCCTGTGCGAATAGTCGAGGGCGAAGTCGGTCCAGTTAGTCCCGTTCGCGGACGGAACGCGGCGAAACTCGGGATGGTCGCGCCAGAACGCGGAGTGCATCGTGTTCGTCGGGTCGTCGACGCAGTGTACGTCGTTCATGCGGATAGAAAGCCAGAACGAAAGGCCGCACCTGCGCGTCTCGTCGGCCCAGACCGAATAGAGGTCGATGCCGTCGTCATGCATTGCCTTGAGCGTGCGCTGCCAGTCTGGCGCGTTGATGCCGGGCCGGTCCACGCCCGCCCATATCGGCTCCATCACGCGTGAATCCCAGTTGGCGCGCATTGCGTTCGGGCATGCGAAGAAATGCGTGACGGCGCCGCCTGCGGAAATGCGGCGAATGTAGTCGCGCAGGCCGGCTTCCGTCGGCGGCCCGCCGAACTTGCGCCCGCAGGCGTAGGCGGAGTTGTCCTCGTTGTAGATCAGCAGTTTGCGCCTGGAAGGCGAAAGCGCCGTCCGGCAGCCGACAGTCACGACGGACGCAGCCGCCGCGGCGAGAAACTCCCTTCTTGTCCCTGAAATCGTCATGCGCGAATTATATCATTTCCGCACAGGCTTTTCCAGAAATGCCCGCCCCTTTACCCTAAAGTCTCAGTTGGAAGCCCACTTGCATTTTGCATGCCAAGCCTGCCTTGCTGTGTCAGCCTTCCCTGCCTTCCGAACGTGCGCTCACGTAAAAGGCAACCGTGCTCCCTTGTTTCTTTGGGCGAGATGCGCGTCCATCGCCCCTCTCGACGTATACTTATACGCCTTCGGGGGCGAGTCCTGCGCATCTCGCCTCAAATAACCTAAAGTCCGCTCGGCTTCGGCCCTTTACGTGAGCGCGTTTGGCATCTCTGTAGGAGTTCGTCGCGCGGTGCGAGGTCTCGGTCTCGCTACCGTTCCCCGTCTCGGCGCTCCCGGCGCCTGGACGGTG
>JAEEGL010757925.1_pt1 | contig 22251 bp, 14 predicted proteins | sample 9134231 | NCBI WGS metagenome assembly JAEEGL01 (sample SAMN16246548, study PRJNA631951) | gut metagenome | biome: gut microbiome; feature: rumen; material: fiber-attached | host: Bos | place: Iran: Karaj | collected 2018-10 | reverse complement strand
TATGCCGACGGCCTGTGGGAATTTGAGAAGCAGTAGATGCCCCGTCTGGACAAAAATACCTTCGAACGTCTTTACTACAGGTATGGGCTGCGGCTGGAAGCCTATGCCCGAAAGTTCCTGAAAGACCCCTCTTCCTCAAAAGACGCCATCCAGGACGTGTTCGTCCGCTTCTGGGAGAAATACCAGGGCAAGAGCAGCGATGCGTGGGCTCCGGTGCTGTTCGCTATGGTGCGCAACAAATGCATCGACTCCCTGCGCCGTCTGGTGTCCAAGCGCTCGATGACCGTCCCGCAGGTCAGTATGACCCGCGAGGAGGAGGTCCTCTTCAACCGCGCATTCACCGCCGACACGGACGAAGGCCTGCTTCTCGAGGAACTGGACGCTGCGATAAAGGCCGTGACCGATTCGCTGACCCCGCGCTGCAGGGAAATATTCCAGCTGAGCCGCGTCCAGGGCCTGAGCAACAAGGAGATAGCCCTGAAACTGGGCATCACGGAAAAGGCCGTGGAGAAGAACATCACCTCCGCCCTGAAGGCTTTCAGGGAAAATATCTCAAAAAATAGGTAGGGTTCAGCCCTGTCCCTGCGTTATAAGGGTGTAACACACCTATAACCAGATGGACCAGTCAATAAAGAAAACCTGTTATGGTTTCTTCGCCGGCAAAGCCGGTGCGGAGGACTCTGACAGGTTGCTGCGTTTTCTGGAGGACAACCCCGACAACAAAGCCCTCTTCGCCCAGTGGGAGAATGAGTGGTATGCCGAAGAGGTCCCGTCCTTCGCGCAGCTCAATTCGTTCGCCGAAGTCCGCAGGCGGATACGCAAGCGCCGTCTTGCCCGCGCCTTGAAATGGAGCGCGGCGGCCGCCTGCGTGGCCGGCATCATAGCCGCGGCCCTCACGCTAATCCCCACCCGCACCGCCCCCAAGGATGCCGAGCAGATGCTCTGCATCGTGGAGACCGGCTTCCGCGAGAAGACCAAGGTAGTCCTGCCGGACAGCACCCAGGTCTGGCTCAACTCCGCCTCCAGGATATCCTACAACAAGGATTTCCTCTCGGGAGAGCGCGTGGTCGACCTTGAGGGCGAGGCCTTTTTCGACGTCAAGAAGTACCAGGGCCGTCCCTTCACGGTGAATCTCACCGGCAGCGAAGTCCGCGTCCTGGGCACCAAGTTCAACGTCTCCTCCTTCAGGAAGGAAAATCTCTGCGAAGTCGCCCTTCTGGAAGGCAGCGTCGAGTTCACCACACCGGGCACCAAGGTAGAAATGGTCCCGGGAGACATCCTGATTATGGACAGGGAAAGCGGCGGAATGGAGAAACTCCGCGGCGACGTCCGCAAGGATATGAGCTGGATGAGCGGCAAGCTGGACTACACCAAGATAACGATGGGCCGCCTCCTTCGCAGGCTCTCTTCGATCTACGGCGTCGACATCAGCTACATCCCCGGCAAGCACGCCGACTCCACCTTCGGGGTGATCCTCAACCTGGACGAGCCCCTCCCCGGAATCCTCGACGGCCTCTCCCTCATCCAGCCCGTCCGCTGGAAGATGGAAGAAGACGGCAGCATCACAGTGAATGAACAATAAAACCACATAAAGTATGACCTCAACCAAAATTGCACGGACAGTTCTGGCGGCGGTACTCCTGACCATAGGCCTGAGCCTCAGCGCCCAGACGGTCACGAAGACCTTCCGGAACGAACCGCTGGTAGACGTCCTCAAGGAACTTGAGAGCCAGACGGGATATTCCTTCCTGTTCAACTCCTCAGACCTGGACAACGCCCCCGCCGTAACGGCGACATTCAACGAAACACCCCTGCGCAGCGTCCTCGCCTCTGTCATCAAGAGCCCCTACAGCTATGAGCTCAAGGGCAAGATGGTGGCAGTCACGAAGAAAGCCGCGCAGCCCCAGGCCCGTCCCCAGTCCAAAAAGACCGAGGTGAAGGGAACTGTGACCGACAAGAACGGCGAACCCGTTGTGGGAGTCGCCGTCTGGATCCGCGGCACGCAGATCTCCTCGATCACCGATCTGGACGGAAAGTATTCACTCTCGTTCACGGGCGACTTCACGACGGTCTCCGTCTCCGCCCTTGGCTACCAGGCCCAGTCCTTCGAAGTGGCCCCGGGCAGCCAGGAGGTGAACATAACCCTGGAGGATGAATCCAACGTGCTGGAAGAAGTGGTCGTGGTCGGTATGAACAACCGCCAGACCAAGCGCTCCATCACCGGCGCTATCTCCACCATCCAGACCAAAGAACTGGTACAGAGCCCGGTAGCCAACATCTCCAACGCCCTCGCGGGCAAGCTGCCCGGCCTTATGACGGTGCAGTATTCCGGCGAGCCCGGAGCGGATGCGGCGACCCTGTACATCCGCGGTATGGGCACATATGGCACCAGCACCCCTCTGGTGGTCATCGACGGTCTTCCCCGTAACAAGGCCGACCTCGATATGATTGACCCCAACGAGGTGGAGTCCATAACCATCCTGAAGGATGCCGCATCATCTTCCCTGTATGGTATCCAGGGCGCCAACGGCGTCGTGGTCGTCACCACCAGGCGAGGCTCCGGCGACGAGCAGCCGCGCATCTCGGTGAACATCCAGCAGGCCCTCCAGCAACCAATCAGGCTCCCCCAGATCATGTCCTCATATGACCAGGCCCTCTACAACCGCGCCCTGGACTACAACAACGGACAGCCCCTGACCTACAGCGACGAGGTGATAGAGGCCCTCAAGACCGGCTCCGACCCGTATATGTTCCCGAGCACCAACTGGTTCGACGTCGTGCTGAAGAAGCACTCCTGGCAGCAGCAGTACAACGTCAACGTCTCCGGAACCACCGGCAAGAAGTTCAAGCTCAACTACTTCATATCCGGAAGTTACGTCCGCCAGGGCACCCTGCTCAACCACGAGGACGAGTTCGAGGCCCGCTACGGCGTGAACGCCAAGTATGACCGAGTGAACTTCCGCTCCAACCTCGACGTGCAGATAACCCGCAGGATGAACGTCCGCGTGGACCTTGCCGCACGCCTCGAGACGAGGGTCGGCCCCAGCCAGAGCTTCTCCTACATATTCAGCCACATCACCAACCGCCTTCCCGCCTCGCAGGCCGTCTTCAACCCCGACGGCTCGCTGGCAGCAGGCTCCGCCCTGGTGAACCCCGCCAAGCCGGGCAACCCTTACGGCGTCCTCACCCGCAGCGGCTACTACAACAACGGCTCCAACGTCCTCTACGGTACGGTCTCGGCCAAATATGACCTCGACTTCATCACCAAGGGTCTCACGGTGCAGGGCTTCTTCAGCTTCGAGAATACGGCCAACCTCAACCGCTACTGGAGCCAGGAATTCGAGCAGAAGTGGTACCGCGGCCTGGACGAGAACGGCGACCCCATCTACCAGGACTACACCACCGAAGGCCGCCTCGCCGCAAGCACGGGCACCTACGTCGAGAGGTATTCCTACTATGACATCCGCCTCAACTACGACCGCGCCTTCGGGCAGCACCAGGTGAACGCACAGATCCTGGGCAACCGCACGCTGAAGAACCTCCAGAGTTCCGAGTATATGTATGCCTACCAGGGCATAAGTGCGCGTGCCACATATAATTACGCCAAACGCTACTTCGCCGAGTTCAACCTCGGATACAACGGTTCCGAAAACTTCCCTCCCGGAAAGCGCTACGGTCTCTTCCCGTCCTTCTCGGCCGGCTGGGTCATCAGCGACGAGCCCTGGCTGAATATGCCCGACTGGGTGAAGATCCTCAAGCTGCGCGGCTCCTACGGCACCGTGGGTAACGACCAGATAGGCGGCGAACGCTTCCTGTATATCTCCGAATACGGCCCCGGCGGCGGAATGGGATATATGTACTCGAGCGGCTACTACTTCGGCCTTTCCACCAGCGGCACATCCTCCGCGGGAGGATATAACGAGACCCGCGTGGGCAATGAATTCGTGACCTGGGAAGTGGCCCGCAAGATGAACGTCGGCTTCGACCTCTCCCTATTCAAGGGCAACGTGCTGAACTTCACGGTGGACTACTTCCGCGAAATGCGCGACAACATCCTCACGGCCGCGGCCAGCGTGCCGAAATATGTGGGTATCGAATCTATAGCCCCGCGTAACTCCGGAAAGGTGTTCAACCACGGCTTCGAGTTCGAAGTGCGCTTCAACAAGCAGCTCTCCCGGGACTTCTCGATGTTTGCCAACCTCCAGGGCACCTGGGCCAAGAACAAGGTCCTCGAGAACGACCAGCCCACCCCGGCCTTCGACTATCAGGACCTGCGCGGCTATGAAATAGGCTATGAGCTTGGCTATCACGCACTTGGCCTCTTCAAGGACCAGGCCGACATAGACAGCAGCCCGACCCAGAACCTCGGCACGCAGCTGATTCCCGGTGATATCAAGTACCAGGACACCAATAACGACGGCAACATAGACTCCAACGACCGCATCCCCATCAAGTGCTTCTCGGTGCCGGTATTCACCGGAGGCCTCTCCCTGGGATTCAACTGGAAGAACTTCGACTTCTCGATGATGCTCAGCGGAGCCCTCGGCAGCACCGCCCGCCTGTGGGTCTACGAGTCCAGTATCATCAACCTCAAGAGGTGGACGCCCTCCAACACCGACGCCATCCTCCCGGTAGCCCACAACTCCTCCAACAACAATATGCTCAACGACTTCAACCTGATGAAGACGGACTACCTCAAGCTCAGGAACATAGAGATAGGCTACAGGGTGCCTTCCAGGTGGCTGCGCAAGATAGGCATCGATGCGATGCGCGTCTATGCCAACGCCCAGAACGTGGCCATATGGGACACTATGTGGCTGAAGGACCGCGACCCCGAGGCCGCCGGCACCGGAACCCTCCCTTACCCCCTGCAGAGGATTATCAATATGGGTGTACGCATTGAACTCTAAAATGATGAAGGTTATGAAAAGAACATATATAGCACTGATGGCGATCCTCGCCTGCACGGTTTCCTGCAAGGACTTCCTCGAAAGGGCCCCCGGTGACAACCTCACCAAGGAGGAGCTGTTCTCCAACATAGAGACTGCGGAGAAGTACCTCAACAACGCATATATCTTCCTTCCCGACTACCAGTATCCGACCGAAGACCTCACCGGCCGCTACAAGCTGGGAGACTGCACCGACGAAGGCGGTTTCCAGCAGGGATATGACTACCAGGCCTGCCCCTTCGACATCAACATCGGCAGCTGGAGCCCCAACCGTATGCCTATGGAGCGCAACTGGAGCGACTACTACGGCTGTATCCGCCGCTGCAACAAGTTCATAGAGAACTACGACCTCGTGCCCGAGGAAATCTCCAACGGCGCCCCCACCACCAGGCGCACCAGGATGCTCGGCGAGGCTTATGCCCTGCGCGGCTACTACTACTGGCTGCTCTTCAAGCAGTGGGGCGGAGTGCCCCTCATCACCACCGTCCTCGACCCCGGCAACGTGGAATCCACCAAGGGCATCAAGAGGGCCACTGCCGAGGAGACACTCGAGCAGGTGATGGACGATATGGAAGAGGCCAAGAGATATCTCCCCGAGAAGCTCAAGGACGGAGAGTTCGGCCGCTTCACCCGCCTGGTTGCCACGATAGTCGAATCCCAGGTCAAGCTCTACTGGGCCAGCAAGTTCTGGAACCCGGACAACGACATGGACCGTTGGGACGAAGCCGCGGACTACTGCCGAATAGCCTACAATATGGCCCTCGAGGAAGGCCACAAGCTTTCCCTGAGCTATGCCGACCTGTTCAACAAGGTCACCTCCGCCCAGGAGCCCGAAGTCATATGGGTCAAGAACTCCGAGCATATGGAATGCCACTGGTGGGACGTCTATGCGATGCCGCTGGGATATGGCGCATTCAACGTGGACGGACCTCTCCAGGAATTCGTGGACAGCTTCGAGATGCAGGTCTCCGGAGAAATACCCGTGCTGGGATATACCGATGACAACAAGCAGATAATCAATCCAATGGCCACCGACTACGATCCCCTCCACCCCTGGGACGGCCGCGAGGAAAGGTTCTACTGCGTCATCCTCACCCAGGGTATGATGCTCCAGGGCCGCGCGATAGACGTGTCCGAGAACGGAGTCGACAACCTCAACTACGGCCCCGTCACCCGCACGAACTATTTCAACAAGAAATACGTCGAGCTCAACCACAACCTCTACACCGATGCAGGCGAGACCTACCGCCGCTTCGCCATAATGCGTACTGCCGAGCTGTATCTGAACTACGCCGAAGCCCTCAACGAGTGCGAAGGCCCCACCCCGCGCGTGTATGAACTCGTGAACAGCATCCGCCGCAGGGCCAAGGTCAAGGAACTCCCCGAAGGCCTCAACCAGGACCAGATGCGCGAAAGGATACGCCACGAGCGCAAGATAGAACTCTGCTTCGAGAACCACCGCTTCTGGGACGTGCGCCGCTGGAAGATAGCCGAGACCGTCGACGTGGGCAAGGTCCACAAGGTCAATATCGACGCGGCCGGCAATATCACATATCCCGTCTTCCAGAACCGCGTCTTCGATCCCGCCAAGAGCTACCTCTTCCCTATCCCGCAGGGCGAGATAGACAAGAACAGGCTGCTCGAGCAGAACCCCGGATGGAACAAGTAACAATAACCAATAATGTTTTCATTATGAAAAAGTACCTTTCAATTGCTCTGACACTCGCCCTTGCGGCCCTTGCCTCCTGCGGCAAGACCGACGACCCGGCGGCGAAACCTGACGGCAGCAAGGACCCCGGAAAGCCCTCCGGTCCTGTCCCCACCGTCACCCTGACGGCGGACGCGTCCTTCGACGCCGACTTCAAGGCCAAGGCGACCCTCACCCTGTCGGCGGCATCCACCGCCGAAATCAAGGTCAAGCTGGGCAACGGCACCGTCCAGGACGGCAAGTCCAAGGTCCCTGCCGACTATGACAAGACCGTCACCATCCCCGCCGGCACGACTTCCCTCGAAGTGCCCCTGAAGGCCGACGTGATGGGCCTCAAGGAAGGCGAATACCAGTTCGCCCTTAAGATTGCCTCCGCTGAAGGCGCCGAAGTCGGCGACCCTTCCGTGGCATATGTCGCCCTCTCCTATATCTTCCTGCCGGAAGTCAGCCTCTATGCCGACCAGGTCTTCGCATCTTCCTGCGAAGCGACCCTTACCGCGGCCATAGCCAAGGCACACGACAAGGACATCATCATCAAGTTCGAAGTCGACGCCGAGTCCAAGGCCTCCGTCTCCTTCGACAAGACCCTGACGATTCCCGCCGGCGAGACCCAGGCAAGCGTCATAGTGAACGTAACCGTTCCTGATGGCCTCGCAGCAGGTTCCTACCCGGTCATCATCAAGATCGCGTCCATCGAGAACGGCCGCAAGGGAGCAAGTCCCTCCGCGACAATCACCCTGAACTATCCCTTCACTTCCGAGATTATGATAGACGGCGAGTTCGACGACTGGGATAACGCCCTTGAGTGGGTCACCCCCGCCGAGGCCACCTTCACCGGAATCCGCACCCTCAAGCTCGCAGGTTCTCCCAAGAATCTCTATATCTACTTCGAGATAGTCGAGCCTTCACCCGAGGACTTCAATATGTACCCTATGCCGATAGACATATTCCTCGACGCCGACGGCGACTGCGCTACCGGTGGCAAGCTCGGTTCCATCGACAATGACGAGGCCCACCAGACCCCTCCTTTCAAAGATTCCGGACTGGAATGGTACATCGAGAACGGCAACGTGCATATGGGCCAGTTCTATATCGACTTCACCGGCGGAGCCTACAAATACCAGGGCAAGGACGGCGACGGCATATTCTCAGGCCTTGACAACAAGACCGGCTCCTACGGTTCAGACGAAATCTTCGGCACCGGCGACCTCGGCTCCGACGGCGTAGGCCGTATAGAGATAAAGGTCTCCAGGAAGTACTTCGAAATCCTTGGGCTCAAGGCAGCCGTAGGAATCAAGGTTATGAACGGCAATGGCGGCTGGGCCTGCTACGGACTCGCCCCTACCGGCAAGTTCACCGCCGACTTCACTGGCGGCAAAGTAGATATGGCACTGATTAATTTACCCGAATTCAATGAAAACTAGAATATTTGCAGCATTGGCGGCCCTGGCGCTTCTTGCAGTTTCCTGCGACAACTCCAAGAAGGCCGGCGAGCCCTACTTCCAGCTCCGCGGAATCTGCGTCGCCTGGGATGACGTAACCGCAGACCCTTCCATCATCGACTGGCTCGCTATGATGAAGGAGACCGGGATGAACACCATCAGTATCTTCGGCAAGGACTACCAAAGCCCTGAATACTATGAGCTTAAGAAGAAGATCATAGATATGGGCATAGACTTCGAATACGAGGAGCACGGAATGACCTGGATGCTTCCGCGCGAGCTTTTCGCCGAGCACCCGGAATATTTCCGTATGGACGAAAACGGCAACCGCACGCCGGACTACAACGGCTGCCCCTCTTCGCAGGGCGCCCTTCAGGTCGTCTATGAGAATGTCAAGAAGATGGAGGCCCTGTACCGCCCCAGCAACCACAAGTATTACTTCTGGCTCAACGACGGCGGCGACAAGTGCCACTGCCCCGACTGCGAGAAGATGAACCTCGCCGACCAGGGCCTGCTGTTCGAGAACGCTATGATAAAGGGCCTTCGCGAAGTTGACCCTGAGGCGATGCTCGCCCATCTGGCATATGACAAGACCTCCCCTGCACCGACCTGCGTCAAGCCTGCCGAAGGCATATTCCTCGAGTATGCCCCCATCGACCGCTGCCACGAAAGGCCGCTCACCGACAGCACCGCCCGCTGGGAGGACCGTCCCCGCTGGTGCAACGGCGAATACCTCCAGATGCTGAAGGACAACCTCGCCTGGTTCGGAGCCGAGAATGCCCAGATTCTCGAATACTGGCTCGACGACTCCCTGTTCAGTATGTGGACCAAGCCGCAGAAGCCCGTGCGCTGGAGCAAGGAAGTGTTCGACGCCGACCTGGAGCTCTATGCCTCGCTCGGCATACGCAACATAACCTGCTACGGTGCCTGGATCGACGACTACTACGTCAAGACCTACGGCGACATATCCTTCGTGAAATATTACGGTGAATCCCTCAGGGACTACAGACCCAAGTCAAAATGAAGAAATTCCTTACAGCACTGATACTGCTGTCAGTAGTATCCTGCAGCCCTGCCGCCGACGACCAGTCGGCCCGGCAGGGTTGGGAGGATATGTTCAAACCCGTCGAAACCCCGACCGAGGAGAGCAGCGACCCCGGCGAAAGCTACGACCCCGAAAGCGGCGAGAGATGGTTCAAGATGATAGGCATCATCTGCTGCTGGACCGACGTTGCCATACGCAGCAAGCTTGACTACATCGACATAGCCAAGCGCACCGGCATAAACACCTTCAGCATCTACAACTGCGACAAGGAGTCGGCCACCTGGAAGAGCTACACTGCCGAATGCGCCCGCAACGGGATAGACATAGAGTTCGAGGAGCATATGCTCGGATGGCTGCTGCCGCGCGACCTGTTCAACAAGGGCTTTGACAACGACGGCACCAATTTCAACGACTACTACAGGATGAACGACCACGGCGTGCGCATCAACGACTACAACGGCTGTCCGTCCTGCCCCGCCGCCCTGGACACCATACGCAAAAGGGCGATGATAATCGGGGAGAGGTACCGTTCCACCAACAACAAGTACTATTGCTGGCTGGACGACAGCGGTGACATATGCCACTGCCCCAAGTGCAAGGACCTCAACCCGGCCGACCAGGCCCTGACCTTTGAAAACGTCATCATCGAAGGGCTGCGGGCGGTCAACCCCGAGGCGACCCTGGCGCATCTGGCATATTACAACACCGTCGAGGCCCCCAAGAAGGTCAAGCCCGTGGAAGGCATATTCCTGGAGTTCGCCCCCATCGACCGCGACCACTTCCGTCCTATGTCAGAGGCCAACGCCTCCGGCAAGGACGCCCGCACGCACGGACAGTACCTCAAGGCCCTTGCGGACAACCTCAAGGTGTTCCCGGTGGAGACCGCCCAGGTGCTGGACTACTGGCTTGACTGCTCGCTTTTCAGCGGATGGGACGAGACCAACCTTAAGCAGGTTCCCTGGAACCAGGCCCTCTTCGAGGACGACGTCAAGACATATGCCTCCTACGGCATACGCAACATAACCACCTACACTTCCTACATCAGCGCCAACTACGTCAAGAAATTCGGATATCCCGACTGCATCGACAAATATGCCACATACTTGCGGGATTTCGTAAAAAAGTAGTAACTTTAGAAGTTAAAACAACTTTTAAGTCCAATGAGAAAATCTCTGGTATTGCTTTTCCTGATGTCAGCGATCGTGGCATCAGCACAGACCGTGTCCGTCAAGGATACGGTCATCCGCACATATAACTTCTCCGACCCTGACCCGGTGGCCCGCACCGACAGGGTCTACCCCTACACCCGTTTCAACAATTTCGCCTTCAACGCCGTGGACCGCACCTGGAAGATGGTCGTCCTGGAGAATGACTACCTGCGCGTGAAGATATTCCCCGAAATCGGCGGAAAGATCTGGTCCATCTACGACAAGAAGCAGGGCGGGGAGCTCTTCTACGACAACGACGTCGTGAAGTTCAGGGAGATATCCCTGCGCGGTCCCTGGACCAGCGGCGGCATAGAGTTCAACTACGGTGTCATAGGGCACGCGCCTTCCACCGCGCATCCTGTTGATTACAAGACCGTTACCAAAGAAGACGGAAGCGTCAGCTGCTATGTCGGCGTGACCGAGCTCCTTTCCGGCAGCCGCTGGGTGATTGAAATCAACCTTCCCAAGGACGCCGTCTGGGTGCGCACCTCCTCCTTCTGGCACAACTACTCCGGCGAGTTCCAGCCCTACTACACCTGGGCCAACTCCGGCGTGAAGATTACCGACGATATGCAGATAGTCTTCCCCGCGGACTACACGATAGGCCACAACGGAAAGACCACCCCGTTCCCCTATGAGGGCGGCCGCGACCTTCGCAACTACAGCGAGCAGCGCTTCGGAATGGACAAGTCCTTCCACCCCGGCGGCTCCCACAAGGGCTATTTCGGAGTCTACTATCCTGGCGAGGATTTCGGTATGCTGCACTACGCCCTTCGCGACGAGAAACTCGGCCGCAAGTACTTCAGCTGGGCACAGTCAGAGCAGGGCACCATATGGATCGACCTGCTGACCGACAACCGCCCGCAATACATTGAGCTGCAGAGCGGAAGGCTCTTCAACCAGAACGATATGTCCAGCGTTGAGACGCCCTACAAGCAGTTCCTCTTCACCCCCTACGGTTCCGATTCCTGGAACGAGTACTGGCTGCCCTTCGCCGGAATCGGCGGCGTTGCCGATATGACCCTGCGCGCAGTGGTCAACGTGGAGAAGAACGTCGTAAAGATATATCCTCTGCAGAACCTCTCCGGCCTTATGACCATCGAGGATGCTTCCGGCAAGGTCATCTCTTCCTCGCAGTGCTCGCTTAAGGCCGCCGAGCCTTTCAGCAAGGTGGTCGAGGCCGCTCCCGCGGTGATCCGGATCGACGGCAAGAAGATATATTCTTCCGACACACAGTCCACCGACAGGCCCCACAAGATCAATCCGCAGTTCGACCTGCAGAGCGCCGAGGGACAGGCCGCCCACGGAGGCTATCTGTTCGGAATGAGGGAATATCCCCTCGCCGAGCAGAAGGTCGACAGGGCCCTTCAGCTGAATCCCTCACTCGTGGAAGCGCTGAACCTCAAGGGCTTGCTGCTTGCACGCAGGCTCGACTGGAACGGAGCATATGAGTGCTTCAACAAGGTGCTCGCAATCGACGAATATAACCCCGCAGCCAACTACAACAGCGGCATCGTCGCCCTTCGCCTGGGCAAGGTCTATGACGCGATGGACCGCTTCGAGCTGGCCGCGCTGACAGGCGAGCTGCGCAGTGCTGCATACACCCGCCTGGCCATCATCAACTTCACCCTCGGTGAAAAGGAACTCGCGGCCGAATATGCCCGCAAGAGCCTGGTGGGCAATGCCAACAACGTCACAGCCTATCAGATCCTCTACCAGATAACTCCTTCCGAGGACATCCTCGGGGCCATATCCGCCCTCGACCCGCTGTGCCACTTCCCCGACATCGAGAGGATGCTCGCCGGCAGGCTTTCCGCTTCCGCGCTGGACGCTTCCATATTCGAGGAACTCAAGCAGCAGAACTACTACGAATATGCCTCCTTCTACCATTCCCTCGGCCTTGACGACAAGGCGCTTAAGGTCCTCGAGGCAGCCCAGTCTTCTGATATCCTCCTTGCACTGTGGAAGGCCTATTTCAAGGGCGACGCTTCCCTTATCCCCGCCGCCGAGGGCGAGGCCATCGATATGGTCTTCCCTTCTCGCGAACTGTCCGCCGAGGTGCTCCGCTGGGCCGTTGACAACGGTGGCAGCTGGAAGAGCAAGTACCTGCTGGCCATGCTGTTGGATTCGCTTGGCGACAAGGCTGCGGCCCGCGCCCTCCTGGGCGACGAGGACACCGGCTATGCCGAGTATTATGCCTACCGCGCCACCCTCACCGGCAGCCGCGCAGACCTGGAGAAGGCTTTCCAGCTTGACCCCGAGCAGTGGAGGTTCCGCAACAACCTGGCAAAAAAGTTCTACGACGAAGGCAACTACGCCAAGGCTGTCGAGCTCACCGGGAAATACTATTCCAAGCATAAGGAGAACTTCCACGTGGGCGACACCTACGCCAAGTCCCTTATTGCCGACGGCAAATATGCCGAAGCCGAGAAGGTCCTGGACAATATCCAGATCCTCCCCTTCGAGGGCCAGAGCGGAAGCCGCGTGCTGTATCGCAACGTGAAGCTCCAGCTGGCCGCCCAGCTTGCCGACAAGGGCAAGACCAAGGCCGCCCTCGCGAAGGTTGCCCAGGCACGCCAGTGGCCTATGTCTCTGGGAGTCGGCAGGCCTTATGACGACCTGGTCGACGAGAGGACAGAGGACTGGATGTCCGCAGTGCTGTATGCCCGCCTGGGAGACTCCGCCAAGGCTGCTTCATATCTTGACAAACTCACTTCCGGCGACCCTGCCAACGACTGGAAGGGCCTCTATGACAAGGCTATGGCCAAGTCCGGAAAGAAATATCCCGCATTGTCACCGCTGGTCCGCACGGGAGAGGTCCCTGTGGACAAAAAACTCTTCTAGCAATTGAAAAGGTTATTGTTACTTTCGGTGGCCATTGCGGCCAGCCTGTCCGTATGGGGTGAGGGACTCTCCAAGGTCGTCCCCACCCTGTCGGCGGGCGATGTGACGCTTTCCTGCGAAAGCCCCCTCGGATGGAATTTCGACACTTCGCTGAGCAGTTCCCAAGGCGTTGAGTACCTGACTGTAAAGCTTTCCCGCGAGGCTCCTTCGGTGCCGCCACAGTTCCAGCTTTCCTTCAGCATTCCGCAGAGGGATATGCACCACCTGTGGAGCGTAAATGAGACCGCCCACTTCGCCCTCAAGCCCGACTGGGCGTCCCAGACAAGGTCCAATATTGCCGTCGGGATGCCGCTTTGGGAGTTCTTCGACGACTGCGACGGGAACGGACTCACGGTGGCCTGCGACGAGGTTTTCCGCGACGTGGTTGCCAATATGGGTCTTCGCGAGGAGGGGTGCGTCATAATCGGGAGGATACGGTTCTTCACCGTGCCCGAGGCGCCCCGCACCGATTATTCGGTGACCGTCCGCCTGGATGCTCGTGATGCCTTCTGGGCCGACTGCGTCCGCGAGGCCGCCCTCTGGATGAGGGAGTCTTCCGGCTGCGAGCCCTGCCACGTGCCCGATGCCGCGTTCGAGCCCCTTTATTCCAGCTGGTACCAGTTCCATCAGGACCTGCATCAGAAGGATGTGGAGGAAGAGCTCGCCCTGGCATCGTCGCTCGGTATGAAGACCGTCATCATAGACGACGGCTGGCAGACCGACGACACCGGCCGCGGCTATGCCTACTGCGGCGACTGGAAAGTCTCCACCAACCGCTTCCCTTCCTTTGCCGACCACGTGCGCCGCGTACAGGATATGGGTATGAAGTATATGATGTGGTACAGCGTGCCCTTCATCGGCTTCAAGAGCGAGAATTTCGAGCGTTTCGCAGGGAAATACCTCTACCTCAACGAAGGGCTTGGCGCCGGGACCCTCGACCCGCGCTTCCCCGAGGTGCGTAAGTTCCTGATTGACTTATATGTAAAGGCCGCGCAGGACTGGGGCCTTGACGGCTTCAAGCTGGATTTCATCGACAGCTTCACCTGGGGCGGAAACGACCCTGCCGTCGCCGAGAATTATGCCGGACGGGACATAAAGACCGTCCCCGAGGCGGTGCGTGAGCTGATGGTCGGCGTGCGCGACGCCCTTCAGGCGCGCAATCCGGAAGTGCTCATCGAGTTCCGCCAGGCATATGTCGGACCGGCCATCGCGATGTTCGGCAATATGTTCCGCGTCGGGGACTGCCCCGGAGAGCATATGCAGAACCGCATCGGGATATGCAACCTGCGCCTTGGCGCCCCCGGCATCGCCATCCATTCGGATATGATAGAGTGGAACGTGTCAGAGTCCCCCGAGCAGGCCGCCCGTGCCATAATGTCTGCGATGTTCGGCGTGATCCAGTATTCTGTGATGCTGCGCGATATCCCCGCCTCGCACACGGAGGTCATCCGCCACTGGCTGGACTTCTCACGCCAGCACCGTGACGCCCTCCTGCGCGGCTGGTTCCGTCCCCATCACCCCGAAGCCGGCTACCCCCTGATCGAAGCCTGGAACGACTCCGAGCGCATAATCGGCGTCTATCAGCAGGACGTCACAGTGCCCGTCCCCCTCGGCGGCACTCCCGTCTACGTCCTCAACGCCACCAGCTCCCCCACCCTCTGCCTTGACCTCGGCACCGGCACCCCCGGCCTTGACGGCAATGCTTCCGGTTCCGACACTCCTGGCCTTAATCCGGCCGGCAACGCCCCCGGTTCCGTCACCTCCTACCGAGACGTGCGCGGCAACACCCCCGGCCCGCAGCCGGCCGGCAAGCGCAAGGTCAAAGCCGAAGTCTTTGACATCTACGGCCGCAGCACCGGCACGGTCACCCTCCGCCCCGGCCTCACCCGCATCCCCGTCCCCGTCGGCGGCCACCTCCTCCTCCGCTGACACCCCCGGTTCCGTCACCTCCTACCGAGACGTGCGCTGCAGCATCCCGGCCTCAACCGTTCACCGCGTCCCAAAATCAGGGACACGGTGAACAGTTGGGCGGGAAAAACGCGCACCGCGTCCCAGAACCGGGGACACGGTGAACATTTTGGCAGGAAAAACGCGCACCGCGTCCCAAAACCGGGGACACGGTGAACATTTTGACAGGGAAAGTGCGCACCGCGTCCCAAAGCCGGGGACACGGTGAACAGTTTGGCAGGGAAAACGCGCACCGCGTCCCAAAGCCGGGGACACGGTGAACGGTCTGGCGGCAGGCAGACGGAAAAGTCAGGCAGTTAAAGTCCGGCGGGACGAGGATAGTCTGCGGATTTTTATTATATTTGCCCATATGAAAGCCGTCATTCAAAGAGTCTGCAGCGCGTCGGTATCCATCGGCGGGGAGGTCCGTTCCCAAATCGGGCGGGGACTGATGATCCTTCTGGGGGTTGCCGTCGGCGACACCGAGGAGGATGTGGACTACCTGGTGAAGAAAACCGCAGCGCTCCGCATCTTCGACGACGAAGCCGGCGTGATGAACCTCAGCGCCGCCCAGTGCGGCCTGGAAGCGCTGGTAGTCAGCCAGTTCACACTCCTGGCCTCAACCCGGAAGGGCAACCGCCCCTCCTATATTGAAGCTGCGGGCCACGAAACTGCAGTTCCGCTCTACGAATCCTTCTGCGGCAAACTCTCCGCCGCGCTCGGAAGGCCCGTCGGCACCGGCGTCTTCGGCGCCGATATGCAGGTCGCCCTTATCAACGACGGCCCTGTCACCATCTGCATCGACTCCCGCAGCCGGTAATTCTCCTTTCTCACCAGGCGTGATATCCCCGGGCGTGATGTCTCCGGGGGCTGCAGATTGAACCTCCCTGACGTTCACCGCGGCCCAAAGTCGGGGACACAGTGAACAGTTGAGGCGGGAAAGCTGATGTGACCCAGGGCGGGATACTGCGCCCAGATTGAAAAAAAAGGGGTAAAAGTGTTGTTTTAAGATAGGGTTAAAAAAAAATCAGTGGTAAACACAACACTTTTTAGAAAAAATCGGTATATTTTTGCAAGGAGATAATTGATATAGTTATGTCCTTCCATTTAGTCACAACCGATCACCTGTCGGACCGTCTTTGGTTCAAGGATACCCAAGACTTCGTCGTAGCGATGAACATCGTCGCAGTATTGTCTTTAAGGATGAATGTTTCCATATTGGCGTTTATCCTTATGTCCAACCACGTCCATTTCGTCCTGGCCGAGGACAAGGCCAAGGCGCTTAAATTCATAACCGAGTTCAAGCGCTTGTTTTCGTGGTATTTAACCAATAAATATGGGAAGCGTGAGCAGCTTCGCAGAAACGATGTTGACATTCGGGAACTCAGCGCATATGACGAGTCTCTTGAGAGGGCGATTGCATATGTGCAGATGAACTGCGTTGCGGCAGGACTGTGCCTGTCCCCAACCGATTATCGATGGGGAAGCGGTAACTGCTTCTTCCGCGCCTCTACGCTGAATGGAACGCCTGTCCGGACGCTGTCCAGACGGAAAATACGGGCGTTGACACATTCCACAGAGGTTATTCCGGAAGATTGGTTATTCTCCCAGGAGGGGTATATTCTGCCAGATTGCTATATCGCCAGGGATTTCGTCCAGTCCCTTTTCCGCAAGCCTCAGCGAATGCTGTACTTCCTGGAGCATTCCTCAAAAGCGGCAAAAAGGCTGTCCTTATCCGAACAGGATATCCCATCATTCAAAGATCAGACTATCGTCGCAGCCATCCCGGACCTATGCAGGGCGCTGTTCCGCAAGAACTCTTTCAAGGAACTCAATCCCACGGAGCAGACGGAACTCCTCAGGCAGATTCGCCGCCGCTTCAGCTCCAACATCAACCAACTCTGCCGCATCACCGGCCTTGAATACGCCGATGCTGCCAAACTCCTCGACAGCATCTGACGGTCGTCTCCGGGGGCTGCAGCTCGAAGGGAGGAATTGGCATTACGGAGGATTATTCGTATATTTGCTCCGATGAAAAGATTATTGATAATCAGTGTGGCGCTCCTGATGGGGATGACCGTCAGGGCACAGGAGCATTTCATTGAGGTGCTCGGAGAGAGGACCATACCTGCGAGGGCGCAGTTTGATTCGTTGATAGTGGAGTTCGGAAGCGGTTTCGATGCCGACAAATATGCGACAGCGTTCAATATTGCCGGGAAATTGGGGAAGGACGTGCGTTTCGTGTCCTTGACCTACCGTACCGTAGACCCCAAGGGCAATGAAATCGTCGCTTCGGGGATGGTGGCATATCCCGAACGGGGACCATTCAAGGGAACAATCGAGGTGTCACCCATATGCAAGGAAAAATATATGTGCGGCACGGAGCGGCTGTTCACCATCGAATGCCTTCCTTCCATCCGTGGACACGTCGTAATCGTCCCTGACACAATTGGTTACGGAGTCACCAAGGACGAAGCGATACCTCTTCTCCAGAGCGGGAACATCGCCCGGGTAGCAGTGGATATGCGCCTGGCCGTCCAGGAATATTTCGCCGCCGTCGGGGAGAAACGCTCTCTGCCGCGCAAGACCATCCTTTTCGGATATTCCCTGGGGGCCGCAGGTGCGCTTGAGACGGCTTGCTACTACCACGCCCATCCCGAACTCGGCGTCAAGATGCGCTGCCTATGCCTTTCCAGCGGGGCATATGACCCGGCACTGGCGATAAAGAGTTCTATCGACAAGCGCTTCAATGAATATCTGGTCTATCCGGCCATCACCCTGGGTATGAACCGCTGGATGGATATGAGCCTGGACCATTCCAAGATATTCCAGGGCGCCGTCCTGCGCGACTTCGACAAGATAACCGAAGGCAACGACAACCTTGGCAACTATGCCCGGAACGTATATGGCACCGACCCTTCCGTCTACCTCCATCCGGACTTCTACAAAGAAGGCTGCAACGAAGACATCAACCGCCTGATGGAGGGCCTTGCCTCACTTAAAGTTCCTTTCGAGGGAGACAGACTGCCGCGCAAGCTGCGCATATATCTCCGTCATTCACAAGAAGATACATATGTCCCTGTGGAATGCACCGATCAGTTCTACAAGGAAATGCGCCGCGCCGGCTACCATAACATCCTCTATCACCGCGACCTCCACGGAACCCACTATGACGAAGCTGCCAAGACCTTCGTCGACCTGTTCATGCTAATCATCTTATAAATATATGAAAAAGTCTATTATTCTTTTGGCCCTGTGCCTTGCCTGTTGCGGATGCTCCAAGGATTATGGCGTCCCCACAACCCGTAATTACCCTATACGCGGCTTCTATGACGGCCTGGAAATCAGCGACGCCTTCGACGTCACGGTCAGCGACCAGGTGGATGACGTGGAAATAACCGTAGGTGAGCTTGCGCATAGCAGGGTTATCGCCGAGGTGGTCAGGGGAACGCTGCGCATCGGATTCGAGGGGTTCACTTTCTACAGAGGTGTCCCCAAGGCCGTTATCCCCGCCCGCAATCCCGTAAGTTTCCTCAATCTGAGCGGAGCCTCTTCCTATATCGGCGACGTGGTTGGAAGGAATGTCGAAATCAACCTCTCCGGGGCATCGTTGTGCCGGGCATATGTTGAAACGGACCTTCTGGATATCCATCTTTCCGGCGCATCAACTGCAAACCTCCAGGGATTCAGCTCCGCAACTATGATCATCGAAGAGAGCGGAGCCAGCCAACTGCGCGCGTTTGACCTTACCTCATCCGCCGTAGAAGGCTCAATGAGCGGCGCCAGCACCGCCGAGGTCAACTGCTGCAGCGCCCTCAGGGTGGATCTGAGCGGCGCCAGCCACATCACCTACCAGACCCTTAGCCGCACCTGCCATCCCATCATCGACTGCCCCGTCTCCGGCGGCTCCACCGTCCGGGAACGCTATTGATCACCTAAGTGTTCACCGCGTCCCCGGAAATGGGACACGGTGAACGGTTGAGCCGGGAAAACGCGCACCGCGTCCCCAGGAATGGGACACGGTGAACGGTTGAGGCGGGAAAGCGCGTACCGCGTCCCCAGAAATGGGACACGGTGAACAGTTGAGCCGGGAAAACGCGCACCGCGTCCCCAGAAATGGGACACGGTGAACAGTTGAGGCAGGAAAGCGGTGCCACAAGGGGATGGAGCAGAAAAATTGCTGTTTTCCGGGAGAGCGGTGATTCGGAGGGAATGGGTGTGGGCCTGTGGGTGGCAGAGGGGGTTGGGGAAACTTCCCCAATCTTTTACCGGGCAAAGGTAGCCGGGAAAGCGTTGCCACAGGGGGATGGAGCAGGAAAATTGATGCAGTTGTTTTGGAATTCCAGACTTTTTTGCTACCTTTGCACCGCAAAATTCCGCAGGGGTGCGGAAATGCATATTTATTAACCAAAAAACTTTTGCAAAGATGGCTGAATATTTGATGCCTGAACGTAAGCAAGAGATTTTCGCGAAGTACGGGAAGTCCAATACGGACACCGGCTCTCCTGAGAGTCAGGTTGCTTTATTCTCCTACCGTATCGCTCACCTCACCGAGCACGTGAAGAAGAACAAGAAGGACGTGGTCACACGCCGTTCCCTTCTCCGTCTGGTCGGTAAAAGGCGTCAGCTTCTGGATTACCTCCAGAAGGTAGACATTGAGAGATACAGGGCTATCATCAAGGAGCTTGGTCTCCGCAGGTAAGATTCTGTGGATTGACGCCGAGGGACAGGTCGGAAAAAGGACCGTCCCTTTTTTTGTAAAAAATTCACGCGTGTGCGTTTAAGTATATATTAATCAGGGCATTGAACGGTTCAATGCCAAGCGGTAAAAAAGAAGTAATGAATATTATCAAAAAGACCATCTCGCTGTCCGACGGAAGGACTATCGAGATCGAGACCGGAAAAGTCGCCAAGCAGGCTGACGGTTCCGCAGTCGTCAGAATGGGTGGCACCATGCTCCTGGCCACCGTCACCTGCGCCAAAGAAGTCACCGAAGGAACGGATTTCCTTCCCCTGCAGGTGGACTACAAGGAGAAATTCTACTCCGCGGGACGTTTCCCCGGCGGATTCATGAAGAGGGAAGGCAAGGCCTCCGACGCCGAGGTCCTTACCGCACGTCTGGTGGACAGGGCCCTGAGGCCTCTTTTCCCGGATGATTTCCACCTCGCAGTATTCGTAAACATATGGCTCATATCCGCTGAGAAGGATATCCAGCCCGACGCCCTCGCCGGCCTCGCCGCATCCGCAGCCCTCGCCACCAGCGACCTGCCTTTCCTCGGCCCCATTTCCGAGGTGCGCGTAGCCCGCATCGACGGCCAGTTCGTCATCAACCCCACCTTCTCCGAGACCGAAAAGGCCGACCTCGAACTGATGGTCGCAGCCACCGAGGAGAACATCATGATGGTCGAGGGTGAGATGAAGGAAGTCACTGAAGATGTGATGCTTGAAGCTATCAAGTTCGCCCACGAGGAGATAAAGAAACACTGCCGCGTCCAGAAGGAACTCAACGCCGACTGCGGCAAGACCGTCAAGAGGGACTACCCTCACGACGAAGAAGACGAGGAACTGCGCAAGGCAGTCCACGACTTCTGCTATGACAAGTGCTATGCCCTGGCAAAGGCCGCAAAGCCCAAGCAGGAGCGCACCGCCGGCTTCGAGCAGATCCACGCCGACTTCCTCGCAACCCTCAGCGAAGAGGACCAGGAAGCGAAGGCCGCCATGGTTGCCCGCTATTATGCCCACGAGGAGAAAGAGGCAATGCGTAACCTCATCCTCGACGAAGGCCTCCGTCTGGACGGCCGCGGCACCACCCAGGTCCGCCCCATATGGTGCGAAGTTGACTGCCTGCCCTGCGCACACGGCAGCGCGATTTTCACCCGCGGAGAGACCCAGGCCCTGGCATCCGTCACCCTCGGCACCAAGCTCGATATGAAAGAGATGGACGAGGTCCTCGTGCAGGAGACCCAGCAGTTCGTCCTCCACTACAACTTCCCTCCTTTCGCCACCGGCGAAGCCAAGGCACAGAGGGGTGTGGGACGCCGCGAAATCGGCCACGGCAACCTCGCCTGGAGAGCCCTCAAGGCAGTTATGCCCACCCAGCCTGAATTCCCCTACGCAGTGCGCGTAGTTTCCGATATCCTCGAGTCCAACGGCTCTTCCTCACAGGCCTCCATCTGCGGCGGCTGCCTCGCCCTTATGGACGCCGGCGTGAAGATCCGCAAGCCCGTCGCGGGCGTTGCAATGGGCCTCATCACCGATGCAGAGCGTCCCAATGACCGCTACGCCATCCTCACCGACATCCTCGGCGACGAGGACCACCTCGGCGATATGGACTTCAAGGTGGCCGGCACCAAGGACGGCATCACCGCAACCCAGATGGACATCAAGGTGGACGGCCTGAGCTATGAGGTCCTCGAGAAAGCCCTCGAGCAGGCCCGCCAGGGACGTCTCCATATTATGGGCGAAATGATGAAGACCCTGAGCGAACCCCGTGAGGACTACAAGCCCTTCGTGCCCAGGATCATCCAGATCGAGATTCCCGCTGAGTTCATCGGCGCAGTCATCGGCAAGGGCGGCGAGACCATCCAGGGCCTCCAGAAGGAAACCGGCACCACCATCACCATCGACGAGGTGGACAACGGACAGGGCGGAACCAAGGGTGTCGTGGACATCTTCGGTACCGACAAGGCCGCTATGGATGCAGCCCTCGAGCGCATCAACGCAATCTGCGCAGTCCCCGAGCCCGGCCAGACATATCACGGCAAGGTCGTCTCCATCCTGGAATTCGGCGCTTTCGTGGAGATACTTCCCGGCAAGGAAGGCCTCCTGCACGTGAGCGAGATAGCCTGGAACAAGACCGAGAACGTCGAAGACGTCCTGAAGGTCGGTGACGAGGTGGATGTGAAGCTCCTCGAGATCGACGCCAAGACCGGCAAGATGCGCCTGTCGATGCGTGCCCTCCAGCCAAAGCCCGAAGGCTATCAGGAGCCCGAGCGCAGGCCCCGCGGCGGTGACCGCGGACCCCGCCGCGAAGGCGAACGCCGCGAGCGCCGCAGCGATGACCGCAGAG